>Ga0209062_1000080_pt1 | contig 359151 bp, 328 predicted proteins | sample Coa_R2_2_FD_187158 | JGI IMG/M metagenome (GOLD analysis project Ga0209062, IMG submission 187158) | Surface soil microbial communities from Centralia Pennsylvania, which are recovering from an underground coalmine fire - Coalmine... | ecosystem: Environmental > Terrestrial > Soil >...
AACGATCCGACGCTTCTCTGAGATCGTTCTCCAGCGGCGAACACGTCGAACTTCCTGGGTCTCATGCATGGACCGATGTTCGACCAGGGCCGTGATCAATGACTAGAGGGGATCGGCGTACGCTTACCATAACCAACGGCTGCGAGTAGGAGCACGCCTGGGAGCAGGCGGAAGAACCGTCCGGGAATGCTGATAGGAACGGCTTGTGATGTTCGATCGGGTAGTGCAACAGAATCTGCCATGATCTTTCTCCTCGCTTACCAGGGAACACTCTTGATGACACCGAGCCGGATGAGTCCGGCGATGACAAGTGCGAGCACGACGGCCCAGCCATCGAGTGATAGAAAAGGTCTCTTTGCGGGAATGCTCATAAGAACGCTCCTCAGCGTGCAAATTTGGATGGATCAGGTTTTGGGGGAAGAAGGGCTTGGCTAGCTGAGACAACAGCTACAGAAGGCGACGGGATGGAAAGCAGATGTCATTGCTTTTGAGAGATATTGAAGCATGGATGTAACTGTGATGACAATGTCTCGGAGGCTTATTCTAAGTTGAATTTACGGAATTTTTAAGCTGGCACGAGGGAAGATCAGAATCTTTTTATCCTTGTTAGCCGTAAAATGCAGCGCTTGTTTAGCTTGTTTATTAGACGAGAGTTTTTGGAGAAGATGGCTGACTGTCTTAACCGCCAAAATGTTAAGCAACAAGTTCTCGTATTGTCGCCATAAGCGGCCAGCCGAATGCAGGTTGGGCCTGGATGCCGAACGAGGGTACGAGTGCAACGGCATCATTCACCACTTGTAGTCTTCACAGCTGTCCTGGAGCCTCTAAATGAAAAGGTTGAACAAACTAGTTTGTTCAACCGCAGCATTCGTAGCCATAGTTGCTCCGATTGCTGCAGTAGCTAACGCCAAATGTGCTCAGAATTACAACCCGGCGCATTCGAGACGCTTTTAATTCCAATGCTTGACGTATATTCCCTGTCGGAGTTTTGGTTTATCACGGATCTCAGGATGATTGATATGGGCAAGGCCGCCCAAGTGTTAGATGCGCTATAGCCGTTCCATCGCCTGCTCCATCTCGGGAGGTTCAGATGGGTCTCGGCGGATATTGGCTGCTGGTTTTCTGGTGCAGCGGTCGCGTTCTGCGCCACGGTTTCTGTGATGATATCCATGATTCCAGCAGAAAAGGCTGCGCGTATATCGCCAGCGACCCTACTCGAGGATGGATAGGATCGCTGGCAGGAAGATTCTCTTCAGTAGTTCAGCAGCGGACGATTTTGGGTGAAGAGATGCCTTTGGTGGCATTGCGCGTGTCTACCACCAACTGAGACTCCTGGACGATGCGCTGGTAGTCGTAGTCGGAGTGATCGGTGACGATTAGCACACAGTCGAACTGCCCCAGATTGTCCAGCGGCGTGCAGTGCATGTCGAGGTTGTAATGGCGCCCGCGGCCTACATAGGGGAAGAACGGGTCGTTGTAGGAGACGTTTGCGCCTTTTTGTCGCAGCAGTTCGATGATGGTCAGTGATGGAGATTCACGTAGATCATCAATGTCCTTTTTATAGGCCATGCCGAGCACCAGGACCTTTGATCCATTCAGAGCCTTTTTGTGCCTGTTCAGCGCTTCCACTGTTTGTTCGACAACGTAATAGGGCATGGCGACGTTGACTTCGCCGGCCAGCTCGATGAACTTCGTGTGGAAGTCGAACTGTTTGGCCTTCCATGAAAGGTAGAAGGGATCAATCGGGATGCAGTGACCGCCTAGTCCTGGACCGGGGTAAAAGGCCTGGAAGCCAAAGGGCTTGGTTTTGGCCGCGTCAATGACCTCGAAGATATCAATGCCCATGCGGTGGCAGAGCTGCTTGAGCTCGTTGACCAGTGCGATGTTGACGCAACGGTAGATGTTTTCCAGCAGCTTGGTCATCTCGGCGGCCGCGGGTGAGGAGACAGGGACGGTGCGGTTGAAGATGCTGGAGTAGACAGCGGCGGCGAGTTCTAGTGCTTCGGGGCCGACTCCGCCGACGACCTTGGGAATATCTCGGCGCGCAACGGTGTCATTACCTGGGTCTTCCCGCTCGGGCGAGAAGGCGACGTAAAAACCACTAGCGCCGGGCCCGCGAGAGACCTTCAGTCCGGAGCGGTTCTGCTCTTCAAGGATGGGGACGAGCAGCTCCTCTGTCGTGCCGGGATAGGTGGTACTTTCAAGGACGACCAGCTGGCCTTCGCGCAGCTGCGGGGCGATGGCTTCGGCAGTATTGCGGATGTAGCTCAGGTCTGGCTCGTGGAACTCGTTGAGCGGGGTAGGGACGCAGATGATGACCACGTCCATACTCTGAATTTCAGAATAATCGCAGGTCGAGTGGAAACCTTTTTCCTTCGCCGACTGAATTTCCGTTCCCGGAATCCGGACAATGTAGGAACCGCCGCTGTTGAGCGTTTCGACTTTCCGGGGGTCAATATCGAATCCGGTAACGCGGAAACGCTCTTCAGTGAAGAGCAGGGCGAGTGGAAGTCCCACATAACCCATGCCTACCACGCCGATACGGGCAGTTCTTGATTCAATTTTGTCTTTGAGCTGACGGGCGCTGCCAGCAAGTGCCGTGGCCATGAGTTCGGTTCCTCCAAGAACGATACTAGACATCACGGCATGATGGAAGCAATTTGAGGGCCATCCTGGTACTGTTTTGACCAGGTGTCTGAACTGCCGCGCGTCAGGAATCAGCTCTTTGTCTAATAGGAGGTGGTAGGCGAGACAGGGATCGAACCTGTAACCCCCGGCTTAGAAGGCCGTGGGTTACAGAATTTCGGCGGTTGGCCGAATCTGTCTCATCCATTGCAGACGAAAGAACGTTCGTCGCAAATTGAAACTGTTGTGACGTTAGACCACCGGATGAACGATGTCAAGAAAAAGTTTTCAACAGATTAACTTTGTTGATTCCCATGCATGACTGCGAAGCGTTGCAGCGATAGCGGCCGCACAGATTGCACTGGCTTTTTTGCGCGTGGATCTATCGCCATCACAGCGGCATATTTTGCCTGCCGACGAATGTGCGAATAGTAATGCATCATCTCATCTGTTACATGTCCCGCAATCGCGCGCACCGTCTCTGGATCCACTCCATTTTCCAGCATCCTCGTAATGCACAGATGCCTCAGATCATGTGGATTCAGATTGCGGAAGCCGGTCTTCGCGCGCAGCTTGTTCCAGCTATTGCGTAGCCACCATTTCGAGGCGCGCCGTGTTGGATCGTATTGGTTCCGCTTGACCCGAAAAGGGAAGAGATAGTGATCGGGCTGGCATGCGCCCAGGCGAAGCGCACGCTGATAGCACTGCTCGATTGCCCATTTTGCCGTGGTGTTCAATGCAATTTTTCGTGGGCGACTCTCATTCTTCACCGCGTCGGAAGGAATGTAAATCTCGGATGGATTGAGATCATTGCCCCATTTATCGAAAACAGGCTCACGCAGAAAGATATGCCTGAGACGCAGGCCGCGCAGCTCGCATCCTGCGGCAGTTGTGTTGTTCGTGATGCAGGCAACCCAGTAAACCAGCGCAATCTCCGGATCGCCGGCAGCGATACGGAACAGTGATTCCTCTTCATCTTCCGAAAGCACTTCGCGCGGAGACCACTTCGGCACAGGCAACGGATTGTAGTAAGGCCGAATCTTCGCCCATAGTTTTGCGTGCTTCAATATCTGCCCCAGGACACTCAGCTCATGGTTAATATAGGAGTTGCTTGCCGCACGGCTCCAGGGGTGCGTTTCGACGCCATCCACTATCATGCGATTGCTACCGCGCGCGATCTGGTACTCGCGCAGATGACCTGCCGTAATCTCAGATAGTCGAATGCTTCCAAAGAAAAGCTCCAGCCCACGCAGATATCCATCGGTAGCTGCATGCGTATATTGCTTAAGGCTTGGCCGCTGCTTACGAAGCTGTCTCCACAGCGGCACCACTTCCGAAAACGTCAGAACAGAAAAATCAGCATCCACTACGGTCAGCATGTTGTTCGACTCTGCACACGCTGAACAGTTTTGATGTCCAGCCGTGTGGTTCTTCGCACAACTTACATTCCCAAAATGGAATGTGTCAGTAACTTTCGTCATATTGACATGCTCTTTTCTGCGACAAAGTTGTGGATTTTATGTGCATATTGAGTTCCTATTATGCACATAAAAAGCGCCCAAAGTGTTCATGATAAACGCTATAGCATCCAATCCATGGCCCTGAAACGCGTGCCTCTCAATCTCACTCCTGCACAACTGCGCCGGCTTGACAAACTGGCCGAGAAGCTCGGCCTTGACCGCACCAACACCTTGCGTTATTGCCTTTCCCGCGTTGCCGACATGGAAGGCATAGCGCAGGAAAAACGCGGCTAACCATGTTTGTAACACAATCGGTATTATTTGTAACCTAATTTGAAGAAAAGAGATGATTTTTGTGTTGCAAAACAGTCCATTATGACGTGAAAATGCAAGGGATGAGAAAAGCTACCCACCAAAAGAAGCGAAAAAAGCCAGAGTCCCGGGCCTTCAGCATTCGGTTGCAGCTAAAACAAATGGAGGCCCTGGACCAGCTCGCGGAAAAGAAGGGAATCACACGAAACAGCCTGATCCAGCTTGCGATTGCCCAGATGCTGGAGCAAGGCATAAAAATTTCCTGAATTTTTCTATTGACAAATAACTAGATGTTTGGGAATATAGAGAACAGAGGCAACCAGCCTCATAGAGGAGAAGAAAATGACAATTGATGAGCGGTTGGAGCGCTTGACGGAAAGACACGAATCGCTGACATTGAGCGTCGAGTCGCTGACTCACGACATCAACAGAATGCGCATCCTGATGGATGACATGATGGTGAGCATCGCACGCTTGGCACGTGTTGCCGAGGTCCACGAACATCGCATCAGCCATCTCGAAGACAATAAGTAGTTTCATCGCGGAGCCGGAGCGCGAAATCTCCGGCAGCCGCTACCAGCGGCAGGAGAATACAGGAAAATGAAAAAGACAATCTTTGTAAAACCTACATCACTGCGTGAATATCACTGCAATGTCAACCCGCGCGTGATCGAGTGGGATGAAACTGAAAAAGGAAATCTCCGGATAACCTTTGATTCATCCATTCCCGTGCCAGCAGCGAAAGCGCATCAAGCGAAACAGTTGGGACTCGATGAACTAGCTGCGTATCCGCATTCTTAACCTCTGCCGTGCGTCACTCTAGCGTAAGCAGAGCGTCCTGCGTGGTAGCAGGGGCGGGTACGTAACCCCGCTACTTACCAGCCATGAAATACCACAAAAATTGGGACCTCACGACCATCCCTGATGACGCATGGATGAGCGAACATGGACGCCGCATGGTCGCCAGGCGCAAAGAGCACAAGGGAGGACGTCCTGCCAAACTGACTCCATGCGAATGGTGCGGAAAAGAATTTGGCGTTCGCGAGATGGTGAAGCACAGACCACTTTGTCCAAAGCGAAAAGACTAGCCAAACAGAAAAAAGGGGCCGACGGAATTGAATCCGTCGGCCCTTTTGTGTAACCCAGAACTGCTACAGATATTGCACGCCAAACACTGGCTCGGCAGCGGCAAGGGTTGCAAGCAGCGCACCCATGCTCATCCCACTTACGGCTCCCATAGAAGCATAGGCAGAGATGACGGCGGCTGGCGCTGGCGAAGGATCGAAGACCAAAGGACACACAACCAGACGCGGGTCCTGCTTTGCTGCGTCAATCTGGTGTGAATCAATGTTGATCAAAACCAAAGCGGACCCGCTGTCGGCTGCAGGATTCGTGGGGACAAGATAGTTCCCACCATAATCCGCGACGACAGGCACCAGGCGATTGGCTGAATCGCGATAGAACTGTGACAAAATCCATCGGGGCTGCATTTTTTTAGCTCCACTCAGCAGGGGTTAGGCATGATGTTGTAGTTGTGAATCAGAAGCGGAGGACCATCCACGAGCCAGAAATTCTGTTCATCATATTCGTCTGACTCGATGGAGATAAAAATCTTTATCCCAGCCATCGTGTCAAGCTTTGCACCGTCCGCCCGATAGGCCGGAATCCATTTTCCATTTTGATAGACCGGCTCGCACGGACTGACACGATGCCCGTCCACGATGCGCCAGGTTGAGCAGGAGACCCTGCGGACTTGAATGACCCTGCGATAGACATCCATGCCCGTCCTGAACGAATAGCCGCGCAAATAATCGCCGGGCAGTACATCCCCCGCGAGCGTAGCGCCTTTCCCGCGCACGTCCACGCGCTCAGCAGCCTCGGGGCAGACGTTTCCACCTCCGCCGGTCCCGCTGCCGCTTCCTGAATTTGAAGAAGCGAGCGTAGTGAAGGAAATTACACCGATGGGTACGCGGCCATCCAGGGCCATCTGCGCTGCCATTGTTGCGTTCGGAGACGTTGGCGGCGGGTCAGGATTCGTGACGAAAAGATTCGGGAATACGTGAGTCACGAGGCCCTGCCTCGTCATGGTCAGACCTTCACACCAGTAAGTGTAGTAAGTCGTGGATGGCGAAAGGTCCGTGTAGGAAAGCGAGCCGGCTGGTAGATTGATACTCGTTCCATCGGCCAGCAGCAGGCTTTGTGCGTCCCATGTGAATTGCACGCTGCTATTCGTAAATGTGTAGTTGATGATGACGCCTTGTACGACGGTCCAGCCAAGCCCGTTGAACATCGTAGAGGACGCAATATCAGAAGCTATAGTGCTTACTTTGTAGCCATCAATTTCAACCCAAACGGACGCTGCTCCGTTCGCGCGCAGAGAGCGAATACGAAAATCGTAATTCTGGTTCGCTATCAGTCCACCAGACACGTATGCCTGAAAATTGGCTACGTCAGCCTGCCCCGCATCAACCCAGGTGGTTGTTCCGCTTGGACGGTACTGAATCTGTATCTGCGTAACGAGCACATCGAGCGGTGCCGTCCAGCTTACCAACACACGCGGCGTAACAATTCCATCCACACTCACCAGCGCTGTGTCCGCGCCAGAATCAAGCGTCATATTTGTTGGCGGAGCTGGAGTGTAAGGGGCCTGCTGCGGCGACGCAGGAACGTCGTAGACGGTAAGCTCTTCCGCAGCGGACCATTCATAGACGGATGGATCCGTCTCGATTACGTCCAACTCAACGTAGAGTCGTGGCGAAGAATTCTCACCTTGCTTATCAGCCTTGAAGCGTACAGCGTCAACCTCCAACACTTTGCTATTCCAACCCATGACGGGAAAGCTGAAAGCAATCACATCCGTAGGCTGGGCCTGCCAGCCAAGCAGCGACATTGGTAATGTTCCCCGGCCCTGCTGCCGATTGCGCATCAGGTAAATCTTTGCGCAACGCTGCGCCTGAGATACCGACAGCACGCAGCTCTGCGTGATCTCTTTCGGCAGAGGAATGCCGCCATCTTCCGCGAGATATTGGTCCGCGGCATAGCCGTGCAGCGTATCGCACGCGTACTGCGGATAATTTGTAGGCTGGAAAGCAAAGGGAAAATTGTTCTGTATCTGGCCTGCATACCATCCATTGCTGTCGTATAAGTTGCCAGCGATGTTATACGGGAAATTTGGCGCAATATAGGTGCCTGTGACGCGATTGAAAAGCTCAGAGAACGCACGCTTTGGCATCCACGAGATTTTGTCTACCAGTGCATCCTGATTAAATGCGAAGGATGGCCCCTGCCAATATGCTGGCCAGATGTACCACTCGCCTCCAATACGGCTCAGGCGTCCGGCGGCCGCCGACATCATCTGCTGCAACACATCTCCGGGAGCAACCGAAGTGTCGTAGTGGTAGTGCAGCGCGTATCTCGCTTCGGTCTGACCGCTGGCAAGCTGCACCTGCTCATCGCACACATTCGCAGCCGCGATCAATTGTGCCTGGTTCACGCTGCCCGTATCGCCCAGCCCGAATTCCGTATCAGTAAGAACATCGGCAACACATAGTGCCCAATTACTGCTGTATCCTGTTGTGCCCGTGCGCGGATCATAAATGTTGTTTTTCCCGCGTATAGTAAAGCGAATTTCCGGCTCACCCGGGAACATCGTGTTATCGTGCTCAACTTTGAGATATACATAAGCGCAGCCACCAAGATACGGAGAACCTTGCGACGATGCAGCCCAGTTCGGATCATTCGCAGTGAGTCCGCCGATCACGTCCCCGGACGCCTGGTCGCCAAATCGCGCTTCGCAGTAGACAAGAGTGCCGAAATTGTAGTGCTGTCCGTTCGGACCGATATGGTCGTTGCCATCGGCGCTTCCGCCGAAGTTCACACCGTTGCGCGTTACATTGCCAACACTGCCTTGCTGCCAAAATACTTGTCGCCCATCGAGATATAAATTGACTATGCTGTCAATCTGGTGCCCAGCAAGAACGATGACATAGTTGTATTGGTCATGATGGCTTCCAGTGGTGCTGCGATAGACCACAACACCGCCCACGCGCTGCTCGCCATAGACGATCTGCCGGAAGGAAGCAGGCTGGCGCGTGGTGATATTCATGCCGCGGTTCTGCGTGAGCGCCTCTGCAATCGCGCCAGCTTCCATGGAGATGCCGCCCATGACGAGCGACGCCATCGCTTTTTCCCACCAGCCAGTGGCTACAAGCGCGGGATCAAGAAATGCGGCCGCACCCAGCACAACAGCGCCGCCAAGCATCGCCGCGCCTTCAATCGCCTTAGACATGCCACGCCCTCACGATAGAAGTGATTGGAAGCCGCTTGAGTCCATCTTCTCCAGCCACCACGATGTGCCGCCCACTCAGGTGGACAAGGCCAGCGATGAGACGCCCAGATTCATTGACGACAACGAGGTCCCCGCGCTGCGCCATGAGCGGATGCTGCAATTCTGGAATGCCGCGTTTATGCATACAATACGCGGCTGCATCTGCTACAGTAGCGCCGCCGGCGATGCTCTTAATTGCGGCAAATGCTCCGGCCTCATCTGTGTACTTGCCTCGAAAATCTGCGGCAATATCTACATCAGTGATCGCCTGGATGCCATCGGCAGCAAACAGCGCGCAATCGTGCACTCCCCATTGGAATGGAGTAGCGGCGCGTGACATCAGAAAGTCGTGAAACGCGCGGGTGTCCCAGTGTTTTTTACGCGTGAGCATAGCTAGAAAAGACGTGACTCATTGCAGGAGATTGCCCAGTGCGGCTTAACCAGATCAGAAGGTTTGTCCATAAGATTTACAGGAAGTTTTTTCCCATGCGGCGTGGTCCACCACTCAATTTCCGCGCCACACGAGCTGCAATTGCCGTGGCCTTCAAAGCGATAACCGAAAGACTTCATCTCTTCCAGCGTCTTCGGAAATGCCATCAGCTTCCCCACCTGAGTGCGATATCGTTCAAAATTTCCACCCAGTTAAATCCAGTGTCATCGGGATATTTGATGTGCTGGTCCGCGGCAGTGTAGCGCCGCTGCGTAGCGCGCTGAAGATTGGTGAGGCGGCTTTCGAGCGCAAGCGAAATAGAGATCGAATCCGGGCCCACGCTTACAACAGGCTTGTCCACCGTGCCGGAGAACAAAGGATACGGCGTCCCAATCAGGGCACCAGACTGATCAACAAGCGCGAAATAGATGACGGCTGGCGCGCCAACCCTCACGTCGTTGAGACAATCCCCCATGAGTGCTGGATCAATGCCTGACAACGTGACCGTGGTGCCGTCGGCGCGCACCTCCGTGGCCTCACTGATGGTCCCAACCTGACCCAAAGAGCCAACGCCCGTGTATGTATTCCCGTTCCATACCAAAGGCCCGGGTCCGGTCCATACATACTGGATGCCCGTCGTAAAGTTAAGCATGGCCAAAAATGCAGGGCGGATGTAGTCGGACTGGATCGCCTGCACCATTGGCGATGACAGGTTCCTCATCGCGCCTCCACAAGCGAAAACGACAAAGATGTCAACTGCGCTACAGAACTATGCCATCCACGCTTGTTATCAGCCAGCCGAAATATCCCCTTCGGGCCATTCAGCACCAATGGACTGGAGTCCGCAGGCTGCTCTCGTAGTGAAGGCCATATCTGGACTTGCGCGTTGCCATTTGCATCAGAGTTTACGGCCTCGCAAGCAACGTGCAACCGGTAGCCTATCTGGATGTAGTCCCCGGGCAGCAACAGCCGGAATGTGCTCGTCTTCCACCCTTTCGTGTAGAGTGTGGTTGCTCCAGGCATATTGTTCGCAGAATTTGAACCATCCACCACAGGAACACCCAGAGGAGCTCCTTGTGGATGCACTCCGAGTGGATCGCCGAGTTGAACGACATTGGATTTTCCCCGCATCTCCGCGAGAAACGCCTGCCATGCAGCAGCCTGTGCTCGCGGCATAGGCGGAAGCGTAGCCTGCGCTTCCCACCAGTCCGCCCCGGGCCACGCCTGGACTTGCGGAGACTGCCGCGAGAATGGCGACAGCACTTCCGCTACGGTGTCATTCATCGAAAATGACACCTCAACGAATCCAGGCGCAGCGGGTAGCGCAACGAGATTGTAGCTGTTGCTGCCGATTGTGATTGTCGTCATCGCGGATAATTAACTAAACCGTCCGTTGTTGAAGTTATAGTCGTTCTGCACAAATGCGAGGGCGCTGCTGGCGGCTCCCGGCTTGCTCAGGTCCTCGAAGATGAAACGTCCGAGCTGGCCCTGGAATGAACCCCCATATGGCGAACTGGGATTGATAATCGGGGCTGACGTAGGGACAGGCAGGCCTCCGCTTGGCACCGCCGCGGTGGTTGTGCCTACGAGCACCGGCGCAGCAGTCGGCGTGCCAACGTACACATTCGTGGTGATGTTTCCTCCACTGACAATGTATTCAGCAAACACCTGATACAATCCGGCTGCCGGGAACGTATAGCTCACGGTGGAATTTCCGGCACGGAAGTTGTATTGCAGACCTCCGCCGTTCGACTGCATCCAGACCCACTGATAATACGAAGTGTCAGCGCACGCGGCCCCGCAAGGGATTCCTGAGCCGGGTTGCGTTGCTCCGACTTTCACCCATCCGCCTACCATCCAGTGCGTAGCTGATGCTGCTAATTTGCAGGACGCAGGCAATGAAACATGCTCGCCGAGAGTGTCGAACGTCAGCCCGGTCGTTCCTATTCCGGCGGAACTGCCTGCGCCTGCCAGCGACAGATCGCTGAATGACTGGTCCACATAATTGAAGAACTGCTGACCTGCCGCGATTGGTGCCGCCGGCAATGAGCCGTTGGGATATCCGGCAGGATCAAGAAAATCGGCGCAGACAATTGTGCCTCCGTCAACTGCGGCGTCGGCGTACAAAGTCGGAAGCGTGGCATCGCTGCTGGTGTAGTTTGTGTACTGCAAAATATCAGCCATGTGGTTCTCCTTTAAGAGATGAGCAAGTTTCGTGCGGTGATGAATTCATTGAGAATCTGCGCGACCACTGTGAATCCGTATTGGTTCGGATGGGTCACATCAAACATCAGCGATGACGGCGGTACATCATTGTTGAAGTCCGTCACATCCTGCGAATTGTTAGGGTTGTAGCTTGCCACCAGGCGCTGGCGCACATCGCGCCCCTGCGCGTCCACGACAAAATATTGCGGGTAGGTTGTGCGCATCCAGTTATTGAGGTTCGTGATGGCAGTCCATTTTGTTGATCCTGAATTCTCTGTTCCATCGCGCTTATTTGTGACAGACACCAGGCAGATTTTCTTGTTCAGCGGCTTGAGAAAGTTGATCATCGCGGTGATGTTGTTCTGCACCGTCTGAATTTCTGCCGCGCTGCCCGTTTGAATATCGTTGCGGCCTACCCAGATGAATTGCCATTGCTGGTCTGTGCCTTGCGGGTCTGCGATCCACGGAGTATTGGCCGGGCAAGCTGCGCCTGTTGTACCAGCATCGGGAGTGAAAGTGTACGTCTCGGTTGTGGATGGCGGGCCGCCTGTTGCAGTGCGTGTGAGAGTGCCGTGAATGCCCGCTAACGTCCCCTTTACGGTGTGAGTGTAATTCTCGGCACCGCTCGAAAGAAACAGAGCAAATTCTTGTGACCAGCCATGAATCGTGTTGCCATCAATCGCTGTGACCTGCACTGAGCCGGGCGCGGCAGGAATCGCATTCCCACTTACGGTGAGCTGCGGAACATATGCACCCTGCCGAGCGGCAATCATGGTGCTGGTCTGTCCGCCAATGCCGTTGTTGGTCAGCGTGAGAGGAGCCAGAGTTGCGAGCACAGTCTCGTAGGTTACTCCCGTGCCGTCTTCGCCGCCTTGCGTGAGGCTGTCACCCCAGCAAACCGCCGTGCCAGGACTGATGGGAAACACCGGGTACTCGGTCCCTCCGGAAGCAGGAACATACATCAGTCCGCGCACAAGCGGAGGATTGAGATTGCGATCTGTGTTGAAAATTACCTTCGCGCCGTCGGATGTAAAACGCGGGTTGAAGTTATTGCTGCCGGAAGATGTTACCTGCTTTGTTCCGCCTGCGCCAGCTTTGTCGCGCGAGCAGACCTGAAATTTTCCGCTCGTATCCGTGATGGTGAACGCGGAATAATTTGCGGCGTCAGCGAATGATTGCTGCACGCCGGACAGACCGCTGACCGTGGCAACCTGCTTGCTTCCCAGCCAGACGCTGCCATCTTTTTTAATGCCAAAGACGATCTTGCGCGAAGCGTCTACGATTGCAGTGAGCCAACCGCTGCGTCCATAGCCGGAAAGATATTGCCCCGGCTGATCGCCATAGGTGACCTGCGTGATGGTGAGTCCTCCGGTGATAGTTGCGCCTTGCTGAAACGTCGCAGCGCGATGAAACGTGACCTTCGAGAAGAAGTGCTGGATGCCAGCGCCATCCATTCCGGAAAGGACCTTCTTTGCCGAATCGAGAACGGCTGCGATCCAGCCAATGCGCCGCGCGTCTCCCGGCACTGTGTATTGCTTGCGGCTCGATGTTGTCAGCGCGTCAGTCGTCAGACCACTCGTGATCGTCGCGCCCTGCTGAAAGGTAGCGGAGCGATGAAGCGTGATCTTGGAGAAGAAATGCTGGATGCCAGCGCCGTCAATTCCGGAAAGAATCTTTTTCGCTGAATCAACAACAGTAGCTACCCAACCAATGCGCTGCGTGTTTCCGGCAATCGCGTACTGCTTCCGGCTCGATGTTGTGAGCGTGTCAGTCGTCAGACCACCGGTGATCGTCGCACCCTGCGGTGCTACCAGCGGAGCAGAAAGCGTTCCTGAAAGAGTCCCGCCGGCGGCCCACACGCTTGTGTTCGCAGTGTCTACAGAGCCGAACGTGCTTCCGCTCTGATAAGACTGGTTCACGATATAACTGCTGCCCTGGTAGAAGAAATAATCGAGCTGGTTGTAGAGAGTGTTCGGTGCCCAGTTGCCGCGATTCTGAGGCCTCGGAACTGCCATCAGCGTAGGCAGAGCGGGCAGATTGGGAATGAAGTTATCGAAGCTCCACGCAGAACCGGTGGGCTGAATCAGATAGCCGGGTCCCAGCAGATTATTGCCGCTGCTGTTGTCTATGACGGTGACTTTGTAGGCGATATTTGCGGGATTGGTGAGCGATGTATCGGCAAGCTGGACAGAGAATGCTCCGTTGCTGACTTGCGCTGTGACCGGAGTATCAATCGCCTGCCCGCTTCCGTCCACCTGAAAAGAGAGCGGCGTGCCGCTGGAATTGCAGGGTTGAAAGCTGATCGTCGCGTTGCTGATCTTATTGCCGCTGGCGTCGGTGAGGTTGCTGCCAGAGACGGTGGTGTAGCCCATGGTTTCTCCCAAATGAAAAGGCCGCGCGAAGGCGGCCTCGTATCAAATTGTTTAGTCGCTACTTCTTTGTTGTCGGATAGCGACGCTTCATATCCTGCTGTGCTGCTACAGATGCCCCAATGATGTGGGGCGTCATTTCGCGGATGCCCGCCATCACCTGGGCGCGTACTCCCGCAGGATCTGTTGCGCCGCGCGCATCCACATTGAAGTGAAATGTGTGTCCGCCGCCATTGCCGAGCATGTCATTCGGCACTATCGTGCCTGCCGAGCGCGGAATAAAAAGCTCCGGACCACGCTCACCAACAATGGCTGGCAGATTGGAAGGTATGGGCCCACCATCCGCAAAAAACGGCAGAGAGGAAATGATATCTCCAAAAGAGAAGCCGCCGGCAGCTTCCCCTCCCGCCTCACCGCCTCCGATACCAAGCATTCCACCAAGCAAGGATGAAATACCACCAGCCGCACTCTGTTGGTCAGCGCTCTTCACCCAGAAAGGATTGGACTGTGTGCCGTCCGGCTTTGTCTTCGGCCCGAGACCGAAGGCTGAGAGAATAGAGCCTTCTGCTTTTTCGAGACTGAATCCAGCGACTGCGCGGAATAGCTGCTCGCCAACTCCGGCAAAACCCGTACGCTTGCCTGTCATGGCATTCAGGAGTTGGTCGTTTATGTTTCGCAGCGTACTCTCCGCAATTTGCCGCATCTGTCCAGCAGCATCCCTCGTAGCAGCGATAAAGTCATTCAGCGCATCTTTAACACCCACCATCGCGCTCGATCCAGTAGCGTAGATGGATGCGTTGTCCTGCATGATTTGAATTTGCCGCTGGCCTTCTAACTGCGCTAGCTGATTGTTGACTTCTGCAATCTTGGCGGATTTTTCAATGATCGAGAGTGTTGGGTCCGATGAAAGCTGTTGCAGAACTGCGTGAAGTTGCGCGACAGATTCTGCATACTCCTGCGCGTGAAGGCGCGCCTTCATCTGCGCTGCGTCCAAGCGCGACATCCTGCCAGTTGCCACTTCCATTTGCAGCGTGAACTGTGCGATGGCATCTGCATTGCCTCGCTGGATAGCATTGTATTCGTTGATGTTTTTTATCAGGTCCGCGGCCGCTTTTCCTTGCTGTTGCAGCCACGCCTGGTCCGTTTTTGCAAGATCAGTCTGATTCACCGGGCTAGAAGCCGTTTTCTCGAATTCAGCCTGAGAACGCACGTTTTCCGCACGCACGGACGCCAACACCTTATTTGCCTCATTGACGGCATGAAGAAACGACTCTGATCCAGAGCGCTCAATCAGCACCCGGTCCATCCAGAACTGGATCTCCCGTTGCTTTGTTACATCCTCGGATGCCTTCAGGGCTTCCAGTGCATCCTCATCATTCTTGATGATCTGCTGCTGGACTTTGTGAAGTTCCTCGGCCGCGCGTCTCGCATCCTCAAGTTTCTGCTGACGCGCCTGGTCAGAACCAAGCTGCTTCTCTAAGCCTTCGTTTTGAGACATCTCCTGCAAGTAAATTGCTCGGTTTTCCAGGTTTCGGATTAGACCTTGCAGTATTGTCTGATTGGCTGTGTTGTCTAACGGTAGCGACGTACCGGGAATTGGGCGACCAAATTGATCCAGTTCAGGCTGCGCGGTTGGCAGAGATGCAAGTTGGGATTTGGTTTTCTCTATGCTGGTTTGAATAAAAGATGCCAATTCCTGACGCGCTTTACTCATGCCTTGCTCGTCATGCTGGAACGAAGCCTCAGTCATGCGGTCCGCAAGCCGAGTGATTTGGTCGTTAATATCCTGAGCAAACCTCGACACATCTCCGGTTCCGCCTTTGCCCAAAAATTCGCCAACGATTCCTATCTTCTGCTTTTCAAGAAGATCATTGATGATCTTCACATCGTTAAGTAGAGCTTTCGCAAGCTCATCAGCGCGAACACGAGCCTCATCCAAAGCAAGGGCCAAACCATTTTGTGGCCGGTGCTCCAACTTAGCTATCTGCATGGCCAGCCGATCATTCGTGACGGCGAGCTGATCGTTGGCAAGCTGCGCACTGAGGTTTAGGTCGCGGAAACCATCCTGTAAGGCCTTTGGAACCTTCAGGACGCCATCAATGAATTTATATACTTCCTCGCTGAGACGATAGATCACACCGCCCAGCGCGAGCGCACCGACGACTGGAAAGGCAGCCTTGAGAGCTGTACCAACACCTGGAAGCATTGTCAGGAACCGCTCTACCGCGCGCACATTGCGTGTGATGTCGCCCTCAAGCAGACGAATGGATGCGGAAGCCGCCTGCATGCTCGTGACTCCCGTATGCCCGAATTCGCGCGTTGCCTGGTTGGCGCGCTTGATTCCTGCCTCTACCATCGCGATGGTGCGAGTGAACTGCGCAGCATCACCTTTGATGATAATTGTCAGTGTATTTTCATCTGCCATTTAATACATCTCCACAGAGCTTTGCTCTTCCATCCACTCTTCCGCCATCTGGCCTTTATATGCCCTGTTCACGCCCTTAAACAGCGAGTCGGATATTTGCTGGATGGCTTCCGGAGTAGCGGACTCAAATGCATTGCGAAAAAATGGATGCGCAGGCACGTTGCCGACAACCATGCCAGGTCCGCGTGTTTTTCCATTTTTCAAGACACGCGAATAACCACCTCGCACCAAACGGTGTCCATATTCCACCCAGCGAGCAACATGGCTCGTTAGCTTGCCAAACTTCACAACGTAGATAGGTCCGCCCGTACTCTTTGCTTTCTGGACGATGACATCTGACTTTAGCGCACCCGGAGGCAAAGCAGTACCAGATGGAAGCTCAGGCCGCTCCGGAGCCGACGAAATCACAGCAGCCTGATAGACCACGGCACCTTTGCGAAAAGCAGATGCAAGAATCTGCTGCTGCTTTTCTGCCTTGAGCGAGTTCAACCGCTCTTCCAGCGCCTTGCTATCGAGTGCCATGGAAAATTGATCTGCCATTTTTGTTCAATAAAAATGCCGCCCAGTTTCAGGCGGCATTTGTTTATAACCTATTGAAATTCGATCAGAACGAATCTGCTCCAACTTCCCGCGCTGAACGAACGGCTGCTACCGTGGTGCGATAGCGCTCTGGAGTCATCCATGCTAAGGCAACATCATTGTTCACCTGCGCAGCCACGAGATGATATTCAGCAGTACTCCATACTCCGAGCGTGGCCGCCTGGTCCCTTCCATCAGGCTGTCCAAACTTTTCTACTAGTGCGGGAAATGCGCCCTTCCAATCCATGCCCTCAAGAATCAGCTTCAGAGATACTAACTTATTATCATGGAAGCTAACTTCACCGCTGAAGTCCTGACAAACCATGTCCTTGCTGGCACCCAGTCCGAGTCGAAGACAGTCCAGCGTCAGATCAGAATCAGGTTTATCTGCCATCATCCAAAGATCAGCACATGGATTGAAAACATATTTCTTCATGTGCTTTCCAGAAGCAGGGCGTTTCTCCGATGCGCATTGCGCAATACGCTTTTGTAGATATGGAGCGCGCGCAACAAAATCGTTCCAGGACTCGCCAAGACGATGGCCTTCTACCGTCGGAATATCAGAAGCAGCTTGCTGCGCTCTTACAGGTATCGGACTCGCAACCAACTCATCCAGCAATCCATAAACAGGAGTGAATTGCCCTTCAATTCGATTGATTTTGTTGTTGTGCATCTCCTGAAGACGAGGCCTGATGATCAGGAAATATGTGAGTCCCGCACCTGTTCCAACTGCTACACCATTTCCAACCGCAGCCGCAGTGGCGGAGTTGTCCGTCTTTGTAACCGTCAGACGACCACTGCCATTGTAATCTGGACCATCATAGACGGTTTTCGTTTGGGCAAAACCAAAAGAGCATGTCAAGCATAATAATATAGGTACCCATATTTTCATCGGTTCATCTTTCTTTTGCACCAGTCAATATCTCGATCGAGCTGCTCTTGAATATTTGCATCAGAAAACTGAGTTTTCGCCCACTCTAAATCTGACACGTACTGAGATAGATTTTTTTTCGTATCAGATGAAATCCCTATTTTTCGTTCGATATCAATAATCTGCATCTCTTTTTCAGTATTCCGGATGCGGAGGTCACGGTTCTCAGCCTCAATCTGCGCATTGGCCTGGTCAAATCCCTGCTGAATAGCAACTGGAGCGGCTTCCGCGTGTTTAGCCACGGAGGCAATATACAGCCCTACTCCGCTCAAGGCTATGACAACAGCAATCACGATGGCGGCCTTTTTCATGCCGTCATAGTTTATCTTATGAAATGCTGCATTACCAGCCTTATTTCCTGAGCGATGGCCTGACGTCTGCGGCGACGAACCGGCTGCCGCTCCGTTTTCGCTTTCATCCACTCCGAAGGCATGAAGTCCTTGACTTCCACCGACTTCTCAGGGCGGCACATACTGAAATTAACCAGGTAACAGGCGATCTGGGCCAGCATAAATTCATGGTGTTCTGTCTCATGTTCACGCCGCTTCACCAGCGCATCAAACTGCTTTGGCGTAAGCGCGTAGAACTCGCCATCAGAAAGGCCGAGGTCATATCTTGCAATTGACCAAATCCTGAGCCACTGCTTCTCCGGCGGCTCCGTGGGCGCTTTTAAGCGTCTGCGTCCACGGCCCCGGTAGGGTCTGGCTTTGCCTCTGGCATGGCCTTCTGCCACGCTTCCGCGATGGCGCTGGCAATGCCAAAGACATTAGAGATGTTCACCATCTCTTGCGCTTCCACAAAACCGATCTCCGGATGATGCCTATGCAGCGCGCAGGGGAAAATCATCTGGATGGATGACAGGTTAAGCTTCGGCAGCGCGGCCAACAGATTAATATGGTGCCCTGCTCGAATGAAATGCGATTCTGCTTCAGCAAGCGCAGCAAAATCAAAGCACAGTTTATATACTTTTCCGTCGAGGTTTAACTCAACGGGAGGATTTACAGGATCAACAGGAGTTTTCTTTTTCGACATGTTTATGTTCCTTGTGGATTTTAACTGCCAGCCGTGAGCGTCACCGGTCCAGAAATCTTGAGGCCGACTGTCCAGGAGATTTCCTTTGTTACGTCCACATCAAATTCGCGCGATTCAACAATCGCACTGAATGAATAGGTATCGCCTGTTGTATTCTGCCCGGCAGCCAGCGGAAGCACGAGTTTAAAATCGTAGACTGCCCCGCTTGCGAACGCCTGCTCGACGACAAGCTGTCCTGCGTCGCTGGACACCCGGTTGCCGGAGAGCTTCAGACTTCCGTTGTCGCGGATCGTGGTGATGAACTCCTGGTCTGCTCCGGAATTGAAATTTGTCACGTCAACGGTATTCCATTTGGCACCGCTGATGCCACTGGTTTTTACTTCGCCAATCGGAGTGAACGTTTCTGTTCCGCCAGCCCCCTTGACGCCGCCAATCGAGAGCACACTGCCGCGTCCCGCCTGCGCTTTGCTGCCCGTATATGCCATTGTTTTCTCCTAAGAATTGAAGGTGTACAACAAATAGAACTCAAGCATCCGGCGGAAAAACCGCGAATCAGCGCTGAAGAAGTCAATGCCTGGATGCAGCATCATTGCGTTCGACAGTACCGTGCCGTCGCTCAGGTAGCCATGAAATCCATTGAGCGCCTTGCGCACAGCTTCAGCTAGGTTCTTCGCGCCTTCTGGCGTTACTGCCCAGCAGTCAATCTGCACCCGAGACCGCTGGAGACCCGACGTGTCAAACGTTGGCGCGCTGGATCCACCGACAAACTGGTAGCCGATGCACGGATAAGCAGATTCGTCTTCCGGGACCACCATCTGGAATATAGACCGCGCATCGCCGGTAGCCAGCAACGCCGTAACACCAGCATCTGCGGCAAGAATGCTTACCAGCCCCTGATCAATCACTGTGCGCCATCCACTTCTTTGCAATAGAGCAGGAGCACCAGATTGCGCTCCTGCACGTTCTCGATGTACAACACAGTGAATATCCGTGCACCGAATACGATCTGATACCCGGCCTTCAGCACATCTGACGTCCAGCGAATCTTGACGACGTGCGATACCTCAGACACAAGCTGCGAGGCCTGCGATGTCTCGCGTCCTCCGGCGGTATAGATTGACGCCATATCTGAACGCACCACGGTCCAGGACGACGGCGTTACCGACGCACCGAACGATCCAGACTGGACTGCATTTGCCGGCGCCTGAATCGTGATCGGATGCCGCAGTTCGCCAGAATTGATGGCCAAAGGCGAAGGCCTTGGCCGGTTAACCACGCGTTGGAGCAAAGTCAATCACCGCATCGTTGTAGAGCATCATGTCAATTTCCGGCGGGACTTCCTGCCAGCGATTGTCGTACCAGTTCGAAACCAGCAACATGATCGTGCGCCGAAGCGACTGTGGGACCGCAGTCACAATGGTCGAATCGGGTTGCTGCATCGGTGGATTCAACGCAACGTTGTGCGTATCAGGCGCGGCAGCAGGATTGGGATCATAGCCTGCCGTGAAGTCAATTTCGACCGCGTTTGCCACATAAAGATCAGCAGGCCAATATTGCCCAGGCACTGGAAAAATGCGCGCTGGTTCCGTCATGCGGTCCAGCACAAAATCCACGTCTTGCCGCATGATTTGCGCATTGCCGGTTGGGTCTATGTATCGCATCTGCTGGACGCTGATGACGGGCGGAAACGGCAGCTTAATCATCTGCGAATAGTTCCACAGTGTAGTTGAATAGCGCGGCAACGAATAATAGCTTGGCGGATAAGCAAGCTGACTCTGGATGGTGTCCGTGTAATAAGGGTGCGAGTCGAGCACCATACGGAAGGTGCGCTGCGCAATGGCCCGCCCTGTTATTTTTTCCGCGTGCTCGCGTGCTGCCTGGATGAGTCCAGCGATGAGCTGGTCATCGTCAGTGAATGTATTGCCAATCCGAAGAAAATTCTTCATTTCAGCAAGCGTCACCGGCTCTGCCTGTGGCAGCGAAGTTTGACGGACGTATCCCACGTTATTTCGTGCTCTTCCTGGGCTTGCGTGGTTTGGGAACAGGCTGCGGCTTGATGGCTTTCTCAGCAGCCGGGACCAGCATAGATGACTCAGGTTGCATGCGTTCGTTTTCCAGCCCGCAGCTAGGACAAATGGCAGCAATGCCGCGCGCGCGAACAAATTGACGGCGGCAATAGTCGCATATGTCTTCTACACGCAGGCGAGGCGGAATGGATGATAGCTGATCAGACATCTTAAAAAGATTGGGCCTTTTCGGATTTCCCTACTAAGGCCCAACTCCCCAAATTGAATCGTTATCAGGCGGCCGCCTGTGTCAGATACTTCACCGGATGCGTGCCTGCATCGAGCAGGTTACCGTCATAGCGTGCAAAACCGATGAAGGCAACCTGTCCATAGTCTGCATAGCGCTCGACCAGCCGCAATACGGACAGTTCTTTCACACGACGAATGATGTATTTGTCCAGCTTGCCGAACAGCACAGTCTTCGCATTTACAGCGATGGCAGGCAGATCATTGTTGATGCTGTAACCATAGCCGTTGATCGTGTCCGGATCATTCACAGCCAGACCAGGGAGCCAGAGAGGACGCCCATATTTGTCCTTGAGCTTCTTGATCTGCTTCAGCGTGGAGTCGTGCATCATGTATTTCGCACCACGGCGATAGAGTGGATCAATCGAGTGTTCCAGCTCAATCAGGTCATCCGATCCAATCGAGGTCCCGCCGGTTTCCGAACCACCATCGTTACCCGAGGACCCGCCCGCAACTGGGCCTGCGGTCGCGGCAACGAGAATTCCCTTGGGCTGATTGGTGCCAGTCCCAACTGTGAAATGATTGTTGAGAATGCGTCCTATCCGAATCGCAAACTGGTCCTTCAGGAAAGATTCCAGGTCGAAAGCGGAATCCTGTAGCAGCTCGATGGACACTTTCACCATCTTGGTTGAATATTTGTAGGCCCCAAACACCACGTTTCCGAGACTAAGATCACCTTCACTTACCTGCTGACCTTCGCCAATCAGCTCGCCAGTGGTCCCCGTATCGTTGTTTGTAGGATAAGGTAACGATTGACCTGTAGAAGTCTCCATGATGGTTGAAGTGTTGAGCATGTCGCCGTAATATTTGAGGGCGTTTTCTACCTCGTTCACAAAACCGACGGGCACGAAATATCCGCCCCCTGTCCCCTGCAGAGCGTTGCCACCGCCAGTGCCCATATCACGGAACTCACGCAGCAACGCGCGCTCTTCATCGGTCAGGTTGGCACCGCGGAATCCATATTCCCGGGGACCGTCGTACTTCATTGAGCGCGCCCATACTTTGCGGTAGCGTTCCTGCTTCTCTTTGTCTGTAACACCAGCATCAACACCGACCCTGCCTGCCGGAGGTGCGCCGGTTTGGCGCGTCTCCTCATCTGCAACAGCCGCACGCTCCAGAACGTCAATTTCGGCCTTAAGCGCATCGCATTCGTCGAGCATCTGCCTCGCCTTGGCGTTGCGCTCTTCCTTGTTGAGAGATTGGTTGTCAAGGATATCATTGGCATCCTTGGCAAGCTTGAACCGCTTTTCACGCAGTTCGCGGGCCTTTGCGTAACTTCCCTGTATTGGCATTGTTTCTTCTCGCGTAATTGAATTTGTGTCGCGCCATGCGCGCCGCGCATGTGCTCACATTCCGGCCAGAACGCTCGTCATCCAAGACAGCGGCATCCCGCACGAACCAGCCAGCGAAACTTTTGCTGTTAATTCATCTGCACCAGATGGGCGCGCTTCTTCAGTCGCATGCGCTCTTCGCCGCAGTTGCAATTGCTGTTGCCACAGGTTTCCGAACCACAGCCATCGCAATCGCAGTTTTCGCATTCGCCAGATTGGCAGGAACCGCATGGACAAGTGCAATCACCATCGCCATCTTCTACATCGCGACGGCTGAACTTCTGCTTGTCTTCTTCGCTGACATCAATGCCGTATTCTTCACACAAGCGGAGCAGCTTTTTCCATGCCTTTTTCTTTTCCTCTTCGCTTACACCCTTGAGTTGATCGAAGCGGGCCAAGGCGTTGCGCAGATGACCCTTTGTCTTCTCATCGGTAGAGAATTTCCACGGCAGTTTCCAAGTAGAGGTGTCATCCGGGTTGCCGACGATCAGGAAGCAGTCGGCAGTCAAATCTTCTCCATCCACGCGCTTGGTCTTTTTGTCTTCAGTGCGAAGTGAAGGAACATGGCTGCGCACCTCTGCAGGGATGCCCTGCGGCCACAATGCCCGGGCGTTTACGCTTGTGCCTTCATAGGCGGGATATGTGACTGGACCAACGTCATACAAGTCCACATCTTCGATCTCACGATGCTGAATAATGTGACCATCCGCATCTGTTTCTTCATGCCAAGTTTGCTTTGTTGCCACAAAGGCAAAACTGCAACCATCAATATCGCCGCGCTCCACCATGCCTTGTACATCCGCGGCGATGCGGATTTCAGGATCTGTATCACATTCGTAATGCAGTCCAGTATCATCTTCTGTCATGCGCAGCGTATTGGACTTTGTCCTGCCGAGAAGGTTGTCAGGATTGTGATTGAACAAACACCGCACATCCTGCTTCTCTTTCAGTGCGCGACTGAAGGCCCCAGGCTTGATACTCTCGAAAAACCAGCCATTGTCAAATTTCTGATTGTAGACTGCGGCATAGCCTTCAATGCCCGGTTTATCTCCACTCTTCGCGCGAAGCTGACCACCACGAATGAACCGCCGTTCAATTTGCGGCATGTGTTTCTCCTTCCTTTGCCTTGAGGCTTGCCGCCTCTCTGTATGCGGCAATGCGCAATGCACGGACCGCGCGCTGTAATTCCTGACTGACCGTTTCTTCAGCACTTTCGGCGGTCCATTCGGCAGCACGCTTTTGCATGGCTGCGAGATATTCCTCGACAAATTTTCCGCTTTCCAATCCAGGCTGTGCGTCCAGTTGCAGTGATTGTGCTGCCACATCAAACCATGCATCACGAATACTGAAAAGAACAGGACCAAAAGCCATTTGAATAGCTTTTAAATCCCGCTGCTGTCGCGTGATAATGCGCCCAAACGCATCACGAAATATTCGTGAAAATGGACGCATACGCTGATCGTCCGGCTTGTCACCAACACCAGCACCATCCTGATGGTTTGGATCCAGCGGCGTCTCAGTGAGCGTCATGTTGATAGGCATCCAGTAGTCTTCCGCCCACTTCTCATCAATAGGATTGAGTTTTTCAAACGCGCGTATGTCATTCGTATTCAAAAAGCCCCACTGGCGGCCAGTTCCATAGAATTTTTCGCGGCTGGCAGCATCAGGACGCAGCATGTCAGTAATATCGAAGTCAATGTAGAAACGGCTCTTTGGCGTGCGTCCAATGCCGATTGAAGGGAACATTTTTCGCTTCCACTCAAGCTTGATCGCATTCATCCATGGCGAAAGAGTGTACTGGAAAAATTCCTGTGCCATTTGTTCGGTGCTGGACCGCGTGCTCTTATTTACATCACCGACCATATGCGGAGGCACATGGAATACGGCACAAATCTCACTTCGCAGGCGGTCTTTTGTTTCGACCATCTGCGACTCCTCCGGCTTGTTGCTGATGGGCTTGAAATTGAAGCCAGGCGGAAGGACCGCCACGCGATGACTGTTTTCTCCCCCTTGCGCTTCCATCCATGAACGCCGCGCCTGCTCTTTTGCTTCTGGCGTCATGGCCGCCGGCATTTCAAGTATTCCGCTTGGACGCGCGAAGTTGGCGAAGTACTTTGCGCCGAATTTATCTGTTGCAAGGGCAAGACCCAGCGTCTGGCGTGCAAGCCAGACAACAGATTGTCCTATACGCCCATCGAACGTCAGGCCCGGAACATGAAGCATGTCCTCAGCAGGAATGAACCGTCCAGCGCGTGCAGTCTCCGCATCCACGTCGCTGCGATCTGCATCGTCAATCCCGTCGGTCGTACGATACACCAACGATCCGGCGGGCAAGTTTACCGGAAAAGGCCGCCATGGCTCCGGTTCCAGACGCATAGGAGAACTCAGGCGATGGGGCCGCGTTTTGTATGGATTGCGCGGCCAGATTCCAATGATTTGATTGCCAGCATCTCGCTGCAATTCTGCATATGCATTTCCCCATGCGAGCGAATGCGCCATGTATGCCTTGAGAAAGGTATGGCGCGACATTTCTGGATTTGGCTCGATATGGATGATGTCATACAGGTCATGCTCAAAAGCAATACGATGCGAAGCCCGGCCATTGCCCACAATGCTTCGCTCATAAATATGCAATGGCAGTGAAGCAATAGTCCCTGCAATCAAATCAACGCAAGCCAGGAAGATGACCGCCTGGAAGGCCGTCAGCTCGCTGACTCGAATGCCGGAATCGGTGCGGCCGCCGTTAAAGATATCGAGCAGCCACTCTGCCGGATAGCTAAGCGGAGTCTGCGGATTCTCAAGGCTGCTTCGCTTTTCGCGGAGGTCCGTTAGCAGCTCGCTGAATATGCCTGTCTGTAGTTCCATCCGGTTTTTACCAGACCTCGATCGTTCCTGCGGTTGCAGGTGAAAGCACCATAGCGCGACTAAGCGCCATAATCAGAGCAACGGTCCCGTCAATTTTGTTCTGCACGCGATTGCGGACCGGGAAGATGTTCTCCTTCCGGTCCCGGTGACAAACAGTGTTCGATATCATCCAGCTAAGGACCGGATTACCATCAAAGTGAAAACGTCCGCTCAACACAATGGCTTCCAGTTCTTTCATTGGCGCCGACATATTCTCAATGGTCTGCTTGATCTCAACACACTCTACACTTTGGTTCCAATCTTCACGCTCGCGAAGGAACTGTATCAGGCCCGCGGCATGGAATGGATCGAAAACAATCTCGCGTAAGTTGAGGGTCCGAGAATCCGCTGCCAGGTCTTCAATCACGCGGCTGTAATGCGTCACATCTCCAGGCGTCTGGATGAGATATCCACGGTCCCGCCATGCGCGGAAGTGCGTGTTTTTCTCGTCCTCGACTGCAACCTGATTCAGATAGTGACGGCTGAAGCAGTAGTAGTGATCACCATCATCCTGTTCTCGCTTGAAAAGCCGCACACTGGAAACCGTGTCAATTCGTGATGCCAGATCGCAGGACTCAATGCACATATCACCCGCGAAATCCTCAATCCTGAGAGGCGCGGCGCACTGGTTCCACTTCTCCATGTTCATCCAGGCAACATCTGCATTTACCCAAATGTTCAGGTTCTTCGTCTTAAACTGGTTCTGCTGCCGTGCGCTTTGCGCTGCCTGCTTCTGATCGTGAAATATCTGTTCCGGATTGACTGATACACCGAGATTTGGGTTTGCCATCTGGACGGCTTTTTTCGTAGTCCATCCGATTCCTTCATCTACCGTGAAGATGATCCCAAACAGCCGATCATTTTCGCGATGCCCTTCCAGGACTTCCTGCACCTCAAGATGTTTGTCGAAGCACGGAGAACTCATATCGCTGCCCGCTGTAGTGATCTCAAACAACAGCGGCTGACGCCGTGCCTGCATTCCAGTCCGCGCCCAATCTACCAGGGAATTTGTTTTGTGTTCGTGATACTCATCAACGAGCACGCACGAAGGAGATGGTCCGTCACCTGGATTACCTTTGAGCGGCTTAAACGCGCTGTTCTTCGTTGGAATTACAATGCTGGCGGCATTGCACCATATTCCGAAGGCCTCGCGTAACTGCGACGATGCCAAAGCCATGTTCCGAGCAGCACCAAATACTTCTCCAGCCTGCTCCTTTGATGTTGCGCCGGCAAATATCTCTGCGCCATATTCCCCATCAGCGCATAGCATGTAAAGCCCAATGCCGGCTGCAATCGGAGTCTTTCCATTCTTGCGCGGCACTTCCCAATATGCTTCCGTAAATCTTCGGTAGCCGTGCTTCTTGTCAACCCAGCCGAAGATACTGCACAAACCAAAAATTTGCCATCCCTCCAGTTTGAATAACTGACCACGCGCCGCGTTTCCGCGGAAATCATCTTTGACATGCGGCAGGCCCTCGAAAAATCGGCAGAAACGATTGGCCTTTGCAGCGTCAAAGCGCCAGCGATACGTATCGAGTCGGCTCAACCTCAGGTCATCCAGATGGCGCTTACAAGCAAGCCTTACCCATTTGCATGCGATTGTTGTTCCATCTACAACATCGCGCGCGTAAGATTCGGCACGCTCGGCATAGCTAATTTGGCTTGCCGACTTCTTCGCTTTCTTCATTTACCAGATCAATAAATGGATTCGTAGGTGCGTGCACCGGAGCAGTAGGCACTACATTCACCTTTGACCGGTCTGCCGGATTCATTCCCATCTTTCCCAGCAAAACATCCAGTCGCGAATAATCACCTGCTTTTGCTCGATCATTGCGAACGCGATACATCAGGCGGCAAGCCAACTCTACATGCCAGCGGTCGGCTGATGTAAGTACTCCAGGTGGAACTTGCTCGACTAACTCATTCCATATCTGCAACAGCGCCTTGGCCGTAGGCGAATATTCACTTAAGAAGCTAGCTGGCGGAGGACCGAGCGGGCCGTCCGGCTTTGGCTCATTCGCACGCTCCTTTTTCCGCTCTGGATGCCTATCGAAAGTTCCGCTTAACTCATGAAGTGCGGTTGGCTTTCTTGGTCTTCCTTTGCCCATATAAGCAATTGCACCATCGCGGCGCTCTCCTACATCTGAGTTAATGCGTCAATGGCTGCATCTCGCTCAATAAGCCATTTCCTATGTCGCTATCCGATCGTCCGAGTGTTGTCAGCATCCCCAATTCTCCAATTTTGGAGATGCAAAAATTTGATTGGCTCACGGTCTATGGGCGGTCGCCTTCGTGGAATATAGACCCCCACCCCCTCGGCCAAAACCACCGTCCTCCGAAGCAGTCTTACGCGAGTGGCAGCTATCGCAGAGCGGTTGCCAATTCGCTGCATCCCAGAAAAGCCAGTATGCACCTTTATGTGGCACGATATGATCCACGCACGTTGCGCGAACCGGCAATCCTTCATGCAACCCATATGGATCTGCACAAAATGGATGCGCCAGCAAATATGCTTTGCTCGCACGCTGCCAGCGATAGCCGTATCCGCGCTGCGCAGCCGTTTGTCGGCGGTCGCGCCCTTTTCCGCTTGCCCGACAGCGGTCGCAATATCCAACCTCTACAAGATTGGCGCAGCCTTGTGTACGGCATGGCACCTTCGCGGCACTTGGCATTCTATTTACTGTTCATGACGGATTCAGCGAGATCATGAATCATCTGATCAATCGCTGGTTCATCTGGGTCATACCATTTGCGATCCATCAATTGCACTTCGAGCGTTTGCGCCTGTGCGTCGTAAGCCCAGCGCAGCGTTATCCCGCGCGAACTTGCGAGGCCAGCATCTGACGTAATATCAATGCCAGTCTTTTCCTTTACTGCCGCTTTCAATGTTTCCCAATTCACAGGAGTAAAAGGAGTGAATTGCTGAATGGCATGCATCTCTGTCATTGCCGCACCAGAACTTTTTGTTTTGCACGAAGGAATTTCAGTTGCGCCGTGAGCGTTTTGCGCCGCTGCTCAATTTCAGCAATTGCTTTGCGCACCAGACGCAACTGTATTCGCTCTTCCTTCCGCATGGATGGCACGCTAAAGTTTGATCCCCAGCTCGGCCGCGAAGTGAACAATATCAGGCCACACGCTTTTGATGTCGGCCCACTGCTGCTGAGTCAGCGATACGCTGAGCAGTTGCGCCGGATTATGCGCATCCATAGAAATATCGCTGACGACTTTGCTTGCTGCGCCTAAGAGCACTGCCAGCGCTGCCACCGCTCCAGGCGCAGCTTTTTCTGCTTTGCTGAAGAATCCCAAAATATCCTCAGCAGCCACCTCGATACCTTTTTCGATGTTCACAAGTATGTTAGCCATTCATTCTCTCCAAATTCACCTATTGCTTTGCATCGGCCGCATGGATCGCAACCAGCCCGGTGGACACTGAGCTATACAACATCGTCCAGTCCACATGCTGATGTTGCAGCACTGCTATGCCCGCCTGGATCAACGCGCCGGCAATTGTCAGAATCCCGATCCATGTGGTTCGATTCCCACGCAGCTTTTCCATTACTCAACTCCTAATTGAAATCGAGATCTACCAGCACATGATCTGGGCTGAGACCTGTCCACGCGCATACATGAGCAATGTAAGCTTGCGTGTTGTTTTCGCCGGATGGAGCATATCTTCCAATTGCCTGCGCAATAGTGAGGCCCTTGTAATTGGCTTCCAGCAGTTCGCGGAGGGCCTGCCAGCCTTGCGCTTCGCTCGGAAAAATGGCGAAGCCTGCATCGTCTTGCTCACGCGCTCCAAGCCGATACGCAAACGATCCAAAGCGAATATTGCCTGGATTGTTATTGCGCCGACAACGTGCGCCAATGACCGACCAGCCTTCCTGCCGCGCAATCGCATGAATAAAACTCATCATGAGTGCTTCCATAACATTGCGCCAGCGGCAATCAGCCACGGCACAATCACTTTCAAAAATTCCCAAACCCCGCCTTGTCGCGATTGGCCCGATGTAAGCGCATCAACCTTTTGCGCCAGACTGCTTACCATTTCCCGCAGCCCGGTACTTTCTGCCTGTTTGATCCGCATGTCCTGAAGCATTGTGTTGATGGCTTCCACTTTGAGCAGCACGCGGTCCTGCATGTTCTGCTGACCATTACGCAGATCGTGAATGTCCTTGCGGTTTTGTGTATGCTTATCGTCTAATTCGCGTCGCAGGATGTCATACTTTTCTCCTACTTCGCGGCGCAGATCATCTCGAAGCGCATCAATCTTCTCTTCCAGCACGGCTTCATCCAAAGCTTCTCTCCCGCACTATTGTTGGCAGATTCAACGCTGGCAGTTACAGCGCCCGCAATATTTTCTTCCTTCTTCGGTGCGCTCCGGAACTTCACGAAAAAACTGACGGCCACAGAACTCGCATAATTTAGGCTCCATAGTTTTACCAATGCCCGGCGTAGCTGCCACCAGGTTGAAGTCCAGCGTCTGGTTCGTAGGTCCATTCAGGATTGACATGGTGACACCTTCACGCACAGCGGATCTTCACGTCGCGGCGCAAGCCGCTTCCATAGCCGGACTTTTTCTGCCGTGCGCTCGATGAAATCTTCCGGCGCGAATTTGCGCGCTATCCTCTCCATTCGTCTCGACTCTGACAGATGTGCAGTCCGCGATTTTCCACGCGCGAACGCAGTACCCGCAAATGCCTCCATCTCTCTTAGTGAAATGGAAGGATTCGAGGATCGCGATGGAATCTCTTTGTCAGTGGGACCAGCACCAAATGGCTGATAGCCGATATGATTGCTCATATCGTCATACACTCTGCGCCAGATGCCTTTCTCTACTCTCGACTCGCCCGCGGAGAAACTGGTGCGGCGAATAATACGCCAGCCAAGCGATGTATTGTCCGAAAAGACCAGGAATTCCTGATTGGTTTCTCTCTTGCGGAACTTTGCCACGGCTTTATTTTCAAAAGCGCAGCAGAAAAGTCATGTGAACGGAAGAGACACCTCAGTCGAGGCAATCTATAAGGCCCACTACGCAGTGCCATCCAGAGCTATGCTGGCGCGGTAGATCGTTATTTTCTACGGCAGTTGAGGAGTCTGCCAAAAAAATCCTAAATGCAGAATAAGAACAAATCAGGCGTCCGACAACACATTTCTTTTCAAAAGTCCTATTTCGTTACTGTTTGTGTTGCATTCTGCAACGTTGTTGCATTTTTTCGGACCGCATAGTCAGAATTGCGACACACTCCAGAAGCTCCACCGTCGTAGAATCCCGCGTCAACAAAGCATCTGCATTCCCGATGTCATATTCATTGCTGGAGAGCAGGCTGCTGAACAGAACGACCGGAAGAGATGCACTGAATTCCTTCACATTCTGCGCAACGTGGCTGGCATTCGTATCCAGGTCAATCAGCACGAGAGAAACATCTTGAGTTGCGAGCAGCGTATGCATTGCATCCGGATCGCGCGCTTCCAGCACGCGATAGTGCCCGCGCGTCTCCAGCAAGAACTTCTTGCACCCGCATACCGTTTCATTCTTCGACATCAGCAGTAAAAATTTTCGCGGTTTCATTGCCTCACTCCCACTCTCGATTCACGCCAACGAGCCAGTGCCTGCTGGTCAAGAGGCCAACTGTCAGGCCTCAGCCAATGTCCCTCCGCGATGAACTTCCACGGGCCCCACTGAATGCGCAGAAATGGCGTGACTTTGCAGTACTCGTGCCACGAGGAGATAAATTCATCAGCAGCGTCATAGGCTTTTCCGGTGTTGCGAGCTTTCCAGAGGGCCAGTTGCTTACGCAACGCGCGCTTAATGCGTTCACTGGTGAAGCCGCACTCGCGCATCACGTACTCAAGCGCGTCTTCGAGCACACCCCCCTCCAGTAGGGAGGGGGTAGGGGGTGGGTTTGTATTGTGTATTGTGTTTTGTTCACAATATTGATGCGGACCCCCTTCAGGGAGACACAAATCCCCCCGCAGGGAGACACTAGCGTCTCCTTGGGAAACAGGCGCGCAAAAGTTTTCCTCAGATTTTGTGTCCCCCAGGGAGACACAAATTTCGTTCGCTTTTGACTGATGCAGACGCTTACGAAGGGCAGTAACTTCCGCGCGCAGTTTGGCTATTGCTACGTCAGTGAATACATACGAGGATCGCTTGCGATTGTAGACCGCACCAAGACGCTCTGCGGCTTCCTTCAGGTCAAGCAACACGCATGTGCTCTGCGCAGAACCTTCCCCGCGCTGCAATCGCAAAATGCCGACGTATTCGAGGACAGCAAGGTTACGCCAGACTGCCGAGCGACTGATTCCTGTCGCATCGGCCAGCTTGCGCAAGCTATAGCTCACCGTCGCGGAATAGGATTCCCGCGTGAGATGCACGTATACCAAAACGGCATGTGGCCCCACAATCGGCTGGAAAGCATCATACAGCTCGTTATCCTGCCAGCAATGCCCCGGCTTGCGCTTATCTCTCAGCTTAATGTCTTCCATGTTCCCCAAGGCACAACTCCACTCAGCGATTCGCCAGTTCCAGCAATACATCTGCGTGACACGGCTGATTTAGCGGACACCAGCAAGCAAGGTTCTTGCCGCGTAGTTCATGAATTTGGTTGCGCAATTCGCCGCGAATCATGAGATATCGCAACATCGCAAGCGGCTGACGATCAACTGTTACTCCTTGTCCGATAATCTTCTCGCGAGTATCTTCTTTCGCTTCACGCGCGGACCTCCGGAAATTCCCGCCATTCCCGGCCATCCAGCATAGCGCCTGCGGCTTTCTTTCCGACGCGCACCATGTTGATACTCGAATCATCGGTGCAGGTGAAGATTATTTCCTTGTCACGAGGCTTAAAGTGTGTCTGATTCGGAACGCTGATTTTTAGACATGGCGCACCGTGCTGGTTCATCCAGAGACGCGGTTCCCATTCGCCCCATTGCTTGAAGAAGAACGAAACTCCCGCAGCCTGACACTGATCGCGCAGGCTGCGCACCCAGTCCGGATGCATGGGCCGTGCCTTTGGCCCGCTTTCACCGCCGACAATCACCCAGTTGAGTCCACGGATAGGATTTCTCGCTCCGCCAAGGTATTGGTAAATATCAATCATTTCCAGCAGTGGCTCTGCGCTGATGAACCATACAGCAGCAGGCGTCTGTAGCAGCAGCGGTATGCGCTCATCGGCTGTCTTCTGGTTCTCGACGCTCACGCCCGGCCAGACATTCGGCAAGGGCAACTCCAGAATCCCAGAATGCTTACCTGCGGAAATATCAAGCGCCTGAGAGCCAATGGCCTCTTCACGATTGTCTGTACTCAGGTAAAAATACTTCAACATCCGCTCAGGACGCTTGGTCAGCACCTGGAACGTGTGCTGCGGACACAGCGCCATCACGGCGAAGATGCGGTCAATCCACTCATCCGGCATGTTCTCGTGGAACAGGTCGGACATCGAATTAACAAAGATTCGCCGTGACTTCTTCCACTTCAGCGGGTCGAGCAGATGTTCTTCGATGAGACGTACTTCACCATTCCATTGCGGCATTCGCTCGCCTGAGTTATTGATGCGCACGAGTCCTTCATAGGGCTGACCTTTGCCGCCGAAGCGACGAGCAACACGCTCGGCATAGCAGTTGCGGCAGCCTTCACTCACACGCGAGCATCCCCGTATCGGGTTCCATGTTGCGTCCGTCCATTCGATGCTTGTCTTGTTCATCGCGCGGCCTCCAGCGCATCCAGAATGCGCTTGTCCACAGCAAGAACAGCGGCCTGTTCCGCTGTAGTATCCATGCCTGCGCACGTTTCTGCCTTCTCAAGCTCGCCAAGAAATTCTGCGACGATTTCGTGCGCTTTCCTCAGACCTGAAGCCGTGCTGCTCTCTTCACGCAATTCGCAGACCATCGCGGCCAGCGACTCTTTGGTCTCGCTTTCGATGAGTGCCGTCAATAATGCTGTCATCGCTTGCCTCTCTGAATCTCCTGGACAGTCAATCCATATGCATGAATCTTGCGATACACGAGCGTCTTGCTCACACCGAGATAGCGCGCGGCAAGTGCCACTTTCCCAGCCAGCACAATGGCGCGCACAATCGCTTTGCGCTCCATTTCTTCGAGCGGAGTGATAAAGTAGCGGCCGCACCCGCAGCACTTCTGCGCCAGCGGCTGCTCCAGCCCGCAGATGCACTTCACATTTTTTGTGACATCAACCACGTTAATCACCCGATATTTTGTTCAGCAAAGGTGCATCATTCTCTATCCTGCGTTTTGACATTTCAACGTATTCAGGATTTATTTCGATGCCTACATATTTGCGGCCAAGACGCAGAGCAACTACGCCAGTAGTGCCCGCTCCACTGAATGGATCAAGCACGGTTCCTCCTTCGGGACATCCGGCCATGATGCACAGTCGCGGAATTTCCTCCGGGAACGTGGCGAAGTGCATTCCGGAAAACCCTTGCGTCGCAATTTCCCACACGGACCGGCGATTCGCACCAAATGCTCGCTGCTCTGCATGCGTCATATGGTCCCAACGCTCATTGAATCCGGCATGACGCCGTGAGTGTCCACGCTGTTTGTCGCGGCATTCCGTGGTAGGACGTCCGCCAACAGCCTTCATGGTTCCATTGGCCTTTGCACCACCATTTGCTCTCAGACTTCCAGTTTGAGAGTCAATATCCTGTTGCCACCGCTGGACCGATGAAGGAGCGGCCCTAATCCGTATAGCAGCAGCGTCGAAGTAATATTTCGGCCGCTTGGTCAATAGAAAAATATACTCATGCGATGTCGTACAGCGGTCGGTAACAGAGAGAGGCATCGGATTCGGCTTGGACCAAACAATGTCTTGTCGCAACCACCATCCATCAGCCTGCAAAGCAAAAGCTAACCGCCACGGCATTCCCACTAAATCTTTGCGCTTTAAGTGAGGCACACGCCTGGTTACGCACTGCTGCCAGCCACGACGCTCTGATTCATAACTTCCGCCACCACCGCAACCTGATCCTGCATAACAATCACCTATGTTTACCCATGCAGTTCCATCCTTGCGCAGCACGCGACGTATTTCACGAAAAACAGAAAGCATCTTTTCTAAATACTCATGGGGAGTATTTTCCACGCCAATCTGTCCAACAACTCCGTAATTGCGCAGTCTCCAATATGGTGGGCTCGTAACGACACAATGCACGGAATCATCTGGAAGCTCCCGTAATCGCTCCAGCACATCGCCTTGCAAAATGCGCCAATCTTTCATCATCAATCGCGTCCCGACCATTTCTTCGTCTCTACGTCTTTCTTCAATACAAAGACACGCTGCGCGCGCCACTCACGCATGTATCGCGCATGGCACTTTCGGCATGTACGCTGTCCAGGACGCAATTGCCTGCCGCAGTTGCATTTCGTCTTTTTCTCACGCCATTTCATTGAAAACAAAAAGACCGTGGAACAAAACGTGTAACGTGGAACATGCAGCGGCATTAAGCGTTCGCGCGTACTCGCGGATAGCAAGCAGCAACGCTCGAAGCCGCTGCATGTTGTCCCTGCATGTCTCGCTCACGCAGGAAACATCATCAATATCTGCGGGCAGATGCCAGTTCTGCCCGTTTTACTTCCATGCCGGCATGTACTCCGATGTGAGTTGGAGGCGCTACGCTTGGCCCATCCTGCGCTACTACTTTCAGCACCCGCTGGCTCGGTACAAGGTCCGGATTCCCCGTAGCTCCCCGGACTGGCACTCGCTGCCTCTCTCAGCCCACCGGCTTTCTCTGTTTGTGCGAATCTCGAAATCTGCACGCCTGAGTGTTTCAAGAGCCACGAACTGGCCGTCTACGCATCTCGCGTAGCACCATGCTCAGGCGCTGCTTGTTAAGCGATAATCACTGCATCAGGCAGCGCATCGCTCAGATACTTCTTAATAGATCCCATAGTGTCGAGCTCCCACTTTGCGTCAATGTCAATGAGCGCCACAAGCGGAAGCGAATCTTTGACGCTCTTCATGCGCAGCAAAAATTTCGACTCAACCGGAGCAGCGTCGCGGAATGTACGCCAGGGAATGAGCGGAACGCCATCGGCAGGCAGAGTGACAGTATTCTTCACCACCGTGCCCGTCTTGACCGTTACAACCTGACTCATACCATCATCGGCCACCGCCACGGAATTCTCCGCAGAGAGTGTCGAGCAGAGTTGCTGGACTTTGACTGCGTTGTCGTTAAAGTAAAAACTGGAGCGGAAATCAATCAAGAACTTCTCCGGCTCATAGTAAGAATCAAACTTGAACGGCACTTCATCCACATACCTGGCACGCAGCCACACATGTCTGCGTCCGTAGTCATCAGCAGTCTGCGACACAAGCTCAACGACGCGATGGCCCACAATGCGAATAGCAACCTTGTCCGGCCTGTCATCCATCTTCGCCTGATATGCCGCGACAAATCCTGCCAGAGTGCTTACTTCGAGCGTTGGCTTGGTCCACTGCGGCGCCAGATCGCGCACTGGCGCACCGAGCGTTCCATCTTCCCTGAGTGCATACGGCTGACCGTTGACGACTTCAACGGCGGAGCGTCGCTGGAGTTTCTCAAAAAGGAAACCAGTAAAATCTTTCACGTCTTCCCACATTTGCTCTCTCCTTTTTTGCTCTGCGCGGTGCGCAGAAACGTTATTTCATCGCACCGCTTCCATCGAAAGCGATGACAGGAACTTCCTTCGGCTTTGGCGCACTCCAAAGCGGCATCTGACGCGGGTCATTCGCAAAGGCAACCAGCGCACCATCTTCAGCCTTGCCCAGGAAGCATTTCGACTTGTGCGTTTCGATGGCAGCCAGCTTCGATGAGCACTTGAATTCAGTCTCAATCGTCACGCGATCAGAGTGCGGCTTAAGAATGAGTTCCAACTTGATGACGCGCGTGGCGGTCGCCGGCGTGTTAGGGTCAGCGATATTTGCCAACGCGCGACGCAACTCAATGTCAAATCCGTCAATCATCGCGCCATCATTGATATTGCCGATATTGATCGGGACCAGTTCGACATCTACGGCCATAAGCCCACCATCCTTTCCAGCCAAAAAGCCATGCGTACCAACATGGGCAAAAACACAATGAATGCACCAAGCGCAGACATGACCACCATCATGCGCATCAGGCCAGGAATGCAGCCGCCAAAATGATCGTCTTCGCACAAAGGCGAAACAGGAACCACAACACGCGGTTGCACGTCGGTGATTGCGTGTATCCCTCTGGCTTGCCGGCTCTCATAAAATTCCTCGTATCGCGCACAGGAAAAGCAGTACTCATCGGCACCCGATGTAAGTTCATTGCAGCCTGGACAGATGCGCAGACCATCAGGAATTTCTGCAATCATGCCGCACGTCCTTTCTTGCCGCGCTTTTTCCTGCGGATCAATTCATGGATCTGCGCGGAATTTGGACGCCTGGTCAGCTTTCTTATTTCAGCCTTCTTGCGCGCTACCTCAGCAAAATGCGCACTCATGCAAGCCGGGTTCGTACAGACCGTGCGCGACGGACCAAGCCACATGCACTTATCGCCCGAAGGAAGATTGCACGAATCACCATTGCAGCCGCAGAACCGGCAGGTGCCCGGAGTGGGGGAATTCATTTCCCACCTCCGAACGTGATGTGCAGCGGAGGACTCAATGTCTGCGACTGCGTCTGTGCACCAGATTTTGGAGTCGAACCACAACGCTGGTAATTGCGAATAACGGTATAGGACATCGAAGCGACATCCACCATCTGCGCAATGCGGGCAAATCGCGCATGATGGTGCTGCTCCAGTAAACGCTGGCCTTCGATGCTTGCCGCAGTCATGCCCACTTCAAAAAATGCAAATCCGGTTTTGCTTCGCACCAATGCACCAGGCAAGAGTGCCTCATGGCACTGCGCATAAGGACGGCGCAGGCATTGTTCTGTCGAGGTCCAATCAAGAAAACGCGTGATGGCAACGCCGGACCACAGCGCGCCATTTATCGCTCTATCCTGCGGAGAGGACTTAACAATCGGCTTCATGCCCACAGCGCGGAGAAGTGCATCTTGATTCTGTGCAGGTCGTGGAGCATCAGGAATTTCAGCATGGGCGGCTACTGCTGCCAGCACAATAAAGATTACGAGTGCGCGAGTGTTCATTGCACACCGCCTTTGCGCTCCAACTCATAAGTCGAAATTCCGGTGCATGCATTCACACACGCTACAATGCGGCGCATGACCATCCACTCATCGGCAACAGAAAGGTCGCTGCCAAGCGGATCTACCATGATTGCGCCCTGCGCATCTTTGATCAGCCCCGCATCTACCGTCCACGGCTCATAAAAAGGAACATTCCGCGAGCGCGGCTGCTCCTCAACAGCCGCGTCCACAGGTTCACAGGATTTTTCTGCTTGTGCGTTTTTCCTTTCTGTTGGATTTGGTACATCGAGGAGTTCTGCGAGCAGCCTCTTCATGCGTCCGGTCCGGCACCAGTCGGCGTGCTCAAGCTTGCGATCTGAAATTTGCTCTGTAAGACATTCAGTGCAAATCACGCGGCCCGCCGAACGCGCAAACTGGACATCAACCAGATTGCGCGCGGCGAAAAGGATGTGAATGATGATTCGTTGCTGGTCAAGGGAAAACTGTCCGATTTTGGACAGTTCAGCCGTTGGCTGAAGGACACTGCGAGATGTATCCACGGAATTATCTCCTTTGTTTGCAAGGAGCGTTCCATGGTCTGGTAGGCGAGGCAGGGATCGAACCTGCAACCTACGGCTTAGAAGGCCGGTGCTCTATCCAATTGAGCTACTCGCCCACAGTGGGTGATGTCTTTATTGTAACGGTGATTGCGTGATTCAGCGCAGCCTCGAAAATGGAGTGGCCGAGTGTCTGGTTTCGCGCACAGGAAGCAACGTAGAGTGTGATTCCGAAGCCCTCCTGGGCATGCACGATGGCCTGTCGGATGACGAAATCGGTACGGCTTTGGAGGAGCGGGACTTCGCGAAGAGTGGACGATGCGGCACGCATCCAGCTTTCATGCGCAGCGAAGGATGCAAAAGCGTTCGGGTGGCGCAGGATGATGTCTATGTAGCAGGCGACACCGGTATACGCCTCGGCGGGTGGCGCGTCGAATTCGAAGGGGTCTATTTCGGCAGCGGGAAGATGCCAACGGTCGCACTTTGAGGTGAAGACCGGCGATTCTGGTGCGTTCAGATGGCGGAGTGCCTGGGCCAGGACGGTATCGGTTACGGCTTCAGGCACCTGAGTGATGCGGAAGGCATCTTCCTTGAGAGGAACATAGCCCTCCCATGGAACTGCAATCATGGGCAGTCCGGGGCCAATTTCAACCGACCAGTCTGCTTCCATGCGCTTCGCTTCCTGAGGTAGCCAGAAGAAAGCCGAGAAGAGTTTTCTCGGCCCAGTAGCCGTCGTATCCGTTGGCGGGAGCGAGAAAGGCGCAGTGGCCTCCGCGCGGAGTTTCAATGAAGCTGACGTGCGGATTGTCTATGAGTGCCTGACGCGTTTCCGGAAGCATGCGGATGAAGGGATCGTCGAGCGAGTGGACGATGAGCGTAGGCAGGCTTAGTTGTGAGGCGAAGTTGGAGCTGGCGACGGTGTAGTAGTAGGCGTCGGCATTGGCAAAGCCGCCGTAGGGGGCGACGACGTATTCGTCGAAGTCGCGCATGCTATGGATTTTTCTGAGTACGCGTTTAGTGTGCAGCGGCAGGTAGAGCCGGGGGAAGAGCTCTGCTTTGCGCTCGAGGCGCGCCACCATGGAGCGGAGAAAGTATTTCTCATAAAAGCGGTTCTGCGGCTCGTGGAGGGCGGCGGATGAGGCGGCGAGATCCATGAGCGGAGAGATACCGACAGCGGCCTTGAGGAAAGGCGGAACGTTGTTGCCAAGCTGGCCTGCGTAGCTGAGGACAAGGTTGCCGCCCATCGAATAACCAATGACGGCGACGGACTGCAGATGATGTTTGCGCACGATGCGCTCGACAACCAACGCAACATCATTTGAGCAACCGGAGTGGTAGATGGCTGGCGAGAGCTTGTCCGTACTTCCGCAACTGCGCATGTTCATGCGGACGATGTTGCATCCGGCGGCCCAGGCGCGGGCGGCGTTGCCGAGCATGTACTGCGAGCTGGAGGAACCTTCAAGCCCGTGCGCGAGTACGACGGTAAGGCGCTGGCTGCGTACTTCTTCAGGCTGCCAGTTGCAGTGGCACAGGATGCGGGTGGGGCCGTACTCTTCATAGCCGGGGATCGGACCCTGAACCTGGACCAGGAGGGGTTCCGGTTCGGGGAGCGGCGCGTGATGACGGGGCAGGAAGTTTCCGGCGAGCGTCATCAGATGGCCATTGTTGAGAAAGCGACGCGGGATGAAGTCAGCGCACCAGCCGTTGAGTCCGGGGCTTGGAGCGAGCTTGATAAATGTCTTGAGGCCAGTCATTCGCGGCGCAGCTCCTCAAGTAGCGTAGCTGCATGAATCGCTCCGGCTGGATCTTCTTCATGCTTGAAATAAGCGAAGACATCACCCTGCTGGGCGCGCTGCGCGAGCAAAGACCGTATCTGGGCCAGGTCTTCCGCGGAGTAGCTGCTTTGTCTGAAGCGGTAACAGGAGAAGGGCGCTGTAACGACGTCTGGTGTGACGAGTTCGTCGTTTTCAGCAACGCAGAGAGCGGCATTGTGCCTGCGGAGAATGGAATAGGTTTCGTCTGCGAACCAGGACTCGTGGCGGAACTCGAAGGCGGGGCGCAGGCTTGTGGATGCGGCTTTTTCAAGGAAAGTGTCGAGCCTTGCTGGGGCGGCCTTAAAGTTGGGCGGAAGCTGGAAGAGTACTGCTCCGGTGCGGTGTGCATCTATGAAGGGTTGGAGCGAGCGGTAGAAACTGGCCAGCGCTTCTGTGCAGTCCTTGAGACGCAGAATATGGGTGATGCGTTGCGGAGCCTTGAAGGAAAAGCGGAAGTCGGGCGCGGTAGCTGCCAGCCAGGACTGCGCCATGGCGGCGGAAGGAAGCGCGCGAAAGGTGTAATTGACCTCGACAGAGTTCAGGCGTGTTGCGTAAAATTCAAGAAATTTTCTGGAGGGAAGCTTTGGAGGGTAGAAATCCGGTTTCCAGCTTGTGTATGCCCAGCCGGAGGAGCCGAGATAAATGTTTCCTGCCATTCGAGTTGGGGCGGCTAGTGGGGATCGAACCCACGACATCCTGAGCCACAGTCAGGCGTTCTGCCGCTGAACTATAGCCGCCGTATAGGTATTGATTGTAGCATTTTTCCTGATATGAATTCGCAGGTGTTATCGCCGGAACGTGGAAATCTGAGGCCCCGAATGCGAGTTGGCAAAGGCCTTTTCGCAAATGAGAATCTGGACATGCTGGCGCATGTGCTGGATGACTGGTTTCGGATCCCCGGAACGCCCATTCGCTTTGGACTGGATGGGATCATCGGGCTCGTTCCGTGGGCGGGGGATGTGCTCGCCGGACTTGCTTCATGTGTGATGATTGTGGCCGCGTGGTTTCGCGGTGTGCCATATGTGACGTTGACGCGAATGGTAGTGAATCTGGGAATTGATGTGATTATCGGTTCGATTCCGCTGCTGGGCGATGCTTTTGATATCGCATGGAAGGCGAACCGGCGCAATTACGCTCTGCTGTCGCGGCACCTGGAGCAGCCGCACCGGCATACGTGGAAGGATTGGGTCTTTCTGCTGCTGATAGGGCTGGCGGTGGCTGCAATCTTTCTCATTCCGCTGTTCCTGCTGATTCTAGCGATGGAGTGGCTGGCGCACAGGATGGTGCTTGCGGGATATCCGTGATGCGGGATTTCATCTTGTACAATGAGAAGAAGTCGGGGCGTAGCGCAGTCTGGTAGCGCATCTGCTTTGGGAGCAGAGGGTCGGGGGTTCGAATCCCTCCGCCCCGACCATCCTTCAACACATTGAACCTGAACCGCTTTAGCCGTATTCGGTTTGAATTCAGCTGGTTCCACGTCTTCCATACAGTTCTTTAGCGTCTATGGAATCAATGCTGTGGAACCTATTTTATGCGAAAGCGGTATCACTGGTATCACCCACCCGATCGATGATTTTGGGTATGAGGTAGGGGCAGCACGCCGACAACTGCCGGAAAGCGTCTGATTGGATAGTCATCGTGGCGCATGCTGGACTGGAAGGAAGAAGCAAGAGCGCTTAGCCGCATCCAGCCCCGAGAACCTATGCTGAACGGACACGCTGAAAACTCCCGTAGACATGCGGTTCCCGCGGCGAATAACTCAACGAAACTCCCAGCCCTAAATGGAACACTTGCTTGCGCGCATCACGAGCCAGAAAGAACCTGCGCGACGAGCTGATCCAGCGTCCATGATCGGGAGCGAGCCTCCAGTGGACAGCACGCGATATAGTCGCGGATGAACCCTGCAGTCGTTGATTCGACGTGTGTAACACTCTAAACGGAGTGCCGATTCCCGCACGAACGATAGGAGGCCGCTACGTGACCGCAGTCTGAACAGCGATCGATCTGCTTCGAACTGGCTGCGTGGATCCACTGCTCACGCCATTCTGTAGCGAAGATCGCTCCACTTCGTCGCGCTGTCCGCCTTGCGATGTGCGTCATCGAGCGTATCTCGGCTGTCGAGATCCTCCTACGTTCTGCTCCGCCGTTGACCAGGTGTGCCGCATGACTCCACATCACAAATATCAACGCGATCGACGAACCGTCGATCGCAAGCTTAGAAAGAATCCCTTCTCACCCTCGCGAACGCACACGGCAGAACTCGATGTTCATTCGGCCCCCTTACTATGGGAAGAGACGACCGTTCACTTCCCTGCCCATGATCTTGAAGCCGATTCCGATCGACACCTCGACCATCTTCACGATGATTGACTTTTCCGGGGTGCTTGCGGGCGCCATCGGCGGCGCTCTTGAGGCCAAACAGAACCGCATCTATCATTTCGATTTCGTCGGCGTTCTTGGCCTCGGAACCATCTCCGCGCTTGGCGGTGGGATTGCGCGCGATATGTTGCTTCAACATGGGCCGCCGCTCGCCTTCACCGACATTCGTTATCTTCTGATCGCCGTGGTCGGGGCGTTGATTGGTCTAGTATGCGGTTCGACTCTTGGCGATCGCCTTGCGAAGCCCTTGATTTGGATCGATGCTGCGGCGCTCGGTTTCTTCGCTGTAGCTGGATCCACGCGAGCGCTCGCTGCGGGGCTGACATTTGTGCCGGCGCTGGTGCTCGGCATCGTAACTGCAGTCGGTGGAGGGTCGCTTCGTGATGTCTTCAGCGGGCGGTCACCAAAGGTCTTCGAACGTGGCGAGCCGTATGCCGTGGTGGCCGCGTTTGCGTCGGTAGTCTTTCTCGTCTTGGTGAAGCACACTGGAAACACCAACCTCGCCACCACCCTGGGCCTAGCAGCCGGTTTCAGCCTTCGAGCCGCGGCGCTCGGATTCAAATGGAAGACGCGAGCCGCTCGCTGATTGAGTCACACCGTTCTTGGCGATAATCCGATCCGGTCGACCCTAATGGCTGGGATGAGAACTTGGCTGGTTTGATGAGACCGAGGCCTCTGTCGTCTCCGCCATCGTTTCCACGAGCTAGAACGGTTCCAAGATCGAAAGCGGCGAGTTTGGCTGGGAATTGGGGAGGTTGGGATTGTGGAGCAACGGGTTAGGTGTTCCGTTCCCCGCGAGCCAACACACACTCTCTTTATATATATGCGGCCGGTTGATGCTTAGCACGTCAGCGCTCATCAACGGTTCGATCTTAAGACTCCGCGTTCGATGAAACGGTTGAGAAGTGTCTAAGGCGGGAGAGTTCCACCGGTCAGCATGCCGCGAGTAAGAGAGGCTGAGTTCAGCGGATCCCACAGGTGGCGAGGAGATGGAAGAATTGGAGGAGGCTTACGAGTTCGGCGAAAGGGAGATATTCGGCGGTTGGCTGTTGTGACCAGGTGCCAATTGCGTGCCAGTGTTGTTTTACGAGCAGGCGCGATTCTTCATGGAGGAAGTCGATTCCGTTCGCGTACGTGAAGGACCGATGTCCTCGATACGGTCTTGACACCAGTTTCCGTGTTAATTGCCGTAACGGTTACACCTTGAATGACAGCACTTTGGGAGTCTTCGATGAGGTCGGTGAGAGAAGCTGATGTCGGCTGAGAGTAGCTTCCTAGGTTCTTGAAGTGAATTGTGTCGCGTCAGTAACAGACGAATCCCAGGATGCGCATGTCTAGGTAGCAGGTTTTCGGATTTCGCCCGGTTTTGCATGCTGAGGCGATTTAGGCTTCGCAACTTCCGATTCTAGATATATGCGAACAATCGAATATTCTGATATTATCATAAAAACAATGCCCGACTCACTACGTCGCTTCAAGGCCGATGTATTCCAGGCTCTGGGGCACCCAACCCGAATCGCGATCGTCGAGCTGCTTGGAAATCGAGAACTCTCGGCCGGCGACCTGATTGAGGAGCTCGGCATGGAACAGGCCAACGTCTCGCAGCACCTGGCCGTTCTTCGATCTCGACAACTTGTCGTGAATCGGAAGGCCGGGAACCAGGTCTTCTATTCCGTTCGCGATCCGATCCTGCTCCAGGTACTTGCCCTGATGCGCAACTATTTTCAAAAACACCTGAACGAAGCGTTGGCCATCCTGGAAGAGATTGACGAATCTCAGGCGGAGAACACTAAGTGATGGAGCCACCTCAAGTCTCATCATCGCTATCGTTTCTTTCTGCGCGGAACCATAGAGGAGAATCGGTTTGATCGCGCAATTCTGGGGCAATTTCCTCAGCACTGTTTTCAGCCACCCTCTCGATTCCACGCTCCTAGTTGTGGCATGCTGGCCGCTGATTGCACTCGCGTGTCTCCTGCGCCCGCATAGCATCCGCTACGTCGCACGTTTTTTGTTTCTCGTTGGCGCTCTGGTTTGTGTGGCCATGTTCCTATTGGCCGGAACGTTCCTCATCTCCGGACATTCACCCCAGGTGATGACTCTGCCTCTGGGACTGCCAGATCTCCCCTTCCAGGTGCGTCTCGACGCGCTCTCAGCTTTTTTCTTATTGATTCTGGGCCTGGGGGGGGCTGGGATATCCACGTTTGCGGCCGGGTATTTTCGAAGTGGCGAAGGCACGGCGCCCGGCTTGCTTAGTCTCCACTACCACTTGTTTCTTGCCAGCATGGCCGTGGTGATGCTGGCTGACGATGCATACCTTTTCATGGTGGCTTGGGAGACGATGGCCCTGACCTCGTATTTCCTCGTCACATCACAGCATCGGATACCCGAGATTCGGCGCGCCGGGTTTCTCTATTTGCTGATGGCGCACATCGGTGCAGTGTGCATTCTGCTGAGCTTCGGGGTCATGCAGGGTGGAAGCTGCCAATTCACGTTCGACGCCATGCGCAGCGCATCGCTTGCGCCTTTCTGGGCCACCGTCGCATTCACCCTCGCGCTTCTCGGATTCGGGGCCAAGGCTGGTCTGGTGCCGATGCATGTCTGGCTGCCTGAAGCACATCCTGCGGCGCCATCACCGGTCTCCGCGATGATGAGTGGCCTGATGCTCAAGACGGCGATCTATGGACTGCTTCGAGTCACCTTTGATTTGCTCCATGTTCAGTTCTGGCAATGGGGTATTGCCGTGCTCACGTTGGGGCTTTTCTCGGCTCTGTTCGGAGCGATTTTTGCCGGTGTTCAGACTGACATGAAGCGGCTGCTGGCTTACTCCTCAATCGAAAATATCGGACTGATCTTTACCGGCCTTGGGCTATCAATTTTGTTCGCTGCGAGCAATCTGCGACTTTTCGCGGCATTGGCGCTCGCAGCTGCTCTGATCCACGCGCTGAACCACTCGCTTTTCAAGAGCATGCTGTTTCTGGCCACTGGTAGCGTTTTGCATGCGACACGCCAGCGCAGCCTCGGGAAGCTCGGCGGCCTGATTCGGTCGATGCCGTGCGTCGCCGCGCTGGCGCTCATCGGCACGCTGGCCATCGCGGGCTTGCCTCCACTCAATGGGTTTGTTTCCGAGTGGCTGCTGCTGCAGTCGTTTCTCTACACACCGCAGCTGCCTCACGCCTTCATTAACATGTTGATTCCTCTCGGAGCGGCGTCACTGGCTCTGACGGTCGCTCTGGCTGCATATGTCATGGTGAAGTTCTACGGTGTAATCTTCCTCGGGAAGCCGCGCGAGACATTGTTGGCGCAGGCTCACGATGCGAATTGGCTGGAACGAATCGGCCTCGCGTGGCTCGCCGCCGGTTGTATCGCGATCGGTGTGCAGCCGCAACTTGCACTTCATGCCGCGGGGAAAACGACGGGGATGCTTGTGGGACAAACCATCGCTCCAGACCCCTCCGTCTGGCGCATAGCTCCGATTGCACCTGAGCAGGCTTCATACAGCGGATGGATTTTTCTTGCCGTCATCCTCTGTACCATTGCGGTGACATTTCTGCTGGTGCGCCTGCTGGCTCACGGGCGCGTACGCAGAACCGCACCATGGGACTGCGGCTATCCGTGGCAAACATCCCGCATGCAGGACACGGCCGAAGGATTCGGCCAACCGATACGTCATATGTTCGGAGCCTTCTTCCGCATGGAACGCGAACTTCCAGCGCCAACGGACTTGACGCCCCGGTATCGCGTCCACATTGAAGACCGCTTCTGGCGTGCTCTCTACCGACCGATCGCTGCCGCGGTCCAGCGGTTGGCAGATGCCGTTAGCTTTCTGCAGGGTGGACGCCTCGCGATTTACCTGCTCTTCAGCTTCCTAACGTTACTCGGGCTTCTGGTGTTCGTGCTATGAGAGGAATCGCGCTTATTTGGCAATTCGGAGAAGTGATTCTCGCAATCGCGCTGGCGCCGCTCTTTTCAGGGTGGATCGCTCAATGCCGAGCCTGGATGCAGAATCGATCCGCTCCGCCGTTGACGCAGCAATATCGGATGTTGCGCAAATTGTTCAATAAGGACGCTGCACTGGCTGAAGATGCTTCTCGACTGTTCCGCACCACGCCCTACGTGCTCTTTGGGACCATGGTTTTGGCCGCGGCGATTATCCCTTCCGTTGTGACAGACCTTCCCTTTGCGCACGCTGCCGACGCTATTGCACTGATCGGGCTTTTTGCCACTGCGAGGGTGTTCCAGGCACTGGCGGCCATGGACATCGGCACTGCCTTTGGAACTCTGGGAGCACGCCGAGAAATGATGGTCGGCTTTCTTGCCGAGCCGGCTATCCTGATGGTCTTCTTCAATGCATTTCTTCTCTTCGGCACAACGGCTCTCACTGGCCTGGTCGACAACTACACGACTCATCCTTCGGTGATCGATCCCAGTGTCGTTTTTGCCGCCATCGCATTCACCATGGTTCTGCTTGCCGAGAATGCCCGGATCCCGATTGACAATCCCGCCACCCACCTGGAACTCACAATGATCCACGAGGCCATGGTGCTTGAATACTCTGCGCGGCACCTTGCTCTGATCGAATGGGCTTCGAGCCTCAAACTTTTCAACTATGCCTGCATCGGCCTGGCGCTTTTCCTGCCGTGGGGCATTGCCATTCATGGAGCGCATGTCGGCTCCGTCCTGATTGCGCTTTTCGCACTGCTGGTCAAGCTTGCATTTTGCGGAGCAGGGCTCGCGCTGATCGAATCCGTTTCTGCCAAATTGCGAATCTTCCGTGCTCCTGAATTCTTGGCGATGGCGTTTCTGATTGCCGTGCTCGGATTGCTGGTTCACCTTCTTCTCGGAGCGAACGTCAATGCTTAGATCTCCTTTGAACGTCCAATTGCTCTCGCAACTGGACGTCGAATTACTGAAGCTACTGGCGGCGGGTATGCTGCTGATCTCGTTTGCCATGCTATCGACGCGGCGAACGCAGCAACTGATCACTCTGTTCGCCTGGCAGGGCGCGATCTTGTTTCTCTCGACCACACTGGTCGCGCATGAAGCCAGGCTGACAGAGCTCTATTTTTCCGCCGGGCTCACCCTGATTCTGAAGGTCATCACTCTGCCTCTGATTTTGCATACCTTGATCAAACGGCTGGGGGCCCAATGGGACAATGAACGACTTGTCAACATTCCGATCACTATGCTGGTAGGGCTGGTGCTGGTCATCTTCGCTTTTGGCCTCGCTCAGCCGATCAGCCTACTCGCTACGACGATCACCCGACACACCATCGGCATCGCGCTTGCTGTGATCCTGCTTTCCTTTCTGATGATGATCACGCGACGCAAGGCGGTGACACAGGTGATTGGGTTTCTGGCGATGGAAAACGGCCTCTTCTTCGCGGCAACCAGCGCCACCTACGGGATGCCGATGGTAATCGAACTAGGCATTGCGCTCGATCTTCTCGTGGCTGTCTTCATCCTCGGAATCTTCTTCTTTCAGATCCGCGAACAGTTCGACAGTCTCGATCTGCACCACATGGAATCCCTGAGGGAGAAGTAAGCATGGAACTCTGGCTGGTCCTGGGAATGCCACTCTTGGGGACATTCGTGCTCGCTATACTTGGCGCGCGTCGCTATGCCCCTGAAGTCAACGTCGGGGTGAGCCTTGCCACTCTGCTGACGGCGTCTCTCCTCGTCGTGAGAATCATCCGCAACGGACCTTTGCTGGTCGGGCGTGAGCAATTCTTTGTGGACCCGTTCAACGTATTTCTGGTTGCGCTGACCGCTTTCGTCGGTCTCACAACCGCCATCTTTTCACGACCGTACATGCGAATCGAAGAGCATCACGGCCGGCTCAATGCCCGGCGCTTACGCCTTTATCACAGCATGTATCAGCTCTTCATGTTCGCGATGCTTCTGGCACTGCTCACCAACAACATGGGCATGGTCTGGGTTGCCATGGAGGCGGCTACACTTTCCACCGTTCTGCTTGTCTCGCTTTACAGGACCAAAGCCAGCCTCGAAGCCGCGTGGAAATATTTCATCCTGTGCGGCGTGGGCATCGCTCAGGCATTGTTCGGAACAATCCTTCTCTACTTTGCTGCGGAGCGCACGTTGGGCCGTCAGGGCATGACCGCATTGCTCTGGACGCACCTGAACGCAGCAAAGGCCGATCTCGAACCGACAGTTATGGGCCTCGCATTTGTTTTCCTGCTGGTTGGATATGGGACCAAGGTGGGATTGGCTCCGCTCCACAACTGGCTGCCCGATGCACACGCCGAAGGCCCAACGCCCGTTTCTGCGGTGCTCTCCGGCCTTCTCCTAAATGTCGCGCTCTACGCCGTGATCCGTTGCAAGGCGCTGGCTGTTGGCTCCATCGGTCCGATGATGCCAGGCCGGATGCTGATGGCATTTGGACTCTTATCCGCGGTCCTGGCGGCATTTTTCCTGTGGAGACAGCGTGACATCAAGCGTCTCTTCGGCTACTCGTCCATCGAGCACATGGGCATCATCACATTTGCGTTTGGCCTGGGCGGCCCGGTCGCCAACTTCGCAGCGCTCCTGCACATGACCGTTCACTCCCTCACGAAGTCTTCCATCTTCTTTACAGCCGGACATGCCTCTCAAACAGCCGGGACGCAACAAATGGACGGGATCCGCGGCCTGGTTGGAATCAGCCCCACAATCGGTTGGGGCCTGATGCTCGGATCTCTGGCGATCCTGGGCATGCCCCCATTCGGTGTGTTCGCAAGTGAATTCCTAATCCTTACGACGGCCATGCGAGAGCATCCGTGGACGACGCCGTTTCTTCTCATCGCGCTCGGAGTGGCGTTTGCCGGAATCTTCATGAAGGTGCAGCCGATGGCATTTGGCGAGAGCGAGGCGCCCAAGCTGCCGCACTCTCCGGCCTTAGTGCCCGTGTTCATTCATTTGGCGATGGTCTTGGTATTGGGTCTTTATATTCCACCCGCGCTGGCGGAGTGGTATCGTGCCGCTGCGCGGCTGATCGGGTGATTCTATGACTCCGGGGTTCAAAGAGGGAACGAAGACAGTGCCGTCGAACCTGCCATGCAGCCGTAAGCGGGTGGGTGCCGTCGAATGGCGGGAGATCGCGAAATCGGTGCGTTCCGCCGGCGGGCGCTTGTTCGCCCTCTGGGGAACTGATGATCGAGATCGCGATACCTGCTTTCGCGTGTTTGCCGTCTACCTCCATTCGAGTGGCGTCGCCGTCGTCGAACATGAAATGGAGGGTGGAACCAAGCCGACCTATCCAAGCCTCCGTGAGTACTTCCCGAGCGCTTTACGAATGGAACGGGCCATCTTCGATTTGCTCGGCATCAAGAGCATCGAACCCGACCATCGCGGATGGCTGCGCCATGGCGGATGGCCTGAAGATGCGTTCCCACTTCGACGGGACTTTGATTGCAACAATCAATTTGCCGCCGCATCGGCGCCGTACCCCTTTGTTCAGGTTGAAGGAGACGGGGTACACGAGATTCCAGTCGGACCGGTACACGCCGGCACCATTGAGCCGGGACATTTCCGATTCTCCGTAGTTGGAGAAAAGGTCCTGCGCCTCGAAGAACGCCTCGGGTATAAGCACAAAGGGATCGAAAAGCTGTTTGAAACGATGGCCCAAAAAGAAGGCCACAGGCTGGCTGCGCGCATCTCCGGCGACTCTGCAGTCGCGTACTCATGGGCCTACTGCGCAGCTCTGGAAGCCGCCACTGGCACCATCTGCCCTCATCGCGCAGTTCAACTGCGTGCTCTTGCCCTGGAGCACGAACGGTTGGCCAATCACCTCGGAGATTTGGGGGCGCTTGGGAATGACGCGGGGTTTGCCTTTGGACTTACCCACTTTGCGCGCATGAAGGAGGATCTGCTACGCACCAACCAGGCGTCTTTTAGTGCCCGATATCTGATGGATTTCCTTGTGCCGGGCGGTGTGGCATCCGATCTGCCTAATGACGCTCCACGATTGCTCCTCGATCGCTATCGTTCCTTCGAAGCCGATTTGAACGCCATGCGCAATACCTACGACAATCATGCGGGAGTCCAGGATCGGTTCCGTGAGACCGGAATCTTGTCTCAAGAAACTGCGTACAATCTCGATGCCGTCGGTCTGATTGCGCGCGCATCGGGTATTCCTCACGATCTGCGATCGGACTTCCCATGGCCTCCATACGACAAGATGAAGGTCAAAGTCTCCTCGCAAACCTCAGGGGATGTGGCCGCACGTGTTGCAGTCCGCTTCGACGAGGTGATCGAATCTTTGCGGATTTGCCGCGCGTTGGTTGCGGAACTTCGCAGCGGCGACATTGCGACCGTTGTCCCGGACGCTGGGCCAGGTCTTCTCGGAATAGGCGCGATTGAAGGCTGGCGTGGTCCCGTGCTCGTCGCTCTTGAAACCGGTTCGAACGGAAGCATTCGCAGATGCCACCCCCACGACCCCTCGTGGCAGAACTGGCCGCTAATCGAGTACGCCATTCTCGGAAACCTCGTGCCCGACTTCCCCTTAATCAACAAGTCCTTCAACCTGTCCTACAGCGGACACGACCTCTGAGGTTCTCATGATCAATACACTCTCGAGGATGATTCGCACGGGCATACTCACCGAAGAGGTGCCGCGAGCACCCAAAGCGGATTTGCCCATAGGAAACCTACAAGAGAAGGTCCGCAAAATCCTGGGCCGTGCGCTCTGCATTCGTCATCTCGACGCCGGTTCCTGCAATGGCTGCGAACTCGAAATACAGGCGCTCAACAATCCGTATTACAACATCGAAGGAATTGGCATAAAGTTCGTGGCGAGCCCTCGGCACGCGGATCTGCTGCTCGTGACCGGTCCCGTATCCGTGAATATGGAAGAAGCTCTCAAGAGAACCTTCGACGCCGTTCCTGATCCAAAGCTCGTCGTTGCCGTTGGAGATTGCGGCGCTTGCGGCGGGATCTTCGGCAAGAGCTACGCGAGCCGAGGCGCCGTCGCCGATGTTATTCCGGTCGATCACACCGTGAAGGGTTGTCCTCCGTCTCCCCTGGCAATCCTGCAAGCGATCCTCGAAACCATTCAGACAACCGCCTGAACGAGCTGCCCTCATGAACAATCGCCCCATCAATACTCGATCACACCCGGAATCAAGCCGTACCTTGCACGTCGTGGACAAATTGTCATCGAATGGCGAAATTCAAGCCGATCCTTCCGGATCCCGTCAAAAGACTTGGCTCGGAGTCCTCGTCATCGCACTCATTGGATGTTGCCTTATCGGTCTAGTTGTAAGTAACAGGAAAACAATCGCTGGTGAGCGGCCTTCGCCGGAGCAAGAGCACATCACAGCTCTTGCGAAGCAAATCTCTTCACTCACTCAGACGGACCTCATCGTATTTCCCGATGGCCGCGTCTGGTATGTACGTTCTGTCCGCGGCAAGAATTTGGAAGTCGTTGGTTGGGTCGGAGCCAATACCAGGGTTGAAAACATCATCTCGTTTGTTCTGAGGGAGGATCACCTCACAATTGTTCACCGCAACGACGCTGCCTGGCCAATCGAAAGGGATAGATTCCTTAACCAATAACCAATTCAAGTGGGCTGATCGCTAATTTCGGGTTCGCGAGACCGAAGGAGAGAAAGAGATGATCGACCTGAAGACGATTTTGAGTGCGGTGGCGAGAACGTTTGGAATATCGAGCCCGGAGGATCTTCGAAAACAAAAGCGTATCGCCTCGAAGCCCACTATCTCCCGAGTAGGCGCCACCAACCAGCAGGCCGGCAGCGGACCCGACAGGTCTTCGGACGATCGATCTGCGGGTTCAAGAGAGAAGCCGTGAATTGCGCCGCTACTAAGGAGCGCTTTTTCTAAGCGCCAACTGCGGAGCACTGAAGTGCGAGCTGTTAAAGGGGGCTAATTTCCCGACTCTGATCGGTAGGGTTCAGCAAAAACGGCTCAAGGCAACTTCGCTAGCCCGAATAGTTCCCAAGGCCATCCGGAAACCATCACGGCGCGGCGGCGCGGGGCAGCCTTAACCTAATCGACTCGCCCGCCTGATGCGAGAGTAGAGCGTTGGAGTCCCGCAGTGCGGGACTATACCCACGCACTAGATCGCCATGGTTGGACATCTTCGAGCGCGGTGACTCTGACTTTGAACGCAGAACCAGATCTACCTCTGAGTTCTTCGAGTTTTGCGTCCAGCACATCCAAGCACTCCTTCGGAACAAAGAGCCAAACGTAAACACGCCAGGTTGATGGCAACTTGCAATTGCAGCGCAGACCGTTTTTGATTACCTCCCAATTTTTCGTCCATGCACCTAGTCGCTTAATCAATGCATGCAAGCCTTGCGCGAGACCGATCTCGCACAGATACACAGCGTGGTGACGAAAGTCAACAGCGATCGCATCGCAGGACCAGCGGAATCCGTTCTTCTCTGGATCCTCCTTGAAATCGTTCATTTGAATGCGACAATCCGCGTTTACAAACATGGCGCTATCCGTCTTGAGATATTCCATGACAACACTCTTGTAGGCGTTCATCAGATTCATAATGCCGGGATCAGAGGCGCTTCACTCTGTGATCGAGGTCACACTCGTGACGTAGATCACATTGAGTCGTCGTCTACACAGTTATAGTCCCGAAAGGACCTCAGCCTCGGTTCTGACTTCCCGTTCGGTCCTCAGAGCGCACCAGACAAACGCACTTTTGCAAATCCTGACTTTAGAAAGAGGTGAGTTAGGTGTCGAGCGAGGATTCGCAATCCCTTCGCATGGTGATACAGCAACTCAGCGTTTCTCCACCCTCCTCCTATCGCATTGTGGTTTACGGAGATGATCAACGACCGCGCCATGCTGAATTCAACAACACACAAATTCTCCTCGATACTCTGCGTGCAGCGATGTTGGACTTTGATCTGTCGAGGCTCACGTTCAACCCATTGGAGGAGGGACAAGGATCCATTGTCTTCGCTGGAGAAATGAAACTGAGAGAAATGCAGCTCGCCCTCCTCGGATTGGGTTCGGTCTGACATGTCGCTCATTTAGCCCTCGTGAAGTTACCTAGCCCGAAAGACGGCCACGCTCAATGGTTCGCCTCCTTGCGCTGCGCTTCTCATATGCGTGGGAGTCATTGGGGTCAAAAGCATTACAATTCTGATCCGTTTCAGTATGTAAACTCTATGAGGCTGTCGGTGCAAAGGAAGCCCGCCCGTTCAAGAGAGCGAAGCGACGCAGTATTTTCTGCACCACAACCACACACTGGCCGGTATCCCTCACGCAGGCAATGGGCCTTCAAATGAGAAGCAATGTGGGTTCCGATGCCCTGCCTTCGATGTGCACTTGCCACGACCATCCTGACGTCGACGAAATCCCGACCCGGCAAAATGCGCTGGAAGATCCCGCAACCCACCGCTTGCGATTTGTCTAACTCGTAGATGAACATATTGCCAGGCTGGATATAGCCTTGGATCTCGGCACGAGAGTCAAAGAAAGAGTCATGGAACGACTCCACGGCATCAAGGTCGTCTTCAGTTGCACGTCGAGCAGTAATGTCATCTCTCGGGATAAATTCAACGTCTCTCACGGCTCGGAAGAGACGGCCAACCGTTTTCGTATGCGCCGGCTTGCTCGAAGCAGCAGTGAGCATCAGGCGGTCGAAGCTCTTGCAGAGCGACTTGGTCACTCGGCAAGTTCGGACCACGATGTCGAATGCTTCTAAGAGAAGTGATGTTTCGATGTCGATAACGAAGAACTCCACAAGCGTTTCCGCGTGAATCGTAGCGTAGCCAATCATTCGTTCTTTGTCCCAAAGGACGACAGATCTTCCGGTTCGAACGAGCCTCTCGACGAAGGATTCCTGCGACTCTGCGAGCGCGGAAAGGTATAGGTGCCGGAAGCCGTCAGGGATCTCCGGCGTGCCTTTTATCTGAATCGTGTTCCCAGTCACCGTACCTCCCTCTGATTTGACATTGAGTCTGGCGGGGGAACATGGCGCCGTCCTCGCATGTCGTGAACCTTCTCTGCCTCTCGACCCCAGTACGTTTACAGGCAATGTTCAGTCACTACCAGAACTCCTGTTCGGCAATGCAGAAGGCGAATCAGCATTGCATTGCACCGCTGCACAAACCCGACTGATTCATAAGGAATCAGCAAAGCATATCCAATCAGCTCATTTCCGATACGGAATAGCACGGTCTGACCAGCTGATGGATTCAACATGAAGCGTTTGACCGTTACTGGAAACTGGGAGTTCGAACGGGCGGCTTCCTCTTCTCGCAAAGAGCGCGCATCCATGCCTCTTTCTTGCCAAGGGCGCTACAGTTCCAAATGCATGCTGGAACTCCCTTTTTGTCGCGCAACCACCCTCAACTGCAGACGACACAGCATTAGTTACTCTCAATGTACTACCGGAGTATCTCCACGATCCTGTTTGCCTAATCGCATCGAGGACCACGAATGTGTCAGGAGAACGCAGTGCTAAGCAAAGCTGAGCCGGTGAACCCCGGCGGAAGCAAACATCGCAAAGAAAAGATGACCTTCGTAGCAGCCGCATGACAACAAGCCTTCGCTCAATAGGAAGCTACTTCGCCGAAAGGTGATTGAGCGCATCCTGTGCAGACAGTCGATCGCCATGAGAACGGCTGATCTTCTCGAACGATATCGCCCTCTTTTTGTCGAGGATGAATGTCGAGGGATATGCAGTTTCTTGCGCTGCGTCCCAGCGCAGCCCGTAAAGGTTAGTCACCTTGTAGTCCGGATCTATGACAAGTACGACGTTAGCTGGCAATTCCGTTTGTTTGATTAAAAATTCTCGGGCATTTTGGTCAAGATCTGCGGGAGGCCCGGGGTAAACAAGCAGGACTCTCGCGCCCCTTGCCGCGAATTCGGAGGCGTGTTCGATGAAGTCATGTACTTGGCGCTCGCAGTAGGGACATTGATAGCCTGGGAATCCCCGCAATACAACGAGAACGAGATCGTGCCCGCGCTGCATTCGTGACAATTGAATGGTCTTGCCAACCGGAGTCGAAAGGATAAAATCAGGTGCTTTTGTTCCCACTGCGGGCGTCTCCGCGAATGCACGCGCTCCCACACATAAAGCACAGACAGCGGCGAATGCGAACCGCAACACTTTGTTGAAATGAACTCTGGCAGAACCATTGGATCTGCCGGATATGAATCCTGGTGCGTCCACGCTCATGCACTCCTTAAGCAGAATGCCAATGTGACGCGCGAACCTCAGAAAAGGTTACAGCACCTTTCGCACACGACGATCCAAACCGACCCCGGAGGCCGCGGCTCCGTTCCTCAGAGCGGCTCTCTATTCGGTATCGAAAAGATCACAATTGTCTAACCGAACATACGGTAACCTATTTTGTCATAGCGGCACATTTGGGAACTTGATCAGCAGAAACGCAACTCATGGTTCATAGTTGCAACAAGCTTCCTTTCGTGGTGCTGCAGAGCGTTTGCACTGCTGTGTTGGCCATTAGCGGCCTCAGGTTGCTGATAGGGCCGACCTCTCTCGCGGCTGCTTCCGTGATTCCAGGCTTTATCTTCTCTATCCACGCGGAGCATGTCCGCTTTCCGATGATAGTCGTAGCTGTTCTCGGGGCGCTCGTAGACCTGTGTGTAATCCGGAGAATACCTTCGCTTCGGTCGCGTCCGGCGTCAAAATGGAGGTTACAACCTGTCGATTCCAAACAGCACAGATCGGAGACTGCCCAGATTGCACTATCGATTCTGACACTCGTTCTGGTTCTGACCGAGAGCCTAGCCCACCTTCATCTGCACGGGTCGTTCTGAAGTTCTCGACTAGCTTTCCTACTGTGTCCGTAGCTCAACGTCAAGTCTTGCGAGCAGACGTTCGCTGAACCCGACCGGCAACTCGAAAACGCGATCGTCTGCGAGAATGATGATGTTTCGAGTCGAATCCAGCATGACGCAGAGTTTGGTCGATACTCGTGAAGACAAATATCGTTGTGAACTGCCCTGTCATCTACACGCCGTTTGGCGGCCTGCTGCCCACTGCCAAAATCATCGGCGATTACGAGAACCAGAACCGGTAGTTCGTTCTGGGGCATGGAGGCGGCCCGTGAGTGCTGGGGGCACGCTCGGGCCGTTCTCCTCGTAACGCTTGACAGATCTCGCTGGCACTTTTGCTCAGCCCGAGAGGAAGCGTGTAGATGCGTCATCGAGCGATTCGACCCTTCGCCGAAGCGCTCGCGCGAGTGACCGATCTATCGATATGGGTGTTCAAGCTCATCGTTTTCGGCGTTGGTCTCGGTGCGGCGGAAGCTCACGAAGCAGCGCTTTTGCAGACGCTAACAGGGGTATCTCCTTAGAAGGCCCGTAAACCAAGCGTCCGGAGAGCGCTCCGTCAATCAGGATGAGCAACTGCGCCGCTACCGCCTTTCTGTCGACATCAAGCGGCTTGAATAATTCGGTCAGATACGCAAGCATCTTGTTCTTGTGCCCAATCACCCGGCAGTGGAAGGGATGAGCCGGGTCTGGATATTCCGAAGCCACTCTGAGGAACGGACAGCCTATGGTTTGAGGCTGGTTGACCAAGCGATGGATTCTCACGAGAGCCTCCTCAATATCTTTGGGCTGTTCCGGATCGAACAGGTATTTCCAGAATGACTGGTCGCGGTTCTCGAGATAGGCGAGAACGAGCGCGTCCTTGCTTTCGAAATGCCGGTAGAAGGTCGCCTTCGCCACTTCAGAGAGCGCCATGATTTTCTCGGTACCCGTAGCGCGAATTCCTTCGTTGTAGAAAAGTTGGTCAGCGACTTTCACGATCCTCATTCGCGGCTCGGAGTTCTGAGAACTGTCCATACCTAATCTTGACAATAGACAGACATCTCTGTCTATTCTTTTAAGAAACGATGTAGACAGACCGGTCTGTCTACATTCCATAATCCAAGGATCGAGAAATGATGTACTCACAAAAATGGCCGAAACGAAAACGTCTCTTCATGCCACTCAGTGCGGATAGTGTCCCGCACAATCCCGCCCTCACCTCGAGAATGTCAGGAAATCTTGAAATTCGTCTCCGGTCTCTGTGAAGTATTTGCCAAGCGGCTACCTTCCGCGTGAGGAATTGTTTGAAAACAACACTCATTCCGAGTTCTCTTGACTACATAATCTCGGTGCCGAAGGGCACTTGAGGACGGGAATTCCGCATTCATCAGGAACATTAGACCAAGGCTCAAGGAGGGGCCACACATCGTGTCACGCCTGGTTCAGATACTTTCAGTATTCCTGGGAATCCTCATGTTCATGTTCGGATTTTTGAAGTTTTTCGCGCCAATCAACGGCTGGTTCGAAGTTCAAATTCAGCAAAGCCATTTACCGCACGCGACGGTGCTGGTCGGCAAATTGGCGGAAATGGCGACCGGAGCTCTGTTCCTCCTGTCCCGATTCAGTTCTTCGAAGCAACAACGGGAGTACCAAATATTGTTCGTTGCGTGTTCAAGCCTTGTATTTGAGATGCTTGTTGCACTCTACGTTCACGTTCAACCGCGGGTGCCACCTGGAGTCCTACCCCTTGGCATCAAAGCTCCTGTGCTGCCCCTCTTCGTTCTCGTTCTTGGGGTGGTGACAGCTTTGGTGGCTAGGAAGCAAAAACAGTCATCCAATCGGGATCTCAGATCAAGTGAATAACCGCTCTTGGCGAACAAAGCGGTCGAGGCAACCGCGCGCCCTACGTTCGGCGAATTTGAGGGGTTCCTTTTTAGTGAAAGACGAGTGAAGGGAATTGTGCTTGGATCATCGCCCACCCAGGATCGGAATACAACTTGTGAAGGCGGTTACGCGGTTTCAGCTCCGGTCACATTCGAGTTCGACCAATAATTCTCTTCTCGCACGTACGCCTTGATAGTTGCCAAGGGCCGTTGGACTGAATCTGCGGGGCGAATAGCATAGGAACCGACTGCAGCCGGGACGATAAATGTCTCTCCATAATGAATTGTCATGGGCGGAAAGGCGTCAGTCGGGCTCTCCACAATCGCTGCCTTTCCTTCTACAAGATTAAGCACGTTCAGATTTCCCTTGGTGTCATGCTCGACGGTTTTAGTGAACCAATGACGCCGCGTCTCGATGAATTCAAGCGGGTGCAAACCGGTTTTCTCCTCCCGCCACCCATCCCCTTCAGCAAGTGTGCTTTGCTGGTCGAGAAGTTGCTCGCGGACCCATTGAGTCGTGCGGTCCCACTGAATGCTCTTAAGACCATGCTCGAGGTGAATAGGCCGCGGACGGCCATCGAGACCGAAGCGGCCCCAATCCCAAAGCTTAAACGTGAAAATATACGGCGTCGCGCTTATTTCCAGCACAACAACACTTCGGCCCGAGCAATGAATTGTTCCGGCCGGGATAAGAAAATGCGCATGCTTGCGGGCTGGCCATCGATTCACGTATCGCTCCGAAGCAAAGGGAGGCCCGCCTGTCTGCGCCACGCGAAGGTCTTCCGCCATATTTGCCGGTTCTATTCCTTCCTGAAGCCCGAGGTAAACCGTTGCATCGGGAGCAGCATCGAGAATGTAATAGCTTTCATCTTGGGTATAGAACAGGCCGAATTGTTCCTGCATGAACTGGCGTGGCGGGTGCACCTGCAGGGACAAATTGCCGCCCTCCATCGTGTCCAGAAAGTCAAACCGGATTGGAAACTCGGCTCCAAATTGCTTAACCACGTCGGCGCCCAGTAGGTGGATCGGGTAATGATGTACAAGCATGAGCGCAGGAGTCTCAAACTCACGCGCGCCGAACTTCAGGATGAGGCTGTTCTCTTCCGGAACGCAATCGAAGCACCACGCATAATTCACCGGGCCATCTGGCAAATCGAACATGCGGCGCATCCATTGACCACCCCACGGTCCCGGATCGAAAAACGGAACAACACGGAAAGGTCGCCGACTGACAGCTTCCAGCGCTCGACGAAATTGCTGTCCGTGGAGCATTGCTGGACGATCAGGTACGTTCCCGTCAATCCAGTAGTCAACCCGCTCATACAGCTCATTTTTGCGGCGATCGGCAACACGCCAATCCAGGAAGAACGCACGCTTGTATAACGCTGTCGGGGACACCCCGACATTGTCCAAACCAAGATTCGGGAGCTCGCCCCGGCGCTGCCGCCTTTGAATTTCCCAGCGTGTTATATCGACGTAAATCAAGAGGTCCCAATGAGGCATCAACAACGTGGCGCCAGTGCCGATAACGACGACTCGCCGCGCTGAGGCTTCTATTTTTTCCCGAGTAACTTCGAGCTTCGCAGGATCAAAGAATTCTCTGAGATCATGCGATTCCATGCGAGCGAAGATAGGATCATCGCCCAGCATCGTTGCGAATTTCTCTTCAAGGTAATCTGCCGAGAACAACGCTCGCTCGCTCTCAAGGATCATCGCTGGTCCGAACACGGCTACCAGCTCACGCAGCAGCGCCGATTGCTTCACTCCGGGATAGCATTCAATTGCAATGCGGCCGGCGAGCGTCGCGCCCACTTGCAACTCCTTCCTGATCTCCTCCCATCCGAAGGCGAGGTCTTCCGCTGAATCCGATACCTTAACGCCGGGGCGTTTGTCGTAGGTTGATTTGCTGTTCAATGCTCGCCTGACCGGTAGAATTCGTCCCAAACTTCGATTGCATTTCAGGGAAGCCGCCTTCAGTAAAACAGAACGGCCCAATGTCCAACGTAACTTCAATCGTAGTATTCGAGGCCGAGGTGGGTGATGAGGTCGGCGCCCATGATGTGGCGGAGAGTGTTCTTGAGCTTCATGGACTGAATGAACAGGTCGTGCTCAGGGTAGAGGCCCTCTCGAGTCTGAGGGGACTTCAGATAGAAGCTCAGCCACTCCTGGATGCCGATATTCTTGAGCGACGCCGTTCGCTGGGCCAGGTCGAGGAAAAGCACCAGGTCGAGCGCAATCGGCGCGGCCAGGATGGAATCGCGGCAAAGGAAGTCCACCTTGATCTGCATCGGGTAGCCAAGCCAGCCGAAGATGTCGATGTTGTCCCAGCCTTCCTTGTTGTCTCCACGGGGCGGGTAGTAGTTGATGCGGACCTTGTGGAAGATGTCCTTGTAAAGATCGGGGTAGAGCTCAGGCTGGAAGATGTATTCAAGCGACCCGAGCTTTGATTCCTCTTTGGTCTTGAACGATTCTGGATCGTCCAGGACCTCGCCGTCGCGATTCCCAAGAATGTTCGTCGAGTACCAACCGGAGACACCAAGAAGCCGCGCTTTGAAAGCCGGCGCAAGTACTGTCTTCATGAAGGTCTGGCCGGTCTTGAAGTCCTTGCCGCAGATCGGCGCGCCGTTCTTCTTCGACAGTTCGATCATCGCCGGAACGTCTACCGTCAGGTTCGGCGCGCCGTTGGCGAAGGGTACGCCCTCGCTGAGCGCGGCGTAAGCGTAAATCTGCGATGGCGCGATGCCAGGATCGTTGGACTCGAGCCCCTTCTCAAATGCCGCGATCGACGCATGAACCGTAGTGGGCTCCAGAAAGATTTCCGTCGACCCGCACCAGATCATCACCACACGATCGACCGTCTTCCGAAATGCCTGGATGTCTGCGCGAACCTGATCCGCCAGATCCTTCTTGTTCTTGCCTTTCTTCACATGCGTGCCATGAAGCCGCTTGACGTAGTACTGATCGAAGACCGCGGGTAAGGGCTTAATGGTCTCGAGATATGGCCTGAGCTGATCGAGCGTCTCTTTGTCGAGAACCTTCGCGTGGGCCGCGCTTTCATACACGTTATCTTCGAAGATGTCCCAGCCGGTGAAGACGATGTCGTTGAGGTTGGCGAGAGGAACGAAGTCTTTCACCAGCGGCGATTTGTTATCAGTGCGCTTGCCGAGGCGGATGGTGCCCATTTGCGTGAGAGAGCCGATCGGCTTGGCAAGGCCGCGGCGGACGGCTTCAACACCGGCGATCATGGTGGTGGCAACGGCGCCGAGTCCCACGACCATTACGCCCAGCCTGCCCTTGGCCGATTCTGGCTTGGCCACATTGTCACTCTTATTGCCCAATCCATTCTTCATTCCTTAATCTTCCCTTCCCCTCTTTCATAGGTCACAAGAATCCCTAGGCCCGGACAACCAACCCGCAAGCACGGGTCTATTTTGACTCGTGCGATCGAATTTGACGATTGTTCTAGGAGACTGGCATGGAGGCTATCCAGACCAGAAACGCTGCGGGCCATCATGGCATGCGCAAGTTCGGATCGAAATCAATACTCCATGCTCACTATCTTGTTCAATGTTAAGCATAATGGGTGAAAACGATCCGAGAACTGCAGATCATCCCACGATCATCAACGGCGAGGAATCGATAACGATAAAAAATCCCCCTTCCTCATCAGGAGGAAGGGGGGTAGGAGGCCACACGAGCATTGGACAAATGCTCATGCACCGAAGGCGATGCCAGATACCTCGTTCTGCGCTCTTACGATTCGTCTTCATATCGTTCTTCCCACGAGAACGGGGTCGGTATCGCCAATTCCTACAAGCTCGACAAACGAACCTCAAAAACGATGTTCGCCAGCGGCTTGCTTGATTATTTCATCCCACTGTCACGATGTATCAGGAGTGCTAAACATCGAATTTGTCCACCCCGGTAGAGCCGCATTGGTTTCGACGTGCCTGTGGTTTCCGCGACGCGCGTCCACGGTCAGCTACCGAGCCGCTTATGCTCGAATGGCAGAAATAGTTGTTGGGGAGAAGAGGCGTCAACACAGAATTTCTCCATTACGGCTTCCGGTCTATGGCGCACTACGGGCAGTTCTCTCCACTTCAGGCAAACCACCTTCTTCTACACGGACGCAAGCCTCTCTTAGACTGATCCTCTGAATCGCACTCGCAATCAACTACGAAAGAAGTGAGAATCTAAATAATTGATCCAACGCATCTTATGCGGCTATGAGCGTATAGATTGCCTCGTTTCGCCTGCCATTATGGGAGATGGTTTCGATTCACTTTGTGTCCGGTTCAGCGTGAATGGATCAGCTGGGACGACCTAAGTTTTACTGCGCGAAAATGCGCCATCACCTCTCGATTTCACGGAGCAATATGGAAGGCTCTATGAGATATTTCGACCGATGAAACAAGCGAGCAGCTCCCGCGAGGCGAGCACTGTCTATCCGACCTGAGCGTTGCTGCATAACATGGGCCCCTCATGCGGAAGCAACTCGGCTGCTATCGAACCGTCCGGTCGTCGCCAATTATTTCGACTCGTGCTTGAGCGGGACACCACGCTGAGATTTACGCGAAAAGTCGTTCCTAGATTCCGTCGCGTGCCGCCGTTGAACGAACACGGCTTAAACACCTGTCAGTTTCAAAGCGCAAACTTCGCAGCATGCGATCAAGTTTTATTCCGTGAGCTTTCCGCTTTCGTCTTCGAGCTGACTGCGATCGAACTATGCCGCCGACAGACCCATTGCCGTCTTCCTACTAAGCGCAAATATTCGTCGTACATGCTGGATGAACAGCTCCATCCATAGTGGGGCATTATTCGTCGTCGTTCGAGGGAGAGTTCCGGATAGCCTCGATGTCTAGTTCGAAACACTTGAGGTTTTCGCTTACGTCCACATAGGCGTGCCTTTAGAATGATCTGCCTGAGTTTGGACCTTCAGGGAGAGTGGCGCTTTGGGACTGCTTTGCGAAGAGACACAGTGGAAGGGTCGCGATGCGTTACGGATCACGAACGGAATCCTGGAACTGATCTCGCTATTAGAGGGAGGCCACCTAACGTGCTTTCGGTTCATTGAACCCAATGGAGAACCCTCCTACAATGTCCTATGGGAGGCACCTTGGGAACTTCGTGGCTTGAATGAAGCTTGGAACAACCAGGCCTCTCTGCAATATGGCCCTTTGGCAACCGGCAAATTCCTTGCCGGATATACCGGGCACGCACTTTGTCTCGACTATTTCGGAGACCCTGACCCGAAACAGGCAGTCTCGGGGCTGGGACTTCATGGAGAGGCTGCAGTTAGACGCTGGTATGTGGCAGGATGCGATATTTCGACTCACCTGCACTGCAGGCTGGCAGTGAACCTGCCTATTGCCCACCTGAGATTGGAAAGAAATATTCAAATCCAAGAGCGGCAGAGTGTCATCTACGTCCAAGAACATCTATACAACGAACGCGATACGGAGACTCATTGCAATTGGGTCCAACACGTCACATTCGGCTCTCCATTCTTGTCCCGAAACACCGCCACTGTGCTGGCTTCCGCCACGTCTGGAGCGACTTCACACCTGGGCTACGGCGGCAAATCGCTGCTTCCGGTCAGTCATCCATTTACATGGCCTTTTGTGCAGTTGGGTCCCGGAAGCAATCGTGCCGATCTAAGGACGCCTTTCGCTCGCGATGGCAAAGGTTTTCTTCTTGGCATGGCGTTAGATCCCAGCCGTGAAATTGAATTTCTACTGGCGATCAATTGGTCACTTCGCTTGGGCGTGGGCTATTTCTTCCGGAGGGACAGTTTTCCTTGGATGACAGTGTGGGAAGAAAACTGCTCGCGGCAGGAGGAGCCATGGAAAGGAACTACGCGCGCCCGCGGAATGGAGTTTGGGACCGTACCGCTGCCCCGAACCGCCGGCGAAACATTCCCTTACGAAAGCTTCAGCAATGCCCCGACAGGACTCAGTATTCCCGCACATGAAAAAAGGACAGCCCCTTACATCATGGCTCTTTTTCAAGTACCCAAAGGAATGCGCGCGATCGAAGATGTGGTTCTTCGCGGCGACACTCTTAGCATCTGCGCTGAGGGAGAAATCCTCCTCTCAATTCCTGCACGGGATTGCGAGGCATTTCTCTCATAACCTAGCGCTGGAGATCCGCTCCCAGGATGAAGATGGAGATCACCAGTGTCCCTACGCCTAACAACTGCGTGGTGAGAGGCAAACTTCCACTTCGCCTCCATTCTCCGGTCAGGATTCCCAGAAAGCTCGCGACGATCACAATCATCGACATGAAAACAGACCATCCGACGGATGTTCCCAGAAGCCCGATTTGGAACACTGCGACTCCGTAGAGCAGCACGCTTCCGAACCAGAGTGCGCCCATTACCAGAGCAAGGAACCAGTTGCCGCCTCCAGATCCTTTGAAATTCCGGCCGCTCGAATTCTTCCTGAAAAGATAAAGACAGTAGAGCAAATTAGGAATCGCTCCGGCCGAAAGGAGCGGCAGCCAAATGGCACTGCTGGCATTCACGCGGGATGCCCCGTAGTAAGCGGCGAGCGAACTCAGGGTTGTCCCGAAAGCAAACCCTATGTTCAACAGGGCAGCTCCGCATCCACAGAGTATTGCGAGGATCAATCCTGGTGCAGTTCTACTCCGCCGTTCTTCCCGAACGCGAGCTTCAGCTCGTTCGCGCATCATGCCAGCAACCGCACAGATGAGGACTCCGAGCAGTACAGCCATTATGCCCAGCAGCAACATGGATCCGGCGTGCGTACGGAGTCGGTCGGAATTGAGATGAAGCATAGGGATTGCTGCTCCTACCGCAGCGGAAGTCCCCAAGACAAGGGAGAAGGTCAGCGCAATGCCAATCTGCTCAGCCGCAACACCGAAGAAGATCTGAGATACGCCCCAGCCCGCACCGAACGCCACGACTCTGAACAACTCCCCGGCGGGCGACATGCGATATACCGTTGTTATTTCAGGAATGGTTGAAAACGCCACAGCCGCCGGGAGGACTATCAGAGCAAAAATTGTCCAGAGCAGCCAGGTATTTTCCCAGGCCCAATTCCGCATAAATTTCATGGGAAGTGTGAAACTCGCGTTCATCCCGCCCGCGAGCACGAGAAGCGCCAATCCTGATGCTGAGTGGTTCATAAAGGAGCTCCTGCTTCCGCCTCTGGTCTTGTCTTTGCTATTCCCTCTGGAACTGCCACGATCCGTGATTGAATCTCTTGCAACAGCAAGGCTCCATCCGATTCCGTGAGCCTGGCCTCAAGAAACCGAACCACTTGATCGAGAGTGGGAAGTGCGTCCCACCCCCGACTCTCGCCGCCTGCAGCGACTGCTTTAAGGGCAGCCGCTGCAGATGCAAACGGAATAGCCTGTTCTACTGTGAGCCCGCGCGCAACCGCCAATCCAAAAGCACCATGGAAGGTGTCGCCACATCCATTGGTGTCAAATACGTCGACCTCAAAAGCCGGGAAGTGTCGTACATCCTGGTCACACTTGGAGCTGCAATAGCACCCCCTCGCAGAGTCGGTTACAACAGTCGCTTGACGCCCCACTTGTGCTAGAACTGCGCAGGCTTCCGACGGATTTGGTGCTCTCGTGGCCCAGAGGGCCCATGCACGGGGCACTATAAGGTAATCAGTGAGCGTGGCAAGTTCCTTAGCGGATTCCGTACAGCCCTCGATATCTCCCAAAACAGGGACACCGAGGCCTCGGGCCTTTTCCGCCACAGGGACAAGTGAAGGTTCCGTAATATGGTCGAGAAGAATAAGGCTCGCTGATTGGATCAGGCTGGCAGGTAAATTTTCGGGCGAAATTGGTTTATAGAGTGTCGCGTCATAAAACACATTACGGTGCCCCAAACCGTCGACCAAGATCGTGCTATGGTATGGCCCTCCGGACGTGTCTCTTACGATATGCGAGACATCGGCATGGTGATGAAGTAGCGCAGATTTGATGAAAGCAGACAGCTCGTTGTCGCCAAACCGCGCCACATAGGCTGCACGTCCCCCGAGAGACCCTACTGCTGCGATCGCTGTACAGGCAGGTCCACCGCCCTGACGCGTCTTACCAGCGGTCGGAATCTTACAGTCTACAGGCGGATATTCTGAAATGTAGATCAGGTCATCAACCGCCGCGATCCCGATACCCAACACATCTAGACAATTACTCATATGTACGCTCGCCCAAGCACTGAAACAATCGCTTATGTTCCCCTTGTTTCGCAGGGTCTGTTGGCCGAACCTCATCCACTCGCGTACGTTGCAACACCGGTAGTCAGTTCAAGGTCGGCTTGCAAACCGCGGTGGGCGGCTATTCCTAATTTTTGGAGTGCGGCATGATAGCCCCTCACAGCCTCATTGGGAAGAAGCTGATCGTCGGCCACTAAGCGTAGGTATTCGACGAACGACAGCTGATGCTCTGCGGCGTTGATCTTTCTGCCGAAGAGCGCAACGCGTGCGCCATAGCGTTTTGCCTCATAAATCAGGGCAAACGCGTCGTGTGTTGTACCCGCGGAGCCGCCTAAGACGCCCACTACAAGGGAAGAATCGTATCCGCACAGTTCTTCCAGAGCCCGTGGGCCGGCGTAAGGAATCTTGAGAAAGCGCGGCCTCGATGCTGAAGGTATCCCCGCCAAGAGCCGAACAATATGATCATTCACAAAGAACGGGATTTCTTCGGGCGGGATCCCGTGGTCCTTGGCTGGAACATTCGGATGGAAGACTTCGAGAAAGTGATCAAAACCCTTTGCCTCCGCCTCGAGGCGGAAAGCTTTGTACGCTTCCATCACTCGCAGATCTCTGTCTGGATCATTGTTAAACGTGACGGAATAAAGCCCCAGGTTCACTCCTGAGCGGAGTTCGTTTTGATTTGCCGGATATTTCGCTGACTGTAGGTGATCGATAGTGGCTGTCGCAAATGGCTGGGAAGGCGATTGAGGATATCTGCCGCTGCGAACGATGTGGATATCGGTGGCATCATTCGCGCGCGCGGCCGGAGTGACTCCAGAAGAATCGAAGATTCTCTCCTGGATCGCAAGCACCTCTGAGGTACTAGCTGACATCAGCATGATGTCAACCATTTCCTGAGAGACGACTTGACGCATCTCCTCTCGATATTCCTCAACTGATCGAGGCTTCCCATTCAGTTTCCTGCCTGTGGCAGCGATACCGAAGGCCATATCCGCGTCTTTGGCGTCCGCAAGGATAAACTCCGGTCCAGTTGGGTTCTTCTTGAGCGCTTCTAGCTTTATATCGAGGGTCTTTTTCACGTTTCTCCGGAAAAACGTTACGCAAGAGGCCAACGCACACTTCAACTCCGGGGGAGAGAGCCGCGGCAGCAGCAACTATGCAGGCGCGCTGCCACCCAGAAGTACTCCTTCGAATGAGGAGAATATCTGTGCTTCGGCGGAACCGCGAAGCAGAAATCCGGCGTGGGTCGGAGGTTTTATTCCGTAAAATTTCCAATGGCATCCAAGCTAGCAATTCGCCGCTGTTCCAGCGAAGAAATGCGCTGATTTACTCAAGATTGCCAGAACACCTTCCTCCGAGTTAGTATTTTGCCCCATGAAATCACGAGTAAGCGCGCTACCGTCCACGAGGCGCTGTTACACGATACGCGCCGTCGCACGCGCAGCGGCTACGCTAAAGGCGTTTTCATCGTCGGCAGAAGTGCTGTCATTGACGACCGTTGTTGAACGCACGCAGCTCGATAAAGGAACTGTCTTTCGACTTCTCGAAACCCTGGTGGAGGCAGGACTCATTATCCGGGCCGGCAAACACGGATATCAGTCCGCTTTACAGCCAATTCGCACCAAACGATTTCGGATTGGGTATGCTTCGCAGAGCAATTTGCTGGCGTTCACAGGGATCGTCACCGACAGTTTGCTCAGCGCGGCGAGCCGAGCAGATATAGAGCTTGTCGTGCTCAACAACCAGTTCAGTCCTCGGATAGCGCTCGAAAACGCAAAACGCTTCGTAGAGGAGAAAGTTGATCTCGTCGTTGATTCTCAAATCAACATAAACATTGCCTCGCAGATCGGTTCGACATTTTTAGACGCAGGGATTCCATTTATCGCAGTCGACATTCCCCATCCAGGAAGCTTCTACTTTGGGGCCGATAACTATAAGGCAGGACGGATTGCCGGACGGCACCTTGCGCGCTGGGCGTTGAAGCACTGGCAGGGTGAAGTCGAACAAGTCATCTCACTCGGCGTAGACGCGGCGGGACCCCTTTTGAATAGCCGCCTGACCGGAATGTTTGACGGCTTAAACGAAATCTGGCCTGAAGGAAGAAATGTCGCAACATGTCACTACGACACCAAGGGAGGCCAGTTCGACGCAACTCTGGACACGATCCGGAAGCATCTTCGACGGCGCAAGGTTCGTCGTGTCCTGGTGGGCGCCGTGAACGATACGACAGCCCTCGCAGCCCTCCAAGGGTTTCGGGAGGTCGGGCTTGAGCAGGAGTGCGCAATCGTGGGCCAAGATGCGAATGTTGACGCACGGCAAGAAATGAGGCGCCCCTCAACCAGGCTTCTCGGCTCAGTGGCTTACTTTCCCGAAACTTACGGTGCTCAAATCATTAAGCTCGCAATCGAAATTCTGGAGAAGAAACCCACTCCTCCAGCAGTATTCACCCAACACGAACTCGTGACCCCACAGAATGTCGACAAAATCTATCCCAATGACGCATGGATTCTTACCGGAGCGAAGCTTACAACGGGTCGGTCCAGACGATGATCCTCTCCGCAGAGGAATTCAAGGAGCGAAGCACCGCATCAAGAAATGTACGCGATCTCGCCCACCGATATCGCCAGCTTCGTTTTGTGACCTGAATGCAACGGTGAGGTCAGTTAGGCCAGGCTTCAGAAGTGTGATCCGTAATTCCCGTAACTCTTCCGGCCATCCTTTCAACGGCTCGGGGTGAAAATCTAAAGAAGCCTCCGCAGGCACATTGCCGACGAGCTCCGCCTCTAACCGAGAAGTTACGAACCCCTGATTTTGCACCCTTACCACGAGGACAGCAGGCTGTCCGCAGGCAACAAGACGCGGCAATACTCCTCCTAGTGCAACGCTTACTCGTGCTTCCGGATTGATGTTGAGCAGGATGGGAGGATCTGTAGGGGCGGGTGCCGTATGCACGTGCTGGCAGACGCTAGCGATCGGCGAGATCACGAGCGTGATGGCAAACGCTCGTTTGTACATCTCACGCCTCCTCGCATTGCTCGATAATCGCTTCATACATTTTTCGCGCGTGATCGTAACCTTCCATGGCCTCGTGCCGTTCGCTCTCTCGGATGAACGGGGACTTTACCTCCCATAATTTGTCAACGCAGGCGCGGCACCATTCGGCGCTTCGCTTCGAAACCCGAATCGGTTTCCTCGCCACTGACACGAATACTGGTTGGGTGTGCGAAGAGGGTAAAATGCGCAGAGCCACCCAGGAACTGCGAGTCAGATTCGCATTGAAGCTCAAGGGGCGCGGCGTTCCGTCAGCCAGAATTGTTGCACGGTCCACGGCCACTCCGTTAACGATCAGATCTACAGGCACGTCGCGTGTTTTTCCGATTCGCGCACGTTCCAGATGCCACGTGGGGCTCATTACGTGAATTGGCGATGCGAGGTATTTGTCGATGTGCGGGTCTCTCTCAGGATCTAGTCTTGCTGCAATAAGGGCTTCGACCTTGACGATGCCTGGTCCGTTAAGATCAACATCGCGCTCCCCACTGGGCCGACCATTCACTTTGAAATCCAGGAAATGACTGCGGCCGTCTCCCCAGTAAAGGCGCCCTTCCTTGAGTCCGTGAATCCACTCTTCATACCCCGCGTCGTTCGTTGGGCGGCGATCGAGCCGAACATAACTCCGTCCGACCCCGACGCGCTCACCAGTAATGCATGGATAATCGGTTTCGCCAACCATTACCAGCCGGTAACCGCAGTTGAGCATGTGATACCAAGCGTTCAATTCCGCCGCAGGATGCGTATCGCAACCGGAGAGAAAGTCGCAAACTCCGTGTGTCACATCGACGATGGCCTCTTGAGTCCCGATGCCGTCCATCGGCGGAATTTCGTAGTTTGGAAGCGTGGTTGCATCGACGATCATCCCATTGCCGCAATGAGCATATCCAGTCACGGCGCCTTGCGCATGTGCCCACTTTAAGATTGGAAGATTCCATGACGGCCATTCTTGGATCAGTTTGGTGCCCGGGTAGTCCTGATCCCGAAGTCGAAGCAGAACCAAGTGCCCGTTCACGCTCGAAGGGAAACCTGATACCTCTACGTCGTAACGAAGAAGGCTTTCGGAGTCTTCCGACGTTGATTGCGGTTGCAAACTCGCGTGAACTGCCGTCTGGATGTCGGGATGTTCCAGGCTTGCTGCCGGGCTGATAGCCCGCCCGTTGAAGAACTGCTTCTGGTAGTACCAGCTCGGTCCCCATGAAAGCACATCCCCGATGGACAAACCTTCGCCTCGGACGTGACGAATCATTGTTTCGGGCGAGACGCCTTCCGTCGGGTGGTCATAGTGCAGGCAGCCGCCAGCGTGAATATGGGTGTCACCTGAATACCAACCCCAATTGGCTGGATCGATCCACCGTTTTAGATGAATCTGAATATGCCTTTGTCCCCGACCAATCGTCACTTTCTGAATATCCGTCAGATACTCAGGACCTCGTTTGCTTTCAATCGTGTACTGTCCATCTGGCAATCGCACCGTTTCGCCATCGGCGCGATAAACCTGAGGATGAAAGAACATATCCGGTGCCAGGCGCATTCCTTGCAACGGATACACACGGGATTGATCATCTCGGATGATCAAAGAGGCCATGCATCCGGCACCGTTGGCGTCTAAGACGCTGAGGACCACATCGTACGAAGGCAGGCATTGAAAGGTCAGATGAGTACCTCTCCCTGGAAACTCCTTCGCCGCCCATCCCTCTGACGTAGTGTAGGCGTTGAGAGCAGTTTCGTGCTCTCCTCGATTGCGGCTATAGAGCTGGACGACACGATATTCCACGGCTGCCCCTGATAACGTGGGACCGAGCGGGGGCGCCTCATACATCGAGCTGCTCAACCAAGCCTCCTCGAGATAAGGACCCATGTTGATCGTATCCGGGACTCCAGCGCGGGACGCGCCGGTCCCGGATGACATAACCAATGGAAACGCACTCTCAACGGTGAGTCTGGCGTTGGTGCCGGATTTGTTGGACACGCGAACAAGAAACGGCCTCCATCCTTGTTCAACCAAGATCTTTTGAGCTCCTCCGGCTGTGACCTCTGCAAATCCATCCGGTTCTGTCACAATTCGCACAAGCGTATATTGATCGAGGATCTTCTCTGTTGCTTCAACAGCAGCGGAGTCGCTTTGTCGGGCCAGGGTGATAATTTGTTCTGCATCTTCGCTCCGGATGGGGGCACCAAGACGCGCAAGAACTTCAACCGCCCGATCAACAGCAGCAAAATAGGGTTGGGGTGGAACCGGCGCAATTGGCGATTCAAAAGCGTGGCAAAGGTGAACTCCGGTAAAAGCACCGCCCAGAGCCAAGAAGTGTCGGCGCGTAACCCTTGCTTTAAAGGCAGACATCCGAATTCCCCCAGTCCAAACCAAATCAGAGAACATGAGGACGAAAGTCCAACCAACGGCTATCCACCCGCTGCATCGAAGAGGAACAGCACTGCCACTCATAGAATGCAGAGCTCATTTGTGTCCTCTTAGGATTCGCAACGTGAGAATCTCGTGCGGATGGACGGCGAGTTGGATATGGCCATCTTTTGTAGCGAATATCGGCTCCTTGCCTCTCTCCACTGCGTCCGTCTTCCATACTTGATCAATATCGAGAAATGGGATCCGGATGGTCGCAGCGCGCTCCGCTCCTGCAAGATCAAGAAGACGCAGAATCGTCCCATTTCCATCTTCGGCCGGCTTCCAGGTTTCCACAAAAAGGTTGGAATCGGAACTCTCTAGAAAGCTCCCTTCTTCATCGCTCCATTGGCCGGAGGGCGTGTCACCGTTCACGTGCGGTGAGGAAACTTCCGTTCCACTCGGTTCGCCCGACGTTGAAGAACTCAAAGCTTTGTCTTGGCTCATCACCACGTCTGCTTCGAGCGGCGTAATCTCTTCCCAACCCATTCGACTCAGGTCTGCCGCATGGGTTACGGCCGCGCTTGTCAAGACGTAGCGAAAGGTAAAGTGCCCTCCCTGGCCGGCTCGATAGTTCGTGTTCCAATAGTTATTCATCACATAAGAGAAGATGGTTCCGTTCCTATTTTCAAATTTCTCAGGCCACTCTCCGCGGTTAATATCGCCCAAGGTCACGAGCGGCGCATCGAGCGGCATCACAGTTGCCGAGAGACCATCCTGTTGAGCAGAGATCCAATGCTGGACCGAGAACCACTCATGCCCCGCTCCGGGATAGGTGTCCTTCGCAGGATCCACAACACCGTTTTGCACCTCGTACTGAAATTGCGGCTGGTTGAATGCGAAGGGAAAGGCGAAGTAGACAGCCTCCTTGCTGTATACATTTTCCTTCTCGACGTCTTCATTGATCTCAATTTTCTTCGCGCCATTGAACACGCGAATTTCCGATCTAATCGAGGGCGTGTTCAAATCCGTGCTCTCCAAAACTGCGACCTCTTCCTGAGCAGAACGCTTGATAGAGACAAGCCGCCCGCCCATAGCAGGATGAGTTTCGAGGTTCGGCGCAGGCGAAATGCGACTGTACCCGACAACAGAATTCGGTTCCTTGTCGCCTCCCGTAACATAGAGGTATTGCGCGAACCGATATGGGCTGTCCTGGCTGACCAGTTCCCTTTTCAGCTCCTTGTCGTAGATGCTCCGAATAGAACCAGAGTGAGGATCGAATTGAATTCGATAATACCGGCTTTCGATAGACGCATTCTCATCCTCGAAAAGAGGAGTTTGCTTGGTCTTTGAAGGCCGCGTCAAGTACACCCTGTAGCCCACTCCAGGAACATCTTGGGCTTCGAACCTCACGCGAACGAATTCACTCCCCGCCGAAAGAATTCTGAATGGCACGGTCGCTCCAGTAGCCTTATCCACGATCTCATCGGATTTCTTCAGATCGACGGAAACGAATCCACTCCGTTTCCAACTGAGGGTATTGAACACAATCACACTACCCGGCGGCGCTGGAATTGCGTCCGCCAGGTTGGCCATTGCACGCTTGGTTATAAAGTCAGCTTGAGATGCGGCGTTGACTGCAAAGTGCTCCTTGAATGAGGATTGCTCGATCGCCTCCTGGCTTTCCGGGTCAGTTACGCTGTTCCAGGAATCGAAGGTATGCTCGTCCATAAGGATCATGTTGGTCCACATGTGATCCAACTCTTCGGGATTCGACTTAAGTTGGGAGTTGACCTGCGCTGCCAGCGTATCGAGCTTCTCGGCGCTCAGACCGCGAGCCTCATTCCAGCGCTCCATTGCCACGTATCGAGCATCGGATGCAACGCCATCTTCCCAGTAGGGTCCTCCGTCTCCCCGGATCGTGGGAATCGTGTCGCCAAACTGCCCTGCGATTGTTTCCAAAGCCTCATGAAAGCCAGCGTATTGCAGATGAGGATAGGCATACTCTTGATTCCACCTCTCAACAAACTCTGCCTGTTGCGGAAATAGATCTGTATTTTCTATTTGAGTTCCGAAAAGCAAGGTAGCATTCGCACGATAGTCTAAGCCGTCATACATCTGAAGAAACAGCGGTAAGGTATCATGCCCTGCGGCAAGAACAGGAGGAAGGCCAAAAAGCATCTGCATGTGAAGATAAGAGCGCGAATACCATAGCAATACTTTGCTTCCGTCCGGCCCGATCCACCATGTCGGCGAGTGCTCATTGAGACGCCCTTGGAATAGGACCGGCGCGCGATAATTGTCGCTTGCAGCTGCGAGGTATGGAATTCCGGCTGCAGCAAGAATGGAGGCATAGGACCATGAGTAGGAAGGAACATCGGTGATGTTCGCATAATTCAAGGGTGAACCGTATTGCGCGCTGATCCTGGCGCTTGGATATAGCGAGCGGATCAGTACTTCAGCTCCGGAGGTACCAGTGAGCAAATTGGCATACTGGGCTGGAACGAATATTTGGCGTTTCTGAACCGCAGTGATCAGACGTTTCTTCTGCTCATCGGATGCGGTCGCAAAAAACTGCTCGAGAATCCATTCCCCATCCAGACTGAAGCGAAAATCCGGATGTCTCGAGACCATATCCAAAGCCTCGCCGATGGCACGCGTCTGAATCGCAGCCACCTTGGCTTGGTAATCGGAATAGCCGACATCAAGGTGGATATGAGGAACAACAAACACCGTCCACTGCTTGGCAGGGCTGATTTCAGTCCTGTAATGCTGCTTCCGCCCCCCATTCTCGAAGGTCAGGCTTGCGTTGCTCTTAACGTCAAAGACGTCGACCCAGAAGCTCAGTTTCTCATCGCCAAAGTCATAGTCATCTTGTGGAGCAGCAGTGTATTTCCTCTGCGCAATGGTCAGCTCAGCGCGGCCTTTTTCGAAGACTTTCTCCTGGTGTCGAATAAATGCATCGACCTCTTCCCGTAGATTGCCATCCTCACGGCGAAAGAATACGGTGGGCATGAGTTGCACTGCAGGAGTCGAATCCCTGGCTTCCCCACGAATACTGTCGAGTTCAATGGCGTCATAATTCAACCTGGCGTCTGGAACCTTCTCTGAAGCCTGCTCCACAACTTCGAACGTGATCGTGTTTGTCCCAGAATGGAGGTGCTTTCCGGAGAAAGTAAACTCTACATCTGCTGCGGAATATGCGGGATCAAACGAATCCCACTGGTCGCCGTTGCTGTAGTCAAGACGGGGATGAAGATAGAACATCCCACGCTTATCATTAATGCCAATCTTTAGAGCCGGTACGCTTGCACTCTCCACGAGGACCGCAACGTGGAGTTCATACTCCGCTGCGGGCGAACCAGGCAAGGTGAATGAGACTGATCGGGCCGCATTCGAGGGCGTTGACAGTTTCGCCTTCTCGTTAGAAGCGAGTACCGCTGGCTGCTCACTGAACCAGTCTTTGGCAGTCGTGCTCTGTGAAACGACGAAGTCGACGTTATGCTTGGGGGCGCCAGAGGAGAACTCACGCGAAGATCGATCAAACGCACCGATCTGGAAGACTGCTTTCCGTAAATCACCGGATCCGGACTCGGCAAAGAGCGACCCAGCAGCCAAAACAACCAAAAGCATACTCAACAACAAGTCTTTCTTTCGACCGAGAGTCATCTCTGCTCTCTCCTTTCACAAACAACACGCGCTCTCGGCATCTGCCAACTTAGTGATTGTGGAATGGCATTTTCAGAGCTTCGAGGCCTTGCCATTGCGTCAATGCCGGGCGGTAGGCCCAGAACATTTCGCTGCAGTCGGCACGATCGAAGAGTTGCTTCATCGCCCGAGTTGGACGTACCGCGTCCGGATTCAGATAGAATGCACCCCACTCACCTATCAACATCGGTATCCCGGCTTGATGGGAGAACCGCCGGTCACGATCGAAACTGAGCCTGATTCGATCCATGCTCATCAAATCGAGAAGTGGAGTATCCACCACGATGTCGTAGACGTGCGGTGCATAGGCTTGTTGAGAATCACGCTTGCCTCCTTCATCAACAAATGGAGAAATGGCGGTTCTGATACCAAGATTTGCGGACATGTTTGGCTCAAGGAACAGGATGTGACGGCTGTCCACCTGTCGAATTGCTTTGCCTACCTTCTCGTACATTGGCATCAACTGCAATCGATCAAACTCCTGCATGCCGGGCTCGCCAGCCTGCAGCATGGATTTGAACACCCTCATGGAGCGCATCCACGATATGATCGTCCTTCGGCCCTCGGAAGTAGCTTCCATCCTGATCAGTTCTTCCGGGGACGGATGCGGGGTGTGCCCGTCCTTGGCTAAGAGTGCCGACAAACGCGTAAGCATTGCGAGCTCTAGCCTGGCTGCCTTACGGCCGGGGAAGGGCTCATTCATGAGATCGTAGCCAAGGACTGCGGGCTCGTCTCGAAAACGTCTCGCGACAAACCGCCAGGCTTCCGCATAATGATCTTGAAGCCCCTCACCATCTGGACCGGGGCTATTGTCCCAGAAGTGATCCAGCGCCGCTTGAACGTCCTCGCTGATGTAGTAGGCATCGTTCCAGTCGCTGACTTGCGCGTGCGGCCTTCCGTCGTCGAGCGTAGCCCACGGTGGTGCCCCATCGCCGAATCGAACACTGTACAGGTCCTGATGCATGTCGAGTAGCACGTAGAGTCCCTGCTGCTTGGCTTTATAAACAAGATCGGCGATCCGATCGAGATAAGCCTTATCGAAATGTCCAGGCTGCGGTTCCAGCCCGTCCCAAAAGATGCATAGCCGAACGGCATTCATACCCCAGCCGCGGATCTGAGCCAAATCGGCAGATGAGATGTTTTCGGTGTATCCCTGATCTTTGGATTTATTGCATATGTTGATTCCGTGGAAACTGATTGGCTTCCCGCTCGGATCGAGAAACTCAGTTCCGGAGACGATGGCCGTACTAGTTCCCCGTTGGACACCTGAATCCTGTTGCGCTGGCACAAGAGGAGCCGCGACACCGCTAGCGAAAGCGAGCAGAGAGAATACGAGAAAGCAACGCCACATCGACTCGACCTTTCATTGCTGAATAACTTTACGCGACCGCGAACGCTGTCCGACGGCTAGACCCTGTAAAGGTGCGCCATCCTAGGCCCGCTGGGGCGGGCGATCGCGAAGGCCGGATCAGAATTCAAGCAGTCAGCAACCTAGAGTACCTGTTTTGCTATCGTCATCAGTTGCATATTCGAGCTGCCCTCGTAGATCTTTCCGATCTTGGCGTCACGATAGTATTTCTCGGCGGGATAGTCGCGGACGAAGCCATTGCCTCCAAAGATCTCTACACAGTTGCTTGCAACGCGCTCGGCCACATTTGAGGCGAATAACTTGCACATCGCCGCCTCCCGGACATACGATTGGCCAGCATCTTTCAATCGTGCTGCGTTGTAAACCATCAGCTTTGCGGACTCGATTTCCGTCGCCATCCCGGCCAGCGCAAACTGTACAGCCTGAAATTCGGCGATCGGTTTCCCGAACTGTCGGCGTTCCTTTGCATATTTAGCCGCATGAGCCCATGCTCCTTCGGCGAGCCCCAGCATCTGCGCACCGATGCCGATTCGTCCCTCGTTTAGCGTCTCGATCGCGATCTTGTATCCTTTCCCTTCCTCTCCGAGAAGGTTCGCCGCGGGAATCACGCAATTGTCAAACAGCAGCTCGCACGTACTGCTTGCTCGGATACCCATCTTGTCTTCCTTTCGCCCCACGGAGAACCCAGCCATGCCCTTCTCGACAAGGAACGCCGTGATCCCTCGATATCCCACCGCAGGATCGAGTGTCGCAAACACAAGGAACAATTCCGCCTCACGCGCATTCGAGATCCAGAGCTTGCGTCCATTCAACCGATAACCTCCGCAGGGATGCCTATCGACCGGCAAGATCTCTCTGGGCTGATGATGCGGCAGGTTCACCTTTTCCGCGCTCGTCGTCAGCGCAAAGGCGTCCGATCCGGAGCCGGCCTCGCTCAGCGCATAGGCGCCCACCGTTCCACGGGCCAGCTTCGAGAGCCATTCGGCTTTCTGCTCTTCGCGCGCCCAACGCTGCAGCGCATTCGCGACCAATGTGTTTTGCACATCCACAAGCACCGCAACCGCGGGGTCAACCGTGGCAATCGCCTCGACTGCCAGAACGGCGTCAAAGAAGCTTCCGCCTGCGCCGCCCAGCGACTCAGGAATCTCGATCCCCATCAGCCCAAGTTCAAACAGCTTGTTCACGAGTCCAGGCGCAAACCGCTGTTCGTCGTCCATCGTACGCACCGCGGGCGCAATCGTCTCCTGAGCGAACTTCCGCACCGTCGCGAAAAACAATTGTTCTTCTTCACTCAGCGTGGTCAGTGGAAAATGGAAATCACACTTGTGTGACAAAGAAATCAGTACCTCCTGCGGCGAGTGCAAAGAATGAACGGGCAGAGTAGGTGCCCCATTCTTCCGTTTCTGGAATTTGGGACATTAACATGCTGGTAAAGAAGTCTGGCGGTCGTAAATCTAGCTCAGAGGGCGAGCAATCGTCTGAGAGCGAAGGTAGTCGTAGAATGTCTCTGGGCTGTTTACACCGCCTCCCATGCCACTGAGATTGATGCCGCCGTATGGTAAGCCATAGGCAAACAGATTATGTGCGTTGATCCAATTGTTCCCTGCCGCGAGTCGTTCAGCCACACGGTTAGCCCGGGAAAGATCGGAACTCCAGACGCTGTTGGCAAGTCCATACGGGATTCCGTTGATCGTCGCAATTGCCGCCTCTTCATCTCTAAACCGCAGCAAATAGGCACACGGCCCGAAGATCTCTTCGCGGCAGCAAACGTTGTCGTCTCTTCCTTCCAGCAGCGCAGGTGAGACATAGAATCCGTTGCCTGCTCCGTCAGGAGAGACAGTTCCGCCGTTCAGGATGGTCCCAGCGCCTTCTCTTCTGCCCCGCTCAAGATATCCGAGTACGCGTTTGCGCTGCGCCTCACTCACGAGTGGCCCCATTTGGGTTTCGCGATTTAGTCCTGGCCCCACCTTGGTTCCCTTGAGCGTTTCGGTCACCTTATTTACAAAGCGATCGTAGATTGCGTCTTGGATCATCCATCGAGTCGCTGTGCAGCAAACCTGCCCGGTGTTTAACGTGATGGCACCTGCAAGCTGGGTGGCAACAGTATCGACGTCGACATCGTCGAAGACAACCGCCGCGCCTTTGCCTCCGAGCTCAAGCTTGCAGGGAATGAGATTGCGGCCGCTCTGTTCTCCCACCGCTCTCCCCACCTCGGGGGATCCGGTGAATGACATCCGCTTGATTCGGGTGCTGGATGAAAGTGCAACCCCGGCTTCATTTCCCTTCCCGACCACAACGTTGAATACTCCCGGCGGCAAGCCTGCTTCCGCGGCAATCTGCGCAGCGTAGAGAGTGGTCAGTGGTGTAATCTCAGAGGGTTTTACGACGACCGTATTCCCCGCCGCAAGCGCTGGGGCAATACCCCAACATAGGAGCGTAAACGGGAAGTTCCACGGGAAAATAAAGCCACATACGCCATAAGGAACACGCCAGGTGCGCGCTTCAAAAGCCTTCACATGCAGAGGAATGCTGTAATCTACTTGCCTAGACAGATCAGCGAAATAGCGAAAGCATTCAATGCCGAAAGGGATGTCAAATCCTTCCGCAGCTCCGACTGGCTTGCCAACGTCGAGCGACTCGAGTTGAGCAAGTTCGGCAGAATGTTTCTCAAGTTCCTCCGCGAAGCGGTGCAGCAAACGCGCTCGATTTTCAGGCGATAAGCTTGCCCAAGCGGGAAAGGCTCGCTCTGCAGCAGAAATTGCGATATCGATCTCTCTTGCTCGGCCCATCGCAACTTCAGCAAGGATCGAGCCATCCGATGGGTTTATGACTTTCTCTGTTTGCGTCGCAACCTGCTCATTAATGGTGTTCCCGAGTCGCTGCGCGAGGAACTTTCGCACATTGGGGTGCAGTTCAGTTTGCATGACAACCTCCTTGGACTACCTTGCGAGAGATGCATGTCGGAATTCTCTTCGCGATTTTCAACTTGCTGCGATCTTGCCCACGGATTCGAAACCCGCCTTCATGACGTGTTTCCATCGGGACAGCAATCATCAGGGCGTGATGCGCAGTCAAGCAAATGAAGAAATGACCGATACGGTCTCCCGGTGGCGCGAGTCATACCGATTTCGCAGGTGCGGCTACTCGAGAAATACCCATCATGCTTTTGCTGATTCGCCTGCAAAGCCTCCAACCGAGTAGCTGACGCGGTCAGTTCAGGGAATAAAAATCCGCGATCGCCGGCGAATGCGCAGCAACCCGCATCGCGCGGAACTAGCACATCTTCGCTGCACGCCTTCGCGATACGGACCAGCTTGGCGGTAAGGTCCATCTTGACTGCCGAACATACGGGATGCAGCACTACTGAATGCGCTTTGCGGCAGATCCTGAGCTTGGGCACTAACCAATCATGTGCAAACTCGATAGAGTCGATGATGGACAGTTTGTCGAATTCGGTTTGGGCTTGGGGGCTCAAGTACGGTCGGGCAGTTTTGAGGCCGTACGAACACGGACTGTTGTCGACCACGATCGGTACTCTTCCTTCTCGGGACCAGCGAAAGAGATTATGAATGGTGCGCTCGACTGTGACTCGGTGCGCCACAGTAAACCCCTTCGAGCTAAACGGGACACCGCAGCAACTCCCCGTTGAATCCGGTATCACGAGATTCACGCCGGCGCGATCCGCGAGAGCGATCAGCGTTTCTATGAGGTTGGTCTTCGTTTGTTCTCCGGGTGCGCCGCCCATAATGCGAGAAATGCAAGTGACGAAGTAGACCGCATCCGCATTGTTCCAGGTGCGGCTGGGGATAGGCCCCCTCCGGGATTCTGGCATCTCCGCACACCACTGCCAGAACGCCTCATCTGCTACTGCCCTGAATATTCTGTCCAGAACGTGCGTGATTCCGCTCATGCAGCCCGAGCCACAGAGTTTACTCACCGCATGCCCCGCTGCAAGCGAGAAACGCGCTAGACGCTCAGTAAGCACCATCTTTTTGGCAAGAACAATCGCAATGCGATTCGCGAAAGCGGAATGGCGCAGCTGCCGAAATCGCTTGGTTAAATTGCCCGTATCAATGCCAACAGGGCAATCGATAGCGCACATGCCATCAACAGCACAAGTATCAAGGACCATATACGGGAAGTCTTGTTCCAATGCAGCGTACATCGCACGATCGGAACGTGGGTTCTTCGATCTCTCCATCTCCCGCCGAACAACGATTCGCTGGCGTGGAGTGAGTGTCAGATCCCTGCTTGGACATTTTGGTTCGCAGTACCCGCATTCGATGCACTTGTCGATCTCATCTTCAACCTGAGGCAAATCTTTGAGATTCGAAATATGAGCTTCCGGGTCGGAATTGAGGATGACTCCGGGGTTGAGCAGATTCTCAGGATCGACCAATCGCTTGAGGTGTCGCATCGCGGCATAAGCTTCGCTACCCCATTCTGTTTCAACGAAGGGAGCCATATTGCGACCGGTGCCGTGTTCCGCCTTAAGTGCACCTTGATATTTCGTCACAACAAGATGCACCAGGTCATCGATGAAGCGCCGATAGCGCGATATCTCTTCTTCGGTGTTGAAGCCCTGCGAAATAACAAAGTGAAGATTGCCGTCTTTGGCATGGCCGAAGATGATCGCATTGTCGTATCCGTGCGTAGCAAACAAGCGCCTCAGGCCTATCGCTGCATCAGCCAGGTGATCGATGGGAAAGGCTACGTCTTCGATAATGACAGTGGTCCCAGCGGCTCGCGCCGCTCCTACGGACGGGAATAGCCCTTTGCGAATATGCCACAGTCGTTCTCGCTCCGTAGGGTCATAGGTGAACATCGGTTCATGCAGAAGGTTCAACTGACCCAGTGACGCTTGGACATCGTCGGCCTTTTCTTTCGACTCTCTGCCGTTGGCAGATTGAAATTCCGCCAGAAGAGCGCAAGCCTCCCCTGGCAGTTGCCGAACGTGTGCCGGCACTCCTGGCTTCTCTTGAACTGAGCGCAACGCAGCTCGATCCATTAGTTCTAGCGCAGTTGCACCAACGTCGCGCAGCGGCGCGATGGCTGCACAGGCCGAATGAAGATCCGGAAACAGCAACAACCCGGTATACTTTGCCGGCAGTTCTTCGATCGTTTCCAGAACAGCTTCTGCAATGAAACCTAATGTCCCTTCAGCGCCGATCAGCAGATGACTGAAGATATCGACTGGCGTGGAATAATCCAGGAACGCGTTTAACGAGTAGCCTACGGTATTCTTCATGCGGTATTTTGATCGAATTCGCTCTACCAGTACCGCATCTGCCACCAAATGTTCTCTGATTTCGAGCAGACCACTTGTAAGCCTCGGTTCCAACTCTATGAATCTTGTATTCGCATCCGGCGAAGCAGTGTCAATCAATGTGCCCGAGGGCAGCAGGAAGGTCAGAGAACGCACGGTGTGATACGCGTTGTGCGCGACTCCACAGCACATTCCACTTGCGTTGTTGGAAAGAATTCCACCGATTTGTGCAACTTGCATGGATGCGGGATCGGGACCGATTTTGACGCCATATGGTCGCAGGAGATTATTCGCCTGCTGCCCTGTCAACCCGGACTGCGCACGCAGGGCCCGTCCATTCTCTTCCACCTTGCCTTTTCGCCAATACCGGCTGACGTCGACCAAAATGCCGTCGGTTATTGACTGACCTGAAAGGCTGGTCCCGCCCGCTCGAAACGTCAGAGGGATCCTGGTTTCGCGACTGAATCCGAATAGGTCGCGCACTTCCTGTATATTGAGGGGCTGGACGACAGCCTGCGGAATTTGCCTGTAGAAGCTGGCGTCAGAAGCGAAGGCGATCCTGTCGATGGCCCGCGTGAGAATGCGCGCGGGCTCCATGAAAAGGCCCAATTGAAGAGCAATCTCTTTCGAACTAAGACCAAGGCTTTGCATCAACGATCCTCTGCAGTTTGAGCGGCTCTTACCTAAACTCCCGCCTTCTTTTCACTACTCGGCGACTCAGAGCTTCGGGTATTCATTACAGAGGACGCGCAGAGGGGCTTCATCCTCGGTAATCTCCGGGTATCTTGGAAGCGGTTCCTTGAAGTAGTTGTCTGTATCGTCATCGTTTCGGGAAGAGACTTCTCCAATGAGCGCGTCACCGTCTACCGCATAGAACATGTGATAGAGATAAGGCGTCATCGTGATCGATTCGCCGGGACCAAGAATGATTGTTTGACCAGGCTCGACCTGACGTTTGATCCCATCACAGCTGACAGAAACTGGACCATCTGCGAATTCGCCGTCCTTGGTGCGACCGTACAGCTGCACTGCCAATCGGCCTGCCCTCTTGCCGCCCCTATTAATGATGTCTTCGGTTTTACGGACATGGTAGTGGAATGGAGTGACTTGGTTCTCCCGAACAAACATGATCTTTTCCGCATAAGGTTTGGAGGCGCCATTGGCAGATACTGAGCCATTACGCAGCGTAAACAAGGTGAGACCAAGGGTCTCGAAATGTCCTGAGTTGAAATCCGTGATATCCCATCCAAGCCTACAATTGCGAACATCGTCAGCTTCGGCGCCAGATCTGGTCCAGGCGTCCGGTGTCCAATCAGCAAATGGAGGCAAGTAAAATGAGTGCGTCGAGAAGAATGCGCTCGCTTCTGCAATGTATCTGTTGATGCTGGATCGCTTCATTCAATTTCCTTTTCGACATCATCGTCTCTGGCTTCTGGTCTGATAGCGGAACCTCAGAGCAGAACGCTGCGGTTTTTTGTGAGCGTTAAGAGCTAATGCCTGCAAGCCGCTCGCCGCCCTTGCGAGCAGATGATTATGCAAACGTAGAGGATTCTAGGAAACCAGTTGGTGAAAGCAGACAGTATTCTGAAAGCAGAGAATTGGTTTTATCTGATGCAACGAAACTGATGCGCAGGTTGGGCTCCTGTAACAGGCCCGAACGGGGGGTTGTTCAACCATTGAATTGAAGCGAAGTGGAGCTCGCATGTGTACGCAATTTTTTGGGTCACTGCTGAGCAGAAGGTCTGCTCGAGGACTTGCGAATCAACCTGCACCTTCGCAGGAGAATCCCCCTCCATCTTCGCCCAAACAGAGGCTGTCTCCGGGTTGCGTGCATTGTTCTCAAGTCCTCGCCGGAGACTGTTCGCTGGCATTCCAGAACATCTTCAATGTCCGATTGCGCAAAACCGCCATTTGAGTACGAGAACGTGATGCCAACGGGGACCGCCCAGAGGGGATCATTGACTTCCGACGCGAGGTTGCACCAGATGAAACTCTCCCCTTGCTTCGTGATTTCCCTCGCCTTTCATTGTCTCCTTACCTAGACTCCGCTCCGATTTCAATCCGAATCGTATGGCTGCGAGGAACCCCGAGATTGGAACGTCCTGGACATACGCCGCTGTACCTGACTGCAAGAAAAGAGAGGCCGGAGGTACTTGTATGAATTGTTTTCCCACTAGATTGCTCCTGATGACGTTGGCAATTCTCACCCTATCTGTGAGTTCGTTTGCACAATCAACCGGTGCCCTGGTTGGTACCGTTCACGACGCAACTGGTGCTGTGATTCAAGGCGCAACTGTTGTGGCCACCGACGCTTCAACGGGAATATCTACGCAGACGGTCACCAACGCGAGCGGGGATTACGCGTTTCCGAGCCTGGCCACCGGAACCTACAAGGTAGCCATCACCGCGAACGGCTTCAAGCAACTAGCTGTCGAACAGATCGAGGTTCACGTCGCCACCACGATTCGTCAGGATGCGGCGATGTCGCCGGGAAGCGTCTCAACCAATGTTGAGGTGGTCAGCTCGACCCCCCTGCTTGACACAGAGACGGCGGAGATCGGGCAATTGGTAGAGGCAGGCCAGATCGCAGAGCTGCCCCTGAACGGCCGAAACGTTTATGACCTGCTGAAGCTCACCGCTGGCGCTGAATCCAGGGCAAACAACGACAGCAGTGGGGGTTACAACGGTTATGTAGGCCGCACGCGGCCTACCATCGCCGGAGAACGGGCCGGCTACACGGTCTTCCGCATGGATGGTCTCAACATCAACACAGAGGGACTTCCTCAAGCAGCCATAACCCCCAATGTGGATGCCGTTCAGGAGTTCCGATCGATTACGCAGTTGGGGTCTGCCGCCGATTCTGGCCCTGGTTCCGTGTATGTCAATCTGAAGTCCGGCACAAACAAGTTTCACGGCACCGCCTATGACTTCCTGCGAAACAATGTCCTCGATGCGGAGCCGTATTTCCAGCAGAAGATCGTGAATGCGCCCGGCTACAAATTCCAAGGGGAGCAATTGCGCTACAACCAGTTCGGCGGCACGCTGGGCGGGCCGATCTGGAAGAATCGCACCTTCTTTATGGGCAGTTCCCAAATCTTCCGCTCGACCGATTCAAAGCAGTATCGCGATATTTTCCCGACGTCCGCCATGCTGAAGGGCGACTTCTCTGGTTTGGATCCGTATACGGGCAAGAACTTTGGGCCAGTCTATGTGCCGGGCAGCTTTGGCACGCAGACCTTCCCTGGTAATCAGGTCCCAATCTCTTCCACAATAGCGCAAACGCTCCTCCCGATCGCTTACCGGGCGTCCAATTGCGATGCCTGCCTCTCTCTCGGTTTTAACTTTGTGGGAACACAGCCGAGCTTTAACAACGATACGCAGACCATCGCGAAGATTGAGCATCACCTGAGCGATAAGGACCAGATCTCCGGTTTTTATGTCAGAGATTATGGGACCAATACAAATTCTCCATTTCCAATTCAATATTGGGCCCAAGACATGTTTACGAACCGGAATGTTGTGGGCCTGCGTGAGACACACGCATTCACCCCCAATCTACTCAATACCTTTAACGTAGGTTATGTGCGCTTCCATCAGAAACAGTATCCCGAATCTAACGCCAACGGGAAATTGTCGTTCAACCAGAATATGCCCTACAACTTATCGCAGTTGGGCCCTGGCCCGGTGATCTCTCCGGGCCCTGCATACACAATTGCACCATTCATTGTCTTCAACGATACGGAATGGAGCTATGACTACAACGACAATTTGAATTGGTCACACGGACCCCACAACATTTCCGCAGGATTTGAGGCAGAACGCGATGACAGTCTCTACGCTGAGAATTGGAATGCATTACTTGTCTATTCTGACGGCTTGGGAGGATTAGGATTCACTAACTACGCATTTTCTGATTTCTTAACTGGATACCCATTTATTGGGTCAACCAATCAAGGAACAGGGGCTACACCTGGAGTGAAGCGCACCATCTATTCGGCCTACTTCCAGGATGATTGGAAGATTGCGCCTCGGTTGACCGTCGATATTGGGCTTCGCTATGAGCTTCCTGAAAGATGGCGGGACGTCAGCTCTCCCAAATACAACCGCTTGGGGACATTGGACACCAGCGCGGCCAGCGTGGCGAACGGCGGTCAATTTCTGATTGCCGGCTCATCGAGCGTCTATATTCCAGGACAGGGTGTCGTTCAGGGGACGGGCCATGCCGTTCCCGATGGGCTGCAAAAGGCACAACTCACAAACTTTCAGCCAAGAGTCGGTTTGGCGTTCCGTCCATTCTCAGACAACAAAACGGTGGTTCGGGCTGGAGCCGGCGTCTATTACGCGCTCGCCGACGAGCAGACCGTCGTCTTTGAAATGGAGACGCCACCATGGCAATACGCGTATACGTATGTTAATTATCAGGAGCTTTTTGGCGGGCAATTTCTAAAGGACACCGATTTATTCCCGGTGGGAAGCATAACGGGTGCGGGAACTGGACAAAAGGGAATCAACCCGAACAATGTGGACGGTCGCTCCTATCAGTGGTCGCTGAGCGTGGAAAGGCAGCTTGGCAGGAACTATATGGCATCGGCGGAATATGTTGGAAACGAGGACGCGCATCTGCCGACCGTGGTCTATGTCAACCAGCCGGCACTACCCGATGCGACTCAGCTTGCGGCATTGCAGGCCAATCCCGCAAGCGATTCCGTAGCGGCACAGCAAAGGGCGCCATTTGCGAGCGTCACCCCTGGTTATCAGTATCTGGATAGCGTGGGAACGTCGTCGTATAACGCCCTCTATTTGACGGCCTCCGGGCAGTTGACCAAGGGCTTCACGCTTTCAGGCAGCTATGTGTGGTCCAAGGTGTTGGATGAGGCGTCCTCAGAGGATGTGGCCACCGACTATAAGCCTGATCTTGGGTTTGACAGAAGCCTTGCAATTTTCGATCACCGGCATCGCCTCGTAGCCAGTTGGGTTTACGACCTGCCCTTCGGCGACACAGTATTGCACACCGACAACCGGGTTCTGAAACAAATCATCTCCGGATGGGAATCCACCGGAATTGCTACCTTTGAGTCTGGATTCCCCTACTCCGTGGCATCGGGTGTCGATACGGCGTTTCTCGGTGCCGGCAGCACCTACGCGACTTTGACGGGCCCCTTGGTGCACAGCGATATTCGCAAAACCGATGGCATCTACCTTACGCCGCAAAATTTGAGCCTGCCGCCCTGGGGTCAGGTGGGAACCGGACGGCGTAATCAGTTCATTGGACCCGGAGTGAACAACTTCGACCTCGGGTTTATGAAGAACTTCAGCATACGGGAAGGCTTGAAACTCCAGATTCGCGGAGAAATGTTCAACGCCTTCAATCACGGTCAGTTCTATCTTGGATCGCAGGCGCTTGCACAATCAATGTCCGCGCCGACAGGCGGCGAGACAACACCAACTGTCACCTATACGCCGGCTTCGCGGTTTGGCCGTGTGAGCGCGGCAGATAGCCGTATTGCCCAGGTTGCGGCCAAGCTGATTTTCTAGCAAGCAGTCTGTGTCTCGCCTTTGCACCGACTATCTGCAACGCTGCAAAGGCGGGACACCCCAGAGCTTTCACAGCATTCGGGATCGTCGCTACGCTCGATCCGAGACTCCGCTGCACGACGGATCGGATTCTTCCCGAAGGATACGATGCCTACCTGATCGGGATTTGTGAAGGATCAGCAATATAGCGGACGCGGCAGGCGGGCCTGAGAAAGGTCGACATAATCGAACGGGTATGAGCACAACAAGAAGAACCTTCATCTTGAGAAGCGCCTTGAGCGGAGCATTCACTCTCGCTTCCCCCGAGCTGATTAAAGGGACGCCCGCCTCCGGCCAAGAATCCAATCCTAGGAATTCCCGTGACGGCGAGACTGATCCGGCCGTTCCCGTGAAAGTCCATATAGAGGCAGCAAATCCACTTCGCATTATGCGTGGCGGGATCGGCGCATCGTTTCACACAATCAGCACCACCCTGCCAGGCGCAAGGCCGAACGGGAGTTCCTGGTCAGGCAGCGCCTGGGGCGGCAATCCCGGTCCCGAGGACGACGAGCACTGGAAAGAGCTGTTTCGGCATGCGGAATGGTTGGGAATGAACTGGTGTCGAGTGGAACTCGAACAGCGGATGTATGAGCCGGAACGACGCACATTCGACTGGGACAACGGCGAGATTCGTGTTCTATACCGAATCCTGGATTGGGCAGAAGACCGCAAGATCGACGTGTTTCTGCAACAGATGTGGGCAGACGTTGCATGGAACGCGTATCCGGGCAATGCGGAAGATCCAATTCGTCGACTGCGCAGCGCACCATATTCCCTACCAGAATGGGCTTACGGCATCGGAGAACTCACCGATCATCTGGTACGGGAAAAGAGATATACCTGCATCCGCTGGTTGTCGGTTGCCAACGAACCGGGTTACGACAGTTTCTCCTGGTGGCAAGACTCCAATATGAAGTCGGCACCATTCAGCAACGCCTTCAAAGCAGTGCGTGAGGAACTCGACAGACGAAAACTGCCTCTCCCGCTTTCGGGTCCAGATCGGACCGACTTGCCAAAGCTCAATCCGGCAGAGATAGACTTCGACGACTACATTGGAGCTTATGATCTCCACTCATATGACGCAGTATTCGACTCGATGGGGTGGGGATACAGTCTGATTGAAGCTGAACGCCGTATGGGCGAATGGGCCGAGTGGGCACACGCGAGGAATAAGCCGTTCTTCCTTTCTGAGTTCGGAACTATGGCGTATGGAAGGGGACACAATGATGCGGGACCGGCCTGTTACCAATCGGGACTCAAGAACGCATCGTTGGTCGTGCGCGGGATCAATGCCGGGGTCGATGGATTCAATCGCTGGAGCTTTACGAACCGCGGAGACCTCGACGGGCAATGGCAATTGGTGCGCACATGGGACACCGCCAAGAACCAACTGCTCGACACGTTCTCTCCCCAGCCGAACGCCTATTATCAATTCGCGATGCTCTCGCGTTTCCTTCCCAAATATTCAGCAGTATTGGCTACACGCGTCGAGTCGCCGTACCTCGAGGAGGATCGAAAGTTTGTAGCCACCTCGCTTCGCACCCCGAAAGGAAATCTAACCATAATCTTGGTGAACGAAAGTCATCAAGCAGCCGACCTGACTCTTGCGTGCGCCGGATTGTCTACGACAGTGCGCATGCAGCGCTATGAGATCACTAAGGAGGATGAGAACAGAGGTGATGTGGATCTTCGCCCAAAGAGCAGCCTTGACCTCAGCGACACGCTCTCTGTGCGCGTTGAGCCGATGAGCATTGTTGTGTATTCGACCTACTCCCTCAACTCGAGCGATCCAGGTCTAGTTGTTGAATAGACGCAGAAGGGTAGGACTCAATTCTCCGAGAGGCCGTCGCGTTGAGTCGATTCGCGTGAAGCCAAGGCGAAGGTCTATGCTTTTGGCGTCGCCACAGAGTATGAATCATTGGCTCGCTCATTGAAGGAGTTCTAGCGTCTGTTTTCTTTTGTATTACCAATTCTTGAGGAGCGCACATCATGCGATTGCACCACTCATGCGTTTTCGTAATACTTGCCGCCCAAGCCTTGGGGGCAAGTGTGTATGCGAGCGAGAAGTATAGCGTCAAGATTGAGACCAACGTTGCAATGACGACCCGGGACGGTATTACGCTGCGGGCGGACATCTATCGCCCCGAAGCACCCGGGAAATTTCCCGTGATCCTGCAACGAACGCCCTACGATAAGCGCAACGACGTCTCAACTGGGATGAGTTTCGCCTCTCATGGATTCGTCTTCATCGATCAGGACGTCCGGGGCCGCAATGGGTCGGAGGGTGATTGGTATCCCTTCAAATTCGAATCGCACGACGGCTACGACGCGGTGGAATGGGCTGCCGGCTTGCCCTACTCCGACGGGAAGGTGGGCTTGTACGGCGGGTCCTATGTGGGAGCGACGCAGATGCTTGCAGCCATCGCTTCGCCACCACATCTGGTTGGGTTCATGCCCTTCGTAACAGCAACCGATTACCACGAAGACTGGGCTTATCAGGGTGGAGCGTTTCAACAACTCCTTGCGCAGGCCTGGAGCAGCGCCCTCGCGCTGGACGGGCTGACCCGTCGAACTGCTGGCTCTGCTCTGCCGACCCACTGGGACTTGATGCATTCCCCTGTGGACTACCCGCTGTTGGATCCGGGCAAGACCACTGCCGATCTCGCCAAGTATTACTTCGACTGGATCGACCATCCTACCGACGATGAGTATTGGAAGCAATGGTCGATCCAACGAAATTTTGACAAGATTCGCGTTCCCGCGCTCGTAGTTGGTGGATGGTACGACCTGTTTCAGGACGGCTCCCTTCGGACCTACATGGGAATCCGGAGCAACGGCGGGACAGAGGAAGCACGGAAAAACACGCGCTTAGTTATGATTGCTGGCGGCCATGCCGGAATGTCTCCGAAGATCGGCGATGTCGATTTTGGCAAGAAGTCGGGCCTCGATCTTACCGGGCTCGCCATCCAGTGGTACAACTACTTACTTAAGGGAATTGATGACGGAATTTCTAAGCAGCCGCAAGTCCGGCTTTTCGTCATGGGGAAGAACGAATGGCGTGACGAGAATGATTGGCCGCTAGCGCGTGCGAAGAGTTCCTCCTACTATTTGCATTCCCATGGGAAGGCGAACACCCTTAGCGGCGATGGCTCACTGAGCGCGACACTTCCAGAATCCGAACCATCCGATCAGTATGTCTATGATCCCGACCAACCGGTACCCACGCGGGGAGGCGTGGTGCTGGGGGACACCGCTCACTATCCGCCCGGCCCTCTTGACCAGCGGGCGATTGAGTCCCGTCCCGACGTGCTCGTGTACACAACCCCGGCGTTCAAGCAGGACGTCGAGGTGACGGGGCATGTTGAACTAGACCTCTACGTCAGTTCTTCGGCGGTCGATACGGACTTCGTGGGCAAACTGATTGACGTGTGGCCCGATGGTCGCGCGGAGAATCTCACCGACGGAATCTTGCGCGCTCGTTACAGGGCTTCGATGGAAGAGTCTGAGTTGATGAATCCCGGAGAAGTATACAAACTGAAGATTGATCTCTGGTCCACTTCCAATGTGTTTCTCACTGGTCACAAATTGCGGCTGGAGATCGAGAGTAGTAACTTCCCTCGCTTCGACCGGAATCTGAATAACGGACTCAACCCGGAAACCACTACATCGGCTATCAAAGCCACCAATATGATCTATCACGACAAAGCGCATCCCTCCGCCTTGATTCTTCCAGTGATTCCCTAGGAGCGTAATCGTGTAGTCGCTTCATACAGTCCTGGGCGGTTCTTCGTGGGTGGACCAGTTGAACCGCTCAAATGCGAGTCGCAGCCTGCATACGCGCCTCTGGATTGTCCGGGCTTTGGAAACTAGAACGTCATTCTCGAGTGGCAACTACCTGAGGCTCAACAGCAAGCAAGATTCGATCAAGTCGATGGCGAAAAGAAATCAAGAGCGCGAACCAGGTATCACTCGCAGGGAGATGTTGCGATCCTTGATCGGTTCGATCGGCTTTGCCGCCTTACCGCGTGCTTACGGAGAAGAGACTGCATCGGAAGTGGAGGATTCTTCCATGCGGCCTCGCAACCGAAACCCTCGCTGGTACGGATTCAATCTGCTCGAGTACTTCTCCACCGATCCTGACTGGATGAAGTATTTCCCGTACCGGAATGATGGAGCGTTCCGCGAAGACGATTTCCGCTGGATGAGGGACTGGGGGTTCAATTTCGCGCGTCTGCCGATGGACTACCGCTTCTGGACCGACACGAACAATCCCTTGAAGGTCGATGAACGGAAGTTAGAGCCAATCGATCGGGCGATTCGGTTAGGTGAGCTATACGGGATCCATATCGATATTTGTCTGCACAGGGCGCCTGGGTTTTGCATCTTGGACAGTCTTGATCCTTTGGTGACCGGCATTCAGGTCACCCCTGAAAGGACGGACTTGTTTACCGATCCGTACACGCTAGATGCTTTCGTCTTTCAGTGGACGGTTTTCGCGAAGAGATATAAAGGAATCTCAAGCAATCATCTGAGCTTTAACCTCCTAAATGAACCGAAGACGTTTACTACTCCCTCAAAGCAAGTGCACGGCACCCAGAAGGCAGACGACTCGCGCGGATCAGTGGGGCAGAAGAGCCCAGAAGACGGTGCGAGGAACTATGTAAGGATTGCTCATGCCGCAATCGACAGTATCCGAACTGTCGACCCCGACCGCTTGATTGTCCTTGACGGTATCAACGTTGCCACCGAACCGCTTTTAGACCTTGCCTCCACAAACAATACTGTTCAAAGTGCACATCACTACTATCCTCAGACGCTGACGTTCTATCAGGCTGAATGGGCACGCGGCGAGAAACAACTCGACGCTGTGCCATCCTGGCCGCTTGAGGATAGCCGGCATGGGATTGTGGCCAACCGGGAAACAATGGAGACCTTCTTTCATGCTTGGCGCAAAGCGGCGAGAAGAGGAATTTCACTTCATTGTGGCGAAATGGGTTGCTACAAACACGTTCCGTCCCGAGTCGCTTTGGCGTGGTTCGGGGATGCTCTCGACGTTCTGGGTGAGTTGGAAGCTGGTTGGGCCCTCTGGAACTTTCGTGGGCCCTTCGGGGTTCTCGACACAAAACGCCCAGAGACGAAATACGAGGACTGGTACGGCCATCAACTAGATCGGACGCTTCTGAATCTACTTCAAAAGAAGAAGAAGGAGTAGAGATCCTGTTCTCCGCAGTCGATCGAGATTTGTGCAATCCGAGCAGTTCACAGTGAAGGAGATTCAACCACACGATGACCACACAAGGAAGGTGGAGTTCCAACAAAAGAGGGCTCCTTCTGTTCAGAGCAGTTCTCTATATCCTGTTTCTCGTTTGTCCCGCCATTGGTTTTTCCGAAAGCTCGACTCTCCCTGCCATGGAGAAAAAGAGTCAAGCAGATCGAGTCATTCCCAATCCCGGGGACCGGTATTGGTGGGTCCAAATCGACTATATGAAACCGGGCGAGAATGGGGCTGCCAGCGCGCCCTGGACAGACGCGGATTTTGCCTCTTTCGCTCAAGCGGGGCTGAATGGTGCGGAGATCAACCTGGTGTGGGGCAGCATTGAGCCGCGCCGGAATGACTATGACTTCGCGCTGCTCGACAGCTATTTAAATTCGGCTGCAAAGGCACATATCCGGCTTTATTTGATCTTTTGGCAGAGCGTCTGGGCAGAAGCACCGCCTAAGGTCACGGGAAAGAACCCCCCGTCGTGGGTCACGGGACGCGACCTGACCAGCGAAGGTATGACTACAAACGAACCCTCCTGGTGGGATAAGGACTCGCGCCAGGCGTATTTCGATTACATTTGCCGGACGATAGAGCACGTAAATAGCAATCCGGGCTTTGGCGGGTTGTTCGTCAACTACGGATGGCTGGATGCGATGTGGGGGCCCCGGAATTACAAGGGCGCAGGTCTGGAACCGACCCGTGGAATCGCGGGCTATGCTCCGGCGGATATTGAGGAGTTTCACCTCTGGTTGCCACGCAACTACAAAACCCTTGCTGCTTTTAACCAACAGTGGCATGCCACTTATACCGACTGGAGCCAAGTTCCAGCGGCCAAGCCGGGCGAACCGCTGTTCTCCGTCTATCAAAGATTTCGGTACTACAGCGTCCTTCAAACTTACGACGAGATATCGCGTCTAGTGCGGGCTCGGACCAAGGCTCCAATGCTTTATTACTGGGGCGGGATGATAGGGGGAGATTCGACCGGGGCCGGCGTGATGATGAATTCCCCGGATATTTTCTTCAAGACTGCTAAACGCTACAACGCCATCGTGGTGCTGGACGACGCGGATTATACGGGGCTTTCACTGGTCTTCGGCAGTCTCGCCCGCTCCTACCAAGTACCCCTCTTTCTGGAGTGGACACCTCAGAGCACCGACATGACTGAGGAAACGGCTAGATGGCTCGGCCATATGGCCATGGGAGCACCAAACGAGATTGGTGCGGATTTCTTCCTCTATCCGCCGCCGAAAGAGCCAAAAGGATGGGCCGATGCCTGGCCGAAGTTCCAAGCCTGGCACGCCACAATAGCACAAATCCGGGGCAATACCCCGGAACAGCCGGTGGCGATTCTCATCCCGATGAAGAAGATCATGTTCGGCTCGGATTTGAACGCACTCTCCGGGTGGGAGGTGCGACTAGGCAACTTCTGGCGAACTCACCATGTGATGCCCCACTTCATTACCGACGAGCAGGTGACAGACGGAAACGTGGACCTGCGGCAGTTCAAAGCTGTAGTGGACTTGGGCAACGAACGCGCAGATCTGCCAGAGTTGACTGCGTACGCCAAGAAACATCCAGTTCTCAAGAGTCTCGACGAGGCGCTTCCTCTGCTGAAACCGTATGTGACGCTGGATCCAACTTACGATTCTCTGGAGGTAACGCCTGTCGTGGACGGAAAATCGGTGTGGCTCACCTTCGCCAATTGCAGCAATGACAAGGCATACGCCGGAGCGGTGATTTTCGATCCCCAGGCCGTGGACCTGAAATCGACGGACTTCGATGTAATGCTCGTCAAAGAAGGACAAAGCATCTCCGCCAGCCGCACGAACGATGGAAAGATTCAATGGCAAATCAATCTGCCTCCAGCGGGGTTTGAGGTGGTCAGCCTTAGCCCTCGCAAATCCAAGTTGCCTTAAAGACAGAAAGGATTGCCCACATGGCCAAAAGGATCGCTTGCGCTCCAGCGCAGACCATCTCCGCAGAACGGGCCGCGGCTTTCGTCGAATCCGGCATGTGGCTCGATTACGGATTTGGACTCGGTCAACCGGACGAGTTCGATCTAGCGCTCGCCAAACGAAAGGAGGAACTCGAAAATGTGAAGATCCGCTCCTGCCTATCGATGAGGCCGCGAGCGGTGGCGGAGGTTGATGGGGGAAGCAATCGCTTCTTTCTATTTAGCTGGCACTTCTCAGGCTGTGACCGCCAGAGACACGACGCCGGACGATGCCACTACTTGCCGATCAACCTAGGCGAGGTACCGGACTACTACCGTCGCTTTCTGCCCCCGGTGGACATCGCTATCTTGAAGACATGCCCGATGGACGAGAACGGCTACTTCAACTTTAGCGCCGCCAACGTCTGGCATCGCGCACTCGTGGAAACCGCGAGGATGGTCATCGTCGAGGTGAGCCCGGCGCTGCCCTACGTCTACGGAGACGAGAACGGCGTCCACTTCAGCGAGGTGGACTACCTCGTAGAAGGCAATCACGAACCGGCGCCGGAGCTACCCAATCCTCAGCCGACCGAGATCGACCGCGCCGTCGCCCGGCTTATCGCCGGCGAAATCGAAGACGGCGCCTGCCTGCAGATTGGTATTGGCGGTATGCCGAACGCGGTTTGTGCGCTAATGCTCGAAAGCGGTGTCCGCGATCTTGGCGTGCACACTGAGATGCTGACCAACGGCATTGGGGACCTGTATAAAGCCGGCCGCATCACCGGCACCAGAAAGACGCTCGATCGTGGCAAGATCGTCTACACTTTTTCGCTCGGTTCGAGCGCCCTATACGACCTCGCCAATCGCAACTCGGACCTGTGCTGCAGGCAGGCAGACTATACGAACTCGCCACACATCATCATGCAGAACGACCGTGTCGTCTCCATCAACAACACGACACAGGTTGATCTGCAAGGACAGGCAGCATCCGAGTCGGACGGCCACCGCCATATCAGCGGCACCGGTGGGCAACTTCAATTCGTGCGTGGCGCATATGCGTCAAAGGGAGGCAAGTCCTTCATCTGTCTCTCATCCACCTATTGCAAACGGGGTGAGCGCCGCAGCCGAATCGTACTCAACCTGACTCCAGGGAATATCGTCACCACGCCGCGCTCCGATGTGATGTACGTCGTCACCGAATACGGCATGGTCAATCTGAAAGGTAAGTCAGTACCCGAGCGTGCTCAAGGGCTCATCTCAATCGCTCACCCGGATTTTCGCGAAGATCTTGAGCAACAGGCATATGAGCATCGCTTGATTCCCCATGGCGTCTCGTTCTGAGACAGGTAGTTCTTTGAAGTTGGGAACGGGACGATTGTCCAGAGGCAGCGGATGTTTGTTTCTATCGAATCAAATAGCGATGTCAATGAGAATTGCAGGGAGGATTTGTGATTGTGAATCGGAAATTGGCCCATCATCTTCGGCGAATTGTGCTGCTGCTTCTGGCTTTTTTATCCATTCTTCCCGGCGTCGGCACGCAGAATGGAATAGCCCAGAACAAGCCCGACTTTCGCCGTATTGAGGACGTGATTTACGGCCGCAAGGCTGGAATGGCACTGACACTTGATGTCTTTCAGCCTCAGAATTCAAACGGTTATGGAGTCATTTTTGTCGTCGATGGTGCGTGGTTCTCGGCTCATGATCCAACGCCTAACAGACCTTCTGTCCAACCTGACGCTTATGAAAACCTGCTTCATCGCGGATATACCGTCTTTGCCGTAGTACCTAGTTCCCAGCCGGAGTTCACGATACCTCAAATAATTCCAGATCTTCGCCGCGCTGTGCGATTCATTCGTCACAACGCGGCGCAATACGATGTCAAGCCAGATCATCTGGGAATCGTGGGCATCAGCGCCGGAGGTCAACTGACGCTGATGATCGCCACGCAAGGCGAGAAAGGTAAATCGGATGCGGGCGATCCCGTCGAACGGGAAGACAGTTCAGTCCAGGCGGTGGTGTGTTTCTTTCCGCCCACGGACTTTCTGAATTGGGGTGGTCCCGGCATCGATGGCGTCGGACAGCAATCGCTGGCCCCGTTGCGCGCCGCATTCGGCTCGCGCGCGGATACCGAAGCGGGCAGGCAGGCATTGGGGCGGGAGATCTCGCCGATCTATTACATCACTTCGCATTTGCCTCCAACCCTCATCATCCATGGCGACGTGGATCAGCTCGTTCCCTTGCAGCAGTCGGAAACGTACGTCCAGAAGGCGCGGGAGGCCGGTGCTCCGCAGGTACAGCTCGTCGTGCGAAAAGGAAAGGGGCACGGATGGGCAGGGTTCTGGGACTCTAAAGAAGACACGCAGCTCTATCTCGACTGGCTCGATCACAACCTGCGTGGAATCGTGAATGGCAATGCAGGCGACGGAAAGAAATGACATTTCCAGTAGAGGCCCATCGACCCGGAATCGCTCCCGTACCATAAGGCGACCATCTACTGTCGATTAGGGTGAGCAGAGCAGCGCGTCACAAGGAACCGCGTTGGCAAACTGATGTCGGAGATTGGAATCTTGAAACGCCGCGACCTCATTAAGCTGTCTCCATTAGCAATGGTGGGCGCAGTGGGCTATGTCTCTGTTGCCGACGCGCAAACCGAGCACCATGTGGCCGCAGCTTTCTACGATGTGCGAGATTTTGGCGCGAGTGGTGACGGGAAAACCATCGACACGGTGTCCATCAATAGAGCCATCGAAGTGATCTCCTCAAACGGTGGCGGAACCCTGGTCTTCCCTGCCGGCACCTACATCTGCTTCACGATTCGCCTCAGGTCTTACGTCGATCTCTATCTCTCTCGTGGTGTCACGATCGTAGCTGCTGATTCGCCCAAGCGCGGCGAGCATACTGGATACAACGGCGGAACCTACGACGCTGCAGAGTCCGACACTCCTTGGACCCCCTACCAGGACTACGGCCACAACCATTGGCGCAATTCCCTCTTTTATGCGGAGGATCAGCATGACTTCTCGGTTTTGGGTCCCGGCTTGATTTACGGCAAAGGCCTCTCCCACGGCTCAGCTGAGATTCCAAGCGGCTACTATCCGTTCGTAGCCGAGCAGCCCGGTGTCGGCAACAAGGCATTCGGTCTCAAAAGCTGCCATAACGTAATCCTCCGTGACTTCGCCATCTTGAAGGGCGGTCACTTCGCGGTACTTGCCACCGGCGTCGATAATCTCATCATCGACAATCTCCTGATAGATACTGATCGCGACGGCCTTGACATTGATTGTTGTCGCAATGTGCGTATTTCCAACTGCACCGTCAACTCGCCGTGGGACGACGGCATCTGCCCTAAGTCCAGCTACGCGCTGGGCTATCCCCGTGCAACCGAGAATGTGACCGTCTCCAATAACTTCGTCTGTGGCTGCTACGAAATAGGAAGCGTTGTCGCAGATACTTGGAAGAGATTTCCCGACGATGCTCGCGTGCCGCGTCAGGGACGAATCAAGTGTGGTACTGAATCCAACGGTGGGTTCCGCAACATCACAATCTCCGGAAATGTCATCGAGGGATGCAAGGGTATCTCACTTGAAAGCTCGGATGGCGCCTTACTCGAGGACATTAGCATCACCGGCAACACGATGCGCGATATCGTTGACGCACCGCTCTTCCTGCGCCTAAACCGTCGCAACCGAAACCCGAAAGAGACCCTCCGCTTCGGGACCGTGCGTCGAATCCTTGTCTCGAACCTTGTAAGCCACAACTCTGCTTCGTCCACGGCCCCAGTCTTTTCGGGAATCCGGTCCAACCTCATTGAGGATGTCAAACTATCCAACTGCTATTTCGGACACGAAGGGTTACCCGCAAAGATGCGCGTTGGCTGGGGCGAGAGCGTAGCCCCGATGCCGGCTTGGCAAAGCATTCATGTCCCCGAATTGGAGGCCTCTTATCCCGAATTGCTCCAGTTCGGCCCGACGCCTTCTCACGGTTTCTTTATCCGACATCTGCGCAATCTCGAAATGTCGCACATTGAGATCGCTCCGGCCAACCAAGACCCGCGACCAGCCTTTTGGCTCGAAGATGTGCACCGTGCAGACTTCTTCGCCATTACAGCCCCGCATCAATCCAACTTTTCCCTGCACGATGTCCAGGACTTTCGCCTCGCCTGGTCGCGCGCTGCCAAAGATATAAGTCTTCTCAATGCTAACGATCAGATCGTGTAATCAACTTCGCACCAGGTCGTGCATTGCGCGGCCCGTCGCTTCTTCGATGACCAACTGTGAGAAAAAGGAGATCGTCCACTTCCTGCGATCGTCGCTAGTCTCTGGACGGTAGATTTTTCAGACGTGTGTTCGAACAGCGCCCTCAATGCACGAGCTAACCCATGATCAGCAAGTGTGGCCATCCACTGAATCGGTAATTCCTTTTTCTCGACCTTTCTTCGGGGCAGAAGGACAAAAGACTGCTGAAGCAACGCTTCTGTGAGCGCGCGGGTCCCGAGGCGAGGTCGAGCAGATTCGGCGAGGAGAATGACGAACTGATCGCGAAGACGTCCCGGCCCATCGAAATGTTCCGGTGCGGATGTCACTGGAGGTGAAGGCTCCCACCCAACTCCCCTCCTTATCCTTCAAGGCATCGAATACTCCGAACGTGGCATGCGAAACTTTGAACGCAAACCAGTTGGTCAATGCCCGCATCTGTTTGGACGAGTGGGCGCGCTGATTGAAGGAGCGCTTTCACTTCCGCTTCTTTGCCCGGCCCTCGATCATTTAGAAGCAGATGGCGTTCAAAGGTTACAGAGCCTGTTCAGGGAACTACATGCCTGAATCCGCAAAAGTCGTGGTTCCAGGATCCGGGCACCTGAAAAGATCGCGGCTGCTCAGGCTACATGAGCAGGCAGTCCGGAAATCTCCGGCGCAATGTGATCGGCGAGTGTATGCCTGTCCGGGTAATCTCCTCCGTTCTGGCGCCTGAAACGCGTTGGTTCCTCAATAAACAGACGTTTCAATCGCTCCCCTAGAGCAGATTTTGCAGCACAGAGGCCGGCCTCGTCGAGAAACATAGCGGCATGAACTGCGAAGATGGGAAGCACTTCCATTCCTGGATAGAAAAGCGCTCCATGCGTAAGCGGAAACAGTAGTTGATCCAGGGGCCCGTTGATTCCTCTTGGGCCATAATCCGCTTCGGAGCCTCCTGTGGTCACTGAAACGAACGCTCGCTTTCCCGATAGAATTCCCTCGCCAAAACGATAGGCATTAGTACCATCTTTGTAGCCGTAAGCAAATCGATACGCATAGACACGTTCGATCCAACCCTTGAGGATCGCCGGTACACCGTACCACCAGAGTGGGAACTGGAAGACGATTGCATCGGCCCAAAGAAGCTTTTCTTGCTCGACTGCGACGTCCTTCGCTTGTGTCCCGGTCGTGTAGGCTTCTCCCGAAGCAAACACAACATTTAAGGGCGAAGAGTCTGAATGTGAGGGGAAGTCCTCTGCATCCACAACGGCCTTCCATTTCATCAAATAGAGATCCGAGACTTGCAGCTCATGACCTTCCTCTTTGAGAATCTTAAGTGCATGGTCTTTGAGGGTTCCGTTCAGTGAGGACGGAGTCGGATGCGCGTAGACGATCAGTACTTTCACTGGTATGCTCCTGAAACAAGTAAATGTATAAGTGGCATCATGGGTGATTAGTTTTAAAATGACAAGTAGGCACATTTTTTGTCTATAGGATATTTATGATACTAATATACAAACAAAGGATTTGAGAATGAAGGCAAATGACTACGGATGTCCGTATGGATGCCCTGTAGAAGCGGCGTTAGATGTCGTTGGTGGCCGGTGGAAGGCAGTTATTCTGTTCCATTTGCTGGATGGAACAAAGCGATTCGGCGACTTGAGGCGATTTCTTTCAAAGGTGACGCAGCGGATGCTAACGTTGCAACTTCGACAACTCGAGGAAGATGGCGTGATCAGCCGCAAGGTCTACGCTGAGGTTCCTCCGCGGGTCGAATATTCGCTGACCGAATTTGGCCGCACTCTTGAACCGATCCTTCAGGCCATGCTCGAATGGGGCGAGGTATATGAGAAGAGAATCGAGACTGGTGTGTCAAGAAACCGCCGATCGCCTCAAGTCAAGGGCCCTTTGTATCCGGCCTCCGACCGGCGGCTGTAAATCCAAACTTCGGGAGTCCATGCGACTATAGCCGAACTGCCGCCGCGCGCTGTCCAGCGGAATACGCGGGGGAATTCGGGGCAAAATACCCTTCACGTTCACCTTCGTACTTGGCGCCATGTAGAGATACCGGATTCCCGCTCCCGCCAGATTCTGCGCCAATTCCATCGTATAGTTTCTTCGATATTTCGCCTCGGCAGACATAAGTCGGATGGAATGCCGTACTCCATCCCAGCATGCCAGCTTGCTCCGATGCCGGAGATTACCACTGCGTTTGGCCTCCGCAGGATCTCTACAGCTCGTTCGAGAGCCGGACCGCCGCCATTTAGCGTGGACGATAAAGAAGCATTAAGCTGAGCTGGTTGTTTGAGAATATCGTTGAAGAGCCGGGTCTCCGAAGCTATGGTGAGCGTTAGCCCCATCCGTTTTCCCCTCCTCCAATCTTTTTTTGCGATGTGGCATATAGCGGGCTTCCAGACTCATCTTTTATGCCTGAGCAGCCATGCCTGAGCTGCGCCTAGCAGTACAGAGTCTTGTCCCAGCGAAGCCGAAGCGATTCTGGTCTTCTTTGACGGAACCTGTGTGCAAATATCACGGATCACTTGGCGGGCAATATCCATGAACAGCGGGCCGCTCTTCATTATTCCTCCCCCCAATGCAATCTTGTCCGGAGCAAAAATTGTTATGAGATTTGCCAGTCCAAGCCCGATGTAATATCCTTCGCGCTCCACGCACCGAATGGCAAGGACATCTCCAAGTTTTGCAGCTTCGCAAATCTCCGAAGCAGTCGCATTTGGTGCATCCGGTTGTTGCTCGCGCATCCACCGCGTCATAGCAGGACCGCTGGCTAGGCTTTCCCAGCATCCTCGTGCTCCGCAGTAACAGGGCCGACCCGAGTCGTCAAGCACCTGATGGCCAATCTCCGGATGTGCCCCGTCAACGCCGCGATAGAGATGCCCGCCGAAGAGAATTCCTCCTCCAATGCCCGTGCTGATTGTGACGTAGATGAAAGTTCCGTCCGAAGCGTCCGAGCCCCAACGAGCTTCGCCAAGAGCGGCCGCATCGGCATCGTTCTCGACCACCACTGGCAAATTCATCCCGGCCTCAAGCTCGACGAGCAAGTTGCCTCCCTGCCAGCTCGGCAGAGTGCCGACCTCTTCTATCACACCGGTCGTCGGACTTAACGGCCCAGGGCAGCCAACTCCGATGCCTTTGAATTGCAAACCTTCGGCGGAGATGGCGCGCAGCATTTCGATGATTCGCTGCATGGCATTGTGAAAACCCTTTTCGGGTTCAGTCTTGCATTCATGGCGAGCGAGAATCGCGCCGTCTTCCCGGACTGCTCCGACCGCAATCTTTGTTCCGCCAATGTCGACAGATCCAACAGTGATCATGCGAGGCCTTCTATAGTCCCTGCCAGGACGAGTTCACAGCGAGAGGAGGGTTATCGACGAGTCCACAGCAATGATTTGCCAGACGGAGCTTCGATGCGGTGAGATACGGTCACAATTGGCCTCATCTCAACCCGAGCACCTTCGCGATTCTGTTCGCTAAGCCCTCCGCCATCCATTGAAAGCCGAGATCGTTCGGATGCACGCCGTCGACGAGGCCATCCCCACGAGATGGGCCGATGAGGTCAGTACCTTCTACTATCTCCAGATTTCTGTCGCCATTCGCGATTCGGTGTCCGGCAACCTGCCGTATCACAGAGCGCATTCCATCCAGGTCCGCATCCCGGGACCACGATTCATGCGACGAATAAATTGGAGTCATTACCAGAATTGGCGTATCTGGGTGCTTACTTCGGATTATCTCGACGAACGGTCCATATACCGTTTTCAGGGATTCAACTGTTGCGTTGTTCTGTGCGAAGTCCAGGACAAAGCAGGCGGCGTCAATATCTGCGACTGTCCGGGCTACCGCCGGTTCGCCTTTCCCATTTCCGGAAAACCCAAGATTGACAAAATCCACATTGAGCAAGCGACCCAATATGCCTTCATAGCTCATACCCGGTCGACTGGCGCTTGCACCTTGCGTGATTGAGGTGCCGTAAAAGACGATTGGCTTGCTGATCGCGAAGGGTTTGGCCGCCTGAGGTTCCGCTTCTGCATTAATGCCGATCCCCACCACCTTCACCGGGGAATAAAGCGGCAAATACAAGGTGATGTCGCGGACCACCATAGGTTCGTTTTCGTAGAAAACATGTTCTTCAGGAAGACCAAGTTTAGTATCGCGCCCGGCAACTGCAGTATCACGATATATGCCGTCTATATAAAGATCCACTCCTGTTTGCCCGAAGGCATGCATATTCGCCATATCAGGCGGTCCGGGGTATTTCAGGCGAATTGCGAGCACAGTCGAGTTGGTCCGAAAACGGATCCGCCCACCGCTTGGCGACTGTGCGAGGTCCCACACCTCTTTGCGATAGCTATCCTTCAGTCTTATGGGCAACCTGGATAAGTGGTCTCCGCTTTCGGCGTACCATGGCAACCCATCGATCTCGATCTGAGCATCGGGAATCGAGATCCACTTTAGCTTCGGCGAAGCCGAGTCCTGCCCCGATTGAGCGCGTGAGATTCCCGTGAAGGCAAATAGCAGGGCGAACAAAGCAATAGTTCTTCTCACGTTTGGCCGTCTTCTTTGGATTAGACCAAGATCGAGATCTTTGATCTGAAACTGATTCTTCTTGCGAGAAACACACATGTAAAGAATAAAAGCCTATCGCTAAAGACAAACTGTCCTATCTGTCGAACAGAACTAACTGTCAACCAGCGACTCACGCCCGACTCAACAGATCCGAAGTCGGAACAATTAGGGTGAGATCGGCTGCAGCGCGCCACCAGCGGCATGGATGTTAGCTTTTGAACCCCCGACACAGGGTCATGAATTCGAGGCGCCGTGGACGGCAACCTATCTCGCCGATAACGAATGAACCCACGGTAGCCGATACCGATCGGAAAAACGATTGAAGCCTTCCGGCAGCGCTGTTCCTCAGCCCAAGACCGTGCGTCCCTGGGGCGAGCGCTCGCCGGAATTCTTCAGTGCAGTTGAAAATCAATGCGCCGCCCCATCCACTGAACATGGTCTGATACGCCATTTTGGCCTCGCGGCTAACAGCGCGAATGCGAGCAACGACGACCGCACACTTTTCCACCTCGAGCGGCAGTCGAGAAACGGCGGCGCCTGCAGCCAGGCCCATGATCAGCGTTCGTCGGTCATATGCACATACTATGATCACATGTTGAAGGTCCATGAACCCTGCTGGCCTCAGTCTCTGCCGTTTTCACCACGTGTCCGCGAATAACAATCAGCGGCATTGAAAGATCCGCCAATCAGAAGCTTGCGCTTGGCCCAGCAGAGTTGGGAAGGTATGTCGTTGACGTGCCCTGAATCATCGCCAAACGACGCCTGTCCGCCAAATACGTCAGGACCGATGGGCGGCCACGCCTCATCTTTGGGGAACCAGTCAGGCCGGTGCGAGTAGTAGAAGGAGCCGGGTAACGTATGGCGGTTTGGTACGGTCACATTCGACGGTATCTCCGACGCATTCCATTCGACATCCTTGTTGAAGTAATCATAATTGCCCCAGCGAAGCAAGGTGCCCCCGACATTCGGATCAGGGTAGCTACTGACGCCGGGAGGATAGGAACCATCGTAGGGCGACAAGCTGCAATTTCCTATATTGGGATTTCCAATCTGATAAATGCTATAGAAACCAGGCGAGTCGCTATCGTAGAAATCTTGGCAGCCTTCGTACCCCAAAGGGGCGACAATGCTGTTTCCAAGCACGTTCCCAACAAAGCTGTAATCGTAGGCCCCACGGAGCAGTCGGATGGTGTCTCCAACATTGTTGCCGTAGTTTGGCGCCCCATTGCGGTTCAAGCCGAGAAAGAAATTGCGGAACGCCAGGCCGTATCCGGAACCGCCCCAGTACCCGTCCGCGCCGTACATCTCGCCGACATTGCCCTCATAGAGATTCAGTAAATTGGCGTCTCCATGATTGTCGTCAAACGTCCATGTCACGACATAGGAATCGGAGCCATTCGCATTCGTGAGTCCTGTCCCGGCAGAACCATAGGAGTAGTTGTATCCAACAACCCCTCCTGACGAGGAATTCTCGGCTTGTATACCGGGAAAGAGTTTCCACAAAATATTGTTTTCGACCTTCCAGTCGGAATTCACGCCAAGATCCGTCGAAGTGTATAGCCTGAATCCGGGCGTCCCATAGATATCGATGCCGCCGTTATCGGAGCCACCGGTTTGGGACTCGTGGAAGTAGGAATCCCGGATTTCGAAATTGACGGTGCCTATCGCCACGAGATGATAACCGTACGCATCGTAGGACTCGACGCCCTTCACCCAGCAGCTATCGCAAAACTGGATTTGCGCACTGAAGTGGCCATACACGTCCAGAGGTTCCGAGTGGTCGAGTTTGAGGTCTTCAACCCCGGACCGGATAATCGGTGTCCTGAATGTGCCTTTGAGCTTGGGGTTCCCGGTGCTGAAGTCCCAGAGCAGAGGATTCCTCAAGCTCAGGGTATTGCCATTGATTGCTGTAATAACATCGTCCTGACGAATCATTCGTGTGCCGCAGGCATAATAATCGGGACCAGGGCTGGTGGTAGTGCCACAGTCCGCGCCTCCGGGCTGAAAATACACCGGAATGCTCGTGTCGTTGTCGCGATCGATTTCAATCATGCTGCCAACCGATAGGCCTGCCGTGGTCGACACGGCGATGCTGAAAGAATCCTTTTTTGCACCGGCCGTAATCGGATACTGCAAGCTGGAGTCGAGGTTCGGCGGAAGGTACTTTCCGATGACGAAGCACTCGCCGCACCTTAGGATCGTCTTATCGGCGCCTGCGCCGCGCAGCGTCACGTGGCTATTCAGCATCAAGATTGGTGTATCTACCTTCTGCCCTTGGTTTACGGCCCAAAGGTCATAAGTGCCGGGGCCTAGCCATACCACGCCATGATTGCAGGATGCGATCGCACTATTGATGGCATCTGCCGTGCCCGTAACAGGGGTGAAGCTCGCGCAGATTTTGGTGCGATCCGGAATCCCGCCGGGCACGCCAGCGTATTTCCAATTCGTAAGGCGTCCGGCCTTGCCGAGAGCCTTCACGACGCTGATTTCCTGAGCTCCCGCTTGGCTTTGTGGCAACGCGAGAGCAAACAGGAACACTGGAATCAGTAAGGATAGAATCCGCCTCTTCTGCATGTACCTTCTCCTTTTTCCTTCTAACTAATCGCGTCTCGAAATAAGCGTGCTGTCGAGAACGGTTGGCCCCTTCGCGGGCCGAATGATCGTAGTTGTTCACCGCCGATTGGCGGCCCTCTGAAGGCACCCATTCTGGCCACTTTAAGTGTCCTTGTCAAGGTTATTATTTCTTATGGGCATAAATTGAGGATATATATCTCATATTTCTGTCATTATGTTTGGGTGAGAATTATCTAGGACTAATTCGTCGGGATGGCTCTGTCTGAGGCACCGATCTGATAGCGACTGGGCCCCGTATTCGACGCCCACCACAGCCTTGGCCCGCTGCACCGGCACCTCAGTCGCTGCCTTTGTTTTGCCGTGCTTCGCTGTGACTTTCCGCAGCCCATCGTCGCGCCTTCAAAGTCTCTTCGGCTTCAGAGTCAATGCTACGGTCGCGTCACTGGAGATGAGTCACGTTCCTGAGCGTCACGGCAACATTGAGCGTCGTCTTGGCGTCGGTTCTGATCGATCGGGTCTCCACCTGCACTATTTCGATCGATATAGTGCTCTCGATACGTGGGTACACGGCTGCGCCAGATTCCCATGTTGAAAGTTGGATCGCCGTAACCGCCTTGCCAAAGGTCTATTGAGACTGCAGGGCCGCCAACTTATTGGCTCCCGCATAATTAAGCTATAGTTGTCTCGTCAACTCTCGACGACTCCTTGTGTTTTTCGACTTCGACCTAGCGCGTTTAAGCGTATCGTCGACTTTGTTCGGTAACGTTTGCTGCCGGATAGCTGAGACTTCGCTCTTTGTTTTGAAGCCGTTCCTGAGTGTGTGTGTGACTTAACTAGTAGATGGTCGCGTCAACTGGCAACTTCGAGATTTCTGGGTTTAGGGCATTAACTCCAGATAGAAGACATTTCTTGTTGAAGACTGCCTCTGCGGGTATGTTGACGCCACCAGTAGGCTCGGCAATGGGAAGGAAGTCGATCTTGGTTTGCACCGAATAACTGGGCAGATAAAGTTGGAAAATATATGCGTTCGCGGGGACCCGAGGACGAAAGGATGACGGCCAAACCACCGATTATTTGATCTACCGTGTCAATCAAAGATGGGGGAGGACAAGCTGCGAAGTCAGCCGACGTTCGATCTCGAATCGGTGTCGATTTCTGCGTGTGGTACAACGACTACGACGACGCATTACCTGCATTGCCCTCGAACCGTACACGTGCCATTGATCGGCGCGATAAACTTCTGAGTTCGGCTTATCCGGTTGTGCGTCTGGCGAGCCAGCACAAACCGGGCTTAGCCAAAGGCTTGTCGAGCTCCAGAGCTAAAACTGAGGAAAGCAAGAGACAGGACACCCCACGGCGATCCCAGCAATTCCATAGCCGCCGTGATCCTCTCCTCTTGAAAAAGCACTCCCGCCGGCGCTACAAACAAATAATGTGTCCTTGCGAGTAAAGTGAAGATGGAGTGGCCAACGGGCCTCTGAAAGGGCGAGGAACGATGTATCCTACCCGGTTCACCTTCCTAATCAAAACGCTAGCCGTGTTTCACGCGCGTTAACCGCGTCATTATGCGAGTATCGATCTTACCTGGATATAGCAGGATCGGGCTGCGTCATTCCCAGAGCTCAGTACTCAGATACTTCATTCCGGAATCGTTGATTGTGGTCACCACCGTGCGTCCCTCAAGAATCTGTTTCGCTGCGGCCACATTTGCGCCGGACGAGAAGCCGCCGAAAATCCCTTCTAGTTTCGCAAGAGAACGCGCTGCTTCCATGGCCTCTTCATCGGTTACACGCAGATATCCGTCGATGTGTTCAGTCTTGATCAGCGGGAGCGGCGCAATTGAATATCCGCCGCCCTGGATCTTATGATTCGGGTGCGCAGCTTCGTTACCGGCAAGGACGGCGCATCCGGATGGTTCAACGACGAAACATTGAATTTGAGGATTGTGTTCTTTGAACGCCGCCGCGCATCCGGCAAACGTGCCTCCTGATCCAACGAAGTCACAGAAGGCATCGACCTTTCCGCCGGTTTGCTGCAGAATCTCCCGCGCCGTATGTAGGTAATGCGCTCTGAAGTTTCCCTGATGATGAAACTGATCGGCCCGGAATGCGCCCCTCTCCATCTGAATGCGTGCCGCTTCCTGGTTTACCAGTTCTAGATCGCCCCCGGACACCTGACCATGAGTGGAGTCGGGTAGTTGGTCTACGAGAACAACCTCAGCGCCAAGAGCCCGCATCATGCGAACCCGCTCGATTGAGTTTCCGCGCGACATCACTGCGATAAATGGATAACCTTTCACCGCACATACGATCGCGAGACCGGTCCCTGCGTTTCCGCTTGTCATTTCGACAACAGATTGGCCTGGCTTAAGACTGCCATCCGCTTCGGCATCCTCGATAACCTGGCGGGCCATACGATCTTTCTTCGAACCTCCGGGATTGAGATACTCGAGCTTGACGAAGAGGCGCCCACCGAGGCCCCGAGTAAACCGGCTGAGTTCAACAAGCGGCGTGGATCCAATTGCATCGAGAACAGAAGTGGAAGTATTCATCAAGGGTCCTCTTGCCCTGCCGAAATGAGATGAGCCTGTAAAATGCTCAGGCCTTCTGGCCGGCTCAGGCACCTGGGTAGAAAAGGTAGAGTTTGGAGATTCTTTCAAAGGCTTGCCAAGTTCCTTAGCTAAAACTGAGTAAAACAAGAGAAAGGACACCCACCGCGATCCCCGCTATTCCATAACGCCCGATCCTCTCCTCATAAAGCAACACTCCCGCCGCCGCTACAACAAAGAGATTTCCTCCCGTTGTGATCGGAAATACGATATACCCGGGCACTCCTCGTTCCAGCGCTAGTAGGCTAAACAACTGTCCGCCAAAGCTTGCCACGCCTATGCCGAATGCAATCGCCACCTCCTGCGCAGCAAACCCGCTGCTCTTCGGTATGAATGTGGCGAGGCTCAGTATCCCTGATCCTACATACCACCACAGCAAGTATTGAAAATGGTATTGGTGCAGCAGACCCTTCTCGGCCATCACCTTCAGGCCAAAGGGTCCCAGTCCGTTCATCACGCAAGAGATCATCATGAGCCGGATCCAGTACCCGGAACGGCTCATGCGGTCTCCTCTGACGCGCGCTCAGCGATCAAGTGCTGCTTTTCGTCATCCTGCTTGTCTTTCCACAGCAAAAGGACAGCAAGCGCAGCAAGGGAGAGGACCGTCAGCTTCTTCGCGTTCACCGGCTCGCGGTACAGCACTACCGATCCGACAGCCGGAATCGCGGCCGAGAGATTAATAATCAGCCAACTGGTCGAGATCTTCCCGAATCGCACCCCGGCCATGAAGACAATGCCTCCGATTGCGTTCATCACCCCGAACGGTAGGGCGATACCATACACAGCGGGCGGTACATGGAATGCCCCGCCGCGAAACGTGATGACAAACCCGATTGAAAACAGAGCGGCCCACGCATAGGCTAGCGCATAGACGGCGCTCGGCCTGCACCTTCGCAGGTTCGCGAACTTCACCATGATCCCGATCGACCCGAAACAGGTAAGGGAAAGAATCATATACAGAAATCCCACGTCGCATCTACTCCTGGCTCATGGGTTCTCGGCGTTCCTTCTCACCGATAGCGTGGAACGGGAATGCCGGAGGCTGAGCGGGCTCGGCTTTCACGAAGGTAGCACCGCCGACCCTCTTCATCCGTAGCCCTGGCTGAAGCATTGCCTCAAAGTGTCCGTCCCTCTGTACACTTCAAGCTTTTACGCGGTCTTCCCTTCCTTTCATCAGCTTCGCGGGTTGAAACTAGCTTAGAGGGAGGAACAATCGCCCACACGTGCCGACAATCATCCACCATCCCAACCAGATTGAATTCGACAAACCCGGCAAACATCATTACCAGCTCGCCTTTCATATCGACTCGGGCTGGGGCTATTCCCTTGTTCCTATCACCATCATCAATGGCTCCCGTCCGGCGGGCTCCGAAGCCAAACCGCCGGGACTGGTGGCATTTGGCGGCACCCACGGCAACGAATGGGAAGGACAGCTTGCCGTCAAGCAGCTCTGCCAGCAACTCGATCCAGATCAAATCAGTGGTTGCGTGATCCTGATGCCGCAACTAAGCCAGAGCGCCTGCGCGATCAATCAGCGGGTCTCGCCGTTCGACCACGTCAATATGAACCGTGCTTTTCCCGGCAATCCCCGCGGCACGATTTCCTATCGCATCGCGCACTTCGTCAAATCGATGATATTTCCGCGGGTACGCGTGGTGGTGGACCTGCACGCTGGCGGACGTGAGGGAGGATTCGCCCTGTGCACTTCGTTCCACCCCATGCGCGATCCCGCGCAATGGGTTGAGATCAGCCGTGTGGCCGCCCTGTTTGACACACCATTCATGCTGATCTATTCCAGCGAGATGGCCTCCGGACTGCTCACCGATGAGGCCGAAGCCGAAGGCAAAATCGCCGTCGGAGGAGAATTCGGCTTCGGCGAGTCGGTCAATCGCCGCGGTGTTCTGCACGCAGTAGCTGGCATTCAAAACGTTCTTCGGTTTTACGGTATGCTCTCTGGCGACATCGTCCGAATTGATCCAGCCCGCAGGCAGGCACCCGTTCTGGTGGACGCGCGCAACCTCGAAGACTACACTCCCTGCCCGCAGGATGGGGTCTGGGAACCTCAAGTCGATCTTGGGGACGAGGTGCATGAAGGTGAGCTCATCGGACGCCTTCATTCCTTCTCGGATCACACGGTGCCACCCATGGAGCTCCGCGCCCACCGCGAAGGTATCCTGATCATGATGTGCGGAACGGCGCAATGCCGCCAGGGAACAACTCTGTTTGTGATCGCCCGTCGCGCTCCCCTCGAATCGCCACCCATGAAGGGGGCCTTCGAAGATGCCCGCGAATCTTAGCCTGATCCCAGGGATCACCATCGAGACCCTGCTTGAATCGGCGCCCATGCAACTCAACATAAGGGCCGATTACAGATTAGAGTGCCGACCGTGAAGCGAGGACTCGCTCAGGCTCGGCGTGTGGGAGTCCAACATCGCACTTAGGAGTAACGGAGTCGGCAAGCTATTGGGCCGCACTGCGCGTCGATCGGCAAACCGATCCGCTCAAGCTGCGCACCCGCCTGCGGACAGATTCGTCAACTCGGTTACGTTATCAACCACCAGGAGGAAGAAATCGGCCTGCCGTTGCATCGGCCGCGAGCGGAGATCGTTCGAGCAAAGGGTCTCGGCAGGCCAGGCATAGCTGGGTCCAAACTTCATTCAGCAGCGGGAGGATGTGCTGCAAAAGCAAAGGCAGCGGCCTCCGTTTGATGGACTCAGCTATGGATCCTGGAAAGTTGGCCTCGGACGCGTAGAGACGCGGTTGTTGAGATTTCTTGCCCTCCTCCTGACTTGAGTTTTCATTTATGTGGCACTAGCTGCTCGGCCCAGTCGACCGGCTCCATCGCCCACGATTCAATGCCATATGGGCCGAGGTCGATCTCCAGAGGCTTGCCCGGCGTGAGCTCTATGTCCGGCAGTGGCCGAAGGCGCGAGTTTTCATCCTGCGATGCGGTCTCTGCGTCCAGCATTCTGCGGTGCGCAACCAGCGGCTCCGTTAATCCGCGCGGGTCTACTTTCAGTTTCACTGGTTGTGGCGAGAAGTTCCAGAAGATCAGGTTATCGGTCTTGTATTCGTCGTCATGCGCGAGGAACGCATGCACCGCGTCATCACTCGAATCAGCTCCTAGCCGCTCGCCCGTCACTCTCGCCAGCAGCTTGAAGGTGAAATAATCCGGCCGCATCACGTTCTGATAATCGAATAGGCCCGAATACTGCGGCATCCGGTTCCACCAGCTCGCCATGAACGATGCCCCGCCCGGAGAAAAGAATGGCGTAAACTGTGAGCGCTCCACGTGGTAGTCGCGAATGTGATAGAAACACGAGTACGTCAGTTTCGCTTCCTTCATTCTCCATGCCGTCTCCGCCACGAAGGCCGGCTGAATGCGCGCGTCCTTTGGCGGTACCGTGAGCTCCATATTCCATTCATCCAGGATCGTCTCCGGATGCAGTGACGGGTGCCCGGCCAGTAGCGTCTTTACGCCATCGACAGTTGCTTCAACCGCCTTCGGATCACTGTCGTAAATGTGCCAGGACACGAAGTCCAGTCGCGCCTTCTCCTCGTCGGCATAGGCGATCAGAGCTGGCAAGATCGGCGACTTCCAATTCGCCACAGCCGGCCCACCCACATGCGCAGTGGGATCAGCGCGCAGCACCGCCTCGCTGGTGTGCCTGTAATACGTCGTGTAATTCTCTGGCGTAAACCGGTAAGGGCAGCCGCCTGATTCCCCGATATCGCCTTCGTTGCCCACTTCCCAGTAGAACCCTGTAAGCCCCTTCCGCTTGTAGTGGCCCACGATCGCCACAATGAGTTGCTCCCATTGGCCGTAGTTAGCCGGATCGATTACGTCCTGATCGACCCTGGGATACAAGACCTTCGGTTTGAAGGCAATCGTCATCAGCGGAATTGCGCCGGCCTGGACAATGTCGTCCACTGACTTGTCCAGCGTATCGAAAGCATAGTGTCCGCGTGCCGGCAGCAAATCGAAATACTCCTGCACAAAAAGCCGGATCAGGTGCGGGTGAACCGCGCGCACCTCGGCGATACGGTCATGCCACATTGGTTCCGACGACAATCCTCCCTGGCCAAGAGAGATATGATCCATCTCCATCGGGCCGGCGTCCTTGGCAAAGTCCAGCGTCAGCGTAGCGCTGCGGGTTTGCGCGGTAGCGCTCATTCCTATCGTGAGACCAACTAACATCCATCCGACATATCTCATCAGGCCACTCCTTTCGAAAAGGGCGCAGGCCGACGCCGCCATTCCTTCCCAAACCGCACATCGTTCCATTTCTCCGTCCATCGTGTTCTACGTCCACTTCCTCGCCGAGGTCGCCGTCCACCCGCCGTCGACGGGGAGTGTGGCTCCGGTTACATACGACGCTTCATCCGAGGCCAGAAACAACGCCGCACAGGCTACCTCTTCGGGATAACCCGCCCGCCCCAGGGCGGTCTGGTCGCATTGCCAGTGGTAATGCGATTCGTCCGACGCTTCGGCGATGCGCGTCCGGATCGGCCCAGGGCACAGCGAATTGATGCGAACGTTATTCGGCCCGTAGTCGTAACACACGCTCCTGGTGTAACCCAGCAGCGCCGCTTTGGTGGCCGTGTATGCGGCCGAAGTCATCATGCCCTCCATCGCTTGAATGGAGACCACATTCACGATCGAACCAGCTTTCTGCGCGATCATGTATGGCAGCACCGCCTGGGTGAAGTAGTGGGTGCCCATTAGCGCCACGTCAATACACCTGCGCCACTCATGCTCAGTCGAATCCAGCGCGCCATGGAAATCGGGCGCCAGGTAGGCGGCGTTGTTGCACAGGACATCAATGCGTCCTGTCTGGAAGGCGGCCATCTCGACTGCGCGCCGCACATCATCGAGTTTTGAAACGTCGCCCGCCACAAACGCTGCTCGTCCACCAGAGGACTCGATATCTGAGACGACCTTGCCGCCCATGCCTCTTTCAATATCCACCGCGAGGACCCACGCACCTTCGCTCGCGAACCGCTCCGCGATGGCTCGCCCGATCCCGTTCGCCGCCCCCGTTACGACTGCCACTTTGTTCTTCAGCCGCTCCATACCTATGCCACCCTATATTTCTCGATCGTCGCTTCGTTCACTTCCACACCCAATCCCGGCCCTTGAGGAATGCGCAACATCCCGTCCTCAAGCTGCAAAGGGTTCACGCACAGATCGCGGCTCAGCGGCCCGCTGGTCACATTGAATTCCTGGAATACTGCTCGTCGCATGAACGCATTTAGGTGCAGCGAGGCCGCAGTCAGCAAGTCTGAAGTCCACGAATGGGGAATGCACAACCGGTTATGAAGTTCTGCCATGTGCACAATCTTGCGCCCGGCCGTGAATCCGCCGCACCGCGACAAATCGGGTTGAACCACGTCTATCTGCGCGCGTTCAATCAGCGTATTGAATCCCCACTCCGTAGCCTCCTGTTCGCCGCAAGCAATGAGTGTATCGACGGCTCCGGAAAGCTGCGCGTACCCTTCATAATCCTCTGGCGGTAATGGCTCCTCGATCAGGAACGGCCGGAACTGCTCCAGCCTCTTCACCATTTGGATCGCTTCCTTCGCGGTGCGGTGCACATACCATCCCGAATCGATCAGCAGCTCTGTACGATCCCCTAGTGCTTTCCGCGCCGCAAGCACCAGTTCCACATCGCGCTCCGGATCCTCGCCGAACACCCCCCATCCAAACTTCACCGCCTTGTATCCCTGTTCGAGATACCAGCGGCTGGCATCGGCCATCCCCTCCGGCGTCGAGCGGAACAACGTGCTCGCATATGCCATAACCTTGTCGCGATATCCACCTCCCAGCAACTTGAAAACCGGCTGTCGCACGGCTTTTCCCAGGATGTCCCAGAGAGCAATATCAATGCCCGAGATCACCTGCATCACAGCCCCGCGCCGCCCGTAATACACCGAGCCCATGTACATCTTGTGCCACAGGCGTTCCACTTCGAACGGGTCCTCTCCAAGCAGAATGGATCGCAGGCCGAAAAAGCCTGAGACCGATCCTTCAGAGGGAGCTTCGACGATCGCTTTGGCAACGTGCGGCTGGGTCTCCAGGTCCGCATACCCCGAAATGCCTGCGTCGGTTTGGACCTTTACTATGCCCAGATACTTGATTCCGCGCACTTCCTCGCCGCGGGTTGACGCGCCGTACGACTCCGGCGATTTCAAAACTATGACCTGCACATCTATGATCTTCATGCAGAGTCCAATCCCAGGAACTGGAGCGTGGGGCAGTGGATGAGTTGCTCGATCTGATCCGGACTGAGCCGTGGGAGATTAGTCCCCTCAGCAAAATGATTGATTGTTCGTAGTCCCTCAATCTGCGCCTCAGGGGTAGTAAACGGATAATCGGAACCGAAGAGAATCTTATCCAACACCCCGTATTCCTTGGCCAGGATCAGTGAGGTGTAGAACTGCCACGGCCGGTAGTGGAGCGCCGAGATGTCAGAATACACATGCGGATGCTTGCGAATGAGCACCAGCGTCTCCGTTACCCACGGATGCCCGAGGTGCGCAATGATCAGCCGCAACTCGGGAAAAGCAATCGCCACATCCTCGAGTTGGATCGGAAACGCGTACTTCAGCGGCCCTGTCCTTACAAACGTCGCTCCCTGGTGGATCATGATGGGCAGGCGATGCGTCTCGCAGAACGCGTACACGCGCATTAAGCTGGAGTTGGTCGGATGAATGTTCTGATAGATCGGCCCAAGCTTCACGCCCCTGAGCTTCAGGTTTAGGATCTCGTGGAGCGTTTCTTCGATGGGATCCGTGGCCGGATCAATTGCTCCAAAACCAATGATCTTGTCGGGATGCGCATTGGCATATTGACTGATGTACTCGTTTGGCACCGCCAGACCCGAATGACGTGCACGCAAGCCGAACACGATCGCCTTGTCCACACCAGCCATGGCCCTAAAATGCTTCTCCGGTGGAATATGCAGATCCAGCTTGCTTCCGCGCGACCTCGCATTCGCCTCATTGACGAACTCATCCGAAAGATGCCCCGGGTAGGCCCATGCATGAGTGTGGCAATCAACGATCATTCCTAGTTCCTCTCATCAATTCCGGGTCTCGCTACCCTGGAAATTCAATTCGTGAAAAGAACTCTGGCACCCCGGCGATCTCCGTTCGCACTCGAAACAACGCTCCCGCGGTCGCATCGCCTTCGGCGGGATTGTTGCCGCCAGCCGTGGTGATGTACATATCTTTCAAATCTTGACCGCCAAACGTGACGCTCGATACCTGTCCCGTAGGCAACGTGATCCTCTCCGCGATTGCCCCATCCTCCTGCAAGCGGACGACCGCAAACCCATTCCACAGCGCCGACCAGAGCCTTCCCTGCGAGTCCAGGGTTGCACCGTCGGGAAGCCCCGTCTCCTCGCCAAACCGCGCAAATACACGACGGTTGCTGATCGCGCCAGTCTCCACGTCATAATCGAAAACATAGATCTGGTTTGCCAGGGAATCCGTATAGAAGAAACGCTTCTGATCTGCGGTGAACGCCATTCCATTTGAGCACCCGATCTCCTCGAGTACCAGCGAGAGGGTGCGATCCGGATCCAGCCGATATAGTCCTCTCTTCGTTCCGTTGTCATCCACGATCCCACAAAAAACGCGCCCGCGCGGGTCGGCAATCACATCGTTGAAACGGAAGTCGCGCTCGGCCTCAATCTCCTCTATCACTATGGTCATCACGCCGTCGCGCCAGCGCACCACCGTGCCCCGGTCCATGAATAACAGTAGCGAGCCATCCTCCTGGATCGTGAAGCCGCCCACCGGCCGTCCCCCGTAAAACTGCTCGTGAGTGTTGGTCGCAGGATCGTAACGGAACATGCGCCCGGCCGGGATATCGGTCCAGTAAAGCCGATGCTCCATCGCGTGCCACAGCGGATTCTCGCCGGTCTCGCAATGATAATTCGCAATAAGTTCGGGTTGAGACGTCATGGCCGCCAGTCCCCTACAGTACGCCGTACTTGTCGTACACGTCTCTTAAGTAGGCGCCGCCCATCAGTTCACTCCGGCTCCCGTTCTCTTTGTCTACCTTCTCGGTCGCCATCTGGATCACCTGCGGGAGAACTTCGGCAGGCACAATCACCACGCCGTCGAAATCGGCGAACACCAGGTCGCCGGGCTTCACGCTCACGCCTGCGCATACGATCGGCACGTTGTAATCGAGAATCACTCCGCGGCCCTTCGAGTCCACGGGTTTGATTCCTCGCGCAAACACCGGGAACTGCAGCGCCTGGATCTTTCTCACATCGCGGACCAAGCCGTCGATGACTGCACCTCTGGCTCCTCGCGCACGCGCCGCCGTCGACAGCAGCTCGCCCCATGGCGCATTCTGCAACGAATCCGCAGTACTCGCGACCACCACTTCACCGGGAAGCACCGAGTCCAGCGCCTCGATCTCCATCGCATAAGGGTCGCTAGATATGTAGTAGGTATCCACGCACGCCAACGTACGAGCCCAGCCGGCGAAGCAGTCATCCGGTGCAAGTGGCCGCATAAATTCCCTGAGTGCTTGGTTCCTATACCCCAGTTCATCCAGCGCATCCGATACAACTGCGGTATAGAGTTGAGTCTCAACGTGCCTGAACAACTCTAAATCCGCTCCGGTTGCGGGGTTCCTCAAGATTCGTTGCGAATAGCTCGTCATGGCTCCCAGATTAGCCAACTTCGAAGGCCTGCTGCGGTGAACAGAGTCTCTGAGGTCGATTTCTGTCCGATACAGAGGACGAGTTATCTGGAGACAAATCCCTTCTCAAAGGCAGCGTTCATGCCCGCCTAAGAACAGGACGAGGGACATCCGGCTCGGGTGGAAGATGATCCATGCCTGACAGTTCATCAGGTGTTTCTTCTTCCGGCATTCACCATGGCGATGTTTTCCTCGCTTCAACTCCGTGCCACCTGCGCAGCTTTGCCACCTGGTTGGAATGCAGCGAGTCCTGGCGTTCCGACTCGGCAACTGCTCCAGATCTGTTTCGGCTTGTTGCGCCCGGATCGGGTTCCACGACAAGGTGGCACAGCTGCCTTTCAGACCATCTGGTTGTCACTCTGTTCCGACGTCTTATCGCGAAGCAGCGCGGCGAATAACTCCAGGCTCGTTCCGTCCAGGGAAAACGCCTCTGCGCACAAACACCTCGATTCTCCGCCGGGAGACATCGAGCTTGCCAGACTGTTCTCAAGCCTATTCATGGCCTCCACTGACACAACACGCTCATCCTGTTCTCCGCTGGAGTAGACGCCAATGTTCCGCGTTCATTAAGCGACTTCCAGCATCGATATCACGATCACGTGAACAGACGGCATATCTATCTGGTTTATCTTTATGTGGTCTCTACCAAGACTAATCGGTTTTCCCCGGGATGCAGCCTTGGCGGTGGTCATTCGAATAGATTCCGATCCCTCGGACTGAAATCCGCGTGGTCAAAGCGCCACGCTGACCTGCCGATTTATGCGAGCGCTGAAATGGACCCTATCAAATGGAAATCAAGAAAGTCGAATCTTCGCAACAGCGAAGCAAGAGCCGTTATAGCGAGCCGATATAGCGTGAAAGGGAAGCGCCAATGTCCCTGACGATCGTCCCTGCGGCCGATAAATCTTCAATTTGAGCCTTTGTCCCGGATCCACTGATCGCTGCCACAACTTGGGCCTTGCTGTTGCGCACTGGCGCCCCGACGCAGCGCGTATCGATCTCTTCTTCTTCATCATCCACGGAGTAACCCAAGAGCTTCACTTGCTCGCAGGCCATTTTCAGCTTTCGTACCGACGCGATCGTATTGTCGTTATGGCGAATTAGCCCTTGTTTGGTAATAAGGCTCTCGAATTCTGCGGGGGGCAAATGTGCAATCAGCGCTTTGCCAAGAGCGGTGCAGTGAAGAGGAAACTTCTTGCCAATCCACGTGTTGACTTTGGGCGCTCCGGGAGGCGAGATCTTTTCAATCAAAACGGCTTCGCCCTCCTCCAACACTGCCAGATGCACGGTAAGACCTGTCCTCTGCATCAATTGGTGAAGAAAAGGGGTGCAGTGCTCGCGGAGGCTGATTCCGCCTAATGCCATATTGGCAATCGAGCGCAGCCGGGGAGATAAGGTGTAGCGTCCGCTTTCCTTTTCCCGCAGAACGTAACCGCACCTCTGGTAGGTAACCAAGAGTGCATGTCCAGTGCTGCGCGGCATCTGGAGTTTGTGCGCCACCTGCGATAAAGTGACGCCCCGCCGCGACTGGGCAAGGTACTCCAGGATATGAAGTCCGCGTTCAAGTGCCGGCACGGATTGAGTCTTCAGCCCGATAGAAGAAGTCACAGTACCTCGTCTCCTAGCCCTGAATGTATTCGGCTTCAGATCGCCGATCACGATTCGTCAACTATTTTTCGTCCCTCAAGTGCGTAAATACGAGAGACCTGAATTGGAGCACCTGCCCAGTTTTGGACTGAGTTAGTCTCGCGGCAAGTCTGAACAGGACTGCGACATGGTCCCGTCTGACAGGAAGACGAAGCTTGGATCATCGTGTTCACCTTGTCACGCTCTATAGCCAAAAACCCGACAAAGCTGCTGCTGTTCAGAACTCCACCCAGCCTTCCTTGCGATTGCTCTCAATCACCCGTTCAATGAATCGCATGCCGCGAACGCCCGCTTCGATACCCGGCAGGTTGTCAGGGAGGGCTTTGCCCCGCTTCCAAGCGATGATTGCGTCTGCAAAATCGCAATACAGTATTGCAAAAGCTTCTAGATATCCTTCAGGATGCCCGGCAGGTATTCGCGAAGCTGCGCGTGCTTCGCCGGCGAGATACCCCGACGAGGCGTGGTAAATCTCTTCCGGCTTGTCGAGCATTTTCACGGTCAACCGGTTCGGATCCTGCTGTCTCCAATCCAGAGATCCCTTATCGCCCCAGATACGCACACGAATCTCGTTGAGTTCACCGGCTGCAACTTGCGAACAGGCCAGCGTGCCCGCCGCACCGTTATCCATGCGCACAAACGCATTACAGTCATCATCTAGCTTGCGTCCTGCGACCACATTTCGTAGGGTGGCATTGATTGCCATGACGCGCAAACCGCTGATGTATTCCAGAAGATGAAAGATATGTGTTCCGATATCCCCGATCGCGCCACCTGCACCACTGCGTGCTGGATCTGTACGCCATTCCGCTTGCTTATTTCCCCTTGCTTCCAAAGGGTGGCTCAGCCAGCCCTGAAGGTATTCCACAGCAACCTTGCGTATGACCCCCAACTTCCCATCTGAGCACATGGCGCGCGCCTGCCGCACCATCTGATAACCAGCATAGGTATGCGTCAACCCGTATGGCAGTCCTGATTTTGTCACGGCCGCCTCGAGTTGCAAGGCCTCTTCGTAACTCGCCGTCGCCGGCTTGTCGCTCATCACGGGAATGCCTGCCTCAAGCGCCGCCAAGGCCATCGGCAGATGCAAATGGTTGGGCGTAACTATCGCTACGAACTCGATACCATCGGCACGGCAGCGCTCAGCTTCAATCATCTGCCGGTAGTCGGCATATGTCCGAGTTGAATCGATATGGTAGGCCACCCCGGCGGCACGCGAACGCTCCGACAGATGCGAAAATGCACCCGCAACCATCTCAATTCTTCCGTCTAGTTCCGCGGCTATACGATGTACTGGCCCGATGAACGCACCCGGCCCTCCACCGATCATACCCATTCTCAATTTCGGTTCGTTCTCCATCCCAAGTCTCCGCAGTCTTATTCGTCAGCTTTGTTTGAAGATTGAAATCGCGGCGCTGACCCAATTCGCCGGAATTCTCCAGGATCGAGCGATTCAGGTCCGATCGCTCTAGGGCAAGACCGCAGGTTGAAGGCCAAATCTGAACCAGCGCTCGATTTGAGCCTGGGTCGAAGGTCATACTCCTCGGGATTGTGTCGATACGGACCTCCTTTCGGAACTCGATGAGCGCTCGAAGGCGTCGTGCAAACAAGATTTTAGAAAGTGCAAGTTCGATTTGGCCGCCGCCAGCACCCGTGGCACAGCTTCACGCGATATTGCAATTCCCTGCCCGTCAGCCACGTTGGGAATCGCATAAGCTTGTGAGAAGCTGATCGGTCCTTGGAAGTTTGCCTTTGCAATCAAGGCCAGAAAGTCCTTCCATGGTGCCATTCCGTTTCCCATCGGACATGAGACTGGCTTCCATTTGCGGTCTCCGCCGCCTGTCCAGGTCATATCTTTTATCGCAAGCATCTTCAGCCTCGGCCTAATCAAGTTTGAGGCGATGCGCCAGTCGTCTTCACCCTCACTGACTGAAGCATGACCCAAGTCAAAATAGTACCCACACCACTGTGGATCGAGATGCTCAATCACATTTGCCACATCCCAGACTGATCCCCCTACACAACCGGGGTGATTGTGGTATCCGATCTGGACTCCATTTTCTTTTGCAAGTTCCACCAAAGTTCGAAGCTTGATACCAGCCTCTCGTAAATCGTCAAAGGGACGTGCTGACTGATAGAGGTAATAGCCAGGCTTGATGTAGCGGACTGAGAGCTTGCCCGCGATTTCCAAAATCGGACGCGCTCCTGGACTGGAGGCGTCCAGCAGTTCGGTGGTCAGCATGGGAACTTCTATGCCTTCGTTCCGAATTGCGGCAATCGCTTTGGGCAGATCGGCCTTTGCCCGTTCAGGAAGGACATGTCCATCGCTGCGGACGGATAAATCAATTCCGTCGAATCCAGCTTCCTTAGCGGCTCTTGCGAGTTCCGACCATCCCAGTTGCGGAGCCGCTTTCGAGAACAAACAAATCGGGCCCAGAAATTGGGTATGGGTGTCTCCATCTGCGCAACTTGCTGTTGGGGTACTGGGGATAACGACGGCGCCAGCGATGGCAGCTGCGGTCGCTTTCTGCATGAAATCGCGTCGCGAAAGATGGTTCAACATAATCTCCTTGCCCGTTAGACAAGTGACATCCGTTAATTTTCTTACATGCAATTTTTGCGTGCAAAAATAGTAGCATAGTATGCTATAAAATTTCTTCATGACTTATCTGCTTTTTGCGTCAGCCGAGGAGATGTGGAAGCTGACATGAAAGATGTAGCGGAATCGTTCCCAGAAGTCATTCCTCTGGAAACCAGCTCCCGACCCAACTCGCAGGGCATCCAGGTCGCGGTGACCGCTTTCATCGTGATGTTCTGTACAGTAGGCCTGACGCTATGGGGCTTGCCGTATTACTACGACTTCATGGTTCGGCAATTTGGGTGGACACGCTCCCAAGTCACCTCGGGAAACGCAGTCAGCAAGATCCTTTTTGGTCCTGCTTTTGGTTTTCTCGCCGGTTGGATGGTCGACCGTGTTGGTCCTCGGCGTGTGATGATGACGGGCATTGTCATCGCTTCAGTTGCGCTGATCGGGCTCGGAACGATTTCCAGCCTCAGGATGTTTTACTTCTTCTACGTCCTGAATGCGCTTGGATTTCTTTGCGGAGGCCCTCTACCGAATCAGGTCTTGTTGGCGGAACGTTTTGAGACCTCGCGTGGAAAGGCAATGGCGGTTGCGTACCTCGGGATTGGCGTCGGAGGGGTGAGCGTTCCATGGATTTCCAATTTTCTGGTTCAGAACTTTGGCTGGCAAGCCGCTTTGAGAAGTCTGGGCTTGATCATCTTAGTCCTCGCTTTCCCGGCAGCTTATTTCGTGAAGGATGCTACTGGGGATGCGAATCTTAGCAGACGAGCGTCGAAACGGCGAGTTCCGATCTCAATAGCCCTTCGAACTGCTCCCTTCTATTTACTGGTAGCCGGAAGCGTATTCTCAGTCGCGGCGATCAGTGGTGTGCAACAAAACCTCAAGTTGTTTCTGGTCCTCGACAATCACTACACCCAGGTATTAGCCGCAAGATTTCTATCGCTGATTATGGCCTTTAGCATCGTCGGACGCCTTGCTATGGGCTGGCTCGCTGATCGCATCCATCCAAGAAATGTGATGATCTTAGTCTATTGTTTGATTGGAGCAGCAATCCCGATTATCGTGCTTCACCAGTCGCCGCTCTCGCTGTATATCTTCGCGGCCGTTTTTGGCATTGCCCTCGGGGGGGATTACCTGATCATCTCGCTGGTAACCGCAGAGATCTTCAGCATGGAATTACTGGGCAGATTGCTCAGCATCATTTTGGCTGCGCAAGGCCTCGCCGAATCTGGTGCGCCCTGGATCATCGGCTACATTCGTGATGCACGCGGCAGCTATCTGCCGGGATTTGTTGTTTTGGACATTCTGGCTTTCGCGGCCGTTTTAACGGGATTGCTGTTACCCAAACAGAAGAAGACGGCATGAGTGGCGACCGCTATTTGACGAATGTCGGAAGGAGCTTACTCGCAATCTGGACAGCCGCGCCGATTGCGCCTGCCTCTCCACCCAGTCTTGATATGGAAATTTTGAAATCCTGGACCGATCGATGGAAAGCACGTGCGCGGAAGGAGTGGAGGAGAGGGCGCAACAGATAATTCTTTGCGGCCCGCGGGACTTCGCCGCCAAGAACGATAGTTTCCGGATTCAGAAGATTCACAATGGACGCAATCCCTGTTCCCAGATGCAGCCCTGCTTCCCAGAGCACCGTTCGGGCAAACTGATCGCCCGTCCGCGCGGCTTGGACAATCGCTTCTATCGATACCCTGTTGTTTACCTCCCCTGGGTTCGCTGGAGCCAGACTCGAGTGAACGCCATGTTGCAGTCCATCATTCACAGCTTTGAGAATGGCAGAGCCGGAGGCATAAACTTCAAGGCAGCCTCGATTTCCACACGAACAGAGTTCGCCATGTTGATCGATTGTGGTGTGGCCGAACTCCCCGGCTAAGTCCTTAGCACCTAGATACAACCGATTATCGATGAAAATGGCTGCGCCGATTCCCATCGACACGACGATGTATACGAAATCCTTGCGACCGTTTCCGCCTCCGAACTTTGCCTCGGCAAGCGCCATGGTGCGGACGCTGTCCTCGAGGACCACTGGAAGCTTATGTTTTGCCTCAATCATTTTTCTGAGAGGAATATCGTTCCAGCCAGCGACCTTGGGCCAAAAGAGCACCGTTCCCGAATTGTGGTCGATGACTCCGGACATCGCGATCCCGATTCCTTTCACAACGCCGTCATTTTCGATTGCAGCGCTGATTTCGCGGTCAATCAAATCGAGTACATGCCTCTCGCCGCGCGAAGTTTCTGTCTCAACCCTCTTGACGCTCAATGTCCTTCCGAGGAAGTCGGTCACGACGATTCTCGTATTGGCCCGGCCAATTCGGATTCCTACAAAGTGACCGAGGTCGGGCGTGATATGTAGTAAAACCCTGCGCCTCCCCGCTCGTGATGGGGAACGATCACCCTCTTCAACCAAACCTCGGCGCCGCAGTTCACTAACGAGGGCGCTGACGTAGCTAGGCGCAAACTTGGTCTGTTCCGCCAATTCGGTTCTTGAGGCCTCGCTTTGATCGAAAATCCTCTCCAGAATCAATAGGAGGTCGTCTCTTCTCACGTGCAAATCCCTCGGTAATCAAAATTGTGTTCGTTCTGCGGGACTAATGTTCTTTCACATGTATAAGATACATTCTTTCATAGACGAGACACATTGACCAGAGTTTTCTGAGTGCTGATGCCTTTGAACTTTTCTTGAGAAAAAACGCGTGAGCATAGAAACTGACCCGCCCCTGTTAGCGTGTTGCGCTCCTGCGCCGGGTCATTGATCGCTGTAAGCTCTAGGCCGATTCGATCCGTGCTATAAATATGAAATACAACCGCAAATGGTCAAGTTTGAAGCCATTAAATTCAGGTAGGAAATATTGACCTTGCGACCGGTGCGTCAGCTGCAGAATGTTTCATTACCACTACAGACTGCCACATTGAAGATCTGGAGGAGCGTTGAATTGGCTGCTGATCGCACTGCCGGAAACACTGTGGAACCTCGACTGCGTCGGGTCCTTACCTTATGGGACCTGATCTTCTATGGGATAGTGCTGATCATGCCGATCGCACCTGTGCCCATGTTCGGAGTCGCTCAGCAACTCTCTCATGGACATTTCGCCACCTCAATAATGATCGCGATGGTTGCAATGATGCTTACCGCCGTCAGCTACGGTCGCATGGCGACACTGTATCCTGCGGCCGGTTCGGCATACACCTACGTGGGGCGTGGATTGAATCCACATCTGGGGTTTCTTGCAGGTTGGTCCATGTTTCTTGATTACATGATTCAGCCGCTAATCAATGGCGTATACGGCGCCTTGACAATCCAGCGTTTTCTCCCCCACGTCCCCTACCCTGTTTTAGCCGCGTCCTTCGTTGGAGCCATGACCTTGTTGAACCTGCGTGGTGTTCGCAGTACCGCTCGCACAAATGTTGTTCTACTCGCGGTCATGTGCATTGTCATTGGCGTTTTCGTGATCTTGGCCGTTCGTTACCTCTACCGTTTCTCAGGCTGGCCAGGGATCTTTTCCACTCAACCGTTCTATGATCCGCAAACATTTAGTATTCGTGTGATCTGGACATCAACCTCGTTCGCTGCTCTGACCTACATAGGATTCGACGGCGTGACAACTTTGGCTGAAGAAGTGAGGAACCCCAAACGGAATGTCATGCTGGCCACGGTTCTAGTCTGTCTCTTCACCGGAATTGTGGGCGGAGCTGAAGTTTACCTCGGAGCACGAGTCTGGCCTAATTTTGCTTCTTTCAGAAGTCCGGAAACGGCGTTTATGGACATCGCTTCGCGCGTGGGCGGCCCACTACTGTTTCAGGCGTTGGGTTTGGTGCTGCTCGTAGCATCGCTCGGAGCAGGACTTGCAGGGCAGGCGGCGGCCGCGCGACTGCTGTTCTGCATGGGTCGAGATGATGTGCTCCCCCGTAGGCTATTCGGGTACTTGGACCCCGAGCGAAACACCCCGACTCGCAATGTCTGGCTAATCGCCATCGTTGCCTACATTGGGACTTTGTGTATCTCCTACGAACAGGCGGGAGAGCTTCTCAACTTCGGCGCATTTCTCGCCTTCATGGGTGTGAATATAGCCGCATTTTTCGAGTTCGGGGTCCGGAGCCGATCCGATCACCGGCGCCGCTGGTTCGTTGATCGGCTGTTGCCTCTTGTCGGATTTGGATTCTGCTTGTGGATATGGCTCGGTCTTAAATTGCCGGCAAAGATTGTGGGGGGGATCTGGCTGTTCGCTGGTTTGATCTACTGCGCAATTAAGACTCGCGGATTTCGTGAGCGGCCGATCGCAATCGACTTCACCGAGGCGTAACCGTGGTAGCCGACCGAGGTCACCGACACAACGTCTGAGAGGGAAAGTGGAGAGGAAAATGAAGATTGGAGTTTATCAATTCGGCGCGATGAATCTATTCGCGACCATGGTACTGATTGCCAATTGCGCTTTAGCGCAGAATGGAACCTCTTCCACGCCTCTATATCTCGATGCTACCCGACCGATCCAGGTCCGCGTGGACGATCTGATGCGAGGGATGACTCTTGAAGAAAAGATAGGGCAGCTCAATCTTCCCTGCGCATACATCGATCAATTGGGGAAGACGGTACCGGAAAAAATTGACTCCACAAGGAAATTCGCGGCGGGCACTTTGAATCCTCACATCGGGCCCGGAAGCGGTTTCTTTACGCTTTTAGACAATCTCAAGGAGACTGACATCGAGCGTCAGGTCAATTTACTGAATGAACTGCAGAAGATCGCCCTGTCTGAAACGCGATTGAAGATCCCGCTCATCGAGGACGAAGAAGGTACTCATGGTGCGATGTTTCCTGGTGCGACTGTATTTCCCGAAGGTTTGTCGATCGGCAGCACATTCGACGTGAATCTCGTGAATCAGATCTACGCCGCTGAAGCCGCGGAAGCTCGATCCATGGGCATCCATGTTCTTTCCACTCTCGTGATGGAATTGAACCGCGACCCACGGATGGGACGGAACATGGAAGCATATACGGAAGACCCCTATTTGTATGCGCAGATCGCAAAGAACATCGTGAGGGGAGCACAAGGCGAAAATATCGATGCTCCTGATAAGGTGGTTGCGCTCGTCACCGATTTTCCCACGCAGAGTCAGCCAACGAGCGGGTTAGAACGAGGGGCAATCGAACTTTCCGAACGCACTCTTAGAGAGAGTTTTCTAGTTCCATGGGTCTCGGCCTTCAAGGCAGGTGCGCTTGGAGTCATGGCAGGATACCCCGAGATCGATGATATTCCGGAACACGCTTCCGAGAAGTGGAATACGGAGATTCTCCGGGGGGAACTCGGCTTTCATGGAGTCGTCGTAAGTGAAGGCGGTGGATTCGAATCGATCATTTACGAGAACGTTGCTCCGACGCAAAAAGTAGCTGGTTCGATGGCTCTTCGCTCCGGTGTCGACGTGGGCATTACATACGAATCTGCTTATCTGGAGCCACTGGTTGAAAGCGTGCGAGAAGGCCAGTTGTCCGAGGCGCTGATCGACAGGGCCGTGCGCCGCGTTCTGGAACTAAAGTTCCGATTAGGCCTGTTTGAACATCCCTACGCGGATCCGGTACGAGCCAAAGAAGTCGTCCACTCCCCAGCTAACCAGGCGCTGGCATTACAAGCGGCACGCGAGAGCGTTGTCTTGCTGAAAAACGAGGGAAGTTTGTTGCCCTTGAAAAAGGACTTAAAGTCTATCGCAGTGATTGGGCCTAATGCAGATAACGGCTGGAGCCAGTTGGGGGACTATTCACCACAAGTTGTGCCGCACAAGATTAGCTCGATTCTAGAGGGAATTCGAAAAAAACTTCCGCTTGACGCAAAAGTCTCTTATGCGAAAGGGTGTGATGTGATCGGCGGCGAGAAAAATTTTGGAGCGGCGATTGAGGCGGCCCGAAAGGCTGAGGTGGCCGTGGTGGTGGTGGGGGAACGACCTGATAATTCGGGTAAGGGCGATAAATTGCCAACCGATGGAGAGGGATACGACGTGGCAAGTCTGGATTTGACCGGTTTTCAAGGAGACCTGATCAAGGCAGTGCAAGCAACGGGTACACCAGTGGTGTTGGTGCTGATCAACGGACGCCCGCTATCCATCAACTGGGAATCCGCGAATCTCCCAGCTATCCTCGAAGCTTGGGAACCCGGTGAGCGTGGTGGTGAGGCTGTCGCTGACATTCTATTCGGAGACTATAACCCCAGTGGTCGACTTGCCATTACCGTTCCTCGGAGTTCAGGCCAGCTACCCATTTATTACGATCACAAGCCCTCCAAGGAATATTGGATTAAACAAGGATCAGCGCATGGATATGTGGACATGCCCGCGACGCCCCTCTATCCGTTTGGTTATGGCCTGAGTTACACCGAGTACGAGTACAGCAACCTCCGCATCAGTTCTGAGCAGATTAACGATGCCGGAGCGAACGATATTTCCGTCGATATCACCAACACTGGAAAACGTGAAGGCACCGACACGGTTCAACTGTATATTCACCAGCGGTACGCGCCGGTGTCTCTTCCCGTGAAACAGCTGCGAGGATTCGAGCGGGTGCATCTCCTTCCGGGAGAGACCAAAACCGTCACCTTAAGGATCAGACCTGAAGATCTCATGCTGCTTGATCAAAATATGCGTTGGCGCGTCACCCCTGGTGTAGTAGATGTGATGATCGGAACTTCTGCAGCGGACATAGTTCTCAAAGGCTCATTCGATGTGAAGTCCTCAGATCAGATTGCTGATCCTTCCGCTGGCCAAGGCACCCGCGAACAGCCGGATCTGGCGCGATAACAGACCGGATTGGCACGTGGAGTTCCGGCGTTCGTAATCACATTGAAGGCTGCGACCAAACCAAAGAACCCCATGGAGTGCCGATCGACTCTGACAGGAGCCCGGCGACGCGAGTCCCAGTGGGATCAGAAGATCTTAATCTGATAGGTTCGCGAACCTATTCAATCACCAAGCGGCGGGAGACCTCGATGAGCAACACTAATCGTTCTTCTCAGTTTGTCAAGGCGATCTTGACCATGGTCATATCCTTGGTGAATTTCGGATCCCCTCCTTGCATGTCCCAAGGACTGCTCCTGAACGAGCCGAAACCGCCCGTGGGCGACCAACCCGAAAACCCAGGCAAGATTGCGGGGGATCTTTCACCTGAGTTGCGGCCCGGTGCGGTTCGCGCCGTTATGCGGCGCGTTGCAGATTGGCAGCTCAAGCGATTGCAGGCGCAGCCGGCAGGCCGCTCATGGGAATTCGGCACACTGGACATAGGGTTTATGGCGGCGTCTCGCACACTTGGCGATCCCCGCTATAGCCAGTATGTTGCCTCGGTTGGAGAGCGGTATGGATGGCAACTGGAAAACACCCCGAATGCTGCAAATGATTTCGCCGTGGCCCAGGCCTTTCTCGAGCTTTACGCTGAGAAGCATGACCCCCAGATGATTGCGCCGCTCCGGGATCGCGTAGATGCCGAACTGCCAATGACCGATGACTACACGCGCTTCCCCTGGTATTGGTCCGATGCGCTGTTTATGGAACCTCCCATCGAGGCGAATCTCGCTCGCATCACGGGCGACCCAAAATATATCGAGTTTCTCGACCATGAGTGGCTGGTTTCGCAGACTCTCTTCTACGATCGCGAACGGCATCTGTTTTCGGAAACCATCACGTTTCTGGACAAATACCGGGAGCATGGGGAAAAAATCTTCTGGTCACGGGGCAACGGATGGGTAATGAGCGGGATCGTACGCGTTCTCGATGCTTTGCCAGAGAACAGTCCGTCGCGTCATCGCTACGAGCAACTCCTACGCGAGATGGCGGCGAAGATCGCATCTATTCAGGGCAACGATGGGCTTTGGCGTTCGGACCTGTTGAATCCGAATCAATATCCTTATCCTGAGATCTCGGGCTCAGCTTTCTTTGTCTATGCGATGGCCTGGGGCATCAATCATCACGTGCTCGATGCCAAGGTATACCGGCCAGTGGTAGAGAAAGCGTGGGGCGGCATGTTGACCCATATCTACGAGGATGGACGCCTGGGTGGAATTCAGCATGTGGGCTATTCACCGGAAGCCTATAAGCCCGGTGCGAGCTACGTGTATGGAGTCGGTGCTTTCCTGCTCGCATGCTCCGAGTTGGACAGGACGTCTCAGCAGATTGAAAGTAAGTGAAAATGGCCGAGCGATGGGACTCAATGATTGAGCGGGTCTACGCTAAAGATGCTTGGTTGCCCCCGAAACTATTTGGCGGTCCGAGCTGTTAGCAACATGAACGTCTGGATCGTTCATCTCAGCGGTGATCGTCGAGATTGCTACTACCCTCGAGCCGTTCATACCTGCAAACCTAAAAGCAATTATGGCCGCAGCCAAGCATCACGGTATTCCGAAATGAAACGGTCGTCTTCAGTGCAGAGATCGGGATAACTGTGGCAGACCCGATCAATCTCCTCGCTTTGACCTGGAGAAAGAGAGCTCTGCAGATTGAGCGACCAGATGCCCTCTAACAATCCTTGTCGACGCAGAACTTCATGAATGCCAGGGATGCACCCATGAAAATCATGTGCCGGATCGAAAATTGAGGCGTTCATGTCCGTGATCTGCTGGGCCAGCGTTAGCTCGTTTTTAGAAATCGGTCCCTCATGAGCCTTAACTTTGGCCAGAAGCGCCACAGCGCTCTTGGTCCAGACCGCCCAATGGCCAAGAAGACCTCCCGCAAAATGAGTGCGATTGCCCTCGAATTCAAATTCAGTGAGCAGATCGACCAGAATGTTGTCATCGTTGCCGGTATAAAGAGAGATTTCCTGGCATCTCCCGCTTTCCACGACGGCACGTACGACATCCAAAGTCTGATAGCGATTAAATGGAGCGATTTTTATGGCAACAACATTATCGATTTCAGCAAAGTGGCGCCAGAACGCATAGGGAACGATGATTCCGCCAGCAGCCGGCTGGAGATAAAACCCAACTACAGGAACAATTGATGCTATCGCGCGCGCGTGGTCCAATATATCGGATACGGTTTCCCCTTTGAGCGCATTCATATTGAGAAGCACCGCGTCGTATCCGATCGACTTTGCGAGTTCGGCTTCGGCAACCGCTTGGTGCAACCTTCCGCACACGCCGGCAATCTTGACTACCTCGTGAGTTCGCGCTTCCTCCGCAGCCAGTTCTAAGACAGGTTTGAGGAGACCACAGTCGCGGATTTCGAACTCAGTGGTGTGGACTCCCACAGCAATTCCGCCCACTCCGGCGGCAAGATAGTAGCGAGTCAGAGCCCGCTGCCGACGTTCGTCCAGTTTTCGAGCTTCATTCAAAGCAAGCGGATGTGCAGGGATGACGTGACCCTGACGCAACATTTGTCGGACATTCATCAGAAGCTTCCGTTCTGTACATCAAAGTGTGTGGGTTTGTTCAGCAATTCGCCTCCATTGGAGATCCACCACGCTACCCAATCCATCAATTCCTGCGGTGTTACGGTTGGATATCCGAAGAGCCTGTGAGCCTTGGTGCTGTTACATATCAATGCGAAGGAAGTCTCCTCCGAACTGAAAATGGGCTCGGCTCCCAAGCGCTGGCCGAATTGATGCGCGATGTAACGTACCGAGAGCGTCTCTGGACCGCTGATGTTCAATTCCAGCGGTGGCGCCTGACAATGCGCGAAGCAGCGGAGACAAACTGAATTTGCATCTCGCTGCCAAATGAAGTTCATGACCCCATTGCGAAGATCAATGGGCTGTTTCCGATACACCGCCAGGGCTATATCGACTAAGACCCCATAACGAAGTTCGACAGCATAGTAGAGCCGTAAGAGAGTGGAAGGAGTGCCCCATTGGCTGGCGGCATATTGAAACATCCGCTCACGACCAAGGGCTGATTGCCCATACTCGCCATCGGGCCCGATAGACGCATCTTCGTCGCATCCACCGCGGGTGATGTTCCGTAGCTTATAAACGTTGCCAGTTGAAAACGCAACAATCTTCGAATCCCGGAAGCGCTCCGCCACGAGGCCAGGTAGGTGGGCATTCATAGCCCATGTAAGATGTTCCGCCCCATCGGTCCCGAATTTGCGCCCCGCCATGAACACAACGTTAGCCGCATCGGGGAGTTCCTGTAATGCGCCCGGATGTAGAAGGTCAGACTGAATGGTCTCTATCCCATCTTTTCGCAACTGCGACTGCAGCTCTCGGTCGGAGAATCGGGCGACCGCGATCACTCGCTTCTCAATACCCGCCATGTTTGCAGCCCGACGTGCCAGTCTGGCCAGACTCGGACCCATCTTCCCGCCCGCCCCCAAGATCAGCAGATCGCCTTTGAGGTTGGCCATGGCTTGTGCGTCGTTCTCAGTTGGTTGAGAGAGCCGATCCTCTAGTTCTGGGATGGTCCGGATCAGATGATTTTCCACGGTCATGTTTCCGCCTTGTGATGATTCATTTTCAAAGAGAATCGGAGGAGCGAAGTCATGTCGCTCGCGAGTGGAAGGTTCAGTCAAAGAACTTCGGTCATGAGCAAATTCACATTGCGTGTTGGTTATGGCAGACTATGCCAGTTGGCGTTGGGCACATTTTCTAATCTACCGAGCATTTTGTAGACTTCAATGACGGCATGATTCACCATCTGCTCTCCGGCGCCCAGTTCCACCCAAGTAGACGTACTCGAGGCTCCGTAACCGCCCGCAACTCCAGCCTCGATCGACGGAAAGTAGCCGGCATACCCGTTTGTGTACCCCATGAAGAAACAGTCATGTACAGGGCAACGTTCCCGCCAGTTCACCTGGAATTCGACGAAGGGCTCTCCAGGCATCGTCATAAACGCAATCTTGCGGTTGATCAGCAGTGTGTTCACTGGAAGTTGGATTTCTTTCTCAATTGGGGGTGCAAAGAGCTGGAACGCTTCCGTTCCCATCTCACGAATTGTTTGAAGTCGGAACTTCTCGGGATCCCACCGCAAACTGAAGGGCAGCTGTTCTTCGTCAAAGTCGATGCGCTGATCAGGCTCCGACAGCGTATCGATTTTTCTGGTTATATCAACCACGGCCTTGCCAAGCTTCTCTCCCGCCCAATCTCGCCTGCCAACTGCATCTTGACTGACAGGCGTGCCCGCATCGTAGACATTGATGTCTCCAGCGGCGCCCTGCATGAAGAACGCCAGCGGGTGACTGCTATAGCTCTGCTCGACAAACTTGCACATGACGCCCGGGAAGTCGGCCGAAAACATCAACATGCCAGAATCGAAGGTCACTGGATGAGCTGCATAATTGACCAGGATGGCCAAGGGCTGCCCGTCCTCCCGATCGATGCGAAGAATCGCGATCGTAGGATCGACCGGCCACGTTGGAGCACGAGAGGCATTTCCCCAGATCATCGTGACTTGTCCGTTAGAAGAATCGACGCGCACACGGTTATATCCGATGTATGACTCTCCGTAGCCGACTCCCATGCGCACAGTAACAACATGCTCGCGAGCCTGCTGTATGCCTTGCCCGATTTTTACAAGCGCAGCAGTTTCCCAGGGTGGCGTTCCGGAAGCATACGCATCCTTGATGACCGGGCCGGCATGAGTGTGCGTTGCCTGAACGATCAGATCGTCCACTCCAATTTTCTTGGCATCGCGGCGCAGAAGTTCGAGCGAAGCGGGTCCAAACGTCCTCCCCAAATCGAGGTCGATGTAGGCGAGCCGCCGAACTCCATCATCGAGAACCAAGACACGGGCGTAAAGAGGGTCCAGGACACCCTCGGCGCCTTTCAAGCGATCGAAGTACCCCCACATGTGAGTGCCGAGTGGAGGTGTGATATCGACTAACGCAACTCCAGCCTTCATCTCTGCCCCGTTTGCCCGAAAACCGGCTGCGAGAAAGAAGCCGATGATTACGGTCAATAGAACTCGATCTGCCTTCGAAGGTTGCGTCATGGTTCCAAGGTCCTTTCCAATCCTGATTCTTCACGCGGCCCGCTCACGAAACGGCTATGCAACACCACGGCCTTCTGTCCAGGCAAGCAACTCATCGTGCAAGCATTCCCAGGTCGCATCACAATTCGGATGAGTTCCGTGGCGAACAATGCTTCCATCTCCGATTCCAATTGGAAACATATCAGCCCGCAACGTTGGTTTCTCCTCCGTGTGCAGTCTGCGAGAGGCACCGTTGCTTTCTCCACTCGCAGAGCAAAGAATCTAGACCTGCAATGCGGCCCGTCTTGAAAGACGACAGCAAAAGAACTGCTGCGAACTCAATGAGATTTTTGTCCACAATTAAGTAATTGCCTTCCTGGCCTAAGCGGTGAACGCCGTCCAGCGGCAACATTGTCAGATAGAAGACGGCAAGCAGCGCGAGTGCTGCACCGCATCCCAGCTGGGTAAAGGCACCAAGAATTAGGGAGAGGCCAATGGCCAGAAGCGCAGCAATTACGACGAGGTCAATCCAGTGTCCCCAACCTTCCGCGTACAGTCTATGCAAAAAATGCCCCACTGAGCCGGTGCTGGCCGCCAAATATCCCTCCGAGCTCCATTTGCCCAGACGAGTCCCGTCCGGCGCCCAAGCGGGCACGATGAATTTGAAGTACCCCTCATAGAGGAAATGCCAGCCTATCAAGGAGCGAAGTGTGACCAATGCAAACTGCTGGAAACTGGAGAGCGATGCCGAAGCTGGTTTATCTATTTCCAAAGTTCACCTCCACCTGATCGCTCGATCCAATTATGGTCGGGCGCGACAAATCACTTTCAAGAAGCATGATTGCAACAATGCCGGGATGCGCAGAGCAATAGCGTTCTGCGAGCTCTTTCCCGCCCACGAAAAACGCGGTTGCGAGGGCGTCAGCTTCAGTAGCGGAATGAGCTAATACTGTCACGCTGACGACACTTCTCACCGGCCATCCCGAACGCGGGTCAAGAATATGCCCGTAGCGCAGTCCTTCGATTTCGATCGACTGTTCTTCCTGACCACTGGTACCTAGAGCGTAGGAATGCAACCGCACCGTACCTATCCGTTGGTTTTTGAAGATCGGATGCCGAAGACCGACATTCCAGCCGTGCCCGTCCGGTCCGTCCCCTAAGGCCAACATGCTGCTGTTACCAGCGCTGAGCAAAGCGGTCACGATTCCGCGCGCACGAATCCTCGCTGCTCCTTGATCTAGCGCAAAACCTTTTCCGATGCCTCCGAAGTTGATGCGCAGCCCTGTTGCAAGGAATGAAACAACGCCTTGTCGGTTGAACGAGATGCGATGGAACCCAGAAGAATTTCGCGCGACCGCCAGTGCTTCGAGCGACGGAATTGACGGTCTGCGAGCCTCAAAACCCCAGCACTTGCTGAGCGCCCCCGAAGTCACATCGAAGGCTCCGCCCGTTTCGCGATGCAATAGCTCGCAAAGTTCGAGAAGGGCCAGGAGTTCTGGTCCGACATAGACGGCACGCTCAGCCGCCAAACAATTAAGGACGCTCACCTCACTATCTGGCCGGAAGATCGACAGAATTGATTCCAGACGATCGACTACACGGAAATATTCCTCTGAGACACTGACTGCGATCTCACATTCAGGAGCAAAAATAGCTTCGAATTGGCAAGCCATAGCAGAACGCGAAACCCGAGTCCATTCGCTTGAGCGAGGCATGGGTTGGCTACGCCACCGCGCAAGGAGCTCTCGGCGGGTTGGCTCCCAATTCTGCACGATGCTTTTGCTCTTAACTTTATGCATGGACAAACCGACCACTTGGCTGCTTCCCGATCAACAAGGTAGTTGAAAACCTACGCAAACTCTTGAGGCCTGACTCTCTCCTGCGATTTGAGTGCTTTGTTGATCGCCAGGCAAGTAAGTACGACGTTGCGAGCGTCCGAAAGCGAACAGCGGAGCGGAGCGCCAGTTCGAATCGCCCCGCAAAATGCGGCGATCTCATTCTGGAAGGCTTCCCTGACGCCGCCTGTTGCGGCTGCGCCTTGCGCCAATGCGGAATGATCAGCCCCTTCTGCGCGCCGCGTAGCCGAGGCATCTAGCACCGGTTGGGAGCCGCTCACGGCCGCGGTCGAAACGCTCGTAACCCCATTTCGTTCTTCCATAAAGAGTAGTGACTCGCCATTTCCCAGGATGAGAGTTCCTTTTGTTCCCAGGATTTGTATGTAACTACCTTCGAATCCATTCGACTGGATTACAGAAAGCATCGCAGTTCTTGCATTGGGATAATCGAGAGTCGCATAAACATGGTCGTCGACGTCTCTGCCATCCTTATAGGAGTAAATTCCGCCCATTGCCTGCACTGACGTAGGAACCGCATCGAGGAACCAGTTAATGGTTGAGACAATGCTCCCGCCCTCGTCGCCCATTGGTCCGCTTGAATACTGTTGATAGAGGCGCCAGTTCAGCAGGTGCTCCAGTGATGAATAGCCCCACGGCCGGGGGTCGAACTTGGCGTCACTTGAGGGGCTTTCTAGGCGCGCCGAGCTGTTGGTATGGTGGGTGGCCTCCACGGTGTACACGTCCCCCAACAGGCCTTGCTTCATAATGTTGCGATATGCAGCCCAATTGGACGGATCGTACTGTTGCTGATATCCGATGTGGAGAATGCGCTGGTTTTTCTGGGCAACTGAGATCATTTCCTCGCAAGCTCGAGCGTCTGTGGCCATCGGAGGCTCACATAAGACGTGCTTGCCGGCCGCGAGGCTACCGATGGCGATCTCTCCATGTAGCCACGGCGGAGTCGCAATCATCACAGCCTCGATCGATTGGTCGTGCAGTAGACGGCGCCAATCCTCAAACCAACTGACCCCCGATCGCTGGTCTGCATTTGATTTCGTCGAAGGTCTTATATCGCATATGGCTACGAGTCTTGCGAGATTTGGGTCGATACAGTTCCGCAGGACATCGGCTTGCACTCCATCACCGATCAATGCGAGCCGCACAGCTTCTCGCCGCCGCGGACCCTTGAAGGCCACGGTGGTGCCGAATGCAGCCAAAACAGAAGCTCCACTCGCAGCCTTGAGAAAATTCCGGCGCCCAATCCTACGCATCTCAGGCGACGACGAGAGCGCTCTTCTCCGCCTCACCGATGATTCAATCGACACGAGCAGCACCCTCCATGGCGACCTCCGTCACTTCCGCGGCAAGAAATGCTTTGAATTCTATGATCTGCCTTCGCCGCAAAAGCGAGGCTAAATTTCCGAACACTAACAATTGACGGTGGTTTTCAGTATACTCGACTTTTATTACTGCTATCAAGAAACAATGTCTTGACAGATCCCTCTCCAGGGACTAACTTTCTTCCATCCAGAAATGGAATGCTGGCCAGTGGGTGCTCAGACACAGGCGATGCTGACGACGGGCAAAATCGCTACCGTCGCACTCCTCCTGTTTGAGCAAACTTGAGATGCCTTTGACTTTGGCGGGAGCATGGGAGGCTCTGATGAACGGGAAATCGATTATGAGACGACGTTTGCAGATTTGGTTGTTGATGAGTTGTTTAGCCGCACTCTGGCCGTTGGCTACCAGAGCAGAGGTGACCGGGACGCTCCTTGGAACTGTCAAGGATTCTTCCGGTGCACTCATTGCAGGAGTTCCAGTGATCGCGACCAACGCTAATACCGGTCTGGTGAAATCCTCTACGACGAACGAACGCGGTGAATATCGAATCCAGGCACTTCCGATCGGATCCTATTCGATTCAGGTGACTCGCACCGGCTTCAAGAATTACCTTGCACGGGGCATCGTGCTCACCGTCAATGAGACACACGAAATCGACATCACCTTAGAGGTGGGAAGCACGGAGGAGCAGGTTTTCGTCTCCGCCGATAGGGCTCAGGTAGAGACCACGGATACCCAGTTGGGCCAGGTGGTTGACGAAAAGCAACTTGAGGAAATGCCCCTTAACGGCAGAAGCTTTCTCGATTTGCTAACTCTGCAGCCTGGAGTGAATGCGATGTCTAGCCCTGGAAACCCCAGCAATGACGGGGCCGGAACTGTTTCCGTGAACGGCCAGCGAGAGCAAGGTAACGGGTTCCTGATCAATGGCGGCGACGTCTCGGGTGGAGCAAATTTCCAGGCAGCAGTACAGCCCAATCTGGATTCGATTGCAGAGTTCAAATTGATCACCAATAGTTTTGACGCCGAATATGGGCGCTTCAGTGGCTCAATTATGAACACCGTTACCAAAAGCGGCACGAATAGCATCCACGGCACTCTGTTTGAATTCCTGCGCAACGACGCTCTCGACTCGTACGGATATTTCGACAATAAGAAGGCGCCAAAAGGCGCACTGAAAAAGAACCAGTTCGGGTACGCCGTGGGCGGCCCGGCGATAAAGAACAAGTTGTTCTGGTTCACCGATTATCAAGGCGACCGGCAGGTGAACGGCGGGACAGCTAATACTGCGTTGATCCCAACGATGGACCAACGCCAGGGCAACGTAGGAGTTGCGAACCTGACCGGAAGTGTGAGCGGTCCCTATTGGGCCCAGGTGCTATCGCAGCGTCTTGGAACCACCGTGACAGATGGTGAGCCCTATTCCAGCGTTTTTCCTAACGGAGTCATCCCGACAAGCGCTTTTTCGCCGGCGGCGGTTGGGACATTAGGCTTCATTCCGGAACCGAACGTTACCGGAAACGCCGGCTATAATTATGCCTCCCTCGTGTCTATTGACACGAACGAATACAAGCTGGGCCAAAAAGTAGATTTTCAAACTAAAAGGACAGGAAACTGGTCAGCCTACTACAACATAGATGATACCTACTCTTACAATCCTTATGGCGGCGGCGCAAACAGCTTCATAACAGGTTTCGGGTCTGCCGAAAGGAATCGCAGTCAGTTTGCCGTGCTTAGCAACACCTATACCGTTGGTGCCAACGCGGTCAACATCGCCCGACTGAGTTACACGCGGCCAGTCGCGCGAGTAAGTCCGGTTGGAAAAACTGCTCCGAGCCTTGGTTCGATGGGTTTTGTCACTAACGGTCTCGGCATCATTCCTGCTCTGCCGGGCTATGTGGCTGTTCCCAATATCAGCACGAACAACTTTGGTTTCGGCGATCCGGGCACGAGCAATGAGATTCAGAACACCTATGCCGGTGGGGATAGTTTTTCCTTAATTCATGGAGCCCATACACTCAAATTCGGGGCAGATTATCGCTACTACCAATTGAATAATCGCAACGGGGGCGGCTTCGTCGGGTCGTTCAATTTCACCGGCGGCGAGACTGGGCTGGACATCGCGGATTACCTCTTGGGAGCGCCCACAACCTTCGTTCAGAGTAGTCCCGCACAACTGGATGGCCGAAGCAAATACGCCTCAGCTTTCGCTCAGGATTCCATCAAGGTTAGACCGAACGTAACCATGAACGCAGGACTCCGCTGGGAGTATATGACTCCGTGGTACGACACGCAAAACAAGATCGAGACGTTGAATCCGGGCCAGCAATCGGTGGAATACCCGGGCGCTCCGATTGGAAACGTGTACCCCGGCGACCCGGGAGTTTCTCCGACGCTCGGTCCCTCCCAATCTCACCTCTTTGCCCCGCGTTTCGGACTCGCATATTCTCCGGGCTTCTCAGACGGAGCTCTGGGAAAGCTTCTTGGTGGACCAGGAAAAACGAGCTTACGAATAGGTTCGGGCATTTTCTATAACGCCGTTCAGGACCAAACGCTGTACTGGATCATTGGGGAACTGCCTTTTTCCGAATACTGGGGATCCTCCGCGCCGCCTCTTTTCGAAGAGCCTTATCGCTCCCGGGCGACCGGTGCGTCCCAGGGACAGAAGTTTCCTTTTGTGCCTCCGGTGCCCGGAAGCGCCGCAGCCAAGAATTTCAACTTCCAGCCGTATCTGCCGATCAGCTACCAGATAGGGTATGACATCCACAACAAGCAGCCTTATTCGATCGATTACAACTTCACCATCCAACGCGAACTGACCGGCTCTACGATAGTGACTTTGGGGTATGTCGGTGTCCTGTCACGCCACATGATCTCTCTGGTAGAAGCGAATCCTGGGGACCCGAACCTTTGCATGAGTCTGACGGGATCAGGGGTAATGGCAGGAACGTTGCAATGCGGACTTTACAAAGAAGACTCAACTTTTACCAAGCCTGACGGCACGCTGGTGTATGGCACCCGGGGTCCTCTCAGTACCCCGAACGCCGCTAATAACGCTGCCTGCAACTGCGATACCTTCGGGACGACCTTCTTAGAGAGAAATGCTTCCACCGGGAGCTACAACGCTCTGGAAGTCAGCCTGGAAAAGCGGTCCGGCCATTACCTGACCTTCGACTTGAGCTACACATGGTCGAAAGCGCTTGATGATGCCTCGTTCTTCAACCAAAGAATCAACTATGCGAACCCCAAGCTTAGCATGGGGCTTTCGAACAATGACGTCGCCCAGAAGTTCACCATAAGTCCCATCTTCGTGCTTCCCTTCGATAAGCTGACGTCGCGGGCTCCTTGGCTTGTGAAAGGCTGGGCAATCACTGACATCACGTTCATTGACTCGGGATTCCCAGTTAGCACGAATGGGCTATACGATCAATCCCTGCGCGGTACGAGCGGCCTCGATAACGTGGACTTCAGTGGCTCCATAAAGTTTAACAATCCGCGCAATGTCGACAGCCTCGGCCGTCACCTCTGGATGAGTACGCAGGGTTTCAGCGTGCCGGCGCTGGGAAGCTTCGGCAACAGACCGCCACGCTTCTTCCATGGACCTGGCTACAACACGTCGAACATGGCGCTCCACAAAGACACCCAGATAACAGAAAGAGTTAAGGTACAATTCCGTGCTGAGTTCTTCAACGTCTTCAATCATGCGCAGTTCGCCCTTCCGAATGGGTATTTGTCGGGCGGATCATTCGGCGTAATCAAGTCCGTACTGCCGAACAGCCAGAGAATAGGCCAGCTCGGTCTGAAGCTCGCTTTCTGAGCAGCGATAGAACAACGATCATCCCGCAGCGAGAAGATCCGCGCAGATGCAACTCCAGGAAATCATGTCGGCCGCGAAGGCCAGGATAATACCTGGTTCTTCGCGGCCAAATTGCTTTCGTTGATGCAAAGAGGTGCGAGAACTTCGTGGGACAATGCAAACCCTTCGGTCGCTGCGGCGCGAAACGGGACCATTACGATGGTGGCTTCGCAGAACAAAGCGGTTTCGAGAACTCAAACCACCTCAGTTGATTTGAAGAGGCAAAGCGCTCGCAGAAGTAATCTGCCGGCGCTGGAGGATGCATGAACAAGATAGGTTGGGATGCGAAGGCTCTGGTTTTGACAGCCCTAATCTTGATGACCGCTTGCCATAACTCCGACCAGGTGAGAGAAGCTCGTTCGACTGCATCTCCTGTGGCTCATTCGAGCCTAGCCAGCGAGGAACGCTCGCTCGTAGCGCACACCTACAACTCAGGCTTTGCGCTGGCCCATGACAGTTATAACGGGATCAGTTCAGCGAGTGATGGGAACATTTACTACATTCTCTCCTCCGAAGACATCAACACTGGGGCACAGATGTACTCCTACGATCCGGCGGGCAAGATCACGCACCTGGGCGACTTGACCGAGATTTCAGGGGAAAAAGGCCTCAAAGCCATACCGCAAGGAAAGTCCCACGTAGCCTTCTCGGAGTATGGGAATAAGCTCTACTTCGCTACACATATCGGCTACTACACCAAACGAAACGGGATGGAACTATACCCCGTACCTCCGCAGGGATATGAGCCCTATCCGGGCGGCCACTTTCTATCCTATGATTTGAAGACCGGCCAATTTGAGAACTACGTCACGGCGCCGCATGCGGAAGGCATCATTGCCATGGCCGCAGATGGCCCTCGTGGACGGCTCTACGGCCTGACTTGGCCGACCGGCTATTTCATCTACTACGACTTGAAAACGAAGAAATTGAAGGACCTGGGTCGCACATCAGCTTTAGGCGAGAGCGTAAGGGGCGCGGAGTATCGAACCCTCTGCCGATCGCTGGCGCTAGATCCGTCTGATGGCTCTGTGTATTTCACTACATCGGAAGGAAATATCTATCGCTATCGTTACGATATCGACGGAATCGAGAAAGTCCTAGGTGACAACATGAGAAGGGACTATTTCGGCGTTTACGATCCGACCTCCATGGGGACTATGGGATATAACTGGCGTCAAACCGTGTGGTATGCGCCCGAGAAAATGGTTTATGGAGTGCACGGCAATTCCGGCTATTTGTTTCGCTTTGATCCGAGCAAGCAACGACTGGAAACCCTGGACAGAATCACGTCACTCCCCTCTCAACGGAGCGGAATGAACGACGAGTTCAGTTACGGGTACCTTGGTTTCAAACTGGGCCCGGACGGTCGCACTTTGCATTATCTGACCGGCGGACCTGTTTACTTGAACGGCAAGCGCGTTGCTGGAACGAAAAGCGCAGCCACGGGAGGCGCGAAGGGAGTCGAGGACCTGCATCTGGTTACTTACGATATCCCGAGCCTGAGATATGTTGATCACGGCGCTATCTTTTTTGAGAACGGCCAGCGTCCTTCCTATGTTAATTCCATCGCGATAGGTACGGATGGATCAGTCTATTTCCTGTCGCGAATCACAGAGGGTGGTAAGACGCGAACCGATCTTTGCAGCATCAAAGGTCCCTTTTCGACTCAATAGTTCGGCGCAACGGCGGTCTCCACACGGCACGGGCTCGCTGTAAGACGGACACAGCACTGAAAGACGACACTCGATTATCGATCTCGACTTCGGAGGGCAGAATGGAAAAGCTTAGCCGCCGGTCAATACTGCAATCCTCAGCATTGGCAGGCATAGCCACATGCGTATCCGGGGCTGCATTGAGCGCGCAAGAAGTGCGCCGCGAACCTGACCGCAAATTCAATGTGCTGGCCGTTGGCGGTCACTACGACGACCCTCAAACCTGCGCCGGTGGAACCTTGAGCCTCCTTGCAGATCGTGGGCACAACGTGGTGGGGCTCTCTCTGACTGGCGGTCCACCACCCAGTCCGAGTGCTGATCCTAACGATCATTGGGTAAAAAACTATATGAATGCGATGCGGATGGCAGAGATTCTGAAGATCCGCCTGGACTGTTTGGATTACGACGGCTCAGATAGCGGACAGTCATCTCCCGTCGTCTATCGGAACGGCTCGGAAATCTCCGGGCAGCGATACAAGGAATTCACGGAACTATTACTCGATAAGTACAAACCCGATCTTGTCATCACCCATTGGCCGATCGACTTCAACATGGACCATCGTGCGGCCTCGCTGCTCACCTATGAGGCATGGCTCCGCGGCGGCAAAAAGTTTGCGCTCTATTACATGGAAGCTGAACTAGGATCTCAAACGCAGAATTTCTTTCCGACTCACTATGTCGACATATCCTCTGTCGAGGAGCGAACGCACCAATCTTGGTTGGCCGACACCTTCTGGTACGAGAAAATCTGGCCGCTGCATGATTCAATGCGACGGATACGCGGCGCCGAACACGGCTGCAAAGTGGCGGAAGCTTTTAATCACCACCCTCAAAGTCCATCCATGCCGGCGCTGCCGGCTTGAGGACACTTGCGTCTTCTTTCAGACCTCGTCATATGGCCTCGCCACAGACAAGGGTTTGAATGATTTCAATCTCGCCGGAATTCTCATTCCAGCGGAATTGAACGAGATCGGCCTCTGCTCCGACTCGCAAGACTCCGCGTCCGCCAATTAGGCAGCCCGGATTCTCCGTGACCATTCGCACTGCATCTCCCAGAGAAAACCCCGGCAGCCGTGAAACGTTGGCGATGCCGGATTTGAGAGGCAGCGCCGCGCCCGCCAGTATTTGCGTGCCTAGGATTGCAATTCTTCCGTCGGCGGTCAACTCCACGGTTCCGCCAATGGGCGTCTTGTAGGTTCCTGGCGGCATCTCTCCCAACGAGGTGACGTCCGATACGAGGATGCTGCGCCCGACACCCTTCGCGCACAACATCGCCTTGAGAGTGTCCGCTGGGAGGTGCTGACCATCCGCGATGAACGATGCCATCAGTCGGTCGTCGGCGAGCTGTGCCCAGAGGAGGTTGGGATGGCGAGGCAAGTCACGGGACACACCGTTTCCGAGGTGAGTAGAAATCCGGGCTCCTGCGGCGGCCGCTTCATGAATGCAACCCGGATCGGCGTTCGTGTGGCCGATTGCAACGTAGCAGCCGCGGCTTGCCAGACGCTCAATGTAGGGCAGAGCTGAGCCCCAGTGCGGCGAGAGCGTAACCATGCCCACTAAGCCGTTGCTCTCAGTTTGCCACCGCTCGAATTCCAAAATATCAGGGGGCCTGACAAAGCCGCGCGGATGCGCGCCGTGCGCGTCATCGATCGCGGATATGTGCGGCCCTTCCAGATGGACGAACGGGATCACATGCTGGGTGAGCGGCGATTGTTTGCGCGCTTCGCGAATCGCCATCAGGGCGGCGATGATGCGATCTTCGGACGCGGTGATGATCGTGGGGACGAATGTGGTAACGCCCAATGAAAGCAACCGGCGAGCTAAAGCATGCACGAGATCGGGTTCGATCGACTCAGCATTCAGATCGAAGCCGGCATAGCCGTTGACCTGCAGGTCGATCCACCCGGGAGACAGCCAGAGATCATCTCTGGAGGCTTTGGATCTGACCGAGGAGATGATCCCATTTTGGATACGAACTTCAATGAATTTTCCAGTGAGCGGATTGCGGCCGTGAATTGAGTGACTGCTCATTTCTTCATACCAAAATAATCATACCGACTAAACATCTATTTTACGAATCGTTTTATCCGCACAGGTATAATACTGCAAACAGAGCCGCACCAGTTTGAAGGTGGCCAGGACGTTCAGAACGGGCGTAGTTTGGGCCCACAGTCAGGATCCACTAACGATGCTCAATCCGACTCAGCCTAGCCGAAGAGAGTTTCTGCGCGGAGCAGGCATGACGGTGGCCGGCGCAGCCATTCAGGCGACAGGAACGTCGTTAGCGCCGTCGCCGTCGACCCCAACCGAAGTTGCGCAAATGCGAAAAATACGCGGTCTGATGGTTGACGCAGCGCGCGTGCCTGAGAGGCTCGACTACTATCGCCGCGTCATTGATTTTTGTGCCAGGTGGCGATTGAACACGCTCCAGTTTCGACTCGCCGATGACCAAGGAAGCGCGCTTCGCTTTGCTTCTGTTCCGGGCCTGATCACCCACAAAAACGCGTTTACGCCGGAGCAATTGAGAGACTTGGCGGAGTACGGCCAGCGCCAGGACGTCGATCTGATTCCCGAGATTGAGTCGTTCGGGCACACCGGGTATATCACGCGCGCGCCCACATTTTCTCATTTGCTGGATCGCGATCCGAAAGGCTCTTCAACGTTTTCCGGCGTCAGTCCTTTGGAGCCTGCGGTCCTCGATTTGATGAAAAGACTGTACGAGGAAGTCGCCTCGATCTTTCCTTCAAAGTATCTGCATGCAGGCTGTGACGAGGTGAACTGGGGAGGGTCTGAGCATTCCCGCCAAGTGCTGCAGCGCCGCAGCCGCGCTGAGATCTGGGCCGACTACTTGAACGCGCTCAACGGCATAACCGTGGATCTCGGCACGGAACTGATCGTCTGGGGTGACTTTGTTGCACACAAGGAGCCGCAGATTCTTGGCTTGCTGGACAAGCGCATCATCATCATGGACTGGGATTACGACGGAACCGCCGGAGCGCCGCTCAAAGACACGTTGTCGAAAGTGGCCGCGCATGGGGCTCGTGCAATTGGAGCGCCTGCGCTGTCATGTTATCGGTGGGGGCCGCGCATTGGAACGGAGCAACTCAGGAACGTAGATGCAGTTGCCGACGCGTATCTGGCGCGGGCGGAGACGGCGTCACTTGGCGTGGTTGTAACCAACTGGGTTCCCAGCCGCTATATTCAGAATTCCATTTGGGATTGCCTGGCCTATGCTTCCGTTGCGCTAAACGAGGGAACCGCAGCTGCGCGGAGATTGGGCCTCCAGCGTTTTGTCGAGAAGCACTATCAGGCGCCGTGGAGCGAGGAATGGAAAGAGGTATTTGATGGCCTATATTGCGCCGCCCCATACCGGGATGAAGAAGACAAGGGGCATGGACTGAAGCTGCTGGTTCCATGGGCCAGCGACGCGCAACTGGCGCAAGTGATTCTGACTGGGACTCCTGCGACGAACCCGTTTAACGGGATTCTGCGCCTGCTGATTTTGCTGGAGCCTAAGGTGCGGGCGAATCTCGCTGACTATCACGCGTTCGTGCTTTGCATTCAGTATTTGGAGAAATTGTTCTGGCGCGATCGCACTGTGGCTAAATTAGCAAGACAGCGACCACTAGATGATTCAAAGGCTAGGTCCCTGATTCAGGCAATTGCGGCACGCGATAAGGCGCTTGCGGACGCACTATTAGGCGACTGGGAGATGGGGCGGTTTGCGGACTCTGAAGCCGCGTCGCGGCCTGTGTTCGACCTGCAAGCCAGCGATCAGTTGTTTTTCGGGTGGAAACAAGCATCAAAGTACTCCGCCTTCCTAGCGAAGAATCCAGATCGTTTTTGCGCGTTACTGAAGGGGGCAAACCCGCCACGCTTGATTCCTGGATCGGTGCCAAGTGTCGAAAAAATGTCCATTTGATTTTCACTAACGCGACCATTGGGGCGTGCCAACAGATTGCGTTTCGATCCGATATTGCGTTTCTATCCGATTAGCTGGATAACACTTCCTGGCGATTATTCAAAATCATCCGCCATTGGGAAAAAATAAGATCACACCGTGATTTGACTCGAGTCTTGCGAATCGATTTTCGACGTCTTGCCTGAAATCGGCCGCAAGATTGTTGAGATCCGAAGTACGTGTTTCCAACGGGAAGAAAGAAACCGAAAGGCGGACGGAAGGCGCATCGGTCAGAGAGCGATGATAGCAGAGACACTAAATGCGGCGTTTGGCATTCCTGGAGCTTTCACGCTGAAGGAGGCGGCTCATCACTATGTGCGGGCAAATATCTCGACAACCAGGGCTGAGGCCGCGATGTATTTGCAAGGTGCGCACCTGGCGCAGTGGCAACCGGCGGGAGAGTCCCCGGTGTTGTTTCTCGGCACGCGAAGTGCCTTTTCACCGGGAGAGGCGATACGCGGAGGAATCCCGGTGGTCTTTCCCTGGTTTGGAGCAAGAGGCTGCGGTTTGCACGGCTTTGCGCGAACCTCGCTCTGGGATCTTCAATCGGTCAACCTGAAGGATGACAATCTCGAGATGAAGCTCTCATTGTCTCCGGATACGCGGGCGCGTGCGCTGGGTTTCGACGGATTCCGGCTCGAATATGCGGTGCGCATAGGACAAAGCCTGGAGCTGGAACTGGTGACGTACAACCAGAGTACGCAGACCATGCACTTCGAAGAGGCACTGCACACCTATATCGCAGTCGGAGAGATCAGGAGAACTTCGTTGGGCGGTCTGGCCGGGGCGTTGTATCTGGATGCCGCAGATCAATTTGCGGAAAAGCGGCAGGCAGAAGCGGAACTGCGTTTCTCCGGGCACACAAACTCGCTCTATCCGGATACGGCGGCAACCTGCGTACTTCACGACGAGGTCAATCGGCGCCTGATCTCAATCGAGAAATCGGGCTCGCGAACTACGGTGGTGTGGAATCCAGGCGAGGAAACCATCGGCAAGTTTCCCGACCTTGGTGCAGACGATTGGCACAGATTCGTCTGCGTTGAAACCGCCAATGCGCGCGGTGATGCCATTGCGCTGGCGCCTGGTGCAACGCACAGGATGGCTGCCCGCATTACGGTAGAACCGGAATACGGTGGCTCACGCTGATGCGGAGACGAAGGCAGATCAGGCGAAACATTCCACCCGGCGGTCAACAGCCGTTTCTGCCAGCGCCGCCTGTGAAGAAGGGGTTCGCACGATGGCGACCATGACCTCAGGGATGAGCAATCTTGACTGGGCTGTGCTCTGCGCCTTCTTCATTCTCATGCTTGGGTTAGGTTTGTGGGCGCGCACCAGGATCAGGAGCGCCAGCGATTACTTCTCCGCTGGCGGGGAGATGCCATGGTGGCTCTCGGGCATTTCACATCACATGTCGGGCTATAGTTCTGCGGCGTTCGTCGGCTATGCCGCCATCGCTTACTCGACCGGCTTCACCATCTACGTGTGGTGGGCATCCACCATCACGCTCGCGATGTTGATCGGCTATTCCATCTTTCCGCCTCGTTGGGCCAAGCTTCGACAAGTGACGGGCATGATATCGCCGCTCGAATATCTTGTGATTCGCTATAACCTGTCTACGCAGCAAGCTCTAGCCTGGAGCGGCTCGCTGCTTAAGGTTTTCGACGTCGGCGCCAAATGGACGGCAACAGCTATTCTGCTCCATGTATTCGCAGGCGTGCCGCCGGTTTCCGGCGTGCTGCTCACGGGAGGAGTTACCCTGGCTTACGCGGTCGCAGGTGGTTTGTGGGCGAACGCTATCACTGATTTCAGCCAGTTCTGCATTCAACTTGTCGCGGGAAGCTTGCTTCTGGCCGCGGTCCTGAGCCGCCTAGGCGGCATTGCAGCTCTCTGGACCATATGGGATCACTTGCCGCCATCGCATGCACATGCCTTCGTCGCACCATACACGCCGCTGTTCGCCGTCTCATTCTTGGTGATTAATACGCTTTCCTATAACGGTGGCACCTGGAATTTGGCGCAACGCTTTATCGCGGCGCCCACCGGCAACCAGGCAAAGAAGGCGGCGCTCTTGTCGGCGGGGCTATACCTTATTTGGCCCTTGGTGCTGTTCTTCCCGATGTGGGCTGGGCCATTACTGACTCCTGTGGATACCAATCCCTCGGATTCCTATGCACTTCTCGTCCTCATGCTGCTACCACACGGGTTGATCGGGCTGGTCTTGGCCGGCTTGTTTGCGCAGACAATGGCAATGACTTCTTCTGACGCCAACGCCATTTCTGCTGTTGTGGTCCGTGATATTCTGCCCGCTCTGCGCCGCGATCGCATCAAACTCAACGATGCATCGCAACTGCTCGCCGGTCGTATCTGCACTTTCGCTTTTCTGGCAGTGAGCATGATCATAGCCATCTTTGCTGACCGCTTCGGCGGCGTCCTGGGCCTCGTTATTCTCTGGTTCGCCGCGCTCCTAGGTCCGATTGCGGTTCCGATGCTGTTCGGTATGTTGCTTCCATTCCGCCGCTGTGGTTCCGGAGCAGCACTTGCCGCCTGGTTAGGCGGCATAGTCAGCTTTGCGCTGATCCGATTCGCTTTTCTCGCGCGGATCACTTCTCTTGCGGGCGATATGACCACGGCGATCAACGTAGGTGGACCCGTGGTCGTTGCCATGGCGCTCTACGTTCTGCTTGGTGCATTCACTTCCAGTTCAAAGCCTGCGGCAGATGCGCTACTCGACAGTATCAATCGGGATTTGATCGCAGACCAGCACCCAAAAGAAACTCAGTTGACCGACGCCGGAAAGAATTCTACGGAGGGATGCGCATGACAACTTTTGAGAGAGGCATGGCCACTTTCGATATCGCTGAATCCCGCTTTGCAATGGGGCAGCGTGCAGCGGCAGATATTGCACGCGAGATCCGAGTTTGTCTGGAAAAGCAGGCCGATGTGCGGATTGTTTTTGCAGCTGCGCCGAGCCAAAGCGAAATGTTGGCGGCGCTACTCCGCGAAGAGCGCGTTGATTGGTCGCGCGTAACGGCGTTCCATATGGATGAATACATTGGATTGCCGGCCGGGGCTCGACAGCGCTTTGGCTTGTGGCTCCGTCGCGCCATCTTCGACCATCTTCCGTTCAGCGCCGCACACCTGATTGAGCCGGGAGAGAATCCGGAGAGAGCCGCGGAGGACTACTCGGAGAAGCTAAATGCCGCTCCGATCGACATCGTTTGCTGCGGCATAGGCTGCAACGGGCACTTGGCTTTTAACGACCCTCCCGCGAACTTTGCGGATCCGCTAACGGTTAAGATCGTTGAACTCGATCCGACGTGCCGTCAGCAGCAAGTGGACGATAAGTGTTTTGCGTCCCTCAAAGACGTGCCGACGCACGCTCTCACCGTGACTATACCGCGGCTTGTTGCTGCAAACGCGATCTTCTGCTGTGTACCCGGCGCTCTCAAACGTGAGGCTGTTCGCCGCGTCCTATCGGAGCCGGTTAATCCAATGTGCCCTGCGACTGTACTGCGTACGCATCCGCGGTGCGTCATTTATCTTGATCCCGACTCCGCCGCAGAGACCGCTGAAGTCAAAGCCTTGCAAAAGGCCTGATATAGCGTGTGGATATGTACGCCTCCCCAACAACTTTCCGGCCGACGGCTGGCGACGGGTATTGTTCGATGGATAGGACGCTTTCTCTCTTATGGCGGCCTCTATTGACGATAACTGTATGCTTCTCAACTAGAATCAGCTCTAAGAATTGGGATTCAACTGACGGTCCGCTTGCAAGAGGCCAAATACGAACAATGCTACGTTCATTGCTCGCCGCTTCGCTGCGAAACTCCTCTGAATTGCGGTACATCCCGGACCGTCACCCCCATCGCTTTGTCTGGCTGGAATCAAGGCCGCCCTTACTAAGTCGCGCATTGCCGTCGCGGCATGATAGATCGGTTGCGCCAGGAACAAAGCGTAAAGGACATTGGCAACAAAGCTTTCTGAACTTCCCTTTGTCAGAGTTCGGATATCGCGTATTCGGCACCGCGGAAGGTGCGCAAATCAGGAGTCAACGGAATGGGAAAGAGGCTCGGCAGTTCTCTAATTAGTATCGTTCTGGTTCTATGCTCCGAGATATATGGGAAGGCCGGTCCGCTGCTCGCGACCGCGGGCGATCCGCAGTCTGGCTCGACCCTCACTCACTGGACCTTCAAGGAAGACTTCAACCACGGTATTCCAGGATGGGTCAGCTATCCGCTGTTTCAGGACGTGGGTTACGATCCCACAATTTATACGAAAGAAGTAAGGGGATCAGCCGTCCTCGTCCGAGATATGGTTTCAAACGGCGAACGCCTACAGCGGGTGGGGATGATCCGCTCGCTGAAATTTCATATGGGACAGTCAGCTTCATTTCGAATTATCTATGAACTGGAAACCTGCGGGCAATTGCAGGACCTGCGACTGGTTTTGGGGGACACCAAGAGGCGACGGAATAGCTACGTGCTGCCTTTCGAACCAGGAGCGCACGATGTACGCATCGATGGCCGACAACTGGGACTTCCGTCTAATGGCGTCGATGTGGAAACGATCGTTTTAGAAGCAGAAGTTGCGTTGCCTCCTCGAGGGTGCCATAGTCAGTTAACCCTTCGCGCTCTGCAGATCGATGCGGAGCGCGAAGGGACGCTTTCGCTTCGTGCACCCTCCTTGGATTGGTCGTCGGTTCAGAATATCGCGGTATCGAAAGAAATTGTAACGCCGGTGCATCCCCTCAACTTAGACCTAGGGCCAGGCGGTACCGCGCGTATCGATATCTATGACGAAGAGGGAATGCACACTCTGACCCAGAGCATTCCGGCAGGGGAAGTCAGAGAGATTCAGGTTGCTGCGCCCGGCAAGCCGGGCCTCTATCGAGCTGAGATCAGGAGCGGCCGGGTCAGAACAGATTTCAGGTTTCTGGCACTGGCTAGAATACCCGACCATCCTCGAGTGCTACTTCAAGCTTCGCGGCTTGAGCAACTGCGGTCGCAACCAAACTCGAATCAACTTCTGACGATTGTTCATCAACGTGCAAGCGACTTGCGCCATCGTCTTACCTACAATACAGATGCTGGAGCGAATATCGAACTCCTCCCAGCCGACAACGCCATTCCCGGCCTTGACGAGTTCTACGATTACATCTACAGCTACAGCGACTCCATCGCATTCAACGCCCTCGATTTTCGTCTGAACGGTGATCGACAGGCGCTGGAGGCAGCACGGCGTGGGCTTGCGACCGTTTCCGCATGGACCACCTGGACACCTCCCTGGTTTGTAGCAAACGGACTCGATACCCACTTCGGAATCGGGATCTTCACCGAGGAACTCGCGTTCGGCTATGATCTGGTTGCATCAGAGCTTTCGCAGGAAGAGAAATCAAAGATCGCTGACGCCCTCTGGAAAAAATCGGTCCTTCCTTCCGTAAACGCATACTTTTTGTACGATCACGTGCCGATCAATGCGACAAACCACCTGGCACACTCCGTCGGTGGAGCTATTGAGGCCTGCGTCGCGCTTTATGGCGATGACCCAGAGTGGACGGCCAGGTTCGGACCGGCTTTGGCGGAACTGCTGGTGGCGTATGAGCACGTACTCGACGGCCTCATTCTCGATGACGGCAGTGAGGACGAACCGGCACGCTATCAGGAATTCGGCATGGAAGGGATGTCTTGGGGCTTGGCGCCGCTCGATGCGCTGGGCATCCGTCCACGTGGGTTTGCGAAGATGATGCAGAGCTTCTGGTGGCTTCGCTATGCCCAGGTCCGTCCGGGTCTGGTGCTGGATACAGGGGACACCGGGTGGAAAGTGGCAGAACGTTCAGGATTCGCGTGGGGAGCGGAATTCACTAATGATCCGGCACTCAGGAGTTTTTACGAATCCGCCACAAACTTAAGCCTGAAAAGCGGGTCCATATTGAGTGGTAAGGGTCCAGGCGGAGTGGGATTGCCCGGGCTTCTTGACCTGCTGTGCTGTACGCGAGACGCCGAGCCCCTTCCATCGCCACCGCCTTCGCGCATCTTTGCCGAGCGAGGCAGCGCCATCCTGCGGAGCGGCTGGGGGCCTCAGGACACCGTGATCTCCCTTCGCGTGGGGCCGTGGTTCAATCACGAGCACCACGATCAGGGAAGTTTTCTGGTGGCTGCTCACGGTGAAGAATTGGTTTCCGAGGCCGGTTACGCACACTACGACAATGAGACGGATTTGCATTTTCACGACTTCTTCACTCAGGCGCCTGCCCATAACACAATCATCCTTGACAACGACCCTTTCAGCCAGGAAGACTACGACGGCCGCTATTGGCCGCCGTTCCAGGATTTCCCTAAGTTTCAGCGCTACGTTCTCTCGCCAGGTATCGACTACCTTTCTGCAAACCTTGCACCGGCGTACCGAGACGGCGATCCGGTCACGAGATTGACGCGTGATTATCTTTTCCTGAAACCGGACATCTTAGTCGTGCACGACCAGATGGAGGCGCCCGCGCCCCACGAGTACGCATGGCTTCTGCACATTCCACCGGGAGCACAGACGAGTATGCAGGGTAATCAGGCGTTGATACACGGCAAAGCGGCTTTTGCGGTCATAACCAACGGAGGGGAGAACAGGCCCTGGAGCCTGGAGCGGCAGCCGATACCGGCCTACGGCACCTATAGCGACTTTGACGGAAAGCCAGTCGAGCCGCGGGAAACTTTTCGACTGGATTCAGCGCGAGAGAAGGCTGGGCATTTTCTGGTTGGCATGCACTTCCAGGCTGCCGGGGAGGAGTCCACGCCCCTTCAAGTATTTCAAACCACGTCAGGTGAAGGCTTCCGGTCGCCTGACGGGTCTGCACAGGTGCTTTTCCGCCGCCAAGCCGGAGAGTTGAACTTAGGGGATCTGACGGCTGAAAGCGACGTCCTGGCCATCAGGAACTCGAATGGCGAGGAAGAGGTCTTCGGTGGGAATCTGAAGGACTTGAGGCGTGGTAAGGACGTGCTCCTTTCCGCTAATCCCGCAACCGATGTCACCATAAGTCAGCCCAGTGCTCCGGTTGAAATCCACGTCTTTTGCTCAGCGAAAACAGACCTGATCGTAAATACAGGAAAAACACCCCGTGAGGTAAGCCTGGATCGCACGCTGGTAAAGGCTCCGCGAGTCGCGGACTCACTAACTTTCGGTCAATTGGCTAAGGGAGAGCATATCATCAGCATCCGCTACTGAACCAAAACGCTCACCACTTTGCCATTCATTGAGAGTATTCCAGTACCAGGGCGATATGGACGACGGAACAAGCCTTGATTTTTGTCTACTCATGGAGTGCGCTCGATGAGTCTTTTTCCAATCAGAGTCGCCGCGAGTTTCGGAATCGTGAGATGTCTCGGGTTCAACCTCGGAGATCACTGCTCGAATTCAGATTATCCCGCTTATTCGACTTCACTAAAGAGAATCGCTTAAAGGTCTGCGGCTAGTCCACTACTCGAACGGTGACTACAGAAAGCTCTGGATCTGCGCAAGGCCGTATCCAATTCACCGCGTCAAGCCAAGAATTGACGATAGCGAATCTAGAGAGCAAGAGAGCATCGCGCAGGATAAAGTGATACGTCTCAAGCTCGACAACGATCGCGCATGGATTTCAACCCGCTACATCGCCCCCATCTGGATCACGGCTGCGCCGTAATCAGCTACTCCACTCGGGGACAGTTCGCAGACCGCGTGCTCATCCACCTGATACGGAATTAGGTGAAAAGCACTTGCTCAACGACCGCATGGCCACGTGTCAGTCTCGCGCAGGGCTCAGGATGCTCAAATTCTTACCAATCACCGAGAAAAGCTCCCACAAGCCATCAAGAAAAGGCTTATCCGACGAGATGTAGCCTAAGCCGTGCGCAGGACGCGCTATCGAGCGATAAGCGACTGATGAACTTTTTTCAATGCGCGAATAATATCACCTTCGTCGTGTTCAGTTAGAGACGACGGAATTGCAAGCAGAATGCTCCTCTCAAACAGACTGTCTGCTACCGGACATGTTCCCTTCGCGTATTCCGCGCGGAGCCCAGCGTTCTCAATAAGATTCCATGGAAATCCAGCCTGATCGACACTCGTCCTCTGAACCAGGCTGACGATGTTGTAGTAAAGGTGGAAACCCCATTCGGTCATCAGAATATTCGTGATGCCCTGCGGATACGTTACAATGCCCTCGGCCCGAAGGGCTCTATTCACTTTTTGTGCTGTCTCTGAATCTCTATAGGTCGTGATCAGGAATGGCGATGTGTCTCCAGCCTCGTCAACCACCCTGCGCAAACCGATACCCCGAAGCGATTTAATTGCCTCCCGGATGCGATATTTGCTGCGATGCATGCTCCCGACGATTTGAGGAAGCTTGGCTAATTGCACACGCAGCACGGATGCGCGGATTTCGTCGAGCCTACATCCTTGACCCCACAGGCACAGCTCCGGATCATTCATGATGAGGCGGCCTGCATCATTGCGTGCGTAGCCAAGATCATGACACGCAAAGGCGCGATCGTAGAGACGCCGGTTATTAGTCACGACGGCACCTCCTTCGCCAGCAGTCATGTTTTTGTTCATCTGGAAGCTGAAGACTCCCATGTCGCCAAAGCTACCAACTCGCCTCCCATTGACGGTGCCACCAATGCACTGCGCGCAGTCTTCGAGAAGAAATAGTTTTCGGCGATCAGCGACGGCGCGAATGGCTTCAATGTCGGCCGCAGCGCCACTCATGTGCACGACGATTATGCCGGTGGTTTTGCTGCTGATCCTCTCCTCCAACGACCTTGGATCGATGCCGAAGGTGTCGTCAATGTCCGCCAGCACGGGAATGGCTCCGCGGTTGATGACTGCTGCGGCCACTGAGACCCACATGTACGCTGGAACGATCACTTCCTGCCCCGGACCAACACCGAGCGCTCCTAGGGCGACGTTCAGAGCCGCGGTGCCGCTACTCACCGCTACTACATGCTGTACGCCGAGAAAATGCGCGAACTCCGACTCGAAGGCCTCAACCTCTCGTTGCAGGGCCACTCCGTAATATCGAAACATCGATCTGCTGCCCACTACGCGGGTTGCGGCTTCAACCTCCTCTACTCCCATGTGGTGCACACCAGGAAACTCCAGAGGTAACGCCTCTGTTCTCACCGGCGTTCCGCCGTCGATTGCCAATTTGCTGGCTACTTCGTCACATTCTTCGATTGTGGTCTTTACTTTCTTTTGCATGGACAACTCTCTTTGGGCTTGCGCAGTAAAGTCGATGCCACCTTGCGATTAAGATCTTTGGAAATTGGCGTCAGAATTCTGCGGCTCAATTCATTCCAGTACGCAATATATATGGTATATAATCGAGTCGTCAATCGGAATATAGTGCTTACCTGAATTATTGGAGATCTGCTCGGGCTACCATGACGATTGCGAGCTGCGGCGGTCGCCGGGAACTCCCTGCGATTGTCTGTCTGAGGAGTCGATCGGTTTACCTTCCCCAAGCGGTGATGAACTGGAAAGGCTCTCCACTTGATCCAGATACCACGCAGAATCGCCACCCGGCTGCAGAGGTTATGCGCACCCCAGGAATCTAGGCAGTTGTGTGAAGACTTGTCGAAACGGCCTGTCCTTCACTTAAGAAACTGGCTTATGAAAGCGTCATCCTGGCGGTCCTCTTCGTCGGTGACATCGCCGACAACGTAGCGATAGGAGAACTGCGGTCCCGCCGCGATAACGTGTTGAGTCCAGTTGGTTGGATCGGTCCAGAGCACCCGTCGCGGTTCAATGGCCTTCACCAAGTTCTGTAAATCCCAGCGAAGGACGAAGCCTGGAACAACTGCATCAGCTAAGTCGATCGTTACGGAGTTGTCCAGCGCTGATCGAAGGCTCTGGGGAGTTCCGTCAAGCCAGACCGTCGTCAGGCGTGAATCAGCGGCCGCCGCGAAAAGCAGCCAAATGCCGGCGACGCCGCGGGCTACGGCACGGATCGATCTTGAATCGACATCCGGGCGAACACTCAGCAGATCAACACCGCGAAGGATATCGTGCGCCCTCATGGCTGGCAGATTTCGGCCGATCAGGTCGGCGTGAAGGTCATCGTACCAATCGCCCGTTGCGGTTGGCTGGGTGTTTTTCCAATGTGACCGGCGGGGCTCGAGTAAGAGTACGATCTGATTAAGAGCAGCCATCTTTTCGGCCAATTTTGTCGCTGGCGTCCTGCCAAATCTTTCGCCATCGCTCACCACCACCACAGCGGACTTGCGACCGGAAGAACTCGGCAGGTAGAGGGCAGCATCGAGCCAGATTCCCGGCTCGCTCTCAATCTCGAGTTGATCGAGCGAACCGGATTCGAATTTGCTTGTGCTCAGTACCTTAAGGCTCGGCGCGGAAGTGTCCCCTGGAATCTGCAGTTTCTTCAGTTCTACGGCAAGCTCGTCAATCGAACCGTGGTCTTCTCGCTCTTGCAGATCTTGGCGCAAGACCTCGTGAAGTTTGCGGCTGCCGGCGAGGTCATCCACATGGCCGGTCGGAGTCACACATAATTCGAAGTTGGAAAACATCTTCACTGGCTGTTCGTGGAAGTCTCCATCGCCCTTCTTCAACCAGCGAATCATCCAGCGATACAGAGCCTCGCGACTTTCCAACGGCATTCCGTGTGGACCGGGTGCAACCATGAAGCCAACGCGGTCCCGCGATTCGGAAAGATCGTACCAATGCTGCGCCTCACGATATACATGTTCGACCCCCTCGTGACTGTACCCGTATTGATCGGCTTCGCTTGACTGAAGCAGCCACGGGGTGGGAGCGGAAAGTTCCACGAAATCGGCGGTGTCGAGGCCATCTGCTAGAAAGTGAGGAAAGGTCATCTCCCCGTGGGGGCCCTTTCCTGAAAACATGGTCTGGTACGAACTGGGGAAGCAGGCTGAAACAACAGCCTTGATGCGTGCATCGAGTGCGCCAATGAACGTTGTTAGAGCGCCACCGCCGGAGCATCCTGCAGCTCCGATTCGCGAGGCGTCGACCTCGGGCCTGCTCGCTAGGTAGTCCAGCGACCGCATTGCGTCCCAAATGAAGTAACGCGCCAAGCCTTCGCCGATCAGACGGGACTGAGCGTCAAGTTCAATATGCTCGGGGACGGACCATCCTGCTAGTGCCTCACCGAATTGTCGGCTATATGTCTGTTCGCGCTCACCCTGACTGATGGGGTCGAAACTGAGCACAACGAAACCCTTTAAGGCAAGGTTGGCCGCGATGCGTTGATTCTCGAGTTTTCCTTCCTGGGTGTGGCCAGCCTGCAAAAGCACTGCGGGATAACGACCGGGGCGATTCGGACGGTAGAGATTTGCTGTGACATAAAAGCCCGGTAGAGATTCGTAGACCGTTTTCTCAATCGTGTAGAAATCGGTGTGCAGCTCACCAGTGATTTTTGCGTTAAGGGGACCGTGATAATTGGGTAGTCCTCCAATTTCGTGCAGCAGTTGATCACGCACAAAGAGTTTGCGCTGTTCAGCCCCGACACTCGTTCGGATGGCACGAATCGTCTCTGCGCGTGCGCGCAAATTGCGTTGCGCGATGGAGTTCATCCAGTTGAGAAATGTATCCTCGGGTTTCGATTGGCCCAAAGCAGATGAAATTGCGGCCAAACAAAGCAGAACCCCAGCGACAAAGGACCACTCCCTCGAAAGGCGAACTGAACGAAAGACTAGCGGTAGCAAAATTGAACCTCAAGTAGAATTCGCCGCCAAGAAGGAACGCGTATTCACAAGGTTGATCCCAGCCAGCAAAGTTCACATCTTATTGCTAAGTATTGCTCGGCGGGTGATTCATTGCTGCAAATTGTCGTCTTATTAGCTCCACCAGATCGGAGTGATCAGGAATCTGATCGAGTAGTTGTGCAAGGGTCGCTTTGGCTTTGGCAGCTAGCGCTCGATCTTCTTCCGCGGTTGGGTCCTGATAGTAGGTGCCGTTGTCTCCTTCCCGCCCTGACACCATTTCCAGATATCCAGGAAACTTCAACCAAGACTCGTACAGCTTTGCCAATTGAGGATCCCTGCGCCTGTAGACCTTCTGGATATAGAGCTCAGCGTACTCCTCAATCGTCAGGCGCGGATTCCAACCAAATTCTTCAAAAGCCTGAACCGCATTGTCCCAACTCTTATAAGCGACGACCCTGATCTCCATTCCTTCTTGTCCTCGTTCATTCAGGATCGAAGCTCCATATTTGTAAGCAAAGTCAGGGAAGCGCGAAGCCTCGCGGTGGAATAGATACCATTTGCTGCGGGGAAGATACTCCCGCCGGGACAGACCAGCCATCAACCCTGACCAATCGATATCTATGAAATTGGGGTAGCGATCCTGATGTTCGACGATGTCACGTGTGCCCCAAGAATCGTATACCCAGCATGCGATTTTGGGATTATGCCGACGCGCCACTTCGACCATGACTGAGAAGTATTTCTCGAAGATGGCAAAGTGGTGCCCGCGGCAGCGGTCGCAATTACAGACAATGTAGTCATCCTCGGCGAACTGACCTCCGATTCCGTCCAGTTTGGGATAATGTTCAAACAAATCCTCGAGGTAGCTCCGCCAGAAGTGCATTGTTTTCGGTTCTGAGGCACATACCCAACTGCATTTGGTCTCTAGATTTATCAACTCTCTGGTGTCAGCTTCGTCGAGAACGCCTTGTCCTAGCCTCAGATACTCCTCCCATTTTTGCCCGTCGGGGATATCTTTCAGGTTGACGTTCTTGCCCGCCAGTTCCGGATAGCGTTTGATGACCGGAGTGAAGCCGTCGGGGAAATTGATCATCGTAAAGACACGAATCCCACGGCTGTGGGCATAATCGATCAACTCGGTCATGAATTCATGCTTGACGTTAGGGTGGTAACGGTTGACGAGTTCTGGAAAGCGCTTCGAATCGTACGCAATGCCAAACGGCAAGCCGAAGATCCAGACATTAAGATTGTTGATTTTGTGTGACGCCATCCAGTCGACAAAGCCACGCCAATCGTAACCCGAGCCGTCCGGCTTCGCCCATTCCTTCTCCCACTGGCCTCCGGCATACCACTCCGGGCCCCCGAAATTGGTGGCTATACTCCGGCACCGAAACGCCGGAAGATTCAGTATGGGCGTCACCATGGAGTTCAAAGGGCCAGCCACCAAAGCGTCATCTTCCAGGTACAGGCGGTCTGACAACGTCTCTACGGCATACAGAACGCCAAGAGGCGTGTATGCCGTGACCGCGAGCGCTGGCGCGGCTTGGTAGTCACCGGCATACAAAACAAAGCCCTGCTCCCCCAGGTGTTCCGGAAGCATGGTTCTCTTAGAGAGCTGCTTGTCACGATCCTCGGGGAAGACAACCAACTGTTTTTCCCGCAACAATTGCGCCGCCACACGATTTTCGGCGAATGTGCCAACCAGAATCCTGCCTTGACTGGCCGACGATCGATTCTCCGGAACAATCGCCACTTTCACTCCGGAAATCTCGGCGATCACTGACTGAAGCCGAGAAGCGGCATGTCGGGTCATCTCGGATGCCCCGGAGGGAAGCACAATCTCACAGGCTGGTTTCCTTGCGCTGGCCATTAGAAAAGTGACTGGTTCTGTGCGTCCAGCAGGTGCGCCTTCGACTAAATGAAAGTCTTCAGCCTCAACGGCTCCTGCCTTCGCGGCGGTCAGCGTAGCAGTTATGCCACCCAGTGCGGCACTGCATGATGCTTTCACGAACAATCGGCGATCCAGTCGCTTCATCGGATCTGTTGCTCCTTTCCTTCCCTCACGTTTAGGTGCAGTAGGAGAGGCTGAGAGTATGCTCTCTCCTAGTCAGGCACTTGTCACAACGTCTCAATGGCAACACGTGATCTTGTTCTGGCAGCCTTAATTCCAGCCAAACAACCGATGACGGTTGAGAGACCCCGGGCGGCACCGCAATTCAGAGGATTTCCGTGACGAACGGCCGAGCAGAAATTCCAGATCTCAGTTCGGAAGGCGATCTCGAAATTGTTCCAGGGATCGAGATTTAAATCCTTGTACTTATCGCCCTCCCGGGACGCGCAACTTTCGTTAGGGAAGTACATCAGTCCGCTGGTGTCGTTGAATATTACAGTGCCTTCGGATCCAATGAACTCCTCAAAGTTCCCATAAAAGTTATTGGTGAGAATCAACGAGAGCTCGACCTTGCAGCCTCCAGGATGGTCATACGTGATGAACAAATGATCGTCGACTTCTCTGCCGTCTTTATAGTGATAGATTCCGCCCGAGCCATAGACCGAAATGGGGGTCGATCCCAGAAACCAATCAGTGAACGAGGTAATATGACTTCCCCACTCAGCCGTCAAACCTCGCGAATAGATGTCGTACATGCGCCAGTTCATCAGGTGTTCCCAATCGGGATAGCCCCAGGGCTTGGGGTCGAAACCTGGGAAGGGCGGTTGTTCATGTTTGCGCCAAGATTCATTGTTGTGGCTAAATAGGCGCACAAAATGTATGTCGCCCAACAGCTTGGGGAGGATGATGCTCTTATACATCGCCGTGTGGAGTACATCGTAGAAACGCGGATAGCCAATCTCGAGGTGACGATGATGCTTCTCTGCAGCGGCAATCATCTGACGGCAGCCCTCTTCGTCGTGGGCCATCATCTTTTCGCAGAAGACATGGATTCCAGCCTCCAGGAAACCTACCGCAATCTCGGCGTGAGTCCAGAGCGGCGTCGCAATGATCACCATCTCGAGCTTTTCCTTCTCCTTCATCTCCCGCCATTCGGTGTACTCCCTAGGTTGTCTCCATCCGCCTTTTGCTAGACCTTGACACGCCTTGGCCCGGTGAGCCGGATTGATATCGCAGATGGCAACGACGTCAATGAATTCCGGGAGGCAATAACTCAGCAAAGCAGCCCCTTGACTACCTACACCGACAATCCCTGCTCTCACCGCGCCACCTGAGAACTGCCGCGGAACGCAAGTTTCCAATTTCATGCGCTCGGGGTTAAGCTCAGGGCCTACAGTTCTCCAGAAGTTCTGCTGCCCAATGCGCTGCTGCTCCAGAGTCAGGTACATATTATGTTCGCTTCCAATCTCACTTCGAGGGAGTGTCAGCGGCGCGGGACTTCTTTTTCATCGAGCGGCCTGCACGAGCTCCCATCTCCATTGCCATTCGTAAGAATCTCGCCAGTCGATCTAGATGCCGCGTAACTTGGCGAACTTTCTGAACTCTAGGGATTGACTGTGAGCTGGAGTATACCTGACGATAATTACTGCGTGCAAGAATAAACGCTCCCGCAAAGTGCGGTTTTATGCTTGCATTGTTGCGAGTTGAGTGAGGTTGTTGATTCGCCTTACTATCACTTTGTCAAGACACGGGCTCTTCCGACGTAAAACCTTTGTAGCCGGTACATGTGTACCGATTCGATTTGTTGGAGATTGCGATGAAACTGCGCTTTTGGTCGTCTCTTGCCTTTGGATTAAGTACGGCACTTTCTGCTCAGGTTAGCCTGCCGAGAATCCTTTCCAGCCACATGGTTGTACAGCGCGATCTGCCAGTTCATGTGTGGGGGAAGGCGGCGCCGGGAGAGTCTGTGTCCGTGCGTTTTCGCGGCGAATCCCGCAAAACGAACGCCGGGCCATTAGGACGCTGGAGTCTTTACCTTGCGCCGGGTGCCGCAGGTGGCCCATTCGAGATGACAGTCGAGAGTAAACATCCCGGCAATGCAGTGGCCCAGACCATCACGCTCGATGATGTCTTGGTGGGCGATGTTTGGGTCGCCTCGGGCCAATCGAACATGGAATTTCCGATGAGCGATGCGGCCACAGCAAGCCAAGACATTCCTAAGGCTTTCATTCCGAATCTGCGCCTGTTTGTGGTGCAGCGGCAGGCCGTCGATTACCCGCAAGACGACGTGGAGAGCGACGGCTGGAACGCATCGACGCCGAATTCAGTCGGTAACTTTTCCGCTGTGGCCTGGTATTTCGCGCGCGAGATCGGGGCGCGCGAGCACGTCCCGGTGGGAATCATTAACTCGAGCTGGGGCGGCACGCCCGCCGAGGCTTGGACGCGCATGGGCGCTCTGGCAGCAGACGCCGCCTTGATGCCGGTCTTTGCCTCGTGGGACAAGTGGGCTGCGCGCGAGAGCGACAGCGTTTTTCTTCGCAAGGAAAAACCGCACCTGATCGCGGAGGCCAAGGCTCAAGGCAGGCCGGCGCCGGAATTCCCCTGGCTACCGCAGCTCGAGAGCCAAAGCCCGGCATTGCTCTACAACGGCATGATTGCACCCCTGACGCCGTTTCCCATTCGCGGCGTAATCTGGTATCAGGGAGAAGGCAACACCGACTCCGACCGCGCTCCGCTATACGGACGTCTCTTTCGCGCCATGATCGAGGACTGGCGCAGGCAGTGGGGCATCGGCGATTTCCCCTTCCTGTTTGTGCAGATCGCGAATTACAAGGCAGGCTCCATCGAGGACTGGCCGACCTTGCGCCAGCAACAATTCGAGTCTCTGGAACTCCGCAACACGGGAATGGCAGTAACTGTCGATATTGGAGATCCTGAAAACATACATCCCACTGACAAGCTTGACGTGGGCCTGCGGCTGTCGTACTGGGCGCGAGCAATAAGCTACGGAGAGAATGTTGAGGTTTCCGGGCCGCTCTTTCGCCAGGCGGTGCCCGAAGGTAGCTCGATTCGCGTCTGGTTCGATCATTCGGGAAAGCTTGTCATAAAGAATGGCGACCTGGTGAGCTTTGAAGTTGCCGGAATTGATGGCAAGTTTGTTCCCGCGACTGCTGCCATCGAGAACAACACCGTGGTCGTCTCGAGCCCCTCGGTCACCGAGCCCGTGTATGTGCGCTACGGCTGGAGCGACAATCCTCAATGCAATCTCTTTAATGGCGCGGGCTTGCCGGCCTCGCCGTTCACTTCGGCGCGATAGCAGGCTCGTTTCTAAATCGTAATCGTTTCTGCTTATTGATCACGCACGAGTCGTTCGCCCACCTGGAGGATGCGGTTCCAGGCTTTTCGGTCCAAGTGTTAGTCGCAGACAAAACACTACGCTACTGCGTAGTACAGCGAGAGCGAATATAGGATGGGAAGAATATCGAAGCATTCCGACAAGGGGCCGTGCCAACGAGTATGCCGGCGTTCATTGAACGGCCATCATGCATCGGACTCGCGTCCCTCAAAAGAGCGGTAACACAAGCGAGCACATCGCGATGGCCGGTTCTTCAAAACTTTTGGGCCAACGCCAATCGCACAGTCTTTGACAATTCACTCGGCCTGTCTACTTTGACGGCTCTGAACCCTGCCGCTCTCGCGCTTTCCAAGCCGGGTTGCGAATCTTCAAATGCAATTCCAGCTTTTACGCCGAGTCGTTCGGCAATAAGAAAATAAGGGGTTGGTGATGGCTTCGGCGATGAGGCCTCACCTCCAAAAACCATCCCGTCGAATATGCCCTGAATCTGCGCCGCACGCAAAATCGGTTCCACATCAGCCCGCTCGGAGCTTGTCACGAGTCCCAGCAGATAACCATCCAGCGACCTCATGAACTGGGCAGTTTCCGCAGCAATCGGGCATTCCTGTAAGGACCTTTCCACCACCATACGTTTGCGCTCGCGATTTTTAAGAACAAACCTGTTTAGATCCGGGTTAGGGATGCGCGCACGAAAATATTCGAAGATCTCCATATCGCTCACGCCTTGCCCTATACGGCAGTACTCATCCCACCCAAGCTCAATTCCGTAGCTCGAAAGCAGAACTGCCCAGGACTCCCAGTGGAGCGGCTCCGTATCGGCAATTACGCCATCAAAGTCAAAGACGAGCGCTTCGCATTGATCGACCATGGAGTTTCATCCTGCGCAAACAATTCTGCGATTGGCAATTTTCTTCCATTTTAAGCGTCAAAATAATCGCACAAGCCGTTCACGGACGCGTTATCGAACGATTGGCTCCCTTAGGAGCTCGATTGTAGTGTTGTCTTGCCCAAAGTCCACAACGAGGCAAGCGTAGTCAATATCTGCGACCGCTCGACCCGCGTGCGGTTCGCCAGGAAATTCATCCCAGATCGACAAATCCACATCCGAATCCAGTTGGTTGACGCGATTTCCTGGACAAAACTCGATGATTCCTGCCGCTAACGTTCAAGCAGTGCGAGGAGATGCGGATGTCGGCCGCTTCATCAGGAGCTTCGAAGTCGCGACGCTGAACTGCAACTGCTTGCAGTGAAGAGCATACATAGCGAACGTCACGCGCTGAAGATCGATGGCGCCTCGGCGCGGAGTGTTTGACAACGACCAGCTTCGGGCGGCATCAATGTTGCACAGTTGAAGATTTCGGGCATTGGAGGTCTATATCCTGGGCAGCTTAAAGGAAGAAGTCGATTATTAACGTTGGGCAAATATCGATGTCCCTCTAGCTGATTACGCGCTGCTGAAGCCCCGCCGGCCAGTACAACCATCGATCGCCTCGACGACGCATTGGCCAGTCAGATGTGGGAGTCGCGCAGGTACCGCACCAATTTGCATTGAGTACATCGCGACAGATCAATATCCTGTGACGGTGCGTTTAGCCTGGTCATTTATTGAGGAGGAAAAAAGTGCCATATCAACGAGTCCGTTGTAGATCTCAATGGCTTTGCCGTGGACCAGCGCGGACCTCGACCAAACCGTATCGGTTTGATTACGGCTGAATCTCCTCAAGAGCAGATACGCATTGTCCCGTGCTCTATCTTGCCTGTAGCTTCTTTGCTTCGGCTTCGATACGCACGAAGATCGCCCGTGCTTCCTTGTATCTCTTCTGTGCAGCTGCGCGATTATCGCCTAGATAGCTCGCCCATGGTCCTCCTGGCGATGTGTTTGTAATCAGACTGTCAATCCATCGCACAAAGAACTCCGCGTCTCGAGCACTGGCGCGCACTGGCTCCTCGTTTACTATTGCAAACACGGCCCCGGTGTGACTTTGATGCCCGGCCTGCCAGTCCATACGCCGCGCCGCCAGCCAGCCGCTATGCCGAAATGCTGCCGTGCATTCGAGAACAGCTGGCTTCCCCGGAGTCGCCGAAGCTGTTCGCGACGCGATGACTGTTCCGTTTTGAACAAGCTCAATCGTACCCAGGTCATCGACCATCGATGACCACTCGATCTTCACATGGACCTTTCCGGCTCGTTTTATGTGCACTTCGTCCCCGGGCTGCGCGCTTGAATTAACGGTCATGTTCAGGAATTCACGGTGGGCATTACGGGAGATAACGGTACGCCCATGCGCAATGCCATCGATCCATTTCCTGTAGGTGAGTCTGCCGTCTGGGATTCGAACATAGGTGAGCAGGGTGCCCAAGGGTGCACTGTCGTTACATGAATAATCGGTGCTGGCAACGATTCCCGGACGGAACCCTGTGTTCAGAAGACGATAGTAAGCCTGGATTGCCGAGTCGCCACCACGCACGTCTTCCGACACAAAAGCTGAGGTACCCAGAGCCGTTTCAATTGGGTACTCGAGGGGGGTGCAGCAGGTGAGTGATTGAGGGATTCCATCAGGCGGAGGATAAAAACCGTATGGGAGGTACTGCATGTGTGCGAACCCGCCAATTGCGCCCTGCTCCTTTGCCCACGAGAGAATTGGATAGGAATACTCGGCCCAAGGCTGGCCGCCATGGCTCAGACCCAAAAGCACCAGATGGCCGCCGATTTCCTTGCGCTCGAAAGAGACACCGAGTGGATCATAGTGCCATTCCGCGTCCCAATGAATGATGCGACCGCTGGTCGATGTCGGATTGTCCTCGCCGGTGATCTCTTGCAAGTCCTGAGCGGCTTCCCTGATCTCACCGTTTCCGGCGTCCGCCAGAACAGAGATTACGCTAAGGTCGTTGAACTTCATCATCTCAAGCAGTTGCTGAGACGTGAGCATCTCCTTCGCGTTAGCTCGATCGCAACCGATCCCACGATGGACGTGTGCGTCGCCCGCGAACCAGTCAGAGGGTTCGGGACGCCCTGTTTGTGCCTGCGGCAAACAGCAAACGGACAGGCAAACAACTGACACAATAAGCCTGAAGCAGGAAGAACGACCGAATGACTTTGCTTTGCCTGCACTCATGGTCATGCACTCCGATCGGGGCGACTGGTAAATCGCGTGTTCACGGCTACTGAGCATGTTGGATTTCTCGGACCTTCAATATTCGGCAACCGTTCACCGTCCTTTTCCTATTTTATTCTAACTAGGTAGTAATATGCGCATTGATGCAATATACTTTGGCAATATTTTTCTATAAAGAAATAACTTGCTTGACAAAGAGTGACTGACAACCATAACGTTGCAAGTGCACACCGGTCGAATTGATTACCTCGAGGCTTGGCTCGAGATGATCCGGGAATGGAGGCTGACATAATGCTGTCGGACCCTTCGAGTTGCCCGAAGGCAGGCGTCAGCCGTAAGGAGTTCATCACCGGTGCTGCTGCCTGTTCGCCTATTGGGCTGGGCGGGATCGAAGTCGCGCCCACGCTAAGGCTGATAGCTCATCTGAGTGACCGCGCGTCAATGCCCGGAGACCACACAACGTCCGCGTCTATCCGATGCCTCCAGGCGAGCCGCTGTCACATGACTTCACGGTTTCGGCAGGGAATAAATCCGTTCCGGTGTATGTCGCACGGGTTTGTTCCCCCGCAAGCGCAGAACGGGAAGTTCTCGGCGATTCTTCTCCATGGAATGATCCGGACTGGGGCACCGCATGTGAGCTGCTCCCTTCAGTTAGTCCGCGTAAGTGAGAGCACTCGGGTTTGTGACCCGCCCCGGACAACTCTGCCGCAGGAGGTTGGAGATTTCGGGTTTTGGGTCATTTTGGGTCATTTGGGTCAGGTGGCAACGAGCAGCAATGTGACTGATGAGGTATGGAAGCGACATATCGAGGAGCAGAAACCTCCGGCGCCAGACGATGACTTCAACATGGTGTAATCGGCCACCAGGCCGATCGATCTGGCTACCTGTCCTGCCTGGCCAACTTATTGCGGTCTGGTAAGTGAAACAACAGACAGCCAACACGAGGGATTTTAGATGCGCGCGTTCTTTTATGCACTGATGGTGCTATCCGCGACCGAGGTTATGGCTTACTCGCCTCCGGTCGAAACTGTCGGCCCACTTACGGTACGCATTGAGCGGCCGTCGTTGGGCGCATATGGGGCTGACGGATGGGTGAAGTTTGATCGGCCGGACACACCAACCACTCTTTATGTGGAATTGCATAGCGCTGCCGATCAGCCGCTCAACGGTACGCTTCATGTGCGCGTGATCGACCACTGGCGCGTCGCGCCCGATGGGCCAGTGCCCTTCACTCTCTCGCCGCGCGGATCCGCAAGAATGGCGTTCCAGATCAGCTTCGGCAGCGGTACTTATAATGCAGACTATCCGATCCATGCCCTGGCCGAGTTCGATTACGAGGGCCGACACCTGGTAGCGCACCCTATTCTGATCGTCGCGACCACGCAGGCCGATATTCCGCGCGCGCCGCTACCGGTGGAATGGAAACCTGTTCCAGTGCCCGCCAACGGCGCTATGGGCCTATGGCGAGAACCGGTGCGGCGCGAGTGGACGACCGTCCACACGGAACAGCCTCAATCCGGGGCCACCGGGCAGGAAAATTTCGAGCTTCACCCTGCCATCCAGTATTCCGAGCACTTCGATCGCCGTGAGGGGATCAGGATGACGTTGGGCGAGCGCCTGCCTTCCAAGCGCGAGACGGTGAGCGCCTGTACGGTGGAATACGCATTGGCGCTGCCCAAGTCGGGGCCTCTGGCGCTGCGCTTTGGCGCCGCGGCTCTCAACGGCGCGCTGTTTCGCGTCCGTGTCATGCGATTCGATTCCTCTTCTTCCGAAGAAGGAGCCGTTCTTCTCGAAAGGCGAGTGACTGCAAAGGATTCCCAGGATATCGAGGCAGATCTTACCGGCTACGCCGGACAAGATGTGCGAATTCAACTTGAAAGCACGGGCGATGCCGGTCCCGCTTGGTGGGTCGAGCCTACGATCGTTGCTGGAAAGCCGCAAACTCCCGCCGCTTTTCCTCCGCCCTCGGGCGCCCCTTCGCGCTTGCTCGGCACGGTGCAGGGTTATGAGGTGCGGGTATACCCGGGCAGCCGTGGAATGCTCGATTCGACGATCGCGCTGGCGAAGGGCGGTCAAACCTTGATGGTTCATGGGTTTCGTATCAAGGTGCTCGGCGACGATGTCGGAGATTGGGGATCGGTCAGCGAACTGATGGCGGTCCACGAGGAATCGGCCTCCGGGCACTACCGCCTACGCCATCACTTCCGCAGTTGGGCCGGCTCGTTCGAGATTCTCGCGGAAATGTGGGTGAATGCTCGTGGTCTTCAAGTCCGCTTTTGGATGGAAAACCTCCCCCCGGCGCGGCCATGGCTGGCTGTCTACCTTGAGGATGTCTCTGCCGGGCCATGGAGCGAACGCCTGGCAAGGGTCTATGCCGGCCCGGGCAACGTTATTCAGGATCCTCAGGCCTTTCACCTCAACTTCGATGGCCATCAACTGGCCACTTCGTATGTGGGATTTGATTTTGCCGACGGCGTCTCCCTGCTTCAGGGCGTGGATGCTATTCCGGACAAGCTTCAAGTCGATCCTTCAGATCACACTTACACGTTGGTTACTCCACATGCGCAAACTATCACCTTTCTCCCTGCGGATAATGTATGGCAGGCTGTGAAACTCTGGCGGGCAAATGAGCTTCAAGCCTCGGCCGGGGTTCCCAAACTGGCAGGACGTTTTGTATTCGATCTCTGGCAAACCGATTACGCTGCGAACACCCAGGCTTTGGAGCGTGCCTTCCGCTATGGCCTGACCGACGCCTTGGTGGTCTGGCACGATTGGCAGCGCTGGGGATACGATTTTCGGCTGCCTGATATCTATCCTCCCAATCCGAAGTACGGAACGCTCGAGGAATTCCGGAAACTGGTGCAGATATGCCGGGAGCATGGCGTATTATTCGCTCCGCATGATAACTACACCGATTTCTACCCTGATTCGGAGAACTTCAGCTACAACAATGTGGCTCTGCAGGATAATGGCCAGCCGGAGCCATCTTGGTATCACGCAGAGGTCGATGCGCAGTCCTACCAGGCCATCCCTGATCGCATTCGCCCATTTGTCGAGCGAAATCTCCGGCTCGAAAGACAGGGTTTTTCACCCACAGCGTACTATGTGGATGTACTTTCGGCGCTGGCGCCGTACGATTACTGGACCACGGACGGCCAGTTCGTGAGCCGCAGTGTTACGAGAAAGATATGGGGGGAAACCTTTGCCTGGATGCGGAACTACCTTGGTGATAATGCGCCGCAGATCTCAGAAGCCGGCCATGACCGTCTGATAGGTTTCCTGGACGGCGCACAAGCCAATATGCTGCGTGTCGACTCCAAGCCCGATCCCTTTGTATGGAACATCCAATGCGCGGACGCCGAACGCATTCCCTGGATGGATGCGGCCTACCATGACCGGTTCGCGCTACACGGCGCCGGCTACCAGGATCGCTACACTTCGGGAGGACTCGATGTTGCAACCCACGGCATCTTCAGCGACGACTACATGGCCACGGAGATGCTAAGCGGTCATCCCGCTAAGGTTGAGGAGCCGTTTTCACGCAACGTGGTACGTAAATACTGGCTATTCCATGACATCATGCGCGCGCTTGCCTTGCGGCGTATCGAAGGCGTGGAATTTGTGGCCGGTGACATCCACCGGCAGCACGTGACGTGGAACAATGGAGCCGAGGTGTGGGTCAATCGCAGTGTGAGCGATTGGCAAGTGGGCGGCCGCACACTTCCACCGTATGGTTTCTATGCTCGTGTCCCAGTGACGGGAGGCGCAGTTGAAACCGCTGTTGTGCGGCAAGCGAGCGGCATCGTCGAGTGGTCCCGTTCTCCAAACGCATACTACTTTAGCGATCGCAATGGTGCCGCATACAGACTGAGCAGGGAAGAAGGCGCATGGCGAGTTGTGGCCGCTCCTGACAGCGCAGCCTTCACGGCGCGTGTGCCATGGCCCGCCCCGCTGCCCGCTCAGGCGACGTCAATCGATGAGAACGGCAACGAGATCGGGCACGTACCCATCCGCCGCGAAGGAGAAACTCTTATTTTCTCATTTGACTCTAAGACGTTCGCATTTGTGATCGGGGACTGCTCACTGGGCTGGAATCGTCACTCCCGTACGTGCCAGAGCAAGAATTGACCACGTCGCTTCGCGGAAGCTGAGTGACGTGTCGGAGTAAAGGAGTTCATCGCACAGTTCTGATTTCACAGACAACAGGATTTTCGAATGGTTTCGACACGGGTTCGGCGTGGCCATGGTCTCGATGATCGTTTCAAACCACGTAGAGGGGTGCCCCCGGTCCCTCGCTCTTCTTGATAACATGACGCTCAGCGCTCACCTAATGGGATGGACCCCGCCTCGTGGAGGTGAGTTGGTAGGCTCGCTACGAGGGTTGACAGACCATTAGGTCACTTCGATGTTGCCTCCATTCGCCGTGAATCCGCTTGCGGATTCTTTCCGCCGGAGATGGATAGAATCCTGGCATGCAGGTCGCCGGTAGGTACGATTCGGCTGCAATCGCCGGATTTTGCCGCGGCCTCACGAATTCAGTGGCAGTCCAGAGCCGAAACCGCCGTCTACGGCAACCTGTGCACCTGTCATGAAGGAAGACTCATCAGAGGCTAGAAATGCAGCCACTCGCGCGACCTCTTCAGGCAGGCCGACCCGCCCCAGCGCGTGCAGCTTCCCAGCGGCTCTGCGCGCGGCCGCCGGATCGGGCTGCGCCTGGAAATAGCCCTCGGCGAGACCCGCATCAATATACCCGGGGCAGATGCAGTTCACCCGCACATGCGCCGGACCGCAGTCGATTGCCATCGCTTTTGTGAGACCGATGATTGCAGCCTTCGTAGCGCAATAGCCGGCGCAATAAGGTTCGGCGAAGTAGCCGTTAACCGAGGACATGTTCACGATTGCGCCGCGTGTCCGGCGAAGCTCGGGGAGAAATGCACGCGAGCAGAGAAATACGCCACCTACGTTGACCGCCATTTGCCTGCTCCACTCTTCGGGCGTAGTGTCTTCGACCTTCTTATTTACTTGAATTGCCGCGTTGTTGACGAGGATGTCTACTCTTCCGAACGCTTCGAGGGTTCTTTCCGCCAGCAAGCATACCGATTTTGGATCCGAGACATCTGTTGGGACAGCAATGGCTTTGCCGCCGATCTTTTTGGCCGTAGACTGCGCGGCGCTATCATCAATGTCCGCAATAACCAATATGGCTCCCTCATGGGCAAACTCGATCGCGCAGGCTCGTCCGATTCCTGAACCAGAGCCTGTAATCACTGCCACTTTTTGTTCGAGCTTCATCTGTAGCCCCGCACAGAATCTTCACTTATCATTATGGTCGCTTGCCACAAGCGTAAAGACTGCTTCGTCCGGAAGATCTATCTCGACCAAGTTCTCCCTGACTGGAAACGTCCCCTGCTTTATGCAATTCACCGTTCGGCTCGTAAGATAAAGGTCCAAATGGTCAGGCAGGTGAGCTGAGCTACGAAGTGAGATCTGGATGTGATTGGGACCACCCTCTTTCACTCCCACTATGACGAGATCATTCCCAGCGTTCTCAAAAGCCGACACTGTCAACTTCTCCCCTTTTGCGATCGCGCTAATACGTGTGGCTCCCGGATGGACAAAGTGGTAAAGTTGACGCACCGCATAGTACCTTTTACGTGGATAGTAGACTTGGTCGGCGCTGTGATATAGACCGTAGTATGTCAAGCGTCGCATGCATTCTTCGTAATCATCGAAGGCATTGAAGTAGAAGAGACCATTCGCGCCCTGATTGAGCGCGGTGAGAGCGCGGCGATTAGACGCAAGCCCGTAGCTGGTCCACTCGTTTTCCTCGGTTTTGTCTTCGTCATTGAGGTCGCCATACTCGCTCAGCCACACGTGGGTATTAGGATACGCACTCGAATGCACGCGTGCCACCTGGGATCCGACGGATTGATCGCCATAAGAGTGGTAGGCGAGCGCTCCTAACTGCCTCATCACCTTCCTGTCCTGGAGGATCGGCGTCGTGTAATCGTTAGCGATGTTGGCATTATCCGGCGCAATCAGTCGAATATCATCTAGGCCTTCTTTTCGGAGTCTTTCTATCAACGCATCGAGGATTGCCGGAGCGTCAGCCGGATCGATCCGCGGGCCCTCGTTCGGATAACAATCGGTCTCGTTGAATGGACTGAAGTACTGAAACTTAAGATGCTCGTGGGAACGTGCGTACCGCAACATCGAAACCATCTCTTTGGCGAACTCCGGGTACATCGATGGCTTCATGGGGGGAAGTTTGCTCTCGGGAGCACACACATCATGCTTCGGAGGCGTGCTGCTGTCTGCAAGCATCCAGTCCGGCACAGGGCCCATCATCGCCAATTCCGGTTGGATCCCACGCCTGTTCAGATATCGGACCGCATTCCATGTTGCTTCGAAAATCGGCGATGAATATCGGTTGTCATAGTATTCCCAGTTCATTACCTCCGATGAAGAGTTGGGATTAGTTGTCTCCCAGTCGCTTGCGACAAGATATGGAACTACTCGAAACATTGTCACACCGAGATCATCGATGAACCTATCGAACATTGCTTTTTGATCGTCGCGAAAATAGGGTGCTGTAAAATTCAGTCCAAAACCGTCAATAGTTTGGAACCGCTGCGATGTATCGACGATGACTCTGCTCGACGCGACAGCAACCTCTTTCTGTGCCGCAATCGGCATGGCCACAAGCATCGCCCATATCCAAAATGTAAAGAAACCGACTCGCATGATCCCTCCGGAGAATTCTCTTTAACTCGACTCTAGAGTTTGATTCCAAAGCGCTCCAGGGCGTCCGTGCGCAGCGTAACTCCCAATCCAGGACCATCCGGCACTGCCACAAATCCATCGATCATGCGGATGTCTTGGTTCGTAATTTCGTCGCGCAGAATCGTGTCTTGCTCCACTACGTACTCGAGGATAAACGAGTTCGAAATGGAAGCAAGGAAGTGAAGAGACGCTGCGATATTGATATAGGTTGTGAAACCATGGTTAACCACTGGGAGCGCGCGATCTTCCGCAAGCGAAGCAATCTTCATCGCTTCGGTAAAGCCCCCGCAGCGTGTCAGGTCGACTTGAACAATGTCGATCTTTCCACGGTCCATCAGGTCGAGAAAGGACAGTCGGCTGCTTTCCTCCTCTCCAGCGGCAATCCGCAGCGGAGTGGATTCGCAGAGCCGGCGATAACCATCGTAGTTGTCCGGTAAAAGAGGCTCTTCAAACCAATAAGGGCGAAATTGTTCGAACTGCTTCGCACGGTGTATGGCTGTCTTAGTGTCGTAGCAGAGTCCAGCATCGATCATGAGATCCGCGCCATCACCGACTCCTTCACGAGCCGAGCGAACAAGATCCAGATCCAACTTCTCGTCTTGCCCCAGTGGGCCCCATCCGAATTTGACCGCGCTGAAACCCTGACTAACGAAGCGCTCCCCCCGTTCACGGGTGTCGGCGGGCGTATCCCCAAAGAGGGTGCTCGCGTACGCCCGAATCTTCGAGTGAAATCCGCCACCGAGCAGCTTCCAGACTGGCATTCCTAAGGCCTTCCCCTTGATATCCCAGAGCGCCAGATCGATGCCGCCCATGGCGTGGATCGCAATGCCTCGCCGTCCCGAATAGATGTTTTCTCGGTACATTTTGTGCCAGATCTTCTCCGTCTCGAAGGGATCTTCACCGATCACCAACGAGCGAAGGCCAGCCGTAACGGCATGAGAGTAAGGCCCTTCGATAGCTCCCTTGACGGCCAATGGCGCGGAGTCCACCTCGCCCAGGCCGGAGATTCCGGCGTCCGTCTCCACAACAACGATCAACGCATCCTGACCGCTATCAGCCCGGTCTCGCACGACATTTGACCGCAGATAATATGTCTTTACATCGGTGATTTTCATCGTCAACTTCGACATCAGATGTTCAGCTGTTTACTCACTCTAGAAGGATTCCGCTTGAAGTTACAATCTTAGCCGCGAGGAATTGGTTTTTTTGTCCCTCCTATCGGACAGGTAAATTGATAAGGCTCCCATCGGTTCAAATTGGTCCGGAAACATCAATTAAATATTCAGAAGCCGATGCCAGAGGTCTTTCGGAGGGCGAGGATACACCCTGTATGCAAGAGCCTTCTTCAACAGGCTGCGAAAGAGTCTTTGTTTCCCACTTTTTCCTACAGGAGTTTGGGATGACAGAGTGATGCGTGGAGATGATGGGCAGTAGAGCCGGATGTTCGATTATGTGAGATTGGAACTGCGGATTCCCGGAGGATCATTCGGCGAGGGCGATACGAGTGAGAGGGGACCGGTCGTTACAGCGGATGGATGCAGTGTTCTACAAGCTATATGGGAAGAAGGATGGAGTCGTCGATTGCTTTTTCAGCAATCGTGTCGCGCAGTGAGTGGTGTGTTTCACCTTGTTGCGACTTGCGGCCCGGTGTTGATGTTCGGAGGAAGGGAGATCAAATGAAGATCTGGACCAGAAGAGAGTTTCTCGAAATTTCTGCCGTTGCGATGAGTACAGCCACGATGATCCCTGGCTCGCAGTCAGCATCTGGTGAAGAACCGCGGCCTGCAGTTACGGATGGTTTTTCACCGATCGCTTTGAAGGGGAATACGTCGTTCGAAGAACTTGCCAAGGCCGATGTGTCAGACACGATGCGCTGGGCTGCTCCCAAGGCGCTTCGTGGTTCGGTTGTGCTGTGGGGTATGCCTTTCCGGATTGATCGTCCTCTTCTGCTCAGGGACCGGCCTGTCCTGGAGCAGACCTCCGGGCTAAGGGCCGAGTGGTTGGTCTTCCACCACACAGCAGACGTCAAGCCCTTGCGAGCCGATGACAACGGATTCATCCGGCCCATGCAAGGCGAGGGCTATCTCGGCGAGCATATCGCCGACTACGTGATCATGTTTGCCGATGGAACAGAGGTGCGCGAAGCCATTCGGCGGCGTCACCAGATCGGAATGCTGCATGCGAGGTGGGGCGAGAATTGCTTTCAGGCAGTTGCACAGAATAAACCATTCCCGATTCGCCTAGTCTCTGAACAGCCTTCTATCCTCGCGAGTTTACCGGGCACTCCCCCTGGCAGCGTGGAGACCCGCGTCGATTTAACTGATCGAGAGGAGTGGCTCAATTGGCTTTGGGCCTGGCAAAACCCACATCCCGAAAAGGAGATCACGTCGCTGAGGTTCGAACCGATCTCTGGCATCATTGTCATCTCTGCGGTATCAGCCGGCAAAGCCAGCTCGCAGCCCTTGCGATGGGAAGGGCGTCGAAAAGCGATTTTGAAATTGCCTGAAGACCATAACCTTCAACTCGACGTGGACGGCAAAGGTCAATGGAAGCAGATTCAGATCGATATGGGACAGGTGATCTCCGTCGAGCCACGGACTGTCTATCCGAACGCCGATTGGGAACAAACCTACAACAACAAGATGCCCGAGGCCCGAGATCACGAACTACTGGTGGAGTACACGGCTCATGCCGATGCCAATTTCCATCTGTGGAATGGATCAAAGATTCCTGTCTCCGAGCTGGACGAGCGTCTTGTCTCAGGACCGTTAACGCGCGTGAGTCCGGCAACACGACCAGTCAAGATTCGCATTTTGGAAAAGCAGAGCGGCAAGCCTGTGCCGGTCAAGTTGCACGTTCACGGAGACAGCAGCGAATATCTCGCCCCTGTGGATCACCATCGCACCGCAAATAACCGGTGGTTCCAAGATTATGCGCCGGAGTTTCGGACCAGTGTATGGTACGAGACGCAGTCCGGCACCTTGGTGAGCAGTGATGACCACCGCTGCGCCTATATAGATGGCGAAACGATCATCGATCTACCAATTGGCACTGTATACATCGAGATCAGCAAGGGCTTCGAAATCAAACCGGTTCGCAGGAGATTCCCCGTAACGTCCGCAACAGAACAGATCGAAATCGACATTGAGCGAGTTCTTCCCTGGCGGGATCGTGGATGGGTGACAGCTGACACCCATGTGCATTTTCTTTCCCCGCCCACTGCCCGCCTGGAAGGCTCTGCCGAAGGCGTCAACATTGTTAATCTCCTGGCAAGCCAGTGGGGAGAGCTAATGACGAATGTGGGCGATTTCGATGGCGCGACGACGTTCGGATCTAAGGAGTCTGGAGGTGACGGGGAATGGATGGTGCGGGTGGGCACAGAAAACCGGCATCATGTCCTCGGGCACATCTCTCTGCTCGGCTACAAAGGACCGATCATTGCACCCATGTGTTCCGGCGGCCCTGGTGAGTCCGCGCTAGGAGATCCTGTTGGGGTGCTTTTGACGGAATGGGCCGAGCAGTGTAGGCAGCAAAATGGAATTGTCATACTGCCGCACTTTCCCAATCCACGATGCGAACAATCCGCGGTTCTAGTAGACGAAAAGGCAGATGGCATCGAAATGACTTCAGGGCAATCCTTGTACTCCGGTATCGACCCCTACTCGCTCTCCGACTGGTATCGCTATCTGAATCTCGGTTACTTCACCGCAGCTGTTGGCGGGACTGACAAAATGGCGGCTGAAACTGCAGTTGGGACAGTGAGAACCTACGCGAGAATTCCTGCCGAGAGTGAATTTACCTACGAATCGTGGAAAGCTGCGATACGTGGCGGTGAAACCTTTGTGACGTATGGTCCGCTGATGAACTTCGCTGTCGAAGGAAAGCCAGCCGGAAGCAGGATCTCAATGAAGGCCAGCGGTGGAACGGTTGACGTGACGTGGCAGGTGGCAAGCGTGACCGTACCGATGAGTAGAGTGGATCTCATCGTCAATGGTGAAGTTCGCGAGAGCCGCATCGTGCAGCCGGAACAGGACGTCGGCCACTGGAAGGTTCGTATTGAAAGGAGTTCCTGGGTGGCGCTCCTCGTACGAGGTCATCATCCTGACAAACCGGAGATCATCGCAGCACATTCCTCACCGGTCATGATCCCAGTGGAAGGCACGGAGTTCTTTGCAGCAGCGGATGCGTGCACCATTCTTGATCAGATTGAAGGTGCGCTTGCCTATCTCGATACAATCGGCACCCGAGCCGAGGATCAAGCCTATAAGAGAATGAGGATGAAACTGATGTCAACCTATCGAAAACTTCACAACCAACTACATCAAAACGGTCACTACCACGAGCACAGTAATGGGACTGTTCACCAGTAGCGCCGTTTTTGTGACGATGTGCACAGTGCTTGATAGAGTTGCCTCTCGTGTGCAACCAATTCGAGTTTCTCGCCGAGAGTGCTAAACGCCTGGTCGAAGAAGCAGTCGGGAAAATCCGGGAGGCATTCGCATGTTAAGGTCGCGTTCCAGAGGTTGTCTTATGGTGGGGGCCCTGTTTCTCGCTTCCGGAATCCAAGCCGGCATGACCGCGCAAACGGATAAGGAAGTGAAAGGCAATGCACCTGTGGCGGGCGGCAAGATATTTGTGTTCCACAACTCCATCCGTGACCTTAAAGAGTTCCGTGCCTATGCGCAAATTGCGGCACGCTTGAAGCGTTACGGGAACGTCCGTGTGGACTTGGGTGTTCTCGCAGAGAAGAACCCTGTGCACACGGTGCGCGGGCGGAGTCCTTGGCATGAATACGGCTCTTTTATGGCGACGGAGTGGGCTTTCTTTCCGCCGGCCAAGCTCGTCCCCTATTTGCCGGCGGAGTGGGTTGCCAAAAATCGCGAACTCCTCCAGGGGAAAGTCGCCATCCTCAAGGAGCTCAACCTGGACGCGGTCTTTTCCAGCACCAACACCCAGATGCTGCCGGAAGGTCTTTTCCGGCAATATCCAGCCCTCCGCGGCCCTAGGGTAGACCATCTCTTGCGTAGCAATCAGGCGGCATTTTCCTGGTGCGTAGACCGTCTGGAAACCCTGGATATGATCGAGCAGATGACGGCCGACCTGAAGCGGGTGGCGCCAATGGTACGAGCGATCGAAGCCTGGAACAATGACTCTGGTTCGGGAATTTGCTGGCTGAAAGCGCTGTATCCGGGAACCAATGGTCCGGCGTTCTGTCGCAGGAGGGATGCAGGCGAGCGCGTTCGAGGACTGCTAGAGGCCATGGACCGTGGTGCCAGGAAAGGTGGGGGACCAATTCAGATTGTCCAGGGCGGCAACTTTGCTGACGAAGACCTGGCGCGCATCCAGCGGCTCCTGCCTGCTTATGCCAAGCTTCGGCCAGCCGGCGCTGATTCGCTACCCGACCGCATCGTCGTGAAATCCATGATCAGTGAAGCCTACCCGGTGCGGGGAATCATCGATGTCGCTACGCTCCTTGAAACCCTCGAACAGATTACCGACCCCGCCGTCCATGAGGTCGACATAGACACATGCCAGTCCTGGTATTTCCGCGCGGACGATCAGATTTCCGTTGTGGAACGATTGGTGGATTTGATTGAGGATTCTCTCCGCTCGTCGGCGAAAGGGGCTTTCGCTCGAACTTTGAAGGAACATGAGCTCGCGGTTCGATGGGGTGGGGGCCGGAACGCCGACGGCGTGATGGAAGCGTTCAACCTGGTGCAGCAATCCTTCCGAATCTTTTCCGACTGGCACAAAGACGTTGTACTCCCGCCCGGCGCTGCCTATACCGCCACCGACCGCCTTCTTACTCGGCCGCTGTTGGTAAAGTCCGAGCTGCTTACACCGGAAGAAGAGGCTTATTTTCTTCCCTATATTTTCAGCACTGATGAGCAGGATGCCCGTCTGGACTACAACACCCTGCATGGTGATAGGCGGGTGGGCCCTGGCGAGTATGATTCATTTACGTATAACACCATACACGGCTCGGCGATGGAGGCGGCCAAGCGTTTTGAGGACGCAGCCCGAGGGGGAGCGCCCGAAGCCGCGTGGTTTCGCCAGTTGGCGCATTCCCTCCGCTTGTGGGCGACTACGGTTCGCAGCAGCAACAATTTCTACTTTGCACAGGTGATTCGCGACCGACACAGCGCCGAGCTCGCCGCAGCCCCACGAATACTTCTGACTCGCACAGCAATAGCTGACCCCGACCTATTGTTTTGGAACGAGATTCAGAGAGACGAGATGGATAACACATACGAATTGATCAATCTGCTCTCTAGCGGAGGCGGCCTAGACCTGTTAGCGAAGGCCAGCGATCCAAAGGACGAGGACATGTTTCTCTACGGCCCGAATTTGGTCAACGAATTGAAGAAGAAAGTCACCCTGATGCGCGATCACTGGTTGGACGGCCAACGTTATCTGACGCCACCTGGGAAGTAGAGCCAGAGCGAGCTCGGAGCACCGCTGGGTTGCGCATGCAATTCCCCACTTATCTGCGCAGATCGAGTTCCGGGGCTATCAGGTTCAACCGACGAACCAGTGAGCTGAGCCTTTTTTGGAATCCGGCAAGAGCTTCTCAGACAAGACGGTCTGGGTTTGTTTTTGAACGGGCATTGAGTACGCGATTTGGCAGGTCCGGATTCGAAACGAACAACTATCCAAGGGCCACCATTTTTGTGCTGCCGGAACTCACAGCGCCTTCCGGAAACTAATTCCCGGTTCTTTGGGTCAAAGCGCCTATTCTCTAGCGCTGAGAATGAGCCGCTATGCGATCCTCCATCGAAGGCAATAAGGTCATCGTGAGTTGCAACGCCGTGCCAAGACCGACCGCTATGCGCCATGACCGGGCCGACAGTTCCGATGGGGACCTTAAGGATGATTCCAGGCTGCCGGCTGGTCCCTTTCGAAACGGATTACTGGCCGGACATCACGGTGGGCCGGCAATAGTCAGGTTCGCATGGAATTTGGTAGTGAACCCTTGCAAATCGGTTCCCGAGAAGGGTCTCCCGGACGAAGGCTCAATCCCGTTGTGCCCAGGACAGCAGGGCGTGCCATTGCACCAGGAATGGTTGCCGCCGAAGTCATCTGCACAAATTAGCGTCACGAAAGCTGTTGGCTCGTAACCTTCCTCGATCCATGTCGTGCGTGTCCAGCGCACTAGAAGCAATTGTCAATCACAATTATTCAGAATATTTCTTGGCTGAAAAATATCAAACCTATCTATAATTTGATTGATGACATAAACTGCTCATGCGAATAATTGCACCGATTGGGTGAGAGAAGCCCTCGGACTGCGAAGAGCGGAGCGGAAATGCTCGGGCTAAAAAGGGGAAAACCGTGGAACGAAGAACATTGCTTCAACGATTGGCAAGCTTCGGGCTCTTTAGTGGAGTATCTCCGAGCAGCCTTCCTAAGTTGTATGCCAAGGAGTCGCCTGAATCGACGGGTTCACGCTTAACCTCGGTAAGCGAAGGTTGCACGGCAGATTGTCATTCTCAACTGAGCAGTCGAATTTCTGCGTTGGAGGCAGAGGGGGGTGGCACCTTAGAGCTGAACGACGGCATCTATAAACTGTCTAAGCCGTTGCGCCTGCCCATATCGGTCAGCCTCACGATGACTCCCAATGCGGTGTTACGGGCGGTCCCTGGGTTTGCGGGAGATGCGGTTCTGATAAAAGGTGGGGGGGCGAAATCACGATTCACAGACACGAGCGGCTGGATTCGCGGCGGGGTGATCGACGGAGGTCTCCAACCGCTGACGGGTATTAAGGTTGAGGACGTGCAGCGGCTAGAGATTGCAGACCTGGTCGTGTTAAATGCGACGCACAAGGGCATTCATCTGTTGCCCGGTGGATATGAGAAAAACGTGACTCGGGTTCGCTGCGATGTGAGCTTGGACGCACGCTATGCACCCGGCAGTGTCGGCATCCATTACGAGAACGGAGATAGCAAGGTAATCCTGGCCCATGTGATCGGATACGAAACCGGCGTGCGCAGCGATAAGGGCTCCAACTGGTTCACCCTGGTTCATGTGTGGAATCAGGATTCCACTCAGGGGCCGATGCTCTATTGCTTTTACTGTAATGGCGACAATAACACCTTCAACCAGTGTTACGCAGACTCGCCGACAATAGCCGGATTCTATGTGAACCAACCGAGCCAGTCGTTCGTGCAATGCAAGGTATATTACAGCCGCTGGGCGAAAGACAACGGCGGAGCCGGTTTCCTCATTACTCCGCAAGGGAAAAACGGAACTTACCTGGGCACTGTGATTTTCGCTGACGACGATCACCGCTTGGCAAAAGGGTTCGATGGCGAATTGGAAGGCTCCTGCATCTTGGGCACAACGACCCAAGGTGGGGTGATCGGTGGCTTGGAAAACCGAATCCCATCGGGCAGTTCCACCGTTCCTCCACTCCAGGTTGCAAACAGCGGGTTCTGCCTGACGCGAATGACAGACCCCCCAACTGCGAGCGACGGAAAAATTGGCGAACTCCGGTGGGTTGATGAAGGCGAAGTTTCAGCATTGTGGGTGAAGGCCGCGAGTGGGTGGAAGAAATCTCCGCTGCTCTGATTTCAGCCATCCAATATTCCGTTCCAGCCCATGCGATCGTCACTCCGGAAAGAATGCTTGCCTTTCTCTACAGGCCGCGACAACGCTGGAACAACCAGGCCCCACTTCACTTTGTCCGCTCGAAGAACGGATAGTCTGGGTAACCGCGTTCGTCACCTCCATAGAAGGTATTTCGGTCGAATTCACGGTGACCCCACAGGCGATCGAGCGCCTGAAGGCACAGCTTCGCAGTGCAGTTTTCAATGGCGAATGACAAAGCTGCGCTGCTTTGATCCGGCATCGGCGCGGAACCTTACCGGCGAAAATGTCCCGCGTTTTCCCCGATCGAGGTCATTGAACATGAGGAATCGGAGCTGATCGGAGAGTCGCTTCCGGCGCGGGCCTGCCGAGACGGCAGCCCAAAACAGAATGGCACAATTGAGCGCCTCGAAAGGTGAAGTAAGGGCGCTGCCGTAAGAGCCCCTGCGAAGGGCGGGCCAGTTCCCTCGCCGACACCGGTCAAAGAAGAGTCGATGCTTGGAGCTTAAAACTTAGGAGTGAACCCCGAGTGGCCGGCATTGCGAAAAAAAGCGGGGAGGTTTGACCGCGGACGGCTGCCCCTCCCCTTCCCAGGAGTCCAAGAGCCAGGAGGCTGAGTCCTAGACCCTGCAGAACACGCGATCTTAAATCGATTCCTGAGCGAAGGTAACAGGGCCTCCTCTCGTGATGGCGCGCAACATTTCGATGATTCGCTGCATCGCATTGTGAAATCCATTTTCGGGCTCAGTTCTGCATTCTTGGCGACCGAGAAGCGCGCCGTGTACCCGGATGGTTCGACTGCTGTCTTTGCTCCGCCGATGTCGACCGATCCAATTGTGATCATGCGGCAGCCTTTTTAAGTTCTGCCAGGATGAGCCCACTGCAAAGAGGGCGGCAACGAATCACTCGACACTGGTTTGCTTGCCAATCGTTCTTCCAAGAGTTCTTCTCATGCTTGGCCCGTCGCTAGAGACATCGAACGGGAAATTCAATCTTGTATTCTTAAACCGATTCTTGTCGCGAGAAGCAGGATTGTAAAGAGTAGAGGATGGCGCCAAAGGAAAATCGTCCTATCCGTCGAACAGAACGACTGGACAGTCAGCGGCGGTCAGCGTTGCCTTCTCACTTTGAGGTATCTTCGCAAGATCGTTTCAGATTTTGCCAAGAACGCGTAAACAAATCAGGCATCAATCGTCCGATACGTTCCATGTGTCCGAGCGACAGGAAATCGGCGGCCACCTGATCCTACTGGGGCTGAACGAGGGTGGGCGCCCCAGGGCCGAGTATTCCTATCCAGTTTTGTCGTGGGCAGACTATCGGGGGATCCTTGTCGTCTCCGGTGACCGGAATTACGCCAAGTACCGCCCCCGATTACGCAGCCTGCATGGGGATGACTTCGCTGAAGGGCGCCTGGCGGCCTCCGGTCGAAGCCCATAAGACGGGATAAGACGGCGCGGAGGGTGGGAAGGAACCATAGAGATCGGTCAGAAGGACCATCGTCTGCGGCCGGAGACCGCGTTCATCGAGCCACTCAAAGCAGGGCGCAAACGCCGTGCCTCCTCCGCCGATCGGATTGAGCGCAATGCGCTGGCCGGCCTCGTAGGTCTCTACCTTGTGAACCACAGCGTCAAAGTAGAGCACATAGACGCGCTCCGGCCTCTGCCCTTCAAGGATTGAACGAGCTTCAGCCTCGAAAAGGCGTAACTGGTGCGCGCTGATGGAGCCGGAGCAATCGACAGCGATGGCAACCTCACCCACACTGTCGCGGACTATTCCGGGAAGATAAAGGCCTGTCCAGAGATGGCGCCGGTTGGGCCGCATCCAACTGTAGTCAGCCGCGATTGTTTCTGACCAGAGTCGGCGCAGGAGTTCTCGCCAATTGATGGCCGCGTCGGCGACTCCCTCCATCGTCCGATCAAGTCCCGTGGACAAGGGAGCAGCAGATGTGGGGTCTGAGAGATCCGCTTGCACTGCCACCGCTTTCCCTCGGCCAGCCAAGATATCCCCGACGACTCTTCTGCCCCAATCTTGTTACGAAAATAATTCACTGCCACTTTTGCGCCGCGCCCCGCTAGATCGCGCGCGATTGCGACTCCAATACCCTTGGATGCCCCAGTAACCAATGCAACTTGACAGTCAAGCGCGCTCATACCGTGCCTTCCAGATTCGAGTTCGTTGTTGTTTCTCAGGTTCGGCTTATCAAAGTCTTCTGTCTCGATCTCACGCGCGTTCTGCTACCGGATGAGCGGTACGCTCAGCGGTCCTGAACCATTCGCCAAGAAAGCCTTGGTATTGGGCGGCGTCGAATTCAATAACTCGTGTGAAGCGCATGCCCTTTGCCTTAACAAAGGGTTCGTCCGCCAGATACGCAGTAAGGGCGTCTGCTGACTCCGCGCGTGCAACCAGGAATCCGCCGTGTGGAGGAACTTGAGGGCCGGAGAAGAGAAAAGACACCCTCTTTGTATCCCTTGTCCAGAAATGCATGATGTTCGTCTACGAGGTTCGCGATCTCAGCAAAAGGCACGAGATGCTGTCCTTCCATCAGAAAATGCTTCATTCGCCTTGTCTCCTTCCAGAGTCGCTTTGACCATCTGACGACTTTTGGTAGGCCATGCGACAGTTGTACTCTTGATGTTACGAACCGGTCGGTCACATGTCACTAGAAGGTATTCCGGTCGTATGGGTTCAGCGGCGCACCGACTTCAAAGCGATTTGGCAAGTCCGGATTCGAGACGAACAAGCGCCCGAAGGCTACTAGGTCGGCGCTGCCCGAGCGCACTGCGGCTTCTGCCGATGTCAGATTGTGACCACCTGCAGATATCAAGAGCGTGGGCGGGTGAATGAATTCCCGAAAGCGGGCAGAAGCCAACCGAACGTCCGGATTCTCGATGTCCTGGCTATCGTCAACGCGAGGCTCGACAAGGTGAATTTACGCCAAACGCAGCGAGGCAAGCTGCCCAAGCACGTACGACCACGTCGCACCCATCTCTTCGGGCATTCCTCGGCACTCAGACATTTCCTCCGGCTGCAATCGTGGCAGATCAGGCTTAAACCGGATCAGCGAGTCGCTCTTGTTTCGGCTAAGCAACATCGATCGAAATCCCTTGTGCGCTACGCAACCGCTTTCAGGTTGAAGCACCAGCTTCCAAGGTCCCTATCCCACAGTTCCTTAGCTCAAGCGCCGAAAAGTAAATACCCGAGAGCTTGCCTCCGCGGCCTCGAGCTACTCAGACACTTTTCCGCCCTATATGCATTCGTCCACTGTGAACATGGACGTGGTGCTCTTGTCTGTTGTGCGCTCGCAATTGGGATCCACAGAGTACAGGCGCACAGGCTCGTGATAGCTGCGCGGATTTGCGAGCATGAATGATCCACCGCGGAACGGGGTTCTGGGCTTCGGGAGCAGAATCCGCTAACGCCGCCTTCGTGCCCGTGCTCGGCTTCTGGAGGACAGGCCCATGAGGAAGCGGGTACCCGAAGGCCTCTCCGCGACGGAACGCGAGATCATTCAGGAAATCCGTGCTCTGAGGAACTCGGCCCAAAGCGTTTGGCCCGCGGACTTTCTTCACGACCCCGCCCAACTTGTGCATCACTTCATTCGCGCTTCTCACGGTAATGTGCAGTTAAGAATCCGACCAATCGCCAGAGAGCTTGGGGTAGAAATGCGAACTCTCGAACGCAGCTTTACAGGCCGCTTCGGAATGACTATGGCGCAATGCCAGCGAAGCGCACGTTTTGAATTCTCATGCTGGATGTTGACCCTCTCGCCCCCAACCAAGATCACCGTGATTGCGTCGTTGCTCGGTTACAGACAGGTGCAGGATTTCAATCGTTTTTTTAGAAAGCAGGCTGGCATGACTCCCTTCGAGTGGCGCTCGGAAAAAGAAAAGAAGGCAGCGAGCGATCAGCAATGACTCTCACCTCCCCGCATTGTCCGTCACAGCCCTTCACTACGCCATCTCAGTTTGTCGCGATATGCGAATTGCTTCCGGTTGCTTCTCGCAATGCTCAGTGTCAGACTCTCGCAACAGTCGTGAAGCAAACGGCAGCAGCCCTCACGGACGTTGCTGGCAGAGAGCCTGATCTCTTTAGGGGGACAGGTCACGGGGCGGAGCAATGGCACAGGATGAATTACACATTCGGTCGGTCGTCGATCACGATGGAGCCATCATTCTCAATATCGAGAGCGATATCTTCTATAGCTCAAATAGCACCGGCGCTTACATTTGGTCGCACCTTATTCGAGGAGAGGGCGTTGAGCAGATTGCGAGGGCTCTCGCAGATGAAACCGGAGCCGATTTCGCGGTCGTACTTTCCGATGTGCAAGCGTTCGTGGCAGATCTCAAAGAGAAGCATCTCTTACGCGTTGAGGACCGTCCTTCTGGTCCAGGCCGGGGAGAGCGCTTATGACATCTGCCCGGAATTCGCGGTTGCTGAATTTTCGTCTCGTTCTGATTGACGGCTCGTTAATGCGACTGCTCACTCTTCGGAACCCTGATGGAGTTTCCCTTCCACACGAATCAATTCGGATTGGCAGGCGATTCGCGCATGCACTTACCGATGCCATCCGACGAAGATTTGATCTCCACACGATGCAGTTGACGGTTCTTCCGGAATCGGCTTCGGCTACAAGATGTGCGGTTCACGAAATTCTCCATGCGCAGCCTCAGTCTCGCGCGACGCTATCTTTCGAAAAGCTGGAGAATATTCCCACATCGGAGATCACCGAGGAAGAACGGGAGGCGGTCGAGCGAATCATGAAGGGGCAAGAAACGACATTCGGTCGATTCGGGCGCTTTGGATGGATCGACGATTTTATGGCCAGGATTGGTCTCGACATTGATCGAAACTCGATCCGGCACTTGAACCAGGGATTCGACTTTTGCCTCATGACTTTTCGAGATATTCGAGGAGCGTCTTTCTGGTTCAAAGCCGTGGGCGAGCCCAATCTCCGTGAGTACGCAATAACTCATCTACTTGTACGCCGGTTCCCCGCTTTTCTTCCCCGAATTGTCACCTCGGTTCCTGAGTGGAGCGGCTGGGTAGCTGAACATGTCGAGGGAATGCCGCTCGATATGTTCCTTAGCTTGAACGGATGGACAAGGGTCCTGAAATCGTTGACTGCCCTGCAGGAAGAAGCGGCAATGAGCATTTCCATGATCCGGGAAGCCGGGGCAACCGATTGCGGCTGCGCGCACCTCAAAGCCGCGTTGGATCCATTTATTGAGCAGATGCAGCGCGCCATGCATGCGCAGACTTCGACGGCTGTCGCACAGCTTTCTGACGATGAACTGGATCAGATGCGCGCACAATTGGTTGCTGCGATCACGATCCTCGAGGATTCGGGAATTCCGAATTCCCTGCTGCACCGGGACATTGGCCATGGAAATGTCATCGTTTCCCCGACAGGAGCGAAATTTTTGGACTGGGCGGAAGCCGGCATCGGTCATCCATTTCTCTCCGCCGAACATCTGCTGGCAAGCCATGAGTGCATTCACCCCATGGGTGGAAGTGAGCGTCAGGTGCTGCGGGACTTCTACGCCCGCCTCTGGAATGTTCATGCGAGTACCAGGCAAATTGAACTCGCTACAAAGTCAAGTCCAGCAGTAGCTGCGTTGGCATACGGGATTGACACCTGGGAATCAAGTGCCACCAGGTCCTGCCCTGAACACGTCTGGCCTTTCTTAAGGTCCATCGTGCGGCGTACAAAGCGGGAACTCGAAGCAGTATCTGGGAGCCTTGCATGAAACGAGAGTTCTTGCCGCCATCTCCGCAGGCCAAGCCCATTGTCGAGCGTATCCACGGCATTGAGATCGAGGACCGATTTCGCTGGCTTGAGGATCAGAACTCCTCATCAACTCGGGAATTCATCCGGACCGAACAAAGATTCTTTGAAACCTATCTTGAGCTTCATCAAGCCTTGCGCTCGAACGTCGAATCGCGGGTTCGACAGTTGCTTCGCACCGAGTCCAGGGAATTACCGGTCCCGGATCGTCGAGGCGGGCTCATTTACGGGAAGCGGCACGCGAATGAAGAACAAGCATCCCTCTATCACCGCGATAGCTCAGGAGCCGAGCGGCTAATTCTCTCGTCTGATGCGCATTCCTCGTTATCTGTCCTGCGAGTATCAGCTGACGGACGGTTCCTCGCCTATGCTCTTCGCACGGAAGGAGCGGACCGTCAAGAAGTCGCGTTCTACGATCTCTTACGACACCATGCTTTCAAGGACAGGCTTGCCAGAGGTCTTTTCCGGGGACTTGTGTTTGACCAGACCGGTAAGGGAGCTTTCTACGTCCAGGAGGAGGGCGAAATCGCAGGCCTGTCACAACGCTCAGTGCGTTATCACGTTTTCGGGAACGATCAGAATAGAGATGAGGAGGTCTTTGCATGCGGTTCTGATCCATCGATCCGGCTTCGTCTAATCGAATCTGAGGACAGCTCAGGGCTGGGCTACACGATATTTTCCCTCTCCCACGGGTCGTCATCGCGCTTCCTGATTCATCGTTTTCCCCTGTCCGAACCGCCCGAAGAGATTGCAGTTCCAGTTGGTATTGAGTTATCGCCAAGGTTTGGCCGCTTTGGAATGATTGCGTCCACGACATGGCGCGCTCCGCTTGGGCGAATCGTGTTCATCCCGCACTCAAGCGGACCCGAGGAGTGGATCGAGCTCATTCCTGAGTCAGGGTGTCGGCTTCATGCTTTCGACCTGCTCGAAAGAAACGTTGTTGTGCATTACTCGGATGGTCCGCGGATGAGGACGTCCGTCTACAGCCGCGAAGGGGCATTCGTGCGCGAGATAACTTACCCCGAAGGTGGAACAGTGACCCTGGGCCGGGTCGATTCCCGCCGCAATGAGCTCTTTTTTACCAACAGTGATGTCGTTGCCGGCAGCGTGATCTACGCAATCGATCTCAACTCCGGCAAGACCTCGGAATGGTGGAAGACTGTTGCTCTCCCATGGAACGTCGCACCCACGGTTGAGCGTCATTACTTCCCGACGCTGGATGGAACTCGAATCCCTCTTACGATCGTACGTCCAGCAGCAGCGAAAATGGCGAGGCCGACCGTGCTCACTGTCTATGGCAGCCGAGGCTCGTTTGACCCTCCCAAATTCAGCGCCGTTCTCACCGTTCTGGTCGAAGCAGGATTCAACTATGCGACCGCGCATATCGGCATGGTGGAGGAATTCTCGAATCGAAGGGAACGCCAGCAGTCCAGTGTTGACGCTGTAGTCGCGGCCGCCCAGTGGCTGATTGAGAATGAGTACACGACCCCGGATCACCTGGCTCTGGCCGGCCAGAGTCATGGCGCTCTGATCACCCTTTGCACGATGATCGAAAGACCTGACCTTTTTCGAGCCATCGTAGCTCTCGGCCCGATTGCGGATCTTGCGCGCTTCCATCTCTTTGGTGTCGGGCGTTGGTTCATGCAGGAGCTCGGTTCCCCCGAGGATCCGGAGGACTTCAGCGCATTGTTGGCGCTCTCTCCCTATCACAGAATCAGACGCAGAATGGAGTACCCTGCGACACTGATCATCTCGGGTGACCTCGACAAACGGTGTGACGCCATGCACGCACGCAAGATGATTGCCGCCCTGCGTGAATCGAATTCACTCCGTCCGATCGTTCTCGACTATTCCGAGCATCGTGGCCATAAACCAGGGTTGCCGATCAAGAGCCGCATTAGATCCCTGACCGACCGACTGACGTTCCTGGTCGCGGAACTCACCGATGGATTGAATGGAGCTGACGTATGCAACGTCCATTCTTGATCGTCGAAGCTTACGCACGATTGCTCTGGTACGACGTTTTCATGTCCAGACATGACCTTGCCGCACTCTGTCATAAGATCAAGCGAATTCCTTTGCGATCACGAGTGAAGAGCCGGTTTTGCACGACAGACATTGATTCTGCCCTCAGTACTGCCTGTGCGTTTTACCCGAGACAGGTTCTCTGCCTTCAGCATTCCGCGGTCCTCGTTCAGATGCTTCGAGCTCGTGGAAGCGCCGCCAAGCTGGTGATAGGAACGCAAACGCTTCCCTTCAAAGCCCATGCCTGGGTTGAAATGAACGGAGAGATTCTCAATGACCGGTTGGCCTCTCGCGAGACGTTTCAAATCCTTGAGGTGCTCTGATGAGCGCGATTGCGGGCATCTTTCGGTTTAACCGGCTGGATCGTATCAGCCCGGCCGAGTTAGCCGAGCTTGCGCGAGGGTTGGAGCGGCTCGGCCCGGACGGCGGTGGAGAGATGATCGAATGTGAGGTCGGTATTGCTTTTCGCGCCTTTCACACGACGCCCCAATCACATCTTGAGAGTCAACCGCTGTCACGGGAAGATTTGCTGTTCGCCTTCGATGGCCGACTCGACAATCGTAAAGAGCTCTGCGCGATTCTGAACGCATACCCCGAGGAAACCACAACAGACGCCGACCTCGCCTTCTTCGCGTACAAGCGGTGGGGATCGGCTTGTTTCTCCGAGTTGGAAGGTGACTGGGCGGTCTCGCTCTGGGATCGGGCAAGGAAGCAACTGGTTCTGGCTCGGGATGTATTCGGGGTCCGTCGGCTGTTTTATCGGAGAGATGATCGGGGAATTACATGGTCGACCGCTCTTGAGCCCCTGGTTCAAACGCACCCCGGATCGCTTCATCTCGATCTTGAATACATCTCCGGGTACCTGTATCCGCGCCCCCCGATCGAAGCCACTCCGTACCAGGAGATCCGTGCTTGTCCGCCATCCTCCGTAATGCGTTTCGACAGTCGTGGTCTCGTGGAAACCATTCCCTACTGGAATCTCAACCCACACTCCAAAATCTGGTACAAATCTGACCAAGATTATGAACGGCATTTCCGGGAACTCTTTCAGCAAGCGGTCGGCGGCAGATTGCGATCGGACCGGCCGATCCTGGCTGAACTAAGCGGGGGTGTTGATTCGAGTTCGATCGTCTGCATGGCCGATTTCGTCAGCGCAGGGCAGCCAAGCGTTCCGGTTGAAACCCTTTCCTACTTTGACCCCGATGAGCCGAATGGAGATGAAAGGCCATATATCGCAGAGATCGAACAATATCGTAACCGGCCCGGACATCACATTTCGATGGCGGAATTTGTTCAAGAGTCGCATCCGGACCGCTTCGCGCCACTTCCGGAAGATCATCTGTCGACCGTGCCGGGCTTCTTTTCAAGTTCGCTTCGTTGGGACACCAAAATCTCTGAGGTCCAGAGAGGGACGAACGCCCGGATCATCCTGTCAGGACTCGGCGGAGACGAATTGCTTGGTGGTGTCCAGTATGAAGCGCCGGAACTCGCTGAATGTCTCTGCCATCAAGGATTGACTGCGTTTTTCAAGTCTCTGTTCCGATGGAGCGTTGCACGCAACAAGACAGCCTTCCGATTAGTGCGGGAGACTGTTCAACTTCTCCGCGCATGCAGCGATCAAGAACTTCTGGGCGCCTACGAGGGAGGCACGCTGCCTTGGACGCTTATCAACCCCCCGCACCCTGGAATAACTTTGCGGTCTTTTGCTTCATGGAAAGAACTTGCCCCATGGGGTCTGTGCGCAGAACGAATTCGGTTTGCATTGGCCCAGCAGCTTTCGAACACGGAATCGCCTTTGATAGGTGCGCACGAGAAACGCTATCCCTATCTGGACCGGTCGTTATTCGTGTTTCTCGCGTCGATTCCTCGAACCCAACTCCTTCAGCCTGGCAAAAGGCGGTGGCTGATGCGCCGCGCCCTGCGTGGATTGGTACCGGACCCCGTATTGTTCCGGCGGACAAAATGGTTTGGCTATCGCCGCCCTCTGGTTGCTTTGCGCCAAGAACAGACAGCAATAGAACGAATCTTCAGTGAACCCTGGCTGTCCGACGGAGTGATCCTGGACGCGTCACTCCTCAAGAGAAGTTTCGAACTCGCCCTCCAAGGCTCCACCGACGACGCGATGGCTTTGATCTCAGCGCTGGCAATCGAGCAGTGGCTCCGATCGCTCGTCCGTCACGTCCAAATTGCGATGCCCATGACGAACTTCAAGAGCGAATCCGATCTCAAAAGTTCCACTCTGGTCCAGACGGAAACAACTCTAGCGGAAAGGAGGTGAGAGCCATGCAATATACGCGACCGACACTTGTAAGCCTCGGGAAGGCGTCGACGGCGATTCAGGGTTTTGGAAACAAAAACCCGTACCGCGCGCCGGATGCCGACATCCAGTCGCATTACCTGAGCACTGGAAGCTCGTACGACCTTGACGAATAACGCTCCAACCACCGCGGTGGATCTGGTTCTCCGGAAGCCAGCTCCATCGCGCAGCCTCTAAAATGCCTCAAGCTCTCCTAGTTTTAGATGAATACTGAGGTGCAGGAAACGAGACGTTGGATGTTTCTAGTCTCCTGGCTATTAGATGCAGGTTCGATCTAGAAGCATCCTGGTTATCGCCGCAGCAATTCGCATCTATTGTCCGATCTTCAATTCGGTTTCTGATGGTCTGTTTGTTGTTGAACACGTAACCTCTCCCATCGGGCATACTGTTGTGCCTTTGAGGGATCCGGATCTTCATATCCCTGCAACCAAAATCGAAACCAATCGACATTGCCATCCTGGGCAACCAGTCGAAGATCTGGATCCGAGAAGACGTGTTCATGGGTGTTCAGCACAACGAAATCGACCGGCTTGTGAATTCTTTCAAGCACAGCATATGGTTCCCACATCTCGAGAATGCCACTGTCAGCTCTCGCAACAATTCGAAGAGGCGCAGTGACCCTGTCCATGTTGAAGTCCGGAGAGTCCTGCAGCCAATGACGCAGGCCTTCTCCAATCGGCATCGCTCCAATTAATGCCTCAGCATCGCTTACGAACAAGTGGTCTGGTCCTACATCACAGAGATAATTGAAATACCCAACTGTAATCCCGTCGGTGATTGAGGCGGCAGCAACCTGCAGTTTGCCGGAAGTAAGTGCTTCAAGCACATAGAAAACCGTCCGGCTGAAGCCGATCAGGCCTACTCGCGCAGGATCTACCATCCCGACACTCGAAAGCGCATCGATAGCCGCCTTATACTCATCGACATTACACATTCCCTCGTTCGGAATGCTTCGTCCCGGGCAGTCGCGCACATGGAGTACCATGATGCCTGCCGAGGCCAATTCGCGTGCGGCAAAGGCGCTCGGGAATCCTCCGCTTGGCCGAAAGCGATCTTCGCTGAATCCGTGATTCTCGATTACGAGTGGGTATCTGATTCCCTGGTGGAAGTCAGCCGGTATGTAGAGGATCCCTTGCCACGATCGACCGCTGGCATCCGACCATCGATAGAGCTCCGCTTTAGACAGTTCAATTGTCTTCAGCTGGGGATTGGGATCCAGAACTGTCCTTCTCAGACCTGTGGTGGGATCGGATGCAAGCAAAACAGGAGGATCATCATATGTCTCGACGATTTGGAGATCGACCTTGCTCTTCTCTGCTTCCGTATCCATAGGCTCTTCGTTCCAGGCTCCAGTCGACGATCGGACGATCAGTTTCTTTGGATGATCTTCTGCTTGGTGGACTGATCCTGTCAGAATGACGTGATCGTTTCTCCCCGGCACGAAGGAAACTTCGGAGAAAGCATCGTACCCAGATTCAAATCCCTCAGCAAGGTTTCTGCGCAGGTTGCGCACGCACTCAGAATCACGGGAATGAACCTGCACAACGAGCACACAAGGGACTGGCTGACGTTCCCCTTTCACGAAAGTACCTGGAAGGAGAATGCGTGACCCGTCAGTGGACCATGCGGGCCGAGCACTTCCCTCCTCCCACCATCCAGTTCGCTCCGCCGCTGGAGCATCTGTCAGCGAACTGATTTCACCATTCGAAAGATCGATCCGAACATAATCACCGACGTACCATCCAAAGGGGGCCTCCAGATCCTGATGACCTGCTCTGAGTCTGCCACTCGCTCCTGGATAGGGAGGTGGATACAATTTTTCCCACTCTTCGGGCAAGTCTCCGAGCGGACGAATGGTTACTGCAAACCTTCCGTCTGGTGACAAGGAAAGCGAATCTATTCCGTCCTCAAAAAGAACGACGCGCTTTTTCGTATCCCTGTCGACTACGGCAAATCTCGCTTGTCCCTGGACAGTCCACAATTGGGCGCGCCGAACCGCGCTGGAGTGATCTGTCCGAAACAGCAGATCATTGAGTATTTGCCCGGTTCCAACCGAAGCCGGAGACCACCCGATGGCACGTACCTTCTGAGCTGTTCCGGGCGCGGCAACGCAATACACAAAATGTCTCTCGTCGCCGATATCGAATGAGAGCACGTTTTGGGAGGGAAGACTCAAGGCCTTCAATGTTCGGGTTTTCAGCTGAGCAAGGATGAGGCGACTTGTCCCTTTTGGCGCTTGCGCCAGAAATGCAAATCCGGCTTCCGTTCTTAGCCAGCGAATGTTGCTGATCACCGGGCCCGAAATTTCTGGGCTTGATAGGGACTGCTCTATCGTCCAAACAGGGTGCAATGGTTCAGAGTTCGCCGGAGAGTTCACGAACTTGCGGATTGATGCAATATCGTACAAACGAAGCTCATCGCGCACGGTATCGTCTTTGAGCACGCCATGGGTCGTGTGAACGAGCACCCTGTCTCCGCGCGGAGAGACGACGATCCCTCCTCGAACGCCGCTATACGCATCGCCGAACTGGGTGAATTCGATATCATCGCGGACCGTAAATGGCCGCTTCGAGGCAGTCTGGGCAAGATAACAAGGAACGAAAGGCACAAAAAAAGACAAAAACAGGATTGGGCACCGGAGTGTCACGCTCGGACTCCTCTATTTCCAGGAAAGTTGACCGCCGTAGTTCAAGCGATTGCTGGGCGAAAGCTCGATTCGCGAGCCCGCCTCAGAATGCGAGCCTCAACGTCAGCTGAAGAGAACGGGGGCCTCCCATCTGGTAGAGAGAATCCAGACTTCCGAGAGAATTGTTCAAGGTGGCGTAGGCGTAACCGAAAAGCCCCGGACCAAACGCTAGATTGTTGTAGATTGAACCGAAGTTGGGATGATTGAGGATATTGAATGCCTCTGCACGGAACTGGAGGCGCAAGGTGTCGCCCAGCGGAATCTCACGATGCACGGCTATATCCAATTGAGCTGCATCGAACGCCCGCGCATAGTTACGTGGCAGGTTTCCCTGGACGCCGTCTGTCGTGATTTGGAAGGCATTGAAGTTGAGGGCTCTACCTCCGGGGTAGCTGTCGCCGCGAAGATAAAGCGGCTGCCCGGAAACCAGGTTCGGCTGATATTGCAGATACACTCCGGTCGCTGGATCGAGTATTTGATTCCCGATAATATCCACCGGCGGAGCGCTTCGCACCTGAACACGGGCATCGATTCCCCACTTTTCTGCGAGGAATTTCGGCAGAGAACCTCGGCTCACAGGCGGGGTCCGATAGGTTACTGCCGCTTGGAGGTTATGCCGGATGTCAAAATCAGAGCTTGCACGGTAAAGGTAGTAGATTCCAAAATTGCTTGACGCGTCATCAATCGCGTGCGACCAGGTGTAGGAGACCAAGGCCTGAAGCCCAGGAAAGATGCTCCCCTGATACTGCATCTGGAACGCGTTGTAGCTTGAAAAGGCTCGTCCCTGGGTCAACGAGAGGTCGGTTCCCGGAGCAAAGTTCGGATTCCCGATCTGGCCCGGATAGGTCAGGAACGTCGTCAGAAGGCGACGTGCCCCTGAGTTCACATAACTCAGCGTTATCGTGTCGCGCTTGGTGAGGGCCTGCTCTACGGCGGCCGAATACTGCAAGGAATAAGGGAGTTTCAAATTCGGATCAAATCCGAACACGGTGTTGTTGTAGGGCGGCGAGATGCTTGGGGGCGCCAGTGTCAGTTGACTCGACGTGAGTGGGAAGCTCGCGTTTGCGATTCGTTGCGAGCTTGCGTATCCAATTCCCTGATATCCAGAGCTTCCCGTCTCGTTCCCAGTGTCATAGAAGATCCCAAAACCGCCGCGCAGCACGGTGTTGCGTGTCGTAGAAGGATGCAGCTGATATGCCAAACCGATACGTGGGCCCAGCCCCTGCAAGTCCGTCTTCCACAACGGTGTTCCCGCTGGCGCGAGTTGAAGGGTTGAAAGATCAGTCACCTGATTGACCGTATAGGGAACGGAACCATTGCCGTTCCCTGGAGCGGGATTCACGTCCCAGCGAAGTCCAGCAGAAAGAGTGAGCCGTTCGGTCGCCTTCCATTCATCCTGAACAAAGCACGAGAAATTGATGTAGATTGGATTGTCCTTCGGACCACCAAAGGACTGAGCAATGCCCGCCGCTGGAGAGTTGCTCGCGACCTGCGCGGCCTTCGTGAAGGCCACTTCCTCAAATGGATTTTCGGAAGCCAGCGTCGAACCCAGCCGCCTCCAATCCAAACCGGCCTTTAGGGTATGATTACCAACCGTCCAGGCGTGGGTATCCGTTATATTCCACTGCCGTTGATTGGTCGGAAGTTCGCCAAGCCGGAGACTCGTGAAGTTCGCAAAGGTGAATACGGCATCGAATCCACTATTCTTTTCGGGAAATCCGCTCCCATTCGGACCCGGCAATGCGCTCAGGTTGAATGGCGTGGCCCCACCAAGATTGGTTGACCGATTAGCAATTCGGGCTGTGCTTTCGGTGTAATTAAACCTCAGATCATTCGATTCATTCGCCTTTACCAGATAACTCGCCCCGGCTGTGATGCCGCGCGAGAGCATTTCGGTCGAGTTCTCAACGGCTTGGATATAGGTTGTCTGCCCTGATGGAGTATCCGCATATCGGGCAAATAGGGAGAGCTTCTGTCCGACCTTGTGGTCAATGCGCACGCTCGTGGAATCGAGATGGGCCGGATTCGAGACCGCATCGACGAAATAGTCAAACCCGTCATTCTTCCCATCGCTGCCACGATTTCCGACGGGAAATGCGTTCAGGAGCGGTTGGAGCGGTTGAGGTGCCTGGTTCCGAAGAGTTGCGTCTGGAACTTCCACTTGAGTAGCTGCCTGCGGACTCGCAAGTCGCAGCCCTTCATAGGAGACAAAAAAGAAGGTGCGATTTATTCCGTGATAGAGATGTGGAATAATTACTGGACCGCCAAGTGTCCCACCAAAATCATTCTGACGTTCTGCGGTTTTGGAAAGGCCCAAATAGCCATTAAACCAATTATTGGCATCGAGAACGTCATTGCGAAAATAGTCGTAGAGACTACCGTGCGTGGCGTTGGTTCCAGAACGGGTGTTGAAAGCAAACTGCCCGCCCGGACTCCGGCCGTATTCCGCCGAGTATGTAGAGGTGGTCGTGCGGAACTCCTCAAGAGCATCTACCGAGGCGAGTCCTTGCGTAGTGCCAAGCGATGTCAGTGCCGGAAGGTTTCCTGCGACTCCGGCGCCTGCGCCAAAACTGCCCGCTTGCGCGCCGACGTTGGCGCTCACTCCATCAACCGTAAAGTTGTTCGCCTCCGTTCGCTCTCCATTTACGACAATGTCACCCGCGTATCCGATGCTTGTCTCTCCTGCGCCGCCGTATGACGGCACTTGGGCCACTCCGGGCGCGAGAGTGAGCAGGTCTTGAAAGCTCCTTCCGTTCAGTGGCATGTTTTCGACGAAATCGCGCTCGATTACCGTGCTGACCGATCCGTCTGATGTGTTGAGTTCGTTTCCCCCGCCTTCAACGGTCACACTCTCGGAAGTCGCGCCCACCGGCAAGGTGAAATTCAGCGCCAGGGCGCTCTGCACGCTCAGCGTAATTCCCGGTTTGATGAGGGTCTTGAAACCGGTCTTCGAAACCTGCACACGATACTCGCCCGGCGGCAAAATCGTAACCGCATAGATACCTGCCTCGTTCGTTCTACTGGAATAGCGGATGCCTGTAGCCTCATTCAGGATCTCGATCTCTGCACCTTGAATGACTTTGTTAAATGGATCAACGACTACGCCGCTGAGAGTGGCATTGGTGGATTGAGGATGAACAGCGGTCGTTGCGAAGAAAATCAGCAAGAGCAGGCAAAGGGCAGCAAAATATCTCATGGGGAGCTCCTCGAAGGTAGACAGTGACGGCTCCACCTACTAACGGAAGCGGCGACCAAATTGTGACGATCTATTGTTACGAGATTCTCTTTGAAGTGCATCGCTGTCCGAGAACGCAAGGAGAGCTGCGATCTGTGGAATGTACCTGATTGACACTGCCGTTTCCAGAATCTGCAGATAATTCTAGAAAGCTGTTGAAGAGGATTCGCCAGTAGACCGCATCGGCCATCCCTCTTGGCGTTCTTTCTGGAACTAGGTAAACAGGCCGTCCCTCTTATTGAGTGGCAAATGCGTTTTAGGGTTGTGGCCCGCTAGGTTTCAATTCAGACCAGGGTGTATCGAACGAGGGTGCAGTCCAACGTTCTGAAGACTTCCGCCCTCGATCCTCAGGTTGGGAATGTGAACCGAATGCAGACCGCCGTATGAATCTCTGAGGCAAAGGTCAATATCAGGAGCATCCATCCCGTATTGCGCGTGATCTTGATCGGCAGTCCAACGTTCGATTTCTGGAAACGCAAACGCGACAAAACCCTCCTGAGTTAGACCTTGTCGCAGCGGTCGATTAGCATTCACATTCGAAAGTAGTCTTATGAAAGGAGAGAGTGTATTTGCGAATGCGTCCGAGCTGATCATCTCTCCGCCGATCCTGAAATCAGAGACATGCTCAAGCGCGTTTCCCATTCGCCGGGCGTCGTCACCCAGTCCTTTGTACTGAATGCCAAGGACAGAGATCGTGAGACTTCCATCTCGAATCAAAGCCTCGGGTGCGGTCAGGTTTGTGACCCTCAGATAGGTGTACACATGAACCTGGAGATCCTTCTTGTCAGGCACCGGGTCGACTTCAAAAAAGGCCGCGAGCAGCTCAATCTGAAGTGATGGCTTTGAGTTCTTCTCAGACGCCTGAACGAGAGCATCGTGCTCATTAGACCAGGCGTTATAGGCTCCAAAGCAGAAGAACACCCCAGCAAGGAGGATGAACCAATAAGCCGAGACATTCTGCCTGCGGAGGTGTTCCTCAATGGAAATGATCAGGAGAATGACGGCGAGTGAGGCGCTCCCTCCGCCGAGTCGCCCTGAAGCTCGAATGAACTGAAGAACGCGGATGCCTTTCATCATCCGCATCGTCTCACTGTGCTCGCCGAAAGTCCAGTACCGGACCCGTTAGCCCCTGCCGATTCGGTTTTCATTTACAAACCACAGGAAGTTCGTCGCGAAGGTTCAATTTTCGGGTGAGGACTTCGCCCGAAACAGGATAGCGTGACTGCTGCCAGCCGATTGTTGTTGAGTTGTTGCCTGCGTACGTGACTTCTTCCTCGCTCATTTAGCGGGAATCTCAGGAAAGTGCAGCCTGGTGGGATCGAGCAGCCTGAATATTCGCCTCTTGAGCATTGGTCAGACAGGTTCCGATAATGCTCCAACATCTTCAGACGTCAGGGAGCTCGCGTCTTTCGCGGCGATGCCGAGCCCTAGGTCACGGTGACACTTCAGATGACCACTTTCGGTAAGCGCATCTGTTGCTCGATGAACGTATCGCCAACACGGAGAGAGGCTGATCGAGTTCGCGGACTGGCTAGTAATCCGGCGTCCGCGCTCGCAAACGAGCGCCCTGGATCATCGGCGTGTCTTCGGGAGGTGTTGTTTTGAAAACTCAAAACTCAGCTTAGAGGTGCTTCTCGGCGTGGGGCTCACTCACGAGTAGCTTCTGCCCGACCTCACACAGGTCCCAATTACCCGGAGTCTTTTCCACGCACTTGGGACACGTGTCAATGTGTTTCTTGAAAGCGCTTTGCTTTTCTTCTTGCGTGCTCATGGCCTTCATTATACGAGGCCTCCCGAATTGGCTGAGAACCCCATGACGTGAGCCTAATGCAGAGCAGATACGAAAGTACTCGCCGTCCCCGTCAACAGGGCGTCGTTTGCTTCGTACTTGCGTTTCGCCTTCCTCTCGATGCTAATATCACTCTGTGGCAAGACTGCTTATCTCCTACGATCTGCGCAAACCAAACTACGACGAAGAGGACTATCAAGCCCTGTACAGTGCGCTGAAGAAGATGCATGCGAAGCGCATTCAAGAGTCAGTCTGGGCTGTACAGACCAATGCAAATCCCACTTCAGTGTTCGATCGCCTCTCACCCCTGATGCACGAAAATGACCGGTTACTGGTCGCTCGAATCGGTGCCTTCAAAAACTTCCAGGGAATCACGCTGCTGAAGGGTGTCTGATAGGCCAGCGAACGCGACGCTCAGTGGACGATGATCCCTCGACGCGAGGCGACCCACCAATCCGCTTTCATCATTCGCTTACCGGTCCAATATGCGCGCGGATTCGCGTCAGAAAGTGAGGAATCCCCTCCTTCTTCAGAATGAACTCGTCGGCGCCGGCGTCGAAAGATGCATTCTCATACAGCTTCCCTTCCATCGCGGTGAAAATCAGTACCGGAGTTCTTATCCCAGAGGCTCGGAGCCGACGTACAAGTTCCAGCCCGCCCCCGGTTCGAGGACGAGTCTTTCTTTCCGATCTCAGATTGAACTCCAAGAGAACCGCGTCGAATGGAGAATTTCGCAGAGCACGCAGAGCCTTCTCTTGAGTGCTAGCCAAATCCACCCGAAACCTGAAGCCCCGAAGGGTCCGCGCAAGTCCAGTGCGAACCTCGGTTTCATCGTCAACCAGAAGTATTGATTTCATACCCCGCCGCTCTTCAGAGGTCCCGGTCGGCGCTGCCCTATGGATGGTTTGGATCGACATGGAGGTAGGTGAATAGAAGCGGCTTGCCGCTCGGCCGCGCGCTCCCGCCCTCAGGCTCCGCCGTGATGAAGACTGCGTCGAGTTCCGAGATTGTCCTCGCGTCATTAAATTTGAGCACCCAACGTTTCTGGTTGGTGTCGTCCTGGTAAAGAAGACCCAGGTTGATATCGTGCTTGCCGTCAGCGCCACGGCGACCCCAGGCCTGGAAGGCAGCGTCTTTTTTCAGACCTTTTTGTTGGTCAAGGTCGTACCCATAAAAGACAAGTGACTTGTCCTTGGTGTAGAAAACGCGGCCGAAGGGTTTTTGCGTGCTGCCGTTTTTCGCAACGTCATAGATTTCGGCGATATATAGGTTACGAGCACCTATCAGATTACGGATGTCGCGGTCGCGCTGAAGCAGCGCTTCTTGGCGCGCAATTTCTCTATCCTTGGACTCCACAGCAGAGTTCAGGTCTCCGATTTGCGACTTGAGGGCGAGCGACTGGGCCGAATTCTGTGCGCTCTGGCTGGCAACCGAGTTCAGTTTTGTTTGCAAATCCTGGGAATTGGCCAATGCTTCGGACAATTGACGCTTCAGGTCTGCCTCGTCCCTGAGGGCCTGGTCAAGCTGCGCGGATTGTTCCGCCGTCTCAGCGCTCAATTGGCGGAGTTGATCTTTGTCCTTCGCGGACTCCATGTCGCTCCGGCGAGCCTCGTCCCGCAGCTTGGCGGTCTGCTCTTGGTCCGATGAGGTCTTTCCTGATTCGCTGAGAATGGAAGGTACGGCCAGCTGGGCAGCCTTCGACACTATTTGCACAGCAGGTTGATTCAACGCGGCCTCACCCTCGACTCGCCTATGCTTTCGGAGGGTCCCAACCCGGTAGCCTCCTACTGCGCAGGCAATAAGCAGAGCCGCGGCCAGGGCGTACCTTCGAAGTCCTCGCCATTTCTGAGGTCCCGAATGGGGAACTGGCCGATCAGGGAGTTGTGTTGGCTTCGCTTCATTCCGAAGCGATTCCATCAGCTTCGCTTCTGCGCCTTCGAGCGACCAGGAACCAGGCACCGAGGCTTGGCCGACATCTTCTCCAGCTTCCGCAGCCAACGCGGGTATCATCAGTTCCGCTACTTGATCGTATTGCTCTTTGGTTTTCCGACAGGCATTGCAACCGGCGAGGTGATCCATCAACCGGCTCCATTCCTCCGCCGTCAACTCCCCGGTCGTCGAAAGAGCGCAAAGTTCCCGAAACTCCTCGTGAGGATCTGTTGGCACCATCCAAGCTCCCTGACTGGAGCCATTGTCTACGAATCTGCTCACTTTGACCGTAGTTTCTTGGGCAAAACGTATTTGCGCAATCGTTCTAGCCCTCGATAGTAGTGGCTTCTGACGTTCGAGAGCGAGCGCCCGGTAAGTTGGGCAATCTCCTTGAGAGCGTAGCCTTCGAAAAAGAATAGCCGGATGGTCTCCCGCTGCTCTGGCGTGAGCTCTGAATCGAATTCGGCGAGCAACTTCTTCCCAAGGGTGCCTTCGAGTGTTCGCTCGTAAAAAGGAGCCTCTTGTTTTGGATCGGTGATGCTCAGGCAGGCATCGTTCAGTTCCTGGTTTGCGTAGAACCGTCGGGAGTTGAGGTGTCTTCGCCGATCGAAAGCCCTGTGATAGGCCACATGAATGATCCATGTGGCTGCTCTTCCGTTGGCGGCATTGTAGAGCGTTGCTTTGCGAAAGATGAAAAGAAAGACCTCTTGTACAAGATCGTCCGCTTCTGCTTCGTCCCGCAGGATTCGGTAGGCGACATTGCGGACTGCGGTCCCGTATCGACGGAAGAGACCCCCCAGAGCCTCTTTCGAGCCGATGTGCACCTGCTCGAGCAGTTGTTCGTCGGAGATGTCGGGCAATCGCTTGCCAACAGGCTCCTCGCGGATATTGCCCGAAGGACAAGACAGGCTCTCTTGAGAATCTGGTGCTTCGTCCCGCACTTCCGGCACCGTGGTCAATCCATTCGGAAAATAGACGGCTTCGGTGCTCATATCAAATCAAATCCTTGGAACCTGCGGAATGCTCCGAGAAATTGCTATATGCAACAATCAGCATGAATTATGAAGTTAGAGATCATTTTCCTTGACGGCTAAATTCGCAACACTTAAATCGTGTCGAAGCTACAGGCTCAACTCGGGTCGCGAATACGTGAACTGCGCGGTCTTACCGGTATGAGTCGTGAAGAGTACGCTGCCAAAGTGCGCCTCAGCGCTCGACGAGTCGCATCCCTCGAATTGGGGAAAGGCTGGCCTCGCCCTGCTGCGCTTGAACGTATTGCCAAATCCTTCAGTGTCGAAGTACGAGATCTATTCGATTTCTCTCCGTCTCGGATACTCCCTCGCAGAGCGCTCTAGCCTCTCTGGGCGAGGTCTTTGTCAAACGATTCTTACCTTATCATGCATTCTAAGATCATAAATAGTGAAATATTAGATCATTTTATTTGAACTCTAATGGGAGCACATTTGAAATGTGCCGAACCTCAGGATCTCCCTAGGCTTACGTATCGAAGAATTGAGGATCTCACAGCAATTGAGCCGCGAGCAGCTCGGTGAACGCGTTGGCATGGATGCAAGACAAATTGCCAACTACGAATTGTATGGGACTTGGCCCGACCCCGAGACTCTTGATTCGCTGAGCCGTGGACTAAGCATTGACGTACGCGACCTCTTCGACTTCAGTGACACCCGCAGATGCCCACTTGTTCCTCTCGATGAGAGACTCGGGAACCGCAAGCGGCGTTCAAATCGCGCTGCCCCTCGAGATACCGGTCTCTAAAGCGGGTTCTTTGACCAGTTTTCAGTCGGACTGCGCAATCGCTCAATTCTGTGCGGCGATTCACTCCGGCACGATCAGGCATCCTCGTCCTCGTCATCGCCTTTACCACCGCCAGTGCCTTGGTCAGTGTTTGATTCCTGGACGATTAGGTGCACTGAGAAATCCCGCCACACGGACTGTGCGAACAGGATCGCAAACGAGCGATAGGATGAGAAGCAACGCGCCGCAGCAATGAGCGTGAGACAGGCTGCGAGCCAGAGAAGCAACTCGATGCGAGGCGTTGCGCCGTTCCAGAATGGGGCTGGCTGCCCGTCTCCTGCCCAAAATCCGCCAGCCCAGAAGACAACCAGCAGCGAGACAGCCAAAACGGTCACTGCTCGGGTCATTCTCTTCGAATCTCGAGAAAGTGCGATCAGGGCGCTGATGAGGGCGACTCCGATAGCCAGGATCCCAAATCCGGCCGTTATCACTCGGAGAAATGTCGAATTGCGATGAAATGCTAAGGCCCACCCCAACGTGTAGCAGCTTCCCGCGAGCAATGCGCAGGCTAAACCGCGCATCATCGCGTATAGGCCCTCGAATTGTTCGACGTAGGTGAGCGGTTTTCTTCGCGATCAAGTAGCCCCGAGCCTGAAAGAATGCCGTATTTCGATCGGAAAAGACGTTGCCCGTACCGTCTCCGTCTTCTTGAATATGAAGGTCGAGCTTGAATTTTTCTTGAACTTGCTCGGCCAATCTGGTCTTGAAATCTGAACTGAGGGTCGTGACGCTCGCGTCGAGCAGGCGTTCGGAGGGAAAGCGCGGCCGATCCTCCTGGTCCCGCATGACTTTCGAAGGAACGGCGTTGGTCGCAATCGTTTGGAGGATGTGACCGAGAAAATACGCCAGAAGCACCAGAAAGAGCGCTTTTGAAATGTCTTGGTCCGGCCAGCTTTTCGAAATGAGGCCGATCGGCACCCACATCAGGCCAACGAGGGCAATGCCGGGAAGCAGGTAACCGTAGACATCATAAAAGTTGAACTGCTTAATCACCTGTTACCATGTCTTTCTCTAGTGACGTCTTCGGAGATCTTGCCCTGCGCAAATCAGTCAGGATCGATTGGAGCGTGCGTTCGGCATCGCGAGAGTTGACTAGAACGGAGGCCACGCGCTGGTGTCCACCTCCGCCGTAGTTCCGAAAGATTTGGCCCAAAGGAACACTCCGGAAGTGCCGCCACGGGTTGCGCATGGCGGTAATTTTGGTCCCATCGTCGGAATTCAGAATTCCGATCGAATAGAGTGCTTTGGGAAACTCCAAATAAGGAGCATAGCGGCTGATACTCGGCGAGGCCGAGTGGTCGACATGGAAGACGACGATCCCGTCGCGCTCCAACCGTGCGGACTTCCTGAATTGTTTCTGACCAATGCGAAGTTCTTTCCGGGCACTTTGGTAGCGTTCGTCGACTTCTCGGGACGCCGCAACGTCGGCGAGGCTCTTTGTTCGGAGAGAATCAACCAAATAGCGGCAGTATAGAGGTGATGGATCACGCATGAAGCTGAAATTGATACGCAAGGCCGGCGCATCTCCAAGAACCGCCTGCTCGACGGACTCGTATCTAGCCCCATCAATTCGATTCGCCCAGTCGACCATTTCCCTGAAACGCTGGTGGCGAATCGTCTGGTGGGTGTTTCGCCAGACCACAGACGCGCAAGACAGTGCGGTCGGATCGTAGAAGAGCTGTACTGTCTTTCGTTTCTCGAAATTGTGCTTCAGACCTTGATTCAAGAATGTCGTCTGATGATGATCGGCCCAGAACTCTGCATCCGGATGATAGAGAAAATCGACCACTGCCGCGGGTTTCTCGAGAGAACGCGAAGCCCACGTCTCACGTTCCGCGTAGCCAACCGGAACTACATTCTCGAGGTCCCATCCACGCTTCTGTTTCAAGTACTCGGAGACGAGTACTGCAGAAATAACACCGTCGAAGCAAGGGAAATGGAGGTAAACAGTCTGCCCGTTCGCCATGGCTGCACCTGACATTACCTTAGCACCCCGTACAAAACGACGATGACCCGGTTTTCCTGAGACCCGGCGTTCGCATGCGAGACAAGCATTTCCTTCCCAAATAGATAACAACCCGAATATTGCCCTGATTGCGGCAGAACTCTATACTGGCACCCAAATCCTGCTCGACAAGGACGACCATTATGAGCTCCTCTTCACCTCCGCAGCCGGGAGCAAATCCGCAATCCGCAGAGGCCATCGCGGCTCGGAAAGCGTTGCAGACTCAAATCGAGAAGCAACAAGCTATCTACAACCTTGGAACCGTTGCCTGGAGCGCCATTTACAACAGCTGCCTCATTGGCGCTGCAATCTTGAGCGCTGCGGCAGCCATTGTTGTCAAGGTTGACGCGTGGAAAGCCTTTGCAGTCGACACGGCGGCCATCTGCGCTGGGCTCTCGGCTCTCCTGAACTCGTTGAATCTTGGAGGCGGGTTCGACAGAAAATGGCGCGCAAACCGCGCCGCGCGAAGCAAGATCAAGCAGCTTCTGGTCGACATCTCCGACCCGACCTCCGATATGCCCACCATTCGATCGCAGTTCAAGCAGATTGTGAACGACGAGGATATTGCGATCATGGGACATCCTTAAGCTCGTGATCGCCCAAGCCTTTTCCCCGAATCAAGCTGTGCCAAGCGCTTAGAGTAGACCGTCAGACTGGCAGGTAGAGCTCAGAATCCACTTCCACGAACGCGGTCTATCTTCTAAAATTAGATGGCGTTTCACCCCAAGCTATCTCGTGGTTGTCAATATAGTTGCGAAAACCAATCCGGGCCGCGTTTAGCCGAGCACATCCGGCCCGGTGATTCAGTCTAATCAAACAGATCAACAATTCCGTTAGGGAGCGACTGTAAATTGCGCTGTGGCCGTCGCAGTTCCTCCAAGGGCTTGATTCGGGTTACTGATGACGATCGTGTAGGTGCCGGCGGATGGAACAGAAAAGGAGGTCGTGGTAATCGTGTTCCATGGAAGAGCTGTGTTCGGCCATGTCGCACGCTGAAGCGAGGTGCTGGGATTCATTATCTGGTATTGCGTATCGAAGACAAGCCCGTTCCCATTAATGACAAGTTGACAGAGCATGTTCGCGGTGCATGGGTTGCTGCTGTTGTTGAGGACAGCAGATACGTTGGAGATTGTTGGTGCAGGATCCGCGATGGTAAAGCCAAGATTCTGATTGCTCAGATTGGCTGCCGGCTGAACGATCCATGTCTGGACATAGGAATCTGCGAATGTCGCCTGACCTCCTGAAGTCAGACTCATTGCGAACAAACCATTTGTAGTCGGCAACAGCGATACATTGATATGCGCGGCATCAACGTATTGGCTGACGACTTGAGAACCCGACCCGACAAATACTTCGGATGTCTGTCTGAAATTCGAACCAACGATCGTGATCACGTGGGAAGCCCCGTCAGGGACGATCACGTTCGGAGAAACCGTCGTCACGGACGGCGTTGGATAGTAAGTGCCAATGCAGAACTGCTGAATCGCAGATTGGCTGTTCGCATCCGTGACTTTTACCTGGAAATTAATTGCGGGAACAGCGCCGTACCAGGGGCTACTCGGCCCAGATGGACAGGTGCTGGCGACAGTAGGCGTCCCGCTCAAGGTTCCGGCCGAAGACAACTGAAGACCTGGATCGGGGCTGCCAGCGACGAAACTCCAGGAATATGGCGCGGTCCCACCTGTGGCACTGAACGCGAAGGTGAAAGGAGTGCCTATCGTGGCCAGCGGCAACGTAGCTGCCTGGATTTGAGGAGGTGAAGATCCAACGAAGAGTGTGTATGCCTGCGAGGTGTTTTCTCCTATGGAGTCCTGCAGATTGACTGTGAAACTGTACGTTCCCGCAGCTGTCGGAGTGCCGGCAATCTGAAATTGGCATTGTGTACAACCCGTCGAGGTCGTTCCCTGAAGGCCAGGAGGTAGATTGCCCTGAACCGACCAGGTGTATCCAGCCTGGCTCCCTCCTTGTGCCGCGATGGACTGCTGATATGCCGCTCCGATCTGGGCTGATGGAAGTGACGAAGTCGTGATCTTCAGTGGAATCTCTGTCACTTGGAGCGTAAAGGTGGCGTTCCCCTTGTCGCCGCCTGGGTCTTGAGCGTAGAAGCTGACCGGGAAACTGCCCGCTTTGGTCGGCGTACCGGTAATCAACCCCGTCGAAGAGTTCATGGCGAGACCTGGAGGCAACCCCACAGCAGTCAGCGTGATCTGCCCGACGCCACCGGATGTTGGAATAGAAATGGAATTCGCTGACGTATACGCAGTTCCTAGCACAAACTGAAAATTGTTGGGTGAATACATCAAGACAAAGAGACCCGGTCGATACGTCACCGAAATGGAGCCTACGGCATCTGCTCCGGAAGAATCTTCCACCTGAACCGAGAACGTCAGATTTTGCGTGCTGCTTGCCGCAATTGCGGTGCCGCTAATAGTGCCTGAAGTTGGATCCAGCGTGATCCCGTAGGGAAGATACCCGCTTTCTAAACTCCATTTGTATCCTGCGCCTGTTCCCCCGGTTGCACTGAGCGAAGTCGTATACGGATCTCCGCCCAGAATATCGGCTATGGCAGTGGTCGCAACCTGGAGGGGCGCACGGACCGTTGCAGTGACAGGGACAGTGACCGGAGAATTGCTCGCTCCCGACGAAGTAATCGTGAGAGTCGCGCTGTACGTGCCTGCGGTAAGGCTAGACGGATTGGCATTAAGAGCTATGCTTTCCGGAGCCGTCCAATTCTCCGATGCGTGTCCATCTACTGTCAGCCATGGCTGGCTAGACGTGATGCTCCCAGTCAGAGGACTCGTTCCTCCTCCCGAGATCGTGAGCGGCATTACCGCAATCGTGGTTGAGCCTGTCGGAAAGACCGGATTCCAAGCCTTTGGAATTGCCGAAACCGTCTGAAGCTGCGTCTTTGAGTCCGGATTCACCGTCCAGCCCACGATGCCGCTCTGCGAGCCGGTGGTGTCGTCCGAAACATAAACGGTGTAGTTGCCTGATGTCGCTTCAGTGATCGGAAGGAAGCTGAAGGAACCACTTGAAGCCTGTGCGTGGTACAGTTGAACTCCGCTTGCAGTCGTCACATGGGCTGTGACACCGCCATTACCGGAAGCGCCTTTTCCACTGATCGTGAATGAAGTGGAATTGACAACTCCGGATTGTGGATTAACTGACGCCTGAATTCCGGTTGAAGCCGCAACCGTCCAATTGATCCCCTGGCTCTGAGTCGTTGTCGTCTGGTCCTCGCAGATTGCGGTGTAGTTGCCTGTCTGGTTTGCCGAAACCGGGGCAAATACAAAGCCACCGCTCGAAGTGGCAGTGGTCGTCTCGTTAACCAGCGTGGTGTTCGGGGTGAGAACAGTCAGGAGAACTGTTGCGCCCGGCGTCGCGCCAGAACCACTGACCGTGAACGAAGTAGTATTCACTGTCCCAGACAAGGGATAGACTTGGGCGCTAATCCCTTTGGACAGCACAATGGTCGAAGGATTGCTCGTTTCGCCCGTCACTTGATCGGTGAATAACAGCGTGTAAGCTCCCGCAGTCGCTTCCGTGAACGCCCCAGATTGGAAGGCGCCGTTCGCGTCAGCCGTCAGATTGATCGTCTGAACGGAGCCGCTTGGCGGTGTCACTTGCAGTACAACTGCCTTGCCGGGAGTTGCTCCGCTGCCTCGCGCAAGAAAGTTTGTCACATTGATCGTGCCGCCAGTTGGGGCAACAGAAGCGGATAACGGCCCGGCGAGATCGAAACTGAAATCGCTTGTCCGGCTTCCGTCTGGGTTTATCAATTGCGCTGTCCATAGTCCAGCGTGGTCAAGCATCGAGGAAATGGAAGCAGTGGAGCCATCTGCTGAAACCGTTGCAGTCACAGGCTCGTTGCAGAGATTCGAGAAGCAGATCACAAACTGCGCGCCCTGCTCAAACCCAGTGCCGCTAAAGCTCAATGGCTGGCTTTGTTTCGATATCTGTGGCATTGCGGGCTGGATGCTTTGTATCGAAACTCCCGAAGGTGGTGGATAGACAGTGAATCGAAGAATGTTCGAGTTCCCATAGGTGTCCTGTGTCATCGCCGTCCAGTTGCCGGGCAGAAGAGAAGCCGAAAAAGACGCCGTGGTCGTTCCGACAGAAGAAGGCGCCAGAGATTCACATCCGCCCGATGTAGCGCAAAGCACCACATCTGTCACATATGACAATGAAGTACCCGAAATTACAACGTGCTGGGCTGTTGCCGATCCAACCAGCGGCGCGGGACCAATAGATGTAATGGAAGCTGGAGTGATCTGGAATGGACCCGGTGCCTGAAGAAACGTGTAGGGCCCCAGAATGGTAGCAGACCACGAAGGATCGAATCCGAGATCCTTCGCTGCTTGTTCTGCGAGACCATGGAAACCAACTTGTCCGTCGAATCCGTACTGAATTTCCCACCAGGGATTCTTTGTCGTATCGGCGCTTGCTTGAACGAAAGGGTTGATCGAGACGTAGGGATCGATCGCCCCAAATCCGAGGTCAACTCCGAATTCGGCCCGTGCAAAACCTTTCAGGCTGGCATTACCGGCTATCTGCGGCGGACCAGTCGGAGAAATGCTGCCCGTGAAGCTCTGGAGTGGCGTTACAGTTCCGTTGGCGTAGTCAAATCCAACCTGGCCGCTTCCGGTCTGCACCGCTTCTTCAGAAAGACTCAGGCTTGCTGCCCCCTCGGCCCCAACATAGAGAGCTAAGTTCGGATTGACACCTAGTACAGGGGTCGGCAGGATCAGCGTCCCCAGAAGTTGCTCCGTCTTCGGAAGGCTCGTCGAAACTGAGAGGGTCGTGGTCAGATCGGCGGTTTCCCCTGCATCCACCTCCAGATGCGCAGCGTTGATCTGAAACCAGCTCCAGTCGATTGAGGCTTGAATAGTCGGGCAGATAGTGATGGATCCAGAGACTTCGAGATTGTCTGTGATCGGAACGTCTACCGGTTGATAGATCAACGCCGATTGATTTGCACAAGGGTCAGAAGTCTGTTCCGTTATTGGTGTCTGAGCATCTGGCTTGAGACGTCGAAATATCCGAACGCCTTGTTTCATTGCGCCCATGCTTGTGACTTGACCGGCATCCACCTGTTCCGAGCCATTCAAACGGTATTGCTCATATGCATCCATCAGGGATGCCGGCAGGCTCATAACGATAAACCAGCCTGCCGAACTTGACACAGAAGTTATGCGAACGACCTTCCCGATCGGAAAAACCGGATTCGAGGAAATGATCAGAACATCTCCGGGATTGAGCGATTGTGCAACCGTGCTCTGCGTGCTGATCAATAGAGTGCTGTTGTCGGCAGCAACGCTTAAGCTTGCCAGGCCCACAGCGTCTAGAATCTTGGTTGTGTCAGGCCGGACGTTGTAGTAATCAACCGTCGCTTCCCCTGGCGAAGTGCTCCCGATACTCACGCTTGTAAAACCCGCGATCGGCGAGTAGGTGTAGGAGCCGAAGTGGACCGCGCTCGCGGTCAATGTGTAGGTACCGAAAGCAAGATTCTGCAAGGTCTGACTGGCAGAGACTTGCGCGGTGTACCCGCCAGGCCCCGAGACTTGGATTGAAGCGTTTGCACCTGAAGGTAGATCGACAACCGAGACCGCAAGTGATCCGGCAACGACTGCGAACGGAATCGATCCTGATTGCCCGCCTCCCGGCGATGGATTCACTACCGTGATGGCCAGCGTTCCGCTGACACTCTCTGCACTTGCAGATATCTGTGCCGTCAGTGAAGTGGATGAGACGTACGTCGTAGACAGTGCCACGCCGTTTGCATTGACCGCCGAAGATGGTGTGAAACCCGTTCCTGCAAGGGTGATCAACGTTCCGCCGCTGTTGATGGAGGCGGAAGACGGAGACACCAGCGAGACCGTTGGCACTGGATAGGCCAATGAAACGCCCGTGCTTCCTGATTTGGTTGAATCGGCCTGGCTTGTAGCGCTGATGGTCACCGTTGACGGGTTTGGAACCGTCAGCGGCGCCAGATAAAGGCCTGATGAAGAGATCGTCCCAACGCTGCTGTTCCCTGAGCCTGCGCTATTGACGCCCCAGTTGACGGCTGTGCTGTAGTTACCAGTACCTTGAACCGACGCTGTACATTGACTGCTCTGATCTGTCAGGACGGCAGATGGATTACAAGAAACTGAGACAGAAGTGATCGTCGGAGGAGTGGAGGTAATCGTGACGGATGCGGAACCGGATTTGGCTGTGTCTTGTGTCGAGGTAGCGGTAATGATGGCGGTTCCTGTGGAAGCCGATGTGAAGACGCCGTTCGAGCTGACACGGCCAATACCCGAGGGACTAACAGACCAGGTGACAGTGCTGCTGAAACTTCCGGTGCCACTCACAGTCGGCGTACAAGTCGAGGTCTGGTTTAACTGAATTGATCCGGGAGAACAATTGACCGAGACGCCGGTAATCGCAGCGGCAGCAGTCACTGTCACAACTGCTGAGCCGGATTTTGTGGTGTCCTGAGTCGATGTCGCGGTGATCGTCGCAGCTCCAGCCGACGTAGCACCGAACACACCCGCGCTGCTGATGCTCCCGATGCTTGTCGGACCGACGGACCAGATCACCGAGGAGCTAAACGTGCTGGTACCTGTGACCGTCGCCTTGCACGTCGAGGTCTGTCCCGAAGAGATTGTTGAGGGAGAGCAAGCAACCGTCACTCCTGTAATGGTGGGCGTCGAAGTTCCTCCGCCTCCCGAACTGGAGCCGGGCCCACCGCCACAACCACTCAATAAGGCGCCACTCCCAAGAGCGGTGAAGATTATGGAATTAAAGAGAACAAGGCAGGAGATCCTACTGCGCAATCGGTCCATAGTCGCGGTGCCCCTAACGAAGGAGCGCCAAATTGGCCAGCGAGGCGATCATTTCCTCTGTGTGGATCTTTGATCCATGTCCACATCGCAGTCTCGACTCCTTCAGTGCTTGCGAGTAGCTTACGTCGAGTTGTCCGGAGATTTCGATCGAATCCGGACTTCTAAATGCTTAGCATCTAACCCGTTGGCGTTATTGATATTACCCGTCGGGCCACGATAGAATGAGGAATCCGAAAAGCGTGAATGGTGGAGTAGGCAGGTGAAAGCTAACCGCCTAGGTCGTTGCATTGCTTTTGGCGATTTTGAACTGTATCCCGAAGCCGGCACTCTCTATAGGCTCGGCTGTCGGGTTACTACCGCACGGCCTCAAGAGGTCTCGCTCCTCACTATCTTGATTGAGAACGCGGGAGCGAGGGTCACTAGAAGTGGGATCGAGGCTCGACTGTGGCCCAACACGAACCCTCCTAAAAATAGATTGAATGTAGTCGTTAGCGAGGCTCGATCGGCGCTTGGCGATACGAATAAGGAGCCGCGGCGTTTTATTACGACATTAGGAGAAGATGGCTACTGCTTCGTTCACCCGATCAAACGGGTTGAACGAGCCAGAGGCTCCTATGACGAGATCGAAGCGGAACAAGAGTGCCGCGCAGGAATGCAGTGCCTTGAAAATCGTGAGGACACATCGATCCGCAAGGCCCTTGCCTGTTTCAAGCGCGCTATCAGCAAGAATCCATCGCATGCGCTAGCATGGGTGGGTCTCGGCGAAGCCTATCTGATTTTGGGCATTCACTGCGTCGATTCTCCGGCCGAGACATTCCCTAAAGCACTTGCCGCTGCACAAGAAGCGGCGAAAATTGATGCGTCTCTACCTGAAGTTATTCATCTGTTCGCAATGGTGGAACTTTGCTACCTTCGGATGTTCAAGGACGCAGAAGAGAAATTCTATAGAGTGCTGAAAGTTAAACCGTCGCTGGCGTTCGCTCATAACGGCTTGGGGCTTCTCCAGGCTGCAACCGGCCGAGGAGAAGAGTTCGTCTCCTCTCTTCAAAAAGCGATCGCATTCAGTCCATTGTCTCCTCCACTGAACGCGTTCCTCTGTTACAGCCTGTGTTTTACTCGGCGCCTTGAAGACGCAATCACCGCGGGGAAAAAAGCTGTTCGTTCCGACCCCGAATCTTGTCTTGCTCACGTTTGCCTGGGAAACGCTCTTCTGCTTCAAAGGGAATATGCAGACGCATTGATCCATTTAGAAAAATCGCGCACACTATCCCACGAGAGCAAGACTCAAGTTGGATTTTGGGCCTACGGCTGTGCCCTCGCGGGCCAGCGAGATTCGGCAAAACAGGGGTTAGCCAAATTGATTTCGGTCCCTCAACACGAGTATGTGCCGTCCTACTTTGTTGGGTTGATCCATCTCGGATTGGGCAATGCTGATTCGGCAATCGACTGGTTGAATCGCGCTTGTGAAGAACGCTCTCATTGGGTTATTTTCTTGAACTCCGATCCGGCATTTGATGGATTGAGGGATAATTCGCGCTTCAAAGATCTGCTCAAGAAGGTCGGATTCGACGTCATGCCTCAATGGCGGCCGTGAACCTCGCATCGAAGTATTCGGCGGCCGGGATCTGTGAGCTGCCGAGTTCGGCTTCTAACTGGTTCATGCGGGGCGCGGGTCGCGGATTCCCGGCTCACTCTCCGAAGACCAGATGACGGCTCAGGGATTTGCAATAATCCTGACTTCTTTGCCGAAGAATCCAGCGTACTTGATTGCTCGCCCTAAAAGGGCGAACTCCTCCTCCTGAAGATCGGCGGCAAACGCGTCTTGATGGATAAGCATCACCCCAATGTCTCCTTCGCACGCGGAGGCAAAATCGGGGAGCCGCGACTGAATCTCCTGACGTAGCGCGAGCCTTCTTTGCGTCATTTCGCCTGGTGGAATCATCGATTCTCCCGTCTGCTCTTATGCCGAGTCTGGCCGCAGCCGATTCACGAACCAGCGAACGATCTCTGGTTCGGACGCTGGAGACGTGTCGAAGATGCGCCTAGCCCTTTTTCTTTGCCTTTAGCGCAGCCCAACGACGTCTCGCTGCTTCTGCTATCCGCGCCCGTCCCTCAGCCGAAAGCTTATGTTTCCGTTTCGAGGGTACCGCAGGCACCGGGACGGAGGCGTTCCCTTTGGATCTTCCCCGGTGAAACCCCGATCGCGCACCCGGCAGCGTGCCCCCGAAAGTAGAAACCGAGCCTGTTCGAGTCGGCCGATCTCTGCGTCTATCTGCTCCAAGATCTCTTTCAGTGCCATGGTCGCAAGTATAGACGGCGCGTTCGATAAATGCAGGAGACTAGCTCAAGGCCGGAGAATCTCACCACCTGCGCCGAATGAGCTTTATGCAAAGGATTGAAAAAGCCCGCAACAGGATCAACATCAAAATATGCTTCGTATCACGCAAAGGGCTGGAGCCCGACCGAGTGTCTGGAAATTTGTTTGCTGCACACAATTGGAAATCTTTCAAGGAATATTTGGACGCTGTTGCCTCCACCAAACACCGCGATTGTCCGGCAAGCTCGTCGCAGTCGAGCTGAAAAATTGTCGCATCCTGCGAACCATCTTCTCTTGCGCTTGGCGTTTGATGAATGACAGACTGCCGTCAAGTGGTTGCGTCGGGCGATTCGTCTGCAGCAAATCTCTAGCACCCGTTTAATACTTCTGTGCCGATTTCGTCCAACTCGTCACTCAGGATGCCCATCGCCAAAGCAGGCGTCTTGATTCACCAGATACTAGTTCGTCAACGAAAGACACTCATTAGCCTCGCGACGAAGCGAAGCAGTGTCAAGCGGGTTTTCGAAGCACCCGACGCGATGCGCTTTCCCCACGGAAACTTTGCTTTCGTGTGGCTGCCGATGAGGGACAATGAACCCTCTCTTTCGACTTGAGCCTGTGCCTCGCGGATGCAGCGTAGTTGGCGCAGAGCACGCGTACACTCTGCGCATTTGAACATATGGAGATACTTTGGATCCCTCAGGTCAAGCTGTTCCGGCGTCTCTACAAAGCGCCTGAGCAGATCCGGGTCGAGACATCCGACACGCTGAGGGTTGGGATAATGCTCGATTACATACTCCTGCAATGTGTCGAACAGGCGCGTGTCATTTTCGTCATCTCGTGCAGTTCGATAAATCTCGTTCACGTGGCGCCTACCCTGCTGTCCGGCACGAAGGGCCCGATCTTCGTACCACAATTTCCTCAAAGTCCAAGCCTCTTACGAAGTTTCCGCATCTGGCGTCCGCAAAGCTTGCGCGTGGCCTCTTTTGATCTCGACATGATCTCGGCGACCTCTCTCCATTGCCTGCGCGAGCCATATCGCAAGAGCATAGCGCAACGGAGCTCCGTCGGAGCATCGCTCAGAAGCGCATCGAGGTCAAGTTTGGCCTCAACGGACGCAAATGAACAATCAACCGACGGCAACAGCCATTCGATATCCGTTGCTGTGCCCCTGCAGTCAAGCATGCGACTGCTGCGCTGCCGACGCCGTATTTCATTTCGATAAAACCGCATGAGGATCAGACGCACCTCTTCGACACCGATAGGAGCCCGTTCCGCCAAATACTCCGCAGTCTGTCGGATTGCAAGTTCCATCATCTCCGAAGCTAGATGTTCATCGCCCAGATGGGTTCGGGCTGCTTCTCGCGCCTTCTCGAGCTCCATTCCGATCGCAGTTCGCAGAATCGGCGCGATCCAGCTTTCCTCGGGTGTGAATGCTATGACCCAGCAAAGGTCCGATGGGGAAGGTGAAGTCATATGCTCACTCGCTTAAGAAGTCCTCAGATGATCTGGCACCAATCGAACTCGACTGCGTGTGCCGGCATATTGACGTGAAGCGTCCCACTTTCCCACAAATATCGCCCGGATTTGCTCATTGACATGTCCGGATTCGCCGTGCTCGGCGGCTTTATAGGTAGGAGGCGATGTGCTCGCCCGGATACGAAGTTCCCCACGAGGTCGACATGACAAATCAGTTCCGGAGTCACGCCGAGTCCCAGCCCTGGAGTGCTGAAGCCAAGGCGCTGGTGACCCAAGCCAAAGTTCTTTCGGGCAATAAGCTCGAACAACTAGTGCTTCGTCTTCAGCGCCACAGCGGGCGATCTCAAGAATCGTGTTGGCGTTTCGTCATTCAACACGGGATCAAGAGCCAGGTAGGCAACCGGCGCTGGACTGAGGAAGAGATTGAGGCCGTTCGCGAGGAACTCGTTAAGTGCTCAGTCGAAGAGATCGCCCGCAGGATCGGGCGGACGGCGCGATCCGTTCGCAGCATGCTCCAAAGAAATCAGCTCCTCGTCAGAGAGATCCGCTGTGACCTCTTCTCTGTAGAGAGCCTCGCGCGGGCCCTGCATATACGAAAGAGCGAGGTCCTTTTGTGGATCGAGAAAGGTTGGTTGCTGGCAACCGTCCGCGCACGAGCAAAAAGGCGTTCGTACAGCATCGCGCCCGAGTCGCTCGCCCGGATGTACAAGCAGCACCTCACCGACCTGCTCAAGAGAGGCATTCCCAATCAATCCCTTTTTGAAGCCTATGTCCAGTACGTTCATTCCTCCAAGCATACGGTTGGCGAACAACTTCTTGAAGTCCGTCGGCATAAGCGCGAGCGCGCCGCATTTGCGGCCCAACAGAAGGGACAACAAGAACTGGTCCAGGACGGGGATGAAGATGACGAATATCTGGAAGAGAACCACCTTGGCTCTGATGACGATGAGGCCATCCGCGAGATCCGAGCAGTCACCTGTGGCTCACCTTTCGAGCCGTAGCGGATTTGGACCGCAGGGTTTCGCCCTAGGTGAGATCGTCAGTGCGGTGCTTGTGTGCATCTTATTCGCGATGGCAGTCACATTTACCGGCTACATCGCTTACTGTGTCATTGAACGAAATTCGCATGGCCTCTTTAATGACCCGGTTTGGCACGAGCCGCCGGACAGCTGGAATCTTTGATCGCGTTCTCCGACCTCTTTCAAGAAATTCATGGGACATGTCGGATAAAGCGATAAAGCTGCCGCTGGACTCGTGAGGGCGACCAAGCTCAGCCGGTAAACGTAATTTATTGAATCTTAAGAGCTTCCGATGAATCGAAGAAAACACCTGCCGTTGCGAATGGAGGGCGGATGAAAGAGATCGGCGCCAGGCTCCGAGCAGTCAGGCAAAAATGGGGACTCACCCTCCGCGAAGTTGAAGAAAGAAGCGCAAAACTCGCGCAGAAATGGGGAAAGGATTCCTTTCGAATTTCGGCAAGTTGGCTGGACCGCGTCGAGCGGGAAGGCCGAGGACTGTCCTTTCAAAAGTTCATCGTTCTTGCAGTCATCTACAGCATTTCGCCTGAGCAACTGCTTACGTATTGCCCCTCACCGGCCACTGAGTCACAGTCCTCTGAATATCCCTCGGGCCCTAATACCACACTTCTTTTGACCAAGGGACCACTCGAGGATCACGCGCGCCTGTGGCTTCCCGACAGCGCGGCCGTTGATCCCGTGCCGGACGATACGACACTCCTTTCTCAGGAGAACCATCTGCCCAAGCACTACCGCCGAGGTGTCATCGGGCAGCTGGATAAGACTCTCGACCCAATGATCAGGCCGGGGTCCATCGTCCTGATCAATACGCAACGCCGCGCAATTGCACCTCGGAGCGAATGGACTAACGAGTTCGATCGCCCGATTTACTTTCTCCTCAGCCATGCTGGCTACGTCTGTGGATGGTGCGAACTTGACAAGAATGCCGAATGGCTCACTCTGGTTCCACATCCTCTTTCGTATGCAACCGCTCAACGTTGGAGATACCGCAAAGAGATCGAGGTCATAGGCCGCGTTGCGGCCGTGCTTCTGCGTCTGGATGACTCTTCTGCTGTTGCGTAGGGTTCGAAAGCCGTGAGACCGTGCCAGGAAGTTCGAAAGGCGCAAACAACGAAACAGCTCCGTGCTGTCGACTCTCAGCGTTCACTGCTCAGAGTGCCCTTCGCAGATCGGGGAGCATCGGAAGGTCTCCCTGCTCATAGAGAGCCAGTAGGCGTCGCGTCATCAGATAGTATGCCGCCACTGCAGGCTGGGCATACATGGCGAAGGCGCTCTTCAATTTTCCGGTTCTGTTAGCGCCGTTGAGTCTATCTACATTCCACTCGATCTCTCGCGCGCTCAGACGCAGCTGTTCGGCGACAACGAGAGCGTCCGGATACCATTGCTGGACGTAGAATGCGAGTTCGATGAGGACCTCACAATTGGCCTTCAGTACCTCGAGCCCTTGAAGGCCTCCGATGAGCTCCCAAATTCGCTCTGAATCAAGAGCTGCGCTCCCATCGTCCCTTCTCCTTTGCCCAGATTCATCAATGATGTCCAGTGCAACCTCCGCGACGGAGTTGTGGTTCACGACTTGTAGGCGTTTCAGCAGATGCTCCCAATCTGTTCCGGAGGCTCTGCGACCTCTGCGGTACGAACGCACCGCGATAGCAGCCATACTTACAAGAAAGGCTGCAATGGAAACGGCGAAGACGACCGTGCGGCTGTCCCCCATCACTTCCTCACCCGAATGCTCTCAAGCTTAGAATCGGCCATGCTATTCAACTGGATGAGTTGGGAAAGCAAACGCTTCGGCATCTTTCGCGCCGCGGGCGCTTCCCGCCAGAGCATGAAAGCCCAGTAGAAAACGCAAATGAGATAAGTGCTCATCCGCACCTGAGAGAGAGCGGTGTAAACCTGCAGGTTACGGCCGACTCCGTAGTAGCTGTGCCCAGCTTCGACCAGGACGTCAACCATCGAATAGAAGCCGAGCCCTTGGGATATTCGCGCGACATGAGTTTTCCAAGGCAAGCCCGCTTTCACCGACAGTGCAATCATCCCGACAAACAGTTCTGTCATCAATGCGGACGAGAACAGACTGCCCTTGATCACGACGACCTGAATCCAGAGCCTAGCGCGGGGAGCCGCTAGCCAGGTAAGCCCAGCAGCTACCGCGACTGCCGCAACACCAAGTCGTTTGAGTGCCGCTCGCGTGTCAGGCGCCCAGGTGCCCAGGGGACGGAATGTGAGCGAATACATTTCGTAAACGACGGAGATCTGCAACAGCATGTCGAGTATCCCAAGGGACCAAAATGTATAAAAATAGTTGGCCTTGGTTCCCATACGCTGTACGAGATAGAGGACGACAGTTCTTAGGACATTCGCAAGAATGAATGCCGTAAAAATTGGAAATTGTCTAAAGCGGTAGCGTATCAGCAGAACGAAAAGAAGAATGAGGTGGGCTCCGAAGCCAGCCGCCCAGAACAGAAGATCGAGACCGTTTAGGTGCATCACTCCCCTCCGTCTGGCGGCCACTGCGGAACGACTTGAATTGGATTCTACGCCAGACCGAGAACAGAAAGGATGATGCGCACAATGCTGGGCTCTATCGGTTCGGGATCCGTACCGGTGATCCCATTTGGGGTCACAGTCGAGGAAGACGATGTAGTGGAGTTGGTGGCTTGACCGGGACCTGCGGCGAATACCCGATCAGCAGGGCCGGCCAGCACCACAAGCAATGTGAGGAAAGCCAATTTTCGAGCAGTACGCTTGCACATGGGGAGTCTCCTTTTCGAGCGCAAATGTGCGCTGGGCGGAGACTAGAGACTGCTCGGGCCGAATCCCACGCAATCCGAGAGTGAGTCGCGCATAAGCAACGCCGGGATCTCTCGTGTGTGCGCCTAGTTCCTCTTGTCACTGAGAAATGGTCGCGCCTTGGTGAAGCTCTGAGGGTCAAGCAGATCTCTAATAGCGTTTCGGACAAGCAAGAGATTTTGTTCCTTCATTAACAATTCGCCATCAAAGCGCAGAAATCTGCCCGTGAGACAGCGCTCGACGAATCCCGAAAGATGTGAGGTGTCGTCTTCACGTCCTCGCATGCGGCCTAGGGGTAGGCGCTTCGATTCGCACATAGCAGAACGCCGACTGAAGGGGGCCTTTTCGAGGGACCGAGGGAACTGATCAGCCCGGCGGAATGAAATCGTATGTATTCCACATCACCGACGTCTTCTGGTCTTCCACTCCATGGGGAAGAGCGCGGAGACCAATTCTCACCAATTGAACTATCCCCCGCCTCATCTCGATGCCTTGAGAGGTAGGGGATTCTTTTTCACGGTAGTTGATACAGGTCATTGTGTGATCGGACTCTCCTGCCCTGTGACAACTTCGGCCGATACTAAGTTTGCTCCTCTCAGGTCCGCGTTCTTCAAGTCTGCACGCTGTAAGAGAGCCGAATATCGGTTGGCAGCCGCGAGATTCGCCTCCTGGAAGGTCTGTCCCTCTTAGATTTGTCAATGCGAGATCGGCCTTCGCAAAGTTACAACGGCGAAGCTTTGCATTACGAAAATCGCCGTGCAAGAGGTCGGCGGTGAACGGTCCTCCTTCCATCAAATACTCAGAGGTGAAATCGAGACTCGACAGATTCGTGGCTATCATATGTTTGCCGCTCAGACTCGGAACTCGTTTCTGGGCAGCTGCCCTCATCAGTTCGAGTTCGACTTCTGCGCGCCCGAGATGTCCCGCCCTTCGCTTTCGGTCCGACTTCGCTTTTGGTTTATTCGGCATCTCGAAATCCCTTCCCGGCGGGAAGAACACGACACAACGAGGATATCGAATCTTGGTGAACCAACCAGAGATGCACACAGGAAGTCGCTCATTGATCTCATGCGATGAGCTCTGTCCCGAGGAGCCGGCCCGACCTGACGCGGCGCTGAAGAGTGCCATTTCGCGCACTGACGATTGCCCGGACAAAAGAATCAGGTCATTGACCCGCCTTAACCGCCGAGAGTCACCTTGATCACCGAGGCGCAACCTTTGTGAGCCAGATCGAAGCTACGTCGACCAGTGAGTCCGCCTCACCATATTTCCGATCGCGGCAGTCATAGATCACGTCGTTGCCCGTCTGAACGCGAGCCAGTGTGAACGCGTTCTTAAGGTCGCGGCTGTTGTCGAACATGAGCGTCATGTCCGCTGCTGAAGCGGCGAGACGAATCGCCTCGCGAGTGCGCGGAAAGCGCTTGATTAACTTATCCTGCGGCACATCGTGTCCGCCTTGCTGCCGGCGCGTGGCAACGCGCAGGACGGACAAAGCGGCAGTCGCCAACCCGACAAAGAGAAGCGCCACCGAGTATCCCGCCTTCTGAAGGGTTTCGATGAGTTCTTGTTTCGATTGGTATGTACCGTCTTCGTGCTTGACAAGGTAGGAGAAAACAGTCTCGAAGGCAAAAGGCATCCGTTCGGCCATGATTAGTCCCATGAACAACTGGACGCCCTCCTGCGAAAGCCTCTGCCAGCGGTCATCCTTGTCACGAAGCGCAGTGGCCCAGGCGGGGAGAGCAGGAGGGTTTCCCTTCGGAGCTCGAAGTATAGAGAGGGTGAGACGGTCTGCATTGATTAGCGGAATTTGGAGTACATCGGCAAGCTTGTCGTACCAGAAAGTCGATTTGCCGCTTCCGTTATGGCCGGCGAGAACGATTGCCAGGGGTTTCTCGCCCGCAATCGTGCGCAGGAGATCGGTGGCATCGGGAGGCTGGGAGCGCTGGGTCGCCATTACAGGGTCTTAGTGCGAAGAGCCTTGAATTGCCCATTCACAAACCGACCAAGAGATTTTTTGCCGTTTTTATCTTCTCGAACAATCTTCGTGACGTCTTGGGGGTAGACCGAATAAGCATAGACTTGTTTGCCTGTACGGCTTCGAAAAATCACAGTTCGCTGAATCCCCGGCTTCCGAGTCGCCTTGGCTATACCGCGAATCAGTGAGCCACTCGTTTCCTTGTCAGAGAGCTTCGCCCGCGAACGCGCTGGGCCAACTCGGACGACAATTAAGTCACGTCGCGGCGTGGGAACTCGCTGTTCCTTTGAATCCTCGGACGCAGAACGGCGGTCGAGGGAGGTCTTCCTGACAGGACTCATGCTCAAACGCCTTTCCATGCCGGATCGAACTTGGCTAGCTCATCCATTCACCATCAGTATAACCACAATGAATTCTCCAGATCGTCGTGCTTATTACGAACTCAGGCTCGGCGAGCACTCACCACACTACCAGTCTTTAAAGAATCCGTAACAGGAACCCCGATTTAGATAAGGCGACTGATTTGGGCCGCCAATCAAGATCCGCGGAGCTCGATCACTTTTGTCCGCCTGGGACGGGCCTCTGAACAGGTCAGAAATGCCGCTAAAATATGGACGGAGACGAATGGGCAAGACTAAACGCACGCCCAAGTGGAGAGAGAATGATCCGAGGTCTGGGAATTGACATCGTCGAAGTTGATGAGCTGCGCCGTCAGATCGAAGATATCGCTGGATTTCTTGAAGAGGTCTTCACAGTTGAAGAAATCGAGTGCTGCAAAGCGCGCCCGAACCCGTATGAATGCTTTGCTGCGCGTTTCGCGGCAAAGGAGGCCGTGATGAAAGCGTTTGGCAGCGGCTGGACTGAAGAGGTTGACTTTCTAAAGATATCCATTCACAGTGATGGCGATTCCGTACCCCTAGTAAAGCTAGAGCCAAACTTGCAGAACCTGTTGGCTCAGTATTCCGCGTCTTCCCTCAAGTTGAGCATGACACACACGCCGAACTACGCCTGCGCGGTGGTGGTCCTAGACGAGTAATTGCGCAGTTTCGCTTCGATCTCCGAATTCGATGATCTCTTTGCATTCGTCCAGAAGATTTCGGACATCCTCGCGGCCCCACTTTTTCGATTTGAGATCGAGCTCAGCCATGGTCGCATGGCAAACCAAAAAGCCCGGAGTGAGTCCCGATTCTTCCGCCACAAAGGCGAGCAGTTGTCCCAAGCCAATCAAGTTTCCTAAAGCTTTCGAGACATAATACTGAGATCGATAGACGGCGGTAAGAGAAACAACCCCGCCCTTATGCAACTTGAAACTGAGATGCGCCAGGCATGGCTGTCCGATACCCATTCCCGCATCCGTTTCTGGGTTGTACAGAGAAACTTCCTCCTCCAGGATCGTATCTAATACATCCGCTTCATAAGAGGCTCTCATCCTGACAGATCCGCGCGCATTTGCACGGAGCTTTTCGACCAAGCGCTCGATGCGGCCAAAGGTGCCTGACTTCATTTTGACCTTATCGGCGAAGAGCCTTCCCGCGTAGGTTCCCCAACCTGATTTTGTAATTTCGTAGCTCAGCGGGAATTCCTCATAAACTGCCTTGGCACCGCCATCCCGATAAAACCCGCCTGGAAAGATTGTGTTCGCCACTGTGATGACTGGCAAGGCTCCTCTTTCCCGCAAAAACGCATCGACGACATTGCATACCTTCTCGGCGGAATTGGAGAGCGCAACCGGATGTCGGACACCTACGACAAGGTTAAACAACGAGAGATCGGGGGATTTAAGAAGAGCTTCGGCTGAGGCCATCCAAGCCTCAACGGATGTTTCCCGTTCGATAGGGTGAATCAACGCTGCTTCAAGCACGGTACACTCCTAAAAACAAGGTTCTTGGCTCGATGTAACTTCTGAGAACGTATCCATAGCCGTCTTCTCCCCATTTCGGTCCCCATGAATTGCGAATAAGAAAGCCTAGCTCACCGACTGCGGAAAACAGCCCGACCGCAAGGACGGCGTGGGTCGCAACGACGTTGACATCGCCATCAGCATTCAAAACCGTCGAAGAGGTGAGGGAGTAGAACGCCGCTGACAACGCAAGGCCGAGTATTACCGGCCAGCCGTTCCGAATCGCACTTTCGGCTTCGGTCAGGTCGAGCAACTGATCTCCTCGATGCCGCAGAACTCCCGACACGGCCGAGGGTGGCTTGTATTGCGACAGATCTGCGGGCAAAACCGGAAGGTAAGGCCATGCGTATTCTGCTGGCTGACCGTCAATTTCGAGCGCATCTAACATCGCCGATCCGCTTGTCCCGGAATGCGGATCAAAGGACGGCATTCTTTGACACGCCGAGTAGTGGGCATATTCGACGCTGAGTTGTGAAGCGGGTCTCGTGTGCACAAGTGCATGCGCGTCGGACGCAGCGAAAGCAAGGCAAGTTTGCCTTTGCCCTTGATCTCGCACGGAGCCGAACGCATTTCGCATGTCAACTTGAGGGACCATCATGCTGCAAGTGCTTCCATCCGGTGCCGAGGAGTGAAACCGATTTCAGCCTTATTGACATGAACGTCCACGCGCAGGCTTGCTGCAATGTCGCTTGCGTCGTAGGGACGGACCTGGATGGCTGTAAACACCGACGACTTTGACATTTTTGTTTGGGCAGTAAACACTCGCTCTACATCACTGCCAATACCAATGCCATACGCCAGATTCCTGCGATCGGAAATTATGTGAAAGCCGGCTTCTCGTGCCTGATCGATATTCCAGAGATATCCCGCCCCAGCCATTTCTCGCAGGCGCACAACAAAATAGTCGTTTGGCTCAGCAGTAAGGGATGAGCCCATATCATTCTCAGTCAGGTCCCAAACGTTGCAATACCAGTTGGGAGGGACCACCGAATCACCGAGGAGCCTTTGCTTGAGACTTTTTACAGGGGAACGCAGCAACTCGACGCTCTCATTACGCGCGAGGATGCCATGCCTCACAAGAGTCCGGGCCAAAGCCTCGTAGCTCACCCCGAGTCGAAGCGACATTTGATAGACAACCTCGGGCCGCCGAATCGAATGCTCATTCCACTTTTGCTTCTCGGCGATCGCATTGATCAGCGTTTCCGGCATAAGGAACATGGCTGCGAATGTGTCGGCTGCCATTTCCTTCAGATCGTAGTGGCTTCGTCCGAAAGGTGACCGGCTCAAAATGGAGTCGTCATCGACCGATGCGGAGTGCTTCAACACGGCATGCCCAAGTTCGTGCGCTGCCGTAAATCGCTGAATGGCCAATGTCCGTTCGGTCGTCACCAGAATGCCCGGACGCTCCAGGTTCAGGAATGCCCCCAACAGACCGCCTAGCTTCTGAAAGACCAAAAGGATGTTTCGCTCTTCGATGAGGTTGAAAACATCAATTGCGCCTGTCCCCATGACGGAGCCGGTAGCGGCAGCTATGTCTGCGTGCAGCTGCTCTGCTTCAAGAGTGCCTTCCAAAACAGCATCGCGGTACGTAGTCATTTCTGATCCGCCGCTGGGCTTCTGCTGTTTAGAAACTCGGCGAAACGCCTCAGTTCCATCCGATCCGTTTCGGTGAGTTTCGCAGCCGTACGCGCAAGATGAGCAATATCCTCCGGCAGCGCTGGCGGCTGCTCTTCTCCAGTAAGGGACGCGACTGATCGTTGATAGAGACCAGCCAATGTCCGAAGCTCCAATGCTTCAACCCGTCTTTGTCCAGATTCGATAAGGGAGATAGCGGTCCTTGGCACATTCAGTTTCTTAGCCACTTCATCTTGTGAAAAGCCCACGTATTCCCTGGCTTGTCGCAAGCGATCTCCTAGAACGACGCGTTCAGAGGCTGATGGCAGCATTGATCGACACTCCTTTTTCCTGAATTGCTGGTGGATGACCTTTTTGCTTTTTGTTGAATTCTGATTGAAGTTCCTGTAGAAGGTTGCCCACGAATTCAGACTTGTTCAGGTACCCGCCTTTCTTAATCACATTTTTAGAAGGCCTATAGCCTAGAATCTGCTTGAAGGACACCAAAATTCCCACTGCCTGCTGAGAAGACATCTCTGGTTGAAGCGCGAATACAGTACCTTTTACCGGGGTCTTGGTCGCTGGCTTCAGGGGAGATTTTGTTTTCGAATCCCACCAACTAGAGGCCATCGTTTTCAGTTTCCCAGCCGGAAATGTCATAATGAGTCCTGTTCGACTTTCGATCATCGTACTCGCGTAATGTTCGATTGTCAAACAATAGTAAGCTAGTATTTGGGAGGGCAGAATGTCTCATCCAGCGATCTGGCATTTAGGTTGCGGACTGATCGTCAGTGCGGGGGCACTGTACGTCCTCAGTTGGGGGCTTATCACGTGGCGCCCCAACTGGCTACTCGGAAACATTACCTTATTGTGGTTCAAATCGCTTGTTTACATGGGCTTAGGAGGACTTGGATTGATCGTACTTTGGGCCCTGGATCAGTTTGCATGGACTGTTCTGTTCTGGAGGCGGTAACGTGTTCCTATCTAGCGAAAAGATCCTTGAACGATGCGCGATGGGGGAGGAAAGCCTCATCACGACGGATACCTTCGTCCCGCGAAACGTACAGCAAGCCTCCTACGATCTTCGTCTCGGAGCAGAATCCTTTGCAGTGGGCCAGGACGTTCCAACCCATCTAAATTCAGACAAGCAGCGCTACCTCTCGATCGCACCTGGCCAATTCGCCCTATTGACGACGGCGGAGGAAATCAGAATGCCGGACGATCTGCTTGCATTCATTACTCTGAGGAACAGCTTCAAAATGCAGGGGCTGATAAACGTCTCGGGGTTCCACGTCGATCCGACTCACAGGGGAAAGCTGGTCTTCGCCGTCAATAACATTGGTCCGAGCGACATCCGATTAAGGCTCGGAGAACCGACCTTCACGATCTTCTTTGCAGAGATTCGGGGAGTGATTAACGGTCATCGAGCGCCCTTTGGAAATGATCTTCCTCTTCAGTACGTTCAGTTGCTTGGTGGTTCCAGCCTTACCCTCGCCAAGCTTCAGAAGGAATTTGAAGACCTTCGAACCAAGGTGGTACTCTACGCACCCTTGGGTATCGCGCTGCTGCTTGCTTTGCTCATCTCGCTCCTGAAAAAGTAGACCTCGGAGAACTTATGGATCTCAATGACTACCAGCTGCGTGCCGGAACAACAGAACAAGATCCCGGTCCTGGCCCAGAGAAAGTCACCGTCGCGCTCCTCGGACTTGCCGGAGAAACTGGTTCACTGCTTACGCTCTACAAGAAGTGGCTCAGGGACGGAGACGCCTATCAGATCATTCAGCAGAGAATCTCGGAAGAACTCGGTGATGTGCTTTGGTACGTGGCAGCAATTGCGAGAAAAGCCGGTTTGGAATTGAGTCAGGTGGCTGAGCAGAATCTACAAAAGGTATCTGAACGCTGGCTTCCTTCGCAGGATGTCGGGCTTCTTGATGACTCCGCTCCGCTGAATGAACAACTACCCCGTTGCTTCATCGCAGAATTTCGAGCCTCAGGACAATCGAAGAACCAAAGGACTGAAATATTCATTGATGGCGCAAAATGCGGAAGCACTCTGACTGACAACTCATATGAAGGTGACGACTATCGTTATCACGACATCCTCCACCTAAGTTTCGCCGCGATACTAGGCTGGTCACCAGTATTTCGAGCCCTTTTGCATCGTAAGCGTAAGAGCGATCCGCTCACCGATGAGGTGGAGGATGGCGGCCGTGCGGTAGCAATCGAAGAAGGACTTTCGGCACTCATTTTCAACTATGCGCGTCATCACTCCCTTCTGAAGGGCGTATCACGTCTCGATTGGCCGTTGCTCCGGACCTGTTACGAAATGTCCTCTCATCTTGAGGTGTCGAGGCGATCTCTCTTCGATTGGGAGTGCGCTATTTTAAAAGCATTCGAACTTTGGAGACAATTGCAGGCGAACAACGGAGGGATCGTTGAATGCAATCTACTTAACCGCACAATGCTCTACCGTGCTCCCGAGCATACCGGCCTGCGGTAGCCTCCTGCAGAATCGATTATCCGACTCGGAGCGTCACGTCTTGGTATTCGCGGTGCTCTCTTTTCCCGTCCTCGAGTTCAGCCATCGCTGCCATAATAGTCGTAATGTCGGATTGCTGCACTTCTCGGCTGCACGCAAAGCAGCGGCCATCTTACTTGAGCGTCGAGCTGCATCTGCAACTACGATCGACATCAGATTTGAAAACGCTTTTGGGGCCCCTTCGAGCGTTGCCATCTCGAAATAATCGTGTTCGCTGAGACCACCCGACACAAGCCTATTGACTCTGTCATTCATTTCAGCCCAAATTGGATCGGCGACTTCCTTCGGAAACGCCAATGAATCCGCGTTTGAATCTGAAGGGACGCGGGCCGAATCCAAAATCGTCTTCAATTCCCCTTCATAAATGTGCAAGCTGTCACTGAAATGCGTATAGCTCCCGATTTCAATCCCTAGCCACCCCGCCATCACTTCCTGCAGGGTCGTGAACTGAACGAAATTGTACGGCAGACCTCTGAATAGATCGTTGCTGCGCATTACCTGCGACCATTCGAGCTTGCCACCTCTAATTTTGAGCATGGAACAGAGATTGCATGGAATATCGGACGCAACTGGTGCACCGGACAAGTGAGGAAAATCCTTCGTTGGATCCCAAATCTGTAAGACGATTTGACGGCCATCCGGATTGCTTGACAGTGATTCACACGCACGCGCCAACTGATCGAAACCAAAGTTCTCACGCAACCTGAAGCCGTATGCGCCGTGGTATTTTGCTCCCATGCCTGCAAACTTCGGCAGTTGCGGATTGAAATAGTTCAGATACCCCGAATCATTGCGCCCGTTGATTATTCCGATGGCTTCAACTATCGCAAATGCGACGCTTATCGGATGCGACCGTGACAACACCCATCTGTCGCGTGGATTGCGGATTTGCAATGAAACATGCAACAACTCGTAGGTACGACCTCCTCTGCCATTCTGACGTGGCCTTCCTGGTTCTTTCCTGAATAACTCAACGGCGAGCAGCCACGCCTCGTCTGCCGAACTCGCATCAACGGTGGGCATAGGCGTCTTCCTGATCCTGAGCCACGAGGTCGTTAATTCCCCATTTTGGAGGATACCAATAACGAACGATTCCTGGATTGCGGTGAAACATTTGCTTGATTCGCTTTCTGCCAGTCAGTCCGCTGACCTCCGGGTGCGCCTGTCGAGCATATTTGTCCACTTCGCAAAAAAGATTCTGGCAGTCAATGAGTTGAAGCCGACGACCCCACAACGAGCGAAATTTGAGTCCTAATCGTTCGAATTCGCGACTCTGCCGATCGGCAACCATCTTAATAACGTCTGCCTCGCTTAATCCTCCAAGGTTGTCAAAACATTTACGAATTCCGTCGCGCGCACCTGGGCCCGGAACCACAAACTCAGCCTCACTGAAATCCGTTAAGCAACTATAGTTCAGGTCTGTAATGTACTGATACGCCAGGAACTTTCCGATCATTGGGTACGACAGCAGTAGATCAAATCCGGATCGCATGCTCTTAGAGTCTCTCAATTTGGCAGCGACGCGATCGCTCAGCATTTTCTTCAATAACCGAAGGTGATTGACGTGTTTCTTGGAGCTTCCTTCCCTTCCTCCAGAAGGCATGATGTACGCAGCCGAATAGATTGCTTGCTTGCGCTGCATTGCTTGCGTCAACACTGCGTCGAACGCATTCAAGTCGAATCTGTCGACTCTCAACTCGCCTATTTCTTCCTCTAAAAGCTTCCAAGTCTCAATCTTGTTGAAGATCTTGAACAGAAGAGTCCGAAACAGAAGGTTTTCAGGATCCTGAGGCCCTTGGTAAATGACGTCATGGATCAGGTATTGACTGACCCGATCAGATGCACGGTAAGCATTGGTGAACTTGTAGCGGCGAAGAATCGGATCTTCGGTCCACGGCGGAGCCTCATTTCGGAGTCGTTGAAAGAAGACCTCCTGACGCATCGTCGCAAAACGCCAGTACGTGTCATAAACCTTGGATGGGCGTGCAGGGCTCAGTTTTGAGAATACTGTCGGACCAGCGGCCGGAGCTTCTTTAGCGTTGAAAGAAAGCTGTCTTTGACGCGGGCTGCTGGCAGCCCCATCCTTCAGTTCAAGATTTTCCAATTCGCCCATTACCTCGGCAAACGTCTCATCCGGTGTTCTTTCGCTAGAAATCCTCTTAACTTTGTAAGCGTGTTGCTCGGCAAGTGCGATATGAGAATAGGCCGTACGGAGATCGACTCGCTGATTGGCCGGTTGATTATCGGTGGCGCACGTGCTGCGATCCAAGAGAAACACGATTAAAGGAGAGAGATCCGACCAATAGAAATGTTCCAGGTGAACCATCAACTCTAGTGGTCTTTCATCCACCGCCGACACACGGCTATAGGCAACCATGGACCACCAGAAGCGATCCATCACTACGCTTTCACCCGCCATGAGCGCGGGCCTGATGATTCGGTTGACTGCATCAACGTGCGCAGCGACATGAAGTAATTGAAGAGCGGCAGGATCAGAACCTGAGCACCCAAAAGCTGCTGGGTCATGGTGAATTTCGTATATTAACTTGCCCAGCGTGCCAGGTTGGCTCCCCGGAAGGCTCACATATATGGCTTTGGTACCACGACGATTAAGCCAATCAACTGCGCGAAGACTCAAAGTTGTCTTGCCAACCCCGTCTGGTCCTTCAAAAACGATCAGTCGCCCTGCCATTTCGCTCCCGCATCACCGCTCATTGTATTCTCGCTAGTTAAGGTCATCTTGAGATTTCAGAGCCTCGTGTCCGCCCTGCTTACCGAATGCCCACCATTGCAGGATCCGCGGGCCCGGATCGAAGCCTCCTTTATACAGCGGCTCGTCGGCGCGAAGGGTAGGATCCAGCCTCATCCACATCGAAGGTTTCCTGATCTGACGCTGAGCACGATCTACCTGGAGCTTCAATCCTTCCATAGCTGAAATCGTTGCGGAACCCGTTTTGACGAGGCCACAGCATCTCTGGCTCGGTTCGTCTCGCAGGGGCCCTTTCTCATATTAACGAACGAGCTCGAGCCAACGTCTACGATTGGACAATGACGCAGGAACTTGCCCCAGTCCTTCTGCTCTAACTCCGATTCGACGTTCACTGCTTCCGAAATAGGACAGCAAAAAAGAGACTCTGGTCTTTCGTACGAGTGTGAATGAGCTTTTGCTTTTGTTTTCCGAGTTCTTCCGTACTTGCGAATCTCGTCGGAACGCTCGATGGTACGCTGCCTTACAGTCGTCATCCAAAGGTGCGTGGTCGAGCGGTTAAGCCGGACGACACGCTCGCTGCTTCCTTCCCTGTCGTTGGAATCGTGACCTGCTTCGGATCATGCTCATTGGTATTCACAAACGCGCACTCGGAGGCGCTGATCCCGCCGCCGAACAATATGCAAAAGAACGTGATCGCGCAGGAACGATGACCTCCGATATGAACCTCTCGGACGCCAAAGCAGACCTGAGCTGAACTTAAGAGCTCTTTAGCTGCCTCTGTGTGATCCATATCGCACGGTCTAGAGAAGCGTTTGCCTAGACTCAGAAGTGCTTTATCGATAAGCCAGCCTCCATGGATGTTGGAGGAGGCCATACCAGTAAATCTGAATAGGACTCTGCGAATGAGCGCGAGCTCGCAACCGATCCCAGATCTGTATGTACGACTAGACAGCTGGAAATCAATTGCTAATTACCTTGGGAGAAGTTCACGGACCATACAGAGATGGCATGCCGACTACGGGTTGCCAATGCGTCACTTGGCAGGTCCCTGTTCGTCGGTTATCGACGCGCAATGCGAGCCGCCAGTATGTGGATTGGGGATGAAATGCTCGACCTTTCCATAGGCAACAACCGACGTAGCGCCTCGCAATAAGCGCGCTCATCCGAACTCTCCCACTTGAGCGTTGGCCTTATTTGCCCCAAATTGCCGGTTTCGCCCTAATCCAGAGAATCGGTAAGTCCACGACTCGCGATTCCGTCAGGTAAGCAAAGCCTGGGCGGCACATTCCTTCAGGTCGCGGAAGAAGGCATCGATTTGCCGAAGATCCGTGTCCCAGGCGAACATGAACCGCGCCGCGCCTCCTATAAATGTATAAAAATGCCAGCCCCGCGCTCGCAGAGCGTCGAGGATGGCCTGGTTGGCTTCGAGGAACACTGAGTTCGCCTCGACGGGTTGGACGAGCCGCACGCCGGGAAGACTCTCGATTTGCGCCTGCAGAATGCGTGCGCATCGGTTGCCGTGCTCAGCGTTGCGGAGCCAGGCTCCGCTCTCGAGCATGCCCACCCATGGAGCGGAGAGGTAACGCATCTTGGAGGCCAGTTGCCCGGCCTGCTTGCAGCGGTAATCGAAGCCCTCAGCCAGCACACGATCAAAGAAGAGCACCGCCTCACCTGCCGCCATGCCGTTTTTGGTACCGCCGAAGCAAAGTACGTCCACGCCACTTTTCCAGCTCATCTCGGCTGGCGTACAGCCCAGGCTAGCGACGGCGTTTGCAAAGCGGGCGCCGTCCATGTGCAGCAAGAGTTGATGCGCACTGCAGGCGTCGGCTACGGCATGCAGTTCATCGAGCGAATAGACGCGCCCCATCTCCGTGGCCTGAGTGATCGTGACTGCGCGCGGCTTGGGATAGTGGATGTCCTGACGCTTGGTGGCCAGCTCGTGAATCGACTGCGGCGTTAGCTTGCTGTCCGAGCTAGGCGCCACCAGCAACTTGGAACCGTTCGAGAAGAATTCGGGCGCGCCACACTCATCGGTTTCTACGTGCGAAGCATCGCAGCAGATGACGCTATGGTAGGACTGGCAAAGCGAAGCCAGGGCCAGGGAGTTGGCGGCGGTGCCATTGAAGACGAAGTACACGTCGCAATCAGTCTCGAACAGGTCGCGGAAGACATCGGCAGCTCGGGTGGTCCACGGGTCGTCGCCGTAAGAGGTTGCATGCCCGCGATTAGCAGCTTCCATTGATTGCCAAGCTTCGGGGCAGATGCCGGCGTAGTTGTCGCTTGCGAATTGTTGTGCCAACTCCTGAGGATCGACCGCGGTCATCTTCTTTCCTTGATTGTGATTGGGCCGGGTTCGGCGGTGAGAGAAATGTCTTCTCATTTGTTAAGCAGCAGGATCAGGCCGGTATCGGAACAGGAGGCATCTGGGCTGCTCCCGTTCCGGTGTCTCCAGGACCACCGCCGTGCCGCTTCCCGCTCCGCAGGCAGCCTGTGTCAGCATGACGCATCGCGAAGACCGTGATAAAGAAGTCAAACCTGCGTATCGACAAGGGCATGCCAAGAATTCACGAGTATAAGCCTCCGATTCATTGAACGAATGCGTTTCTCAGGTTTCTTTAGCAAAGCAAAAAAGGCGCGGCGGATCCGCGCGGCGCACGTCTTTTGGGAAGGCGTTGATCCCGAAAGATAAAGGGTAGGCTTTATGAGCATTATCTGTGAGTCTAGACGCTCTCAATCGCTCAGATCGGCTTGGTTTGAACTGTGATCGCAGATTGTGTCCGGGGAATCGGACATCCACTTCAAGACCGCGGTCTCATTTTGGCGTTCACTTGAAGACCGCTCGGCCTCGAAACAGACGATGGACCGAAATGGCTATCAAGTGTCCGACCAGCTGTACAGCGCTTGTACCCTATCAAGTGATTCTTTTATTCCTGGGGCCAAATGATTCAAACTAACTTCGGAGGAACAAATCCCGAGCATGTAGTCCGCTGGACAACAGACATCCGGTTTTCAGGAAGTTGAACGATTTGGATCGAGCTCCGCAAGCGAATTGGAGACTTTCACCCTAGCATGCCCCTGTTCCCCTTAGGAAATCGGGGAATACTGCACTTATATTTAACAAGCGCGGGCGATGCCACTCTGTGGAACACTCAGGAGAGTCCCCATTCTAGAATGTTGCTGTGATCGACACCGTATCGACTTCTGAATTGGTTTCTGATTTGCGTTATGCCCTCAACGTCATGGAGGAATCCTCTCACCTGGGATTGGATGACGAATATGCCCGGAGGCTCCACGACATTCTGCAACGGAATATTGATCGGGCTTCTGCCGCCTCGCCCGTCAGGTCTTCCGTTCCCTTCCCGATTTCTTCAAGTAGCAAAATCCCCACCTAGCCGATTTCATGCAGCCGCGTAGCGCCGGATTTTGACGGTGCACACATTGCTGCTTCCCTCGGTTTCACGGCAGTCCTGACAAATCGCCCATTACTTGCCCTCTGAATATTGCGGAAAAGCGTTTGAGACTCAGCCTAAACTGGCAGAGTGACAATCTTCTCGTCCATAAAATCAGTCTTTGCTCCAGAAAAGAAGCGCCCCTACGACGTTATCGCGGATGCACTTCGGGCGTGGGAAGCGAGCGGCACGGCACGCGCCGATCAATTGTTCAGAAGGGGCATCGCGGCATACCAGAGTAACGAGCCGAATGGCGTCGATTTTGCGTTGGGACGTTACGGAGCTTTCCTGCTCGATCAAGGCCGAACTTCGGATGCGGAACGCGTCCTACAGCAAGCCGTTGATCTGAAGACTGACATTCCAGCGATATGGTCCGACTACTTCGGCATCATCGCGAGTCGGCATGACCTCACGGCCTTCAGGCGCGCGGTAGCAAGGTTAGACCTCTGTAGGACTGGCGGTGCGGCTTCTGAATTTCTCTTGGCGCATGCACGAGCTGCGGACCGGGAGGGCGCGACATCTTTCGCGGAGGAACTCGCCCGCTGGGTCATAGAGAGATGCTCGCTTTCAAAGAATGTAGAGGGAAGGTGGGCGGCAGTTGGGGACCTCGGACGAATTCTGGAGCGAGATGGGCGCCTTCAAGAAGCGATGAAGCAATGGAGCGAGGCTTTCAACGAAGGGAGCCGCGACCCGGAGACAATAACGCGATTGTCGATGCACCTGGAGCGAGCCAAAGACTATGGCACTGCTACGAAGATCATTCAGGAAGCGTTGACACGGCGACTGCCCGCAAATACCGAAGAAGCGTTGCGGAAGCGGCTCGCCCGTTGCGCGGGAAAGACCGAGCCGGCTGCCAATGGGCCGAGGCGGCGAGCCCAGATACCTGCCTATTCTGTTCGCACGGAGTCGGCGCTCTTCGAGCCACTCTTCCAAGTGCGGCTAAAGTCATCAGTTGCCAATCTCGCCGTGGTAAACGACGCTGTTCGTTGCGTCCTAACTTCAAAGGAGTTCTCCTCACTCGTCGACTTCGATTGTCAGAGCGGCGATGAGATGAGCCGGGTCGAGAACTTGCCACGTTTCAGCGATGTAATCTATGCGCCTGATGGCCGGTCCATTGGTATATGCCGAACGGCAGCAGTCGGTCGAGGACCAACTCTGCTGCGATTCTTGACCGCCGACGGCCAGTTGACGGCCGAGTCATCAGTTCCCGATGCAACCTCAGAGGTCGCCTTGGGCCCCGACCTGTGGTATGTCGGGTGTAGGAACGGCTTCCTCTATGCATTCGGATTTGATGGATGCCTACGCTGGACCTGGGAGACTCCAGGTGCAAGCCAATCCACCGATAATGTCTATTTTCGGCCATGCCCATACTATGTGTCCTCTCGGGGCACGTTCGCGGTGGTTGCCAGTATGGGAGACATTTATGCGATCGGTCCGAATGGCAGGACTTTGTGGCACGCTGCGATTCCGAACGAACATCAGACCAAGTGGAATTTCACAGTTCCTGTGCCAGGCGCCGCACCTCTCCAGCAACCGTACAAAGTCCTTGGCTTGCCTTCCGGCGCGCCCCGAGACCAGGTGAAGTCCGCCTACCGGCGTCTGGCTCTTGCGACTCATCCGGACCGCAATCCGAGTAACCCCGAAGCAACCGCCAACTTCCGCCGCATTCAGGAGGCATACGAGCGAATCCTCGCTGGAGAAGGAGAGGGCTCTTCGACTACAGCCGAAGGAATCACAATCAGCTTTGAGATTCAGGGCATGGGGCCGACAGCGAGCTTCGTGACCGGCACGAGTTCGGGTGCAGTCGTTGGTTCGTCGCAAGGCAGAATCTACTCCTTTGATGGAAAGGGTTGCTTGCGCGGTGCCAGAGTGCTCGGCGATGGTACTGTGCGCGTCGCATTGCGGAGGGACGGAAATCTCGGCGCAGCCTGGTGCGACAACACGTTGCTTTTCTTCCGTGATGGAGAGGTAATCAACGCCGTGGAATCCGTTGCATGGCCCCGAGATCTGGCAATGTGGGGCGATGACGTTGTCCTGTGGCAGCGCAATGAGCTTGCGGTATTCGATGTCTTTGGGCGCACTCTCTATGCGCTGGAATTCTCAAAGAGCATAGCGGGAGTCGCGATACATGACGACGTACTCTTCTGCGCGGCCGGAGCTCTGGTCGCATTTAGAAATCGAGAATAGTTTGCACCCGCCGGCACGATCAAGTTAGACGTCACTGGAGATCTTTTGCTTCGATACCAACACCAAAAGTCCCAATATACAAACCTGGGACAAACTCCTGCGCGGGAAGCTTCCCCCGAACTTCTCTACGAATTCTTTAGATCGCCACCGCGACTCAGCGGGATGCTAGCATTTATTTTGGCTACGCATTGCGCTGGCGGCCGTTGTTTGGGCTCTCGAACGGGAGAACGATGCCCTACGAAATCATCATCGACGCAGCCCAGATTCTCCGTTCCACGCTCCATTTGTTGGAGCACACCCAATTCCCCGAGAAGAACTCGACGATGATCACCAACGTTGTGAAGCAATTGCGGTTGGCCATTGACGACCTCGAACTCGCGAAACAACGTCTCGAAATCGACGGACGCGCGCACTGAACCGCCCACCTGCACCTACCCCGAACACAGATATGGCCCAACTGATAAACACGCCCGTCAAATGCATCCCTCATGCAGGCATACATTTCAGACAAATCGGCCCGTCGCCAGAGGGGAGCTTCGAACGGTTACAAATCAGATGAACCTATTCGGCCCGAAGTATTAGTGACTACAGTGCATTTGCATCACGGATCAAGATTCCTGAGCTAAGATGGCGTCCTTACGAAACAGGGTGCTTGCTTGGAGCTTAAAACTTGGGAGCGGCCGCCGAGTGGCCCGCGTTCCGAAAAAAAGTGGGGAGGTTTGACCGCGGACGGCTGCCCCTCCCCTTCCCATGAGTCCAAGAGCCAGGAGGCTGAATCCTAGACCCTGCAGAACACGCGATCTTGAATCGATTCCTGAACGAATGCAACAGGGCCTTCTCCCGTGATGGCGCGCAGCATTTTGATGATTCGCTGCATCGCATTGTGAAATCCATTTTCGGGCTCAGTCCTGCATTCTTGGCGATCGAGAATCGCGCCGTGTTCCCTGATGGCCCGACTGCTGTCTTTGCTCCGCCGATGTCGACCGATCCAATTGTGATCATGCGGCAGCCTTTCTAATTTCTGCCCGGATGAGCCCACTGCAAAGAGGGCTGCAAGGAATCACTCGAGACTGGTTTGTTTGCCAGTCGTTCCTCCAAGGGTTCTTCTCATGCTTGGCCCGGCGCTAGAGACATCGAACGGGAGATTCAATCTTGTATTCTTAAACCGATTCTTGTTGCGAGAAGCATGATTGTAAAGAGCAGAGGCTGCCGCCAAAGGAAAATCGTCCGATTCGTCGAACAGAACGACTTGACAGTCAGCGGCGGTCGACGTTGACTTCTCACTTTAAGGCATCTTCGCGAGATCGGTTTCAGATTTTGCCAAGAACGCGTAAACAAATCAGGCATCAATCGTCCGATACGTTCCATGCTCTCGATTTGCATTGCCCTGCGTTCGTAGGGAAATACCACCTTGGTCGACCGAGAACGGCCCATTTATGCCCATCTTTCCGTCTTGTTTTGGGCTTTTGGGCAGCCCATTCGACATTACCTTCCGAATGATCACGGGCTGGGATAATCCCAAAGCCGCATTGTGCATTGCGATGCACGTCCGACGGTGAAGCAATCAGGCCTTTCACCACCATTACCTGAACCGGTGCCTCTCTGGGGAAGGCTGACCTACTCAATTCGGCGGCACTCCCGGGAGAAAAGAGAATGTTGGCTGCGTCCGCCAGGCCTTCGGCGCCTCTCAAGGGGCGGCACTCGATGAATTTTCGAGAGAGCAACCCATCCAAGGTCTTGAGCAGTACGTTCGGCTCCAATGGCAGCGCGATTCTCTCCGCCAACGGATGGAGGTGGACCTTGCCCTGATAGCTGTCGCTGAGAACCGTCAGCACAATCTGCTCCGCCGAATTCAAAGCCAACCCCATATTCCCGGTCCGCTCCTTTTCTTTCCTGCTTCGTCGGCGGATCGGGCAATCCGGCCATCTTTGTTCAGAGGATTGAACATCTTCTTCCGATTTCGTCGAGACCGAGTGATCAAGAACCAGTATCGCCCGCTTAAATATATTGTCGCCGCTGAGCCACCTCTCCGCGGCGTCGGAGTCCCATGCCGCCATGACGGCCGCTGTGAGTTCATAATGTTCTGCATCGGATTTGGGAAGCTATTCGCGCAGGCCTTCCAATAAGCCCTGTCGGATTGCGTAAAAGGCAACCATCCTTGCCGTTTCATGGATGATTCCTTTCGGCTTGAAGCCGACACGGTACGTGCGCCTGCAGTCACTGACATCCATCGAGGTGAATTCAGAACATGATAACGGTTTGACTGCATAGATTGAGCACCAGCATCTTCAAGGAACGCACAAGGTATGTGCTTCTTCGTTCGCTCTCTCGGCGCCAAACTCTGGCTCTTCTGATTTACATCACGCAACTTCGTCAACATGGCTTCGGCATCCACGAAAAATTCTGCCGATCGGATGAATGTCGCAATCGAGAAAGCCTCTGGTGCTGTCGGAGGGACCGTTGGTAGCAGCACCAATGACATCCCCCCTTGCAATCCACTTTGGGAGTGCGCGGATGTCGAAGGCTTTCTGCCATGGTCTCAGCGAACCCGGTAGGGTTGTTCAGAACATGCAATAATCCCGCTGGAGTTCGAGCCTGGGAGAATATCTGAACGACCGCTTCTCGTTCCGCATTGCAAAGACCTGCTGCTATTTCTGCTTCTTTCTGATGCTGCTCGGCGGTCTTCGACTGAGTGACGGACCTGCGCCCACTTGACATTCAGAAATCTCTAAATTTTAGAATTAGTTCTAACGGACACTCATCGCGCACCCCGGAAAGGGCGCGGTTTGGACATTAGAGCATTGCCGGGATCCTCGGCCGAGACGCTCATTACGCTTCAACAGCAGAAGACCGAATCCGCACGGGACCAATAAAGAGTCTCATGGGATCTGGACCTATCGTGTCAGCGGCAGTTTATTGGCGCAACCGTTGCTGGTCGGCCTGGGCGTATCAATTACGGCTTCTCCATTGTGCTCGATGCAACTGGGGCAAACCTTTGTCGGAATGACGCGATCGGGAACCCGGTTCTCTATCTTTGAAAACCCCGGGCGGCCCGGGCTCCTGCGAGTCAACACCTTCAGCCTGTCCCAAAAGCTTTGCCTGGAAATCTGATACATTGCCCCGCGCGCTCCCTCGAATTGGCAGTTGAGCGCCGCCAGGGCTTGCCCGTGCTGGAGAGCCTCAGACACGTTTTCCTTGCTCAGAGATTTCAGCACGTCTCTGCCATCGGCGAACAACCGGCTTATAAGTCCAGCAGTCGTCCAGTCACCGGCCCCCGCCGTATCCTTCACCTCGACGTCGCAGGAGGACTGCACGATCCACGTTTTGGCCTTCCTCCGGCCGCGCAGCAGGAAGCGGAGACCCTCGTCTCCCAAAGTTTGGATCTCGAGTTGGACTCCATTTTCCCCGAGCAACTCACTGAAGCTCTTGGCTCGCTGTTCCGAGTATTTCAGCACATCACAGATCCTAATCATTTCCGCAAAAAGAACTGGATCGCCGACACCGGAAGGCTCAAAAACAATGACTGCGCCATTCCTCTTGCAGTGCTCGGCCAGATTGACGATCGAGCGAGATACGCGGTCGGTGAAAAATACAGACGACTTCGGTATTTCGTCCTTCAGATTCTCGATAGTCTCGACCAGGACTGGGCGATAGCTGGGGAGGTAGGCGCCGCAATCGGGGCAGGTCCAGAGGAAACGATGCTTCGGCGAGCCGTCTCTGCCGAAAAAGATCTTCTCGATAACGATAGGCGTAGGACACGGGACATTTCCCGACAGATGCCTGGTATCCACGCCCCATCGCTCCAAATCCAACTTTACGAACTGACCCGCTTCATCTTCTGCAAGCCTGCCGATCGGGGTGCTTTCCCAACCCATGTAGGCGAGAGCGGCGGTTACGTTTCCGGTTGTGCCCCCAGCGTAGAAACGGGGTACGAGCGGATCCTCAAGGCCGATCACAATGTCGAGCGCGATGAATCCTGTGCTCACCAGACGAGGAGCCCGCTTCTTAGTCTTCATAGCATTCTCCGGCGAGCCACAGCCCGTGGATGACCCCTTCCTTCGCGAGCCGACTCAATTCCTTCATCTCAACAGCAACCCGATGTCCGTGCGCTTCAATATGTGCGATCGCCACTCGAGAGCCTGCCCGCTTTAACTCATAGGCCGCAAGCAGAGCTCCGATAGACAGCAGTTTACTCGATAAAGCGGAGACAATGGCGTTGGAGCCACCGAGCGGGGCCAAAGAGCTCGCATAGTGGTCAATAGCATGAACCAGCTGACGATAGACCTCGAAAGGATTCGTCTCCGAAGCATACAGGAAGTTACGAGGATCGATTCGCAGGCTGTCGAAAAGCAGCCCACGATATTCAAGCACGAGGTCATCACCCCGCCGTGGGTTCTGTGATGGCGCCGGCAGAAGCGGGCAGACCTCCGACGGGCGCACCAGATCGTAGATTCGCTGAAGTTGTGTTGCCTGGTTCTCGCCGAGAATAGGAAACCAGACACGCGGCTTCGAGGCCGCCGACTCCCGCTCTGCATCGCCTCGGAAGGTGTGAATGTAGTCCGCTTCTTCGTCCAGGCCCTCTTCCAAAATCAGACTGTCGATCTTGGGGTTCTCATCCGCGAGTACGAATAGATTCATGCGCGGTGCATTCTGGCCGTCGATGATGTGGAGCAGCTTGGCCACAATGGGCAAGAACACGCTTCGTGGCAGAGAACTGACATCTACGATGACATCAGTAATGCCGGCAAATTCATCCGCGGTCTTAAACAGGCCTTCGGCGGACCTCGAAGTCATTCGTCTGCCTTCGGACGAGAACATGCTGATACTGCGGCTTGCCAACTGTGCTGCTGGAATGATCCGTCCCAACTCTTCCACATTGCTCTGCACTGCTGGTTGGTAGGCACGCGAGGGAGATTGATCTCCTTCCTCAAAGGTGAGAATTACGACTTCGATGGAGAGCGATGGGCAGGTTCTGCGAAGCAGACCCAGACCAGTGAGCATCCGTGGATCAAACCCGCGTCCCAAGATGAACCGGGCTCTCCGGGAGGATTCGTTAAAGTGACTCGAGAAGAGAGCCTCGAGATCCGTCCCAGCAGCGCGCGCGTATGTCGACCATCTTTCCGGCATCTAACGTGTCATCACCCGCTACAATAGTGACTTCTTCGCCTCATACCCTGCCGTCATCCACATATAGAGGTCGCGCAACGGACGCTCCTTGAAGCCTCCGTATTGCAACGGCAAATCGTATGACACGCACAGCAATCGGTTGAGGTTGAGTACCATCCAAGTATCACCCTTCACTTTTCGATCCAGTTGCGCCTCCAGCAGGTTGTTCGCAATCGCCGCCGCCAAAACATCAGCTAAGAGAACGTACTCCGGGTTCTTTGCGAGGAACTCCTTGCTTTGGAGTTGCTCTCTCTCCTTCATCGAGATGGCGATACCCGTAACGCCGGGATCGTAAGGGGCATTTTCCTCGTATGTCCTCTGCCGACAAAACCGACCGATCGATGTAAGCAGCTGGTGGACTTTCTCTCCGTACCGCGCTCGGCGCGGGATCTCCAACCAGAATGACTCCGAAGCTTCCCGCAGCAGGCTGTCCTGTCGGCCCGCATTAAGGGTAGGCGTCTTCGAGATCAAACTGGAGGCCACCACCTCCTCGAACTCATCTCCCGCCAAACGCATGAATTGTTCAATATTCCATGAAGCCAGGTTTGCCAGCTTCTTGGGTCCGAAGTAGTAGGGTAGGTGGAATTCATGGGCGAGAAACAGTTCCGCGGCGGCGCGGATACTCGAGTCCGTCTTCTCCTTGAGTTCAGCGGGACTCAGCGGAAAGTCAAACGATGTTTGCTTGTTTCGCAGTTCGCGGTGCATCAAGATCTCGAGTACACGCCAACCGATCGCCCGGTCCCGGGAACCGCCCGGCTGCTGCACCTGCATCTCGATCCAGTCATGGAACAAGGCGCTTCCACGCGCCAGCTGGGTGACACGGTCGCGGATCACTGGAATCGTCGCTTCGTACTTGGCTTGCCACTCTGTCCCATCCAGGGAAGCCTGTAAGCAGGAATCGAGAGATGTCACTTCAACCGTCAAGGCTGCGCTCGCACGGCGATCGGCCACGCTATTGAGCAGGTTCGCAAATTTGTTGGCACTCTCCCTCCAGAAACGCTCAATCAGGATCTCCCCCTCATAATCTCGTCCTTCCGTGACGCCCGTTTCGAGCATCTCGTCGGTGGAAAGGGCCTCGAAACGTTCTGCCAGCCACACACCCACACCGGCGCGCATATCCGCCACTGTCTTGAGAAGCAAAGTCCGCTGACCATGGGTGAGATGATGCACGTCGTCGAGGAGCAGCAGGCAGTGACTTGCCACTGCCTCGCCGTCGACCGTAAGCACACCTGGCCGCATCAAGGTGATCGAATGAAGAGTGTCACTTCCCGGCAGAGATGCAAGGTCTCCCCCATCAAAGCTGTCGATCGCATCACAGACGTTTTCTTCGAGGTCCGTTGCCCAGCGCTGCAACTCGATTCCAGAGATGGCTCCTGGCTCACCAGCCCGAATCTCGATCGGCGCGTCCGCCGATATCTTAATTCGCGCCAAATCCTCCGGGAATCGCAGGCCCCTGAGCTGGAGGCTGGCGCGCAAGGCAGCTAAGACGATGCGTGCATTCAGGAGTCCAAAGAGCAGGCGTTGCTTCCTGGGCGCTTCAAAATCCAGATCATCAAGAATGCGGTAGTTGCGAGCGCAGGAGAGAAAAACCCCGAGTATTTGCGGGCCGCCGTCATTGATCACCCCGAGAGCATCCATCCGTTGATAGAGTTCCTTGAGATCGTCGTTGGCCTTGAAGGCATGGAGATTCACGAGAGCGGCAGGTGTAAAGAGCCGAAGCAGTGTTGTTTTCCCTGCACCAGGCGCACTTCGGATCAGCTGAGGTTTGTCCCACAGATGGGGATCATCCCCGAGAAGATCCAGCATTTCGGGGCCGAAAAGCTTGAGGAACGTGACGTCGTTCTCGATGGCTTCGGCCGCGCGGAGACGAAACGGGTTTCTCGGCACTCTCATAGCGAATCCTTGTGGCGCGTAACGCGGGGGAACAGCGACCTCATCTGCGGACCATCGGCCCACAAGAGCCCGATCGAATTATTAGGCGTATTGTGACTCAATACCAGCGGCAGACCGCAACCCGCGAAGCCATAGCGCAGGTCCGTCCCGCCAAGACGAGTACTGGCGGTTTCGTTCGTATCGTCATAGTACTTCTGAATGAGAGCATCGATATCCGGTTTTGCCCCTTCAATCAAGGTGATCTCGTTCGGGAGGCGCTGAACAATAACGATACTGATCCTCAGACCAAAGCGCTCCTCAAGCCTCTTGCGTTCGGCCTGCAACTTCTCTTCGACTCTTGCCGTTGCCAGGTAGAGGACGAGGATGACCTCGCTCCCTTCCTTTACCACAAGCTTGGAGAGATAATCATCGGGCTTCGCAAGATTTACAAGGAATTTTCCAATCTTCCCGGCGATGCCTCCGTCTTCGGTGGACCGGAGATAGCTGACTCCGCTCGCCGAGAAGTCATCCATCAAGACGATTACTTCGTATGCCGGGTCGGCTCCAGCGCCGCACTCATCCATCCCATCCGCTTCACCCATCTCCTTGAGCGCTGCCTTCAAGTCGTTCTTGAGGCCGTCGATGCGTTCTCGACTCAGTTCATGGCTCAAGCGAATCTGCTCGTTGGATAGCTGAGGATTGGCACGGCGAAAGATGTCGGTTCGCGCGCCGTCACTTAGGCCGAGAAAGAGAGTTTTCCGCTGCAAAACGCGAAATCCATGTGATGCGGCGATTCTTTTCCGTTTCCACTTGTCAATTCCCGCCTTTCTGGCCACGAGATCGAGAAGGAGCGGCCGAACGCAATCCGGATAAGCTATGGAAACCAGATGGTTCATCTCCGCCGTCGAAATGAAAACCAGATGCCTGCGAATGTAATCGAGAGCCATTGGGCGCTCTTCGGGGAGGAACTGGCTCAGCCAACTCGCCAGGCTTTCCGTGAAGCGCATCCCCGGCGAGAACTGCTGATACTCGTCATACTTGTATGAGGCCATCGCTTGGAGTTCGAGGCCGATCAGGTTGAAGTCCGGCGGCTGCCAGCGCATGACCTTGCTCAGTAATTCTTCCGCCAATTGGTTATTCATGATTCCCTCAGCGCCAAGCGGAAGTGCCGCTTCGATTTCCTGATTTGGTTGCAGTAATGTACCAGTGCCGCGCAGCCGGTAACTCCGGGAGGCGCAAGGTTCCAGCCTGTTTCCAAATCGAATCCTACTTCGTCGACACTGAGGGACGCAGGCTCGGAGAGCAGTTCGTAGTCATTGCCCGGCCAAGATGGCCTGTCGCCGATGAACAGAGTATGCTCACGGAAGGTGCCTCCACCTGACATCTTCCTTAGAACGTTTAGTTTGCTGGTTTCCGTTGCAACAATATCCACGGATCGCGAAGAGGCGACAATTCGGACTTCGGTTTTGTGAGCTTTCGCCAGCAGCGCCGCAGTCAGAAACCACAGAGACTCGGCCGACTCAGCACCTTCCAGTTCCAACGTGATCTGAACGGGCCGTTCCGTCAGTTTAATCCCTGCGATATTCGCTTCGCGGATTAATCGAGCAACATCGGCTAGCGGATTTGCTTGCGCCACAGTCTGGTTGAGAAGGCTGTCATCCTCGAGCGGGAGCACGATTGCGCCGTTGTAATAACCTACAGTCACCGAGTGCCAGAATCGTTTTGGCAGAGCCGCACGGAGAGCTTCCCGGACCGACTTCCCTCGTCCTGTCGCGACTCCAAGCGAAAATCCTCCGTCGAGCAGACTGATCAGGGACTTTGCTACGTCCACCGTGACACCTGAAAATCGATCCTTGTGATCGCATACCGTCCCGTCATAGTCGACGATGCACTGTTTGAAAGGAATGCTGCTGATCTTTTGCCGGAAGGCATCGTATGCAGAATCCCACTCCTGGTTTGAAAGATCGGGAAGTCCAAATCTGTTTCGGGCGCGTTGTTTTCGTTGAATTGATGCTGAGCGGATATCAACCGCGCTTTGCGGGAAGGCTTTCAGGTGATAAAGCTTGCGTCCAAAACCAGGAACTACAGGTCGACCCGGATCGCGACCGCGATCTTCTCCATATGCGGCTACGATCTCAAAAACTGCAGCCTGCATGGCAAAAGCAGCTGCGATGCCGGCCAGCGGAGTCTCTACCCTGATCGCGCTGACGGATTTTGGAAGCAGTTTCAGCGTTGCCTCTGCAATCGCCTTGTCGGTTGGACAAACGAAGAAGAAGACCGTCGTGGCGGGGCGTAGCGCAAGCCATAGATGACGGCCGTGAGCGAAGTTGCGATAATCCACAAGCTGCACGTTCGCCAGCCCTGCCTCGTGAAACTTCGATTCAAAATCGATTGCAGCGGCTCTAGAATCCGCGCCGAACAGCAAAAGGACCTCGTCCGATTGCAATGGGGATATGCCGTGGTGTTCCTGTTCCAAGGCATACCTAAGGTCCGTCGCATCGAACAGGTCGCACCAGCGCTGAGGAAGTGCGTCGCCTTCTCCATACGCACGCGCGATGATGGTGTTCAGGCCCACAAGGGAGTTTGTTGCCAGATACCCGTCTTTCCCAGACGGTGAAGGAAATTCGAAACCGTGTCCGCGGTTGAAGGACCGGACTACATCCGTCAATGGGCTGTCTGCCATACAGCAAAGACTTGTAAGTGTGACAGGTTCGGCAGCTATCGAGTTCCGCGCGAAACCAAGCACATCAGTATTCCTGCCCCGCGCACTCACAATAAAGAGTCGCATTCCGGCGAAAACCGCCGGATTCCGAGAGGCGAGCAATGGAGAGTCGAAGGCAGCAAAAGTGCCGCGACACTGCTGCTCGAGCGCGGAGATGAGGCAAGCGGTGCTCAGCGAGCCGCCCGAGCCAATCGCTAAGACAGGGGAACGGCCACCATTTCTCACCTTCGTTGACAGCTCAGCAATGTCTACTCCGTGCGCCCATTGGTACGTTGTCTCGAGCTGCTGCAATTCGAATTTGTAAGGTCTGCCCAAAGTTCCTCGTCAAATCACTTAAGTCATTCATTCTAAGCATACAATCCAAGACCGCGAGTGTGAGATTCAGGAGGGCAAAGCTGGGTGCGATAACTGAATCGGACGTATCGATTATAGGCGAATACAAGGCGAATATCCGGAGAAATTTGGAATCATTGAGAACTCACCGGGGCGCGCGGAGGACGATGCCCAATTTGCGGAGATCGGCATGGGATATTCGAATCGGGCCTGTATCGGAGGCCAGTAGACGTTCCGCCGATTGAACAAGTTGCGCAGCCTTGGCGGCGAGAAATCCGGCCGAAATTAGCTTTTGGATCGTTTGCTCGCTTTTTCCGGCAGGAACAGGACTGCACAAAGATCCTCCTCTCCAGGGTAACTGCATAGGAAATAGAAGAGGGGCGCAATCCACTGAAGATGAAGCACGACATCAACAGCATCGGTCACCCGATCATTGGTTCGGGATTGTCATCTAACCACTGATCAATTGCCAATACATGCAGGGCGTAGGTTGCCTGTTTCGGCTGCCTAGGCGCGGAGGCCGAGATTCTGCGGGGATCGCCGCCTATCATCAGTTCATTACTCGGGCTGCAGCTTTACGCCTGGCGCCTGCACGTTGGGCGCATGAGAGCGTCGGGTTGGCGAGAATGATCAAGATGCGCATTGAGAACCGCGCATATTCTGACAAGAGGGATCTTCGACACAGCCGCAAGTCACGCGCGGAAGTCAGTCAATGTCGGCCATGAGCCACCGAATACTTCTCTGTAGGTCAGCAAGAGCAAGTATTGCGTCATCTCACCGGATGTTTCGTCATCTGCCGTCTCTCATCCGCGGTGAAGCTCAAAAGCTCAACTTCAAACAGGGTATTAAGGATGAGGATTTCAAACGGCGGACGTAGAAAGGTCGCGAGCAGCGAAGCTTTGCGGAGATCAATGAGGCAGCTCGAGCCACTGATGATGATCCGCATGTTTAATCTGCGGTCCTTTCAGGCCTGCCTCGACCTTTGGCAAAGGGACTCCCAGCAGCCCGGCCGCCTTGCTCAGCGACACAAATTCTTCCCCGAGGGCGCGATAGCACAGCCGTTCGAACCGCTGCGAGCGTTCGCGCTGGCCGCGGATATTCTCCGGTTCAAGCTCCTTTGGTTCCCGGGTCCGCCAGCCTCGTGCGATGGTCTGGAAAGCATAGGTCAGAATGGACGCGTTGATCACGCCGATTTGTTTGAGGCGCATGAGCAGCGCTGCCCCGCTGACGCGGTAGAGCCGTTTCAGGGCGATGAGCTCCTTGTATCCCAGGGCGTTGCGCTGCTTGCCTACCTCGCGCAGGAGGTCTTCGCGTGGCATCAGGAACGCTCCGGCGAAGAGATTGGCGGCTCTCTCTTCCTCTTTATCGGGAAGGCTGGTCGGATCGAAGACGCGATGGGCGAGTTCGTGCGCCAGAGTCAGCCGGCGGCGCTCGAGGGGAAACTGCCGATTATCGACGATGACCGGCAATCCAGGCGACCCTTTCTCCCGCGCCACAACGCAAGTGAAGCCCGAGACTCTTTCGGGCAGGTCTACGATGAGGACTTTAAAACCTTTCTCTTCGAGCAGCTCGGTCATGTTCGGGATGGGATCGGTTCCGAGCATCCATTTCGAGCGGACTTCGCGGGCCAGTTGTTCCGCATCTTCGATCCTTTCCAGTTTTCTCGGAATGGCGAGGGGCGGCTTACACTCCGCGCTGTCCAAGTCAAGAATGTGCTCGATCTGGAGGTAGCGTTCGATCCATTCGAGGACTTCGGTTTCAACGGTGGTTCGGTCTTCGGCGGTGGTACTGTCCTTGGTGCGGAACTCGACGCCGGAGAGCACGAGTCCCTGAGTGTCCGTGAGATAGGTGAGCACTTCCGGCGTGCCGCTACCGCCCTTTGGTCTCTGGTAGCGAATGACAACGACATCGCCCCTTCTGAATCTTGCTCTGTTCGAGGGCCCTCAGCATCAGTTCTTCAGAATTGAAGACCCTGGCTGGCCCCGAAAATCGGAGGCCCTCCTTCCCCGTGATCTTGGCGATGGCACCTTTCAGGAGCCAGATTGACCTCAAGATGGGTCCGCTTCAAGGGAAACGGAGCGGACAGCTCTTCGAGTCGTGCTTCGAAGTCGAGCCCGGCGACACGCATCCGCAAATTAGCCATAGCTGCGTGTACATTCGTCGAAGTCCTATTCGGGCCTTGCGAGTCGCTAGTCGTCGGATACTCATCCGCTCCATTGAATTGTGATCAGGCGAGTGCAGAAACGTCCCGTTCCAATCGGTCGAGCCGTTCGAGTGCCGATTGCACAGCGGGTTCACCTTCTTCTTTGACTTTGCGCGCACGATCAAGCGCCTGTTCAGCAATGCGGCTGATTTCGTGCAGCAGTTTGCGGATCTCGACCTCCAAGCGATCGCGGCTCTCCTGAATGCGATTGAGAACGTCGTTTTGAACTCGCGAACTATTCGTGTCCAAGAGGTGCTGCAGAAAACTTCGAGCTTCGTTCGTGATAACTTTGCGGGCACCCACAAGCGGCAGGAGGACGTCAGCGAGCCAGCGCAAAGGTGACGGAGGATCTGCCGTGGTTAAGAATTTCTCGAAGCTGAAATGGGAGCGCACGCGGAGCCCCTTCTCCGGCTCCAGCGCGTGGGGCATTCGCGTCAGTTCGCTGAGTCCCGCATCGGCCAATTTTTTCAAAAAGCTATTGCCCATCTCAACAAATCGCAGGGCTACGGCGCGATATTGACGCTCGCCCTCTTCCTGCTCGGGTTTGAGCCAAGGCATGACCTTGCGTTCCGAAATCTGCTGGCTGAGGTGCATGACCCGGTGGCGATAACGCGGACCAAAACCACGGGGCATCGACTCAAGAGCATCATTAAACTCTCTCTCAGATTCCTTCCAGGCAAGTTCAAAGAACTCCTTACGCCTGTCAACAAAGTAGTCCGAAATCCGTTGTTGTTCCGCCATGAACAGGAAGTTCAGCTCACGCATCGAGCGCTCTGCCTCGCCAATGGTTTCCCTCATCAACTCGATACGGCGCTCGGATTCCTCGATTGGCCGCTGAAGCGCGTCGCGGTCTTCGTGGATCACAGCCAGCAATTGCTCGCTCAAGCGTTGGAGGCCTCGCTCGCAAGCAGCGCGAACGAGATTTCTGCCGGAGTCTTCAACGAGGTGATACAAGCTCGCAAGCAACTTTTCCCAATCCCGCACTGGACCGCGGTTCTCCATCCGCTCGACCGCACTCACCTCGAACACCTCACCCATAGGGCGATGCAACCGCTTTTCCAGAATCTCGCGTGTGAATTTGGCGGCGGCGGCGCGCTCGGGATCACTGGTGCGATCGGCTTTGTTGATGACCAAGATCAGATCCTGAACTTGCTTGCCAACAGCCTCCACCAGTGCGAGTTCCTCCCCGGCGATTGGCGGATCTGCTCCAATCACAACCAGGGCAGCATCTATGTGAGGAATGAATGCCTGTGTGGTCGCGGTATTTCCAGTCCACACCGAACCCAAACCGGGCGTGTCTACAAAACACATCCCCGAGGACAATAAAGGGGTGGGCACAAAGACCTCTGCGCCGTCCACACCTTTTTTGTTCTCAGGGTTCAATTCTTCGGTCACATATTCCTTCAGATCGAGCATCGGAATGTCGCACCAAGACCCATCCCGCATGCGAATGCGCGCGTGAAGCGTCTCGCCAAATCGAATCACAGTAGGCACGGCTGTGACCGGAACAAACCCGGTAGGGACAACCTCGTGGCCGACCAATGCATTCAGCAGGGTCGATTTACCGCGCTTGAACTGTCCAACACAGGCAACGTAGAAGCGCCCCTCAGAGACTCGCGCGGCAAGTTCACGCGCCTCCTCGGCGACAGGCTCCGCTCCAAGTTCTTGAGCCAGATCGGCAAGATGTAACAGACGAGAGGCGCCGTCCATCAATATGGAGGTCCGAGCCCAAGGACTGCCGTAATTCTGCACTGGAGAGCTGATACCGTCGGTCTCTTTCATGACTCTTGTGCCCCGAACACCTTTCTGATCAATGTTTCGGCTGATTTCGACACAGCTTCGCCTTTCCGAATCGCCGTCGCACAAGATTGTCTTGGGAGGGTGAAACTAGACGATGGACACCTACCAAGAAAATCTCTCTTCTTCGTAGGAGTCATCTGCCCAGTGGGCGGTTAAGGTGAACTCCAACACCCACCATTATTCTCGCATATCTTCTCTTCCTGTAATTGTCTCAGCGGTCACACGTCATCCGAAATCTTCGAAGTTGGGTTCCTGCCCTCCCTTCTCTTCATCGTGGTTCCCCCCAAACGTGAAATCTCTGAATCTGGTATCCTTTATGCGTGCATCTGAGCTTCTAGTAGGTGCAAGAGGCGAAGGGGTTCGCCTGAACTGCTGTTTCATCCCCTCCTTTCATGCGGGGGTGAGCAGATGATGACCCCTGACGGACGTGCGTCGGGGAGTCGCCTGCTCATCGATCCGACCCCCACAGATCCGGAATCTATAGCGAAAGGCGCGCCACCCGAGTCGCGCCCCGAAATGGAGGTTCTGTGAAAATCGTCATCATTTCCGACATTCACGCAAACCTTGCCGCCCTCAAGGCATTACCGGAACACCAATACGATCAACTTTGGTGCATTGGCGATCTTGTGGACTACGGGCCTAATCCGCACGAAGTAGTCGACTGGGTACGTGCCAACGCCACGGTCGTCGTGCGCGGCAACCACGATTACGCGGCCGGATCCAATGCAGATCCCCAGTGTTCTGCACCCTATAAGAGGCTCGCGGCGGAGACACTACGGCTCACCCTGCAGCTATGCACGACGGAAGATCTCAATTATCTAAAAGATCTCCCCCTCTACCGCGAGATTTCCGTTCCTTCGAGGCGGTTCTATCTCGTTCACGCCACCCCCACAGATCCACTTTTTGGTTACTGCCCGGAGAACTCTCCGAGTTGGCGGGAGCAGGTCGAGTGCATTGACGCGGAAGTACTGGTGGTCGGGCACACCCATACACCCTTTATCCGCCGACAAGGTAAAACGACCATTCTCAACCCTGGCAGCGTAGGCCAGCCCAAGACGGGCAGGCCGAAAGCGTGTTACGCGATTTGGCAGGATGAGGAAATGTTTCTGAAGGAATACGAATACCCAATTGAGGAAACGATTCGCGGAATCCGGGCCATGCCGATTGCCCCGGATGATCAGGACGCTTTGATCACTGTGCTGCGCACTGGTGAAGTTCCGGCCCGTGCTGGTTCCAATCATTGATCCAATTAAAGACGTCGCACATTCAAGAAGCGGGGGCGCCTGTACGATGCCTGATGTTCTTCAAGCACAAAGACAGAAGCTGTTAGATGACTTGTTCCGAAACTACTCGGGCCCGACATTTGCTATCCGGCTCTGGAACGGTTGGCACTGGCTGTCCCTTGCCGGTGAAAGACCAGCGTTCACCGTCGTTGTCGAAACACCTGGCGCACTGCGAGCACTAATTGCCAATCCAAATGAGGTGACGCTTGGCGAAGCGTTCATTCATCGGGAAATCGATGTCGAAGGAAATATTTTCTCTGTTTTTTCCGTCGCAGAATATCTCGTCAGCCGTCCCCGTAATCTCCTGTACTGGACCAACGATCTCTTCCTTCGGACCCTCGCCGGGACAGAACGGTGGTTTCATCTCGGGGCACCGCACTCTAAATCGAGGGATCGTGCTTCAATCACCTACCACTACGATCAACCTATCGAATTCTTTCGCCCATGGTTGGGGAGCACGCTCGCATACTCCTGCGCCTATTTCCGAACTGCAGGCGATTCTCTGGATTTGGCTCAGACACAAAAGCTCGAATTGATCTGCCGGAAATTGCGGCTGCAGCCACTCGAACGCTTTCTCGATGTCGGTTGCGGTTGGGGAAGCCTAATCCTCCACGCTGCGGATAAACATAGGGTCCACGCTCATGGGATCACTCTGAGCACAATTCAAGCCGAAACAACTCAATACCGGATCGAAGAGTGCAACCTGCAACCAAGATGCGTGGTAGAACTTCGCGACTACCGGGATTGTGATCAACTCTTCGGCACATTCGACAAGATTGCCAGTGTTGGAATGTTTGAGCATGTAGGTCCCGACAACCTGTCCAGGTACTTTCGGACTGTTTGTAATCTGCTAAGTCCCGGTGGGACATTTCTGAACCACGGCATTGCGCGATCTGCCTTGTCTCCGGTCCGCAAAGACTCTTTCATCGATCGCTACGTCTTTCCGGACGGAAGGCTGGTTACCCTATCTCAAGCGGTGAGCGCGGCCGAGACAGCAGGACTTGAGGTGCGCGATGTTGAAAATCTTCGCGAACACTACGAGCTGACGCTCCGCCAATGGGTTGAAGGTCTCCGTGAGAACGAAGAAGAACTGCGAAGGTACGTTTCGGAAACAACCTACAGGATCTGGCTGTTGTATATGGCGGGATCGGCTGCGGCTTTTCATCGGGGAGACATCGCAGTCTATCAGGTCCTTTGCAGTCGTCCGGAACAGGGGGCATGCCGGCTTCCTCTGGTCCGTGAAGACTGGTACGCGACCAGCATGAAGGAGCATGAGATTGAGGTATGACAGGCCCGGCACACCAGCAGGCTTCGGACGACTCCATCGAGCAGATGGTTTCCGGTCTGGATTCTCTCGTTGATGGGGATCGCGCGGCTGAACAATTGATCTCGCTTGGACAGAGAGTCGTCCCTGCCGTCGAACGATTTCTTGTGGAGTCCCGTCCACGATCCATTTCTGTGTCCCGCTGCCGCGCAGTTCGAATCCTGGGAGCACTTGGAGCCTATTCCAGCCTCACTTGCTATCTGCGAGAGAACATCCACCCCAGTGACGCAACAGTTCTGTTCGCAGAAGATGCGGTCCGCAGCGCAGCGGCTCGGGAACTGATGCGTCACGAGTCGCCCACGACATTCCGAGTCCTGCTTGATGCTACAAAACAACGCCCTACAGGTGGCCTTATTCAAGCGTTGTCTCAATACCGGTGGCCCGAATGCGTACCTCTGCTCTTTGATCTGCTCGAAGATGACCTCTGTCGCGAGGACGCCAAAGAAGGACTGCGCAGAGTGCCGGAAGCGGCCAAAGCGTACGCAATATTGCTGCTCCGTGGGCGAACTCAACTTCCGGTTCAGGGATATGCAGCCTCGAGCCGCAGGCGCGCTACCCTTCAGTTGCTCGTCGAATTTGGGATCGGTATGAATGAGTGGCCTGATTTGCGTGCATTCCTAAAGGACGAAGATCGCGATTGCGTGATTTCGGCCGCCACTCTCGGATTGAGCTCTGCTTCCCCGTCTGAAAGGCCCTCGATTATCGCAGCGATGCTTGAGTCGTCTGCAGGGATGAATTGGGCACAGGAGACGGAAGCTATCGAACTGTTGGACAAGTGGCCTTCCCTTGCTCGTCAGGTGGCAAGAGAGTTCCGCGCTCAACATGAGATGAGGCGAGAGAGACCCAATTGGCTGTCGCCGTTCTGGCGGATTCTCCATCACGTCCTCGGCAGTGAGATGCAGGGCCAACATCCTGGCGGCGGTTGAAGAAGCAGTCTGGGCTGTTTGAAATAAATTACGTGGAGATTGCAATGGACCTCAAGCAATACGAGCAAGCGAAATTCTCAATGGCGGAACTTATCCGTTCTGCTCAAGCAATCGACACGAAGGACCAGGACCTGCTTTCCGCTTCGCGGGATCTCCTGATGCGCCTAGCCGACGACCGTTTTAATCTGATGCTGGTTGGGCGTTTCAGCCGCGGCAAATCTACGCTTATCAATGCGATTCTGGGTGCCGCCCATCTGCCGACCGGAATTCTTCCTCTCACATCGGTGATCACGACTGTTCGGTACGGCAGCCGGACACAAGTCGTCTTAAACTTTATCGATAGACACCCTCGTCTAGAGATACCACTCGCACGCCTCGCAGAATATGTCACTCAGCAATCGAATCCTGGCAACGTAAAGAATGTTGCCTACGCAGAGATTGAGTTGCCTGTAGAACTCCTTCGCCGCGGAGTATTTTTCGTCGACAGCCCCGGGCTTGGATCGGCAATTGCCGAAAACACGCAGACCACGGAGAGGTTCTTTCCGGAGGCCGATGCCTTCGTCCTCATCACGAGCTACGATAGTCCGCTTTCCGACGAAGAGAATCGCGCTTTGTACAGAATCCGCGGGACCGACAAAACACTCTTTGTGATCGTGAATAAGCAGGACACGGTTGGCGAGAACGAGCGTCAGCAGGTCCTGGACTATGTGAAGTCTCAGTTGGAGCGCTTCTCTTTTCACAGGACACCACAGGTGTTTTCGGTTTCTGCCCAGGAGGCCCTTCAGGCAAAGCAGGCGCAGGAGCCGGATCGCGTCGCCGCAAGCGGGATCCTCGAGTTCGAGGAAGAGCTGCTTCGATTCCTCATCGAGGAACGAGCGGAAGCATTTCTCTCAAACATGTACGACCGCATCAAGGACTTTCTGCTTGATCGGCGGAACCTGGAGAGGCAAATCGAAAGACGTCCAGCGTATGAATCGCTCTTGGACCGTCTCCGAGAACTTCGGGAGCCAGAGGCAGAGCATTCGTCAGCTGAAGGGCGTCACTATGCAACGGAGGACGTCTCCGCCCAGATCTCTTTGGACTTGGAGAAGCGGAGCGGATGCCGGATCTGCGGACAGGTTTTGGATGCCGTCTTTCACTTCCTGAGCAAGCATCAATACGACTTGGTCATCAATCGGGAGGCGCAACGGGAGCACGCGGCCAGGGGCGGATTTTGTTCCCTGCACACGTGGCAGTACGAGAACATTTCCTCTCCTTACGGAGTCTGCAACGCGTATCCGGAGCTTGCCCACCGGATGGCTGCGGAACTGCAGAATGCGGCTGCGCGAGGCGACGGACCTGCATGGACTGCGGAAAGCATCACTCACCTTGGTGGCTCGCCGGATACTTGCCAGGTCTGTCAGGTTCGCGTTGAGGCAGAGCGCAAAGCGGTTGACGACGCAGTTGCCGGGTTACGACGGCTCGAAGCTTCGATCAACGGAAGGCTGCCCGGCCTTTGTCTGCTTCACCTTGCCATGATCGTCGGGAATCTGGGCAAAGGCCGGGCCGCCGAGGCCTTGTTGAATGCACATGCGCAATTCTTCGAGCGAATGGCTGAAGACGCCCAACGATACGCCCTCCGCCACGACGCTTTGCGTCGCCATTTGACGAGCGAAGAAGAGCGGCGAGCATCGCAGTTGATGCTTCTGATGCTGGCTAGCCACCGCAGTCTTTGCGCACCGTGGAACGTTCAGACGTTGTTCTAACAGGCTGTGCTGTCGGCACAAAGAGGCCAGTCGAGATTCTCGGTGAGTGCGTTGGCCTTCCTTCTGAAGTCATCAACGCAGATCCTTGGTAGTAATTATTCCTCTTGCTTACCGAGGGGAGATACACTATTATTGCTCGGTAACCGAGAGGAGCGCGAATGAGCAAACCTTCTGACCTCGTCCAGGGCACCCTGGATCTGTTGGTTCTCAAGATCCTCGCTCTTGAGCCGTTGCACGGATGGGCTCTCAGCCAAAGACTGAAGCAGGTTTCGGGCGACGTGCTGCAGGTGAGCGACGGGTCTCTTTATCCGGCTCTGCACAAGCTCGAGCAGCAGGGCTGGATTCATGCCGAATGGAAGCCAACCGAAAACAATCGGAGGGCGAAGTTCTACTCTCTCACGCGACTCGGACGCCGATACCTCGAGAAAGAGGCGGCTAACTGGGAGCGTATCTCGGCAGCCATTTCCGGTGTGTTGCGGCTTACGGAGGTCTGAGCGATGCGATTTGAACACTGGATCTACACAATTCCGCTGTGGTTGCGCGCGCTGTTTCATCGCAACCGCCTTAACGCGGAACTCGATGAAGAGATCCGAGATCACCTGGACCGGCAGATTGAATTCAATCGAGCACGCGGGATGAGTCCGGAAGAGGCCCGACTTGTTGCCTTGCGTCAATTGGGCAACGCGGCGCTACTTCGCGATCAAACAAGAGCAACCTGGAACTGGAACGGACTCGAGCGCCTCATGCAGGATCTTCGCATCGGGATTCGAACCTTGAGCCGCACGCCGGGATTTTCGATCATCGCGATTGTGGTCATGGCTTTGTGCATAGGCGCTGCCACGTCGCTTTTCACCGTTGTGCGATCCGTCCTGCTGCGGCCGCTGCCTTTTCGCGACCCCGCGCGGCTGGTGATGGTGTACGAACACTTTCGAGGAGGGGAACTAAGCTACCACCCGGTTGCACCAGCCGACTTCTACGACTGGCGCTCGAAGACCCACGGCTTTGAAGACATGGCAATCATGCGTCCCGCCGGGTACAACCTCACAGGTGTGCGCAACGAATTACCGGAGTCGGTCCAGGCAGAGGCAGGTTCTTCGAACCTGTTTTCGCTGCTGGGAGTGCAGCCGGCACTGGGCCGGGACTTTACGGAGGCAGACGATAAGCGCGGCAGCACCGTTGTGATGTTGACCTGGAGCGTGTTTGAGAGGCGGTTTGCAGGCGACGCGAAGATTGTGGGTAGCCAGATTCACCTTGACGACAAGCCCTACACTGTGGTCGGCGTGCTGCCCTCCTGGTTCGCTTATCCAGATGCCAGCATTCAACTGTGGGTTCCCTACAAAGCCGATGCCAGTACTGAGATGCTCCAGCATCACGACTGGCATGGGAGCCAGGTGGTGGCAAGGCTCCGCTCTGACGTAAGCCTGCCCCGTGCAATCGTGCAGGTTGGCGCCATACAGTACCAAAATCATTTGCAGTACCCGCACGATCCGGTGGCTGAAGATGTTGTTTCGCGCTCGCTGAACGACGACCTCGCCGGAGAGGTGAAGAAGCCTCTGACGTTGATGCTTTCCGCGGTTGGCTGCATGCTGCTGATCGGCTGCCTCAATATCGCCAATCTGCTGGTGGCGCGGGGCGCGGCACGGCAGAAGGAGGTGGCGATACGAAGCGCCCTCGGAGCGCAGCGGGCCACCTTGATTCGCGAGCAGATGGCTGAAAGTATTCTGATTTGCGCAGCCGGGGGTGGGGGCGGGATTCTGCTGTCATTGGGCGCTACTGAGTGGCTGGCAAAAACGTGGAAGGATCTGCCCACCGCGCAGAGCATTCACATGGATGGGGCGGTGATTGCGTTTGCCTGCGCACTCATGTTCGCTGCGGCGCTGATTGCAGGCTTACTGCCCGCGCTTTCCACAACAGGCAAGTCAATGCTGAAGGCTCTGCAAACTTCGGTCCGGACCGGCTCGAGCAGCGTTTCGCGCACTGCGCTCAGAAAGTCGCTACTCACAGTAGAGATTGGAATCACCGTGGTGCTGCTGGTGGCGGCCGGCCTGCTGCTCAAGAGTTTTATGCAATTGCGTGCAACTAGCGTCGGATGCGTAGTAGACAACATGCTCACTTTACAATACGGCCTGCCCGGCAAAACGTACGACACGCCGGAGAAGCAAAACGCATTCAATGAAATGCTGCTGGCGCGAGTGAGAGCTATGCCCGGAGTCCGCGGCGCTGCATTGGGAACCACGGTTCCGGGAGCAGGCTACTGGGGCAGCGACGAATTCACGGTGAAGGAGCATCCTCCGCTCATGGCAGGCGAACACTTGCCCGACGCGCTGACGCGCTGGGCCGATCCAGGCTATTTCGGCGCGCTCGGAATTCCGCTTGTGAGCGGACGGTTCTTTACCAGCGACGAACGTCTTGCGCGCTCGTACAAGGTGATTGTGAGCCATCAACTCGTTCAGCAATATTTCGCCGGCGAAGATCCTATTGGTAAACATTTGCATATTCCAGGCCGCGCCCACTATGGAGCACCTAACCTCGCGGATTTCGAGATTGTGGGCGTCGTCGGCGACATCCTGTACCAGGTTGGCAAAGAGCCGAAAGCAACAATATATTTCCCCATCCTTGAGGGCCGCGGCGGGGCGATGCTCGCGGTTCACACGGCGACGGATCCATTGCAATTCTCGGTGCCGCTGCAAAAACAGATCGCGTCGCTCGATCCTGAGCTTCCGGTCTCAGATGTGCTGACCATGAAGCAGATCATTGGCGCGTCCCTGGTGAATGCCAGCCTAAGCGCAACCCTTGTGCTGGCTTTTGCTATTTTGTCGCTGATTCTTGCTTCGGTGGGATTGTACGGCGTGCTATCGTACCTTACCACTCAGCGGACCTCGGAACTGGGAATCCGCATGGCGCTCGGCGCGCAACGAGATCAACTGCTGCAACTGATGCTGATGGATGGCCTCCGGCCAGCACTGTTCGGCCTCGGGCTTGGTTTGATGATGAGCTTCGCGGCAACACGCATCTTTCAGTCGATGCTTTTCGGCACGAAGCCTCTCGACCCCATGGTTCTCACCGGCGTAATTGCCACTCTGCTGGCGGTCGCGGTTCTGGCCTGCTTGGCTCCTGCATGGAGAGCGTCGCGAATCAATCCGACGCAGGCGTTGCGAACCGAATAGGCAGGAAGCTTCCACAGGGTCGAAAATACTCCGTGTTCATGCGGTCTCCGCATTTTCGACCTCGTGGGAAGGGGAAGAATGTCTCGTGAAGTGGCGTTCTTCCCTCCTTTTTGCAGCTTCTTCAAATCCGACGAATAGCTGTCAAATAGCTCATCTCGACGAGTTCGTAATCGCCAATCGACTCATTGAACCGCGATTTGCTGTGTTTGGCCGTTGGCAAACCGGATGGCAGGGTGGCGGGATTTCATTGCCGTTCGATTAAGAATTGTGCTAGGTTGAAGATGGCGAAGGGATCCGCCATAAACCGCCGCCCGACATGGACCGGCTGATGACCCCTGCGATTGGGCAGGGGTTTTTATTTTGCTCCTGCATCGCATTGCGAATGAGGAGACAGATGGACAACTACCTTGAGCTGCCCATCGGCGACAAGGCACCAGAGGTGCTGACCGCAGTCGTCGAGATTCCCGAAGACAGCACCAACAAATATGAATACGACCGCAACATGAATGTCTTCGTGTTGGACCGGGTCCTACATTCTCCCGTGCATTTCCCCGGCGACTATGGTTTCATCCCGCAGACTCTCGCGCAGGACGGCGATCCCCTCGACATCCTGATCCTCGGCGACACGCCGACCTTTACGGGGTGCATCTATGCCGTTCGGCCCGTTGGCCTGTTCGAGATGCTGGACCACGGAGTGTGCGACGAGAAGATCCTGGCCTATGCGATGGGGAACCCAAGATTCGTCGATATTCAGAACTACACGGAAATCCAGCCCCACGTTCTGCTGGAAGTTGCGCATTTCTTCTCCGTCTATAAAGAGCTAGAAAACACGGAAACAAAGGTCCTTGGGTGGAAGGACCGCGAAGCTGCATACGAGGTGATCCGGTCGAGCCATGAGCGGTTTGTCCACAGTACCGTTGCCCAATAAGGCCGTTACCGTGCCCGAGCACGCATATAACGGCAACATCGAACCTCAACTCTTCTTTGCTGCCGTCGAGCGCACGGAAGAGATGGTTCGCCTCCAGGCCCACGCTGAAAAGCGGAAGTCGCTTCTGATTTTTGGCTCAGAGGTTGTTGGGAAAACGCGTCTCTTACGCGCCTTTCTGAAAACCCAACCACTTGCTCTTTTTGTGCCCAGGGTGGACTCGCCGCGAGAAATACTTCTGACTTTAATTGCAGAACTGCGCCGCGTTGGAAAACGAGGCGTAGACCTTCCGCCAAATCCGCAGTCAATAAGCAGTTCCGGACTCAAGGGAATCGTGCAGCGCGCGCTCGATGTGCATCCTTTCTCCTTGGCGATCGATCAGATTAGCGGGCCGTCCCGCGTCGCCACGGGCCTCATAAAGGATCTGAACTATTTCGACCGCACCCCCGTCATCTTTGTAGCTCGCACGCCGCATATGGAGGACATCGGCGCATTACGGCCCATGTGCGCCAGGAGTTCGGAGCGATTGGAAGTGAAGGAATTCGCTCCCCAAATCGCGATGGAATTTGTCCGGTGGGAAGCGCGGAAAACCGATCTTTGGGCCTCCAATCTCGAGGAAGTTCTGAAATTGTTCGCAGAAAGCAGCAAGGGGAACCCGGGTGCCATTGTTCAGATGGTGAAGATGGCACAGTTTCCCAGATACCGCGCAGGTGACCAGATTAAAGGTCATGTCTTGTATCTCGATTACCGAATGGGACGGCGGGATTAAGGAAGATCTCGTATCCAAGTGGTCTCACCCTTAAAGCCTTGAAAATAGTCGATTGCCTCACGGGGCCGCAGTTCCTAGATGAGCAACTCACACGTCGGCATAAATTAGTCTTTACAAAGACTCACTCGGACGAGACTAGAAGCCCCAGGTCCAAGGATTGGAAGAACGCCCATACTGTTATCACTGGAGCGGTTGTGTCGCTCTTTATCGAACAGCTTTACCGCTCATTCGAGTGAACCGAACGTTAGCTGCTCGCGCTCCGGCGAGCGTAAGCGCGAATCCACTGGCGTCCGAGTTGTCTCTACTGAACATCAGCGTTCCTGAGACCTTTCCCTCCGGCATATCGCCCTTTACTTCGTATATATCATCAGAGCGCCGCACCATGGGAACTTCGCCTCGCGGAGTTCGCAGGCTCAGTGTTTGCCCGTCGATGAGCACCGCGTATACCGTGTCGATATCCGCGGAGTAGTAGAGTCCGGCATACGCGGAGAGTGGCAAGGGGGGCGCCGTCGTTGTCTCTGGCGAAGTGATCCCTTCGACTCGTCTGCCGGCGAAGTCTGTTCCGGACGAGTCGTGCAGGACCGCCATCCAAGTCTCGGGACTGCTTTTCAGGGGAAGAAAGCTGATTTTTATCGGACTCACCTGCGAATAAAAATCATGATCCGATGAGGCGAGTAGCGGTAGCTTTTCATCATTGTAGCGGAGTGCATCACCGTCCACTGTAATGCTCATCCTGCGTCCCGGCCCGATCAGCGATGTTCCAGACATAATCTCATAGGTTCCTGAATATTGCTTCAGCAGCGCATGAGCCGGATATGACACGGATTGCGGGCGCGTGGCTTCAGTCGGGAATTCACCTTTTAAATAGATTGCTGCAACCGCAAAGGCCAGCTCGGCCGGATTACATGTATCCGTGTTGGCGAGCAGAATGACCGAGAACCGCTGCTTTGGAAACACCAGAAGATCGGCCTTGAATCCTGGCACTTCTCCTGTATGTTCCGCGTAAGCCAGCCCATGAAAACTCTCCACGTGGAGTCCCGAAGCATAAGTGATCGGAATACCATCGCTCAAAATGCCAGGCTTCTTCATTGCGGCAAAGACCGTCGGCGTCATCGATCCTGGTTCGTAGAATTGCGCACTCCAGATCGCTAAATCGCCTACAGTACTGAGAATCCCGGTACTGCCATATGTTGAATCCGAGGACGACTGTGGCACGATGGGATGCTCTCCGCTATAGCCGTAAGCACGGCCGGCCGTCACTCTCATGGGATCGCTCACCACGGACGTTTGCTTCATTCCCAGTGGATTGAAGACCCTCTGTTGCAGAAACGCAGCGAAGGACATTCCTGAGACGCGCTGGACCACTTTTGCGAGGAGCACATAGTTCCCGTTGCTGTAACGGAAGCGATAGCCAGGTCGGAAATTGAGACCGGTTTGGCGAGTCGTGATATCAAAGGATTCCTGCTCTTGGATGACATCATCTACACGTCGGCCTTTCGCGATTAGAAGGCTCACATTATCCCGGACGCCGCTGGTATGGTTCAGTAACATCTCCAGCGTAATCGGCTCGCCGAAGTCATGCATCTCTGGAATGTAATGCCGCACATCATCTGTAAGAGAGAGCTTGCCCTCGCTGGCGAGCAGTTGGATGCAATAGCCGGCGAATTGCTTGGATATCGAACCGATCGGGTAGACCAGTTTTGCATCGTTACGATGTGATAACTCCAGGTTCGCCATTCCATAGCTGTGAGCATAGACCGGCTTCCCGTCGCGAAAAACAGCGATGTTCATGCCGGGCGTCAACAATGTGTTCCACCGAGCGAACAGCTTATCTACCTCGTCGCTGCGCTGGTCAGCGAGAGAATAAGTCGGAACGACAAACCGTATGCAAGCCACGAAGGCCAAGAAAAGAAGTGCCACACTCTTCACAGGGCAGATCTCCTGACGATTGACGAATTACAGTCCGCTAACAGCGCCGGATCAATATACGGAAGACAAAGAGAATTTGTTCCATCGCATGAAGGTCCCGATCACTCTCAAAGACAATCCGATAGGACAGCACACTTCTTGTCGGGGGAAATCTCAGTTCGTGCATTTCTTGCCGATTCACTCGTCGACTCGCTTCCGGCATTCGACGTGCTTGGATCGTCAACTAAAGATCCACGCCGCCGGCGAGCGGCTCATCCCCGCTTCCATTCGAACACGACTTTCAAACCGAGCATTGATTTCTGGGCGTGGTTAAAAGCACGTTGCGGCCGCTCCTTTGTACTTCCTGCCACAATCGGACGCTTGGTATTGACGCCAAAAATGACCTGCTATTGGGGTTTTGGAATTTCTTGCTCGGATAAACGGTTTCGGCCTGGATTACTGCTCTGCGCTCGGCCTCAAGCCTCGTCCTTCGAGGAATGATTAAAGTCGATGAATGGCCGAAGTGGTTTTTACCCCGGAATTGTCCGCCGTCTAACGGCGAGAAACAATGGAATCGCAGCCAGTTGGGTTGCCACACAGAAGATGACCGTTCCTGACACCGAGCGGTCATAAAGAACCCCCATAATGGCGCTGCCGATAAACCAGAAGATCCCGTATCCCGCGGTAAAGAGTCCGTATGCGGAAGCGCGCCGATCCGAAGAGACCATTGGCGCAACGACCGCGGGAATGATCGACTCGTGCACACCCATGCCAAGCCCCCACACTGCTGCGCCAATCAAGGCAGGCCAAAAGCCTCCCAGGAAGACCAGGGGAGCGAAAGCTGAAGCGATGAGTGTCAGAGGGATAAGAATAACAACTCCAAAACGATCGAACCACCTGCCGAACACGAGTGATCCAGTTCCGCTCACGCCCATCGCAATTGCATATGCAACCGGCACGATGTCTTTCGGCACAGTCGATGCCCGAGTGAAGTGGTAGGCAATTAGCGGAAAATCGGCGAATCCTGTCGCGACCAACGCTGCGCCAGCCAAGTACGTCCAGAAGGTGCCCGGAAGCCCCTTCGTCTTCACGTTTCCGGCCTGGACCTCTAGGTCGTGCGGCCTCGGGTAGATATGCCGCGCGATCAAAACCATGCTCAAGCAAATGGTCATTGGGATAAGCAAGGCTGCAAAAGCGAGACGATAGCTTCCCCGCCATGCCAGGATCGCAGCCACCAGCAACGGCCCAAAAAGAGCACCAAACTGGTCGAGGGCCTCATGTACGCCGAAGGCCCAGCCAAAGCCGATCTCGCTGCCGGCGTGCGAAAGCATCGCATCACGAGGCGGATTACGAGTTGCTCTCCCAAACCGTTCCAGGATGATCAGTACCGCAGCGGTCGGCCAGTTGTGCGCCAGGGCCAGAGCCGGTACTGCGAGCAACTGCACAAAATAGCCGAAGATTGCGATGGGCCAGAAGTTTCCGGTCCGGTCTGCCCACCGTCCCGATACTAGGCGGAAACCGTATCCAACCAGTTCGCCGAAACCTGCGACAATGCTGACCACCGTCGCGCTCGCTGCCAAACTAGCGAGAAACGGGCCATATACGCTGCGAGCGCCCTCATAGGTGAAATCGGCAAAGAAGCTCAGCACACCAATGAGCAGAACGAATCTGAGAGCCGCATTGTGGTTCGGGTTCGGCGGCCGGTTGTTATGTCGGTCGATGTTTTTGTCGACAAGGTCCATTCCCGGTATCCATCGTGACCGCAGTTTGAATTCTTATTTCATTACTCCTTGTCGGATCATCACTGCGCGGTGGGCTGAAGGCTCTCAGGTTCAGCCTGAAAAATGCGCCGGAACAGATCTTCCCCATAGCTGGTTCTCTCAGGCACCCCTTCCAAAAGGCGGAAAGTACGCGTGCCGTCCTCGAGGCGCTCGGCACGAAGAAAGAGTGCAGACTCCATGTGCTGCCGATGAAACCCATCCGCCAGATCGAACATGTGCGTGACATAGAGAATCTTTACCTGTTTTTCAAGGAGAGCGCGAACGATCTGTCTGGCGATTTCCGACCCCTCCCGCTCATTGGTTGAAGCAAACGACTCATTTAGAAGAAGCACGCAACGAGGTGTAATTCGCTCTACAATGGCATTCATTCTGCTGAGTTCTTCGTCCAGTTTGCCACTTTTCATGCTGGCATCTTCTTCTCGCTTGAAATGGGTAAAGATGCCCTGGCAGACATTCGCATGGAATTCGCGCGCCGGTACGAACATGCCGCACTGCATCATCAGCTGAGCCACGCCAAAGCTCCGTAAGAGTGTCGACTTGCCGCCGCGGTTGGCGCCCGTAATCACAACCAAGGCTTTTTTCTCCCCGCAGACGTCGTTGCCGACCACCCGCTCGGCTGTGTTCAGGGTCAAGCAAACGTCGTAGATTCCCTGGCACCGAAGTACTTCGTCTTTCTCTGGCAGTGGATTTGGAATGCAGAAGGGCTCCTGTTTCGCGGCGAGTTTGTCCCGCAGATTTAGGCATCCTATATAGAATCCCAATTCCAATCGCAGCGCCTTAAAGAAACTAAGAATGTGATCGCTCGATTGCGCCAACGCAATAGCGACATTGGCGATCCCCTCCGTTCTGAGCGCTTCCAATGCACGGAAGCCCGCCTCGTCGCGTGGGTCAACGTCGAATGACAGCCCCGAGTCATCTTTGCGCGTGATCTGGCCGACCCATTCCCGGACCTGTTCGAACCAACCCAGTGCCTCTACCTCAAGGCTGTGGAGAGTGTAATTGGAGCCTCGAAAATCGCGCCCCAGATCGGCGCTCATTTGAACGCCGCCGCGGAACTCCAGTCTTACCAGGTGGTCCTTCACAGCTTGCAGGTAGCTATCGGACAGTTCCTGAGTGGCCATGCCAAAGAACCACCGGAAGCCTTCTGAGCGGAATTTGGAACTGTGTTCATCAGCCAGTTTTCTTAGGCGCTCAAGCAACCCAATAAGAAGTCCCAAAGCTTCGACCGATCGGTGCAGCAGCGAGTCCGGAGAAGAAAGCGCGAACCAACCCCAGATCCGGCTCTCGCGTTCAATGGCATCAACTGCGAGAGCGTAGAGATCTCGCGCAATGTCGGGGAATGCCAGGCAGTCCGCAAGCACCTCCTGCCGATAAAGGATGGATTCTCGATTCTTGAGGCTTGCGAGCACGGCACCTTTCGCAACTTGCAGTAGAAAATCATCGCCGCCAGCCACGGCCCGAAACAGGGTGTTCAACTCAAGATCCTGAATCGTTTCTTGCGCATTTTCCGGGATACCCTCGTCGAGGACAAAGTCGTGGTCCCGAAACATGAGGAAGACTTTCATGACTCGTTCACCTCGCTTTCCCTCGCACCTACCCGCGTCTTCACTGCCTCGTAGGTCAGGTGATATTTCTCGGCGATCGCTGCTGCGTAAGCAAGGCCATCAGCCGGTCTCCGGATCACTTTGAATGTCCGCTGCTGCGGATCCGTGGGATTCACCGTGCTGACCATGCTTACAGTCGTTTCGTTGAATGAAGCCAATTCATCGAGAAACGTAACAGTCACGCAAAGCATATCGAGAGCGGCGATCCGCTTCATCACCTCGCGGCTGAGAAAGAGAGCGTCGTTCATCGTCGTCGACAAAAAGCTCTCGTTCGTTATGAGGATGCTGTTCGCTGTCGCATTCTCAAGAATCTCGTTGATGCGGATCAGCTCGTCTTCAAGCTTCCCGCGTAGATTTTGAATGTCCTCTTCCTTCTCGAAGTGCGTAAAGAGTCGATCAAATAGGAATAATTTTGTTGAGATGCCCGCCACCGGACAGCCCAGAGCCGCCAGATAATGTAGCTGTCCAAAGGTGCGCGCAAACGTGGTCTTCCCGCCTTGATTGGGCCCAGAGACGACTAAAGTGCGCTCGGGTTCGTTCAAGCAAAAGCTGTTTTTAACCACATCTTTCCGGGCATGAATCAGCTGATTCGCAAGCGCAACATCGTAGGTGTCGAGCGCCTGCACTTCCTTCGAATGGCTGCTCACGCCTGGGAAACAGAACGGAAGCGCTGCCTTCTTCAACTGTTCCAGTTGTTCGAGATAGGCGATGTAGAACTGTACTTCGCGATCGAATCTGGCAATCAGCTGATGACAGTAGTTGCGGTATCGGTCGCAATACGCGTCTAGGCGGGCAAATGCTTCCGAATGCAATGCGGAGACCAGATCGAGGATTCGTGCCTCAATGTGATTCATCTCAATCGATAGGGGAACCTTGAAGCGATGGCTTCGCGGATCCGTCTGCCGGAATTTTTCGAAGGTTCTGAGAACTTCCTCGCTGTAGTCGCCTTCCGTGTCAGTGCGGTTGACCGTGACACGCCCCTGATGGATGTGAAGCGAATATCGGACCTTCGCGAGCTCTGCTCTGACCCGCTCCGTTTCCTTCTTCAGGCTGGTGAACTCTTCTGAGCCGGTGTAGCGGACAAGAAAACCGCGAAGCGCCTGGAATCCTCGCGACGCAGGACCTGTGGAGAGCAGGCCTTCCTTAAGCACCGTGACAGTATTGCAGTATGTTTCAACGGCATCGAGAAAGGCGGCTTGCTTTTGACGTTTGTAGTATCGCTTTTCGGAAATCGCGAGAAGAGTTCGCATCTCCCGCATTCTTTCCGCAAATGAACGAACCAGTTCCAATAGGCGGAAATTCCCTGAAAGATCGCGGAAGACGTCCTGCCGATAGTGAACAGCCTCAACGGTCTTTAGGGGCGTATAGAAGAGTGGCTTCAAATCGTACTGTTCTCGTCCGGCCGTGATCGTGCCGACGATCTGATCGAGATTGAGATCGCTAAAGAATCCAGGAGCTTCCTGGATCTCAGACTGCCCGTCGACATCCTGACACTCGGTCAGGATGCTGTGAAAGGCTGAAGCATCAGGGTTTGTCTCGTTGCCTGGAGTGATTGCTGGAGGGTTGCTTTGTAGCCGGGGCTCCGGGGCTGGGCGATTGGCGGGGTTCGTTGGCACAGTCAACTCCTGCTGTCCTACTCGCAGGAGTCATCTTCCCCTCGTGGGAGGGGCGTATCAGAGTGGACTCCAACACCCGCTCCCAGTCAGTATCGTGACCGGTGTGGTGGACTGTCAATGACGCGCCGAATCACGTCCGGGGCGCACTGCTCCGATCGCGCTGACGCTGGATGCGATATGCCGTGGCGGCGGTGGTCGCCTTGACAAGTAGGTTCTTGCGGTTCAATATGTTGGCAGCACATGTCGGGACGGTGATGGAACTCCACCGATAACCGCCTTCACGGCTGATGATTCCTACCTCATAGGAGTCGCGCCGTGAAGAGAAGAGTCCAAAAGTCCACCCCAAGATTCAAACCTTCCAAATCAGATTTTCTCTTCGAGACACCTCCGCCGACTCGGGGGCGTCTTGGTCCATTGGCGCTTCTAATCGCAGTACGCCGCTGCTGAATGCAAGAAACGAGCGGATTTCTCGAACCTCAGCGGTCAGTCCAACTGCAAAACTCAGGGGAGTTCCGATGGCACGGACAATTCTGTATAACCTCGTTCAGCTTCTCTTCGTACTTGGCTTCGCGCCCTTGTACTCTGGCATGCTCAGCCGGTTCAAAGAAATGGTTCAGAGCAGGCGCGGTCCCAGCATCATTCAGCCCTATCGGGATCTCTGGAAGCTTTTTCATAAAGACGAGGTTGTCTCCTCGGAAACCACGTGGATCTTTTGCGTGACGCCTTACCTGGTTTTCATCGTGCCGCTGTTCGTCGCGAGCCTGATACCGGTCCTCACGGATTATCCCCTAGCTTTTGCGTTTATGGGCGATATGCTCGCCGGCGGCTTCTTTCTCGGACTTGGCGGTTTCTTTGCCGCCCTTGCGGCCGTCGATACCGGAAACCCATACGGTCCTATGGGAGCGAGCAGAACGCGAATGGTGGGGTTCCTCGCCGAGCCGGTGTTCATGATTGTCTTTTTCACCGTCTCGTTCGTAGCCCAATCCACGATTCCGTACATTGTTCAGCAGAAATGGGTCGCGAGCCCAGCCGCATTCTTTTCTCCTGCGCACATTCTGTTGCTGATTGCCTTCCTGATGCTGATCCTTGCCGAAGGTGGAAAGGTCCCCGTCGACAACCCCACGGGGCATTTTGAACTCGCCATGATCGATGAGTCGAAAGGGCTTGAATACTCGGGTCGCGGCGCCGCCTTGATGAAGTGGGGCGGCCAAATGAAATTTCTGGTGCTCACTTGTATCTTCCTCAACGTCCTTCTGGCGCCTTGGGGCCTGGCCGGGGATGTGCAGCCTGTCCACGTGCTGCTCGCGATTCCTTTGATACTGCTCAAGATTCTTTTGTTCACGATCGTCCTCGTCATGATCGAGTCCTCTCTCGCGAAGTTGCGCCTCTTTCGCATTAGCGAGTTTCTTGGAGCCGCATTCATCATCTCTGTGGCAGCGATGATCGCGAGCATCTTTTCAGCTTCGGCTGCTTAGAAAGGAGTCGCCGGTGGTAAGCGCTCACACACAGCTTATTCAGGGACTCAACGCCTTGGCCGCGGGACTTGTCCTATTAGCAGCCTTTGCGATGGTGACGACCCGTCAGGTACAGGGTGTTTTAAGATTTCTCGTTGTTCAATCGCTCTTCGTGGCAGCGTCTGCCTTCTTAATCGGGTTCAATCGCGGTTCAATCGACCTCTTGGCTCTTGGCTGCATCATGATCGCATCAAAAGTAATCACGATCCCGTGGGTTCTCAGACGGATGCTGCCGGCGGATCTCTATGAGCGCCGCGAGATCGACCAACTCATCAACATTCCCACGTCACTATTGATTGCACTATCGCTTGCAATTGCTGCAGAGTTCCTGGTCGGCCCTCTTGTGACGGCCGCAAAGGACCCGGTTGTACAGGCGAATTTGCCCATTGGCATGGCGGGACTATTGATCGGTGCATATTCGCTGGTCGCACGCCGCGAAGCTATTCCCCAACTCATTGGCATTCTCGCAATGGAGAACGGCGCCTTTTTCGCCGGCATCGCGATTGCTCCGGATCTTCCATTGATTGCCGAACTCGCCATTGCGATCGACGTAATTCTGATTGTTGTGGTTGTTGGTGTATTAACCAGGAACATCACCAGAACGGTCGGGACGACCGAAGCCGCTGCCATGAGTGAACTGCGAGAGGAGCCCCGGACATGGCACTAATGTTTGCTGTGTCGCTGCCGCTCCTTGCCGCATTCTTGTGTTGGCTCCCGCCGTTGCGCCGCATGGCTTGGGTTATAACGATAGTCATTCTTGCGCTTACCCTTTCAGCCGCGTGTGTTACTGCGTGGCAGGTTCTCTTGAACGGACGCTTCATCGCGATTGCTGGATGGTTTGAGGCGGATGGCCTGAGCGCTCTTCTCCTCGTCATGGTCACTTTTGTCTGCATCGTTGCCGCTATCTATTCTGGCGGCTATATGCAGCACGAAACCGAGTCCAAGGAACGCTTGTGGTGGTTTTATTCGAACTACAATCTGTTCGTCTTTTCGCTGGTGGCGGTTCCCTCGTTGGCTCGGGTCAATCTCGTTTGGGTGGCCGTGGAGTTGGTCACGTTGTTTGCGACGTTGTTGGTCGGGTATGAAAGCACCCCAGGCGCTCTCGAGGCCGCCTGGAAGATGGCAATCTTGACCATCATGGGAGCGCCAATTTCGCTCTTTGGATTTTTGACCCTCTATTGGGCATTTCGCACCAGCGGCGGGGGGACAGCCGAGACCTGGCAAAGCCTCTATGTGATGGCCTCAACCATGTCGCCCAATTTATTGAAATTGTCATTTCTGCTGGTCTTTGTGGGGTTCGGTGCCAAGTCCGGGCTTGCACCCATGCACACCTGGCTCCCAGATGCTCATAGTCAGGCGCCCACTCCGATATGCGCTGTGCTCTCGGGGATGAAGACCACGATTCCTCTGTACGCTGTCTTGCGGCTGCTCTCCATCGTTCTGCGCTCGCCCGAGGCGCGTATCGGCGAGTGGATGGTGATCGTGGGCCTCTTCTCTGTGGGGATCGCGGCATTCCTGCTCTTGCAGGTGCGCGACTACAAGCGCATGTTCGCCTACTCCACTGTAGAACACATGGGAATCATTCTCACCGCGACCGGCTTCGCAACGCACGCTGCGGCCTATGGGGCTGTTGCTCAGATGTTGAATCACTCGATTACCAAGTCCCTGTGTTTCTACGCAGCAGGGATGGTTTTGCTGGCACTCGAGACGCGCGATATCAGCCAGGTGCGGGGGCTGTTCCGTATATCCCCGTTTGCGGGCGGCGCGCTACTGCTTTGTTCGCTCGCGATCGCCGGTGCGCCGCCATTTCCGATCTTTCTCAGTGAGTTTTCAATCTTGTCTGCTGGCCTCAGATCAGGGCATAGTGCCGCTGTCATCATTCTTGCTGTCCTAATTGTCATCGCATTCATAGCCATTTTCCTGCAGGTGAACAGCATGTTGTTCGGCGAACCCTCGCATGTTGCAACTCCAGCATTGGCGCCCAGAAGTTGCCGAACGGCGGTCCTTATTGCTGTCGCGCCAGTCCTACTTCTCGGGGTATACATTCCTGGACCTGTTCATTCGCTCATGACACTTGCGGCGCAGCAATTGGGAGGACATTGAGATGGCAACGCATTCCTCACCCATTGCCGGAGGGAATATAGCAGGCTTGGCCGATCTGACAGGCATGATCGTAGAGCGATTCGGAGACCAGGTTGCCCAACTGAGAGCGGGCGCGAATTTTATTCTGACGCTTTCAGTTGGTCAGCCAAGTGCGCTGCCGACCCTGGCTCAATTTCTTTTTTGGGAACACGGCTGCCTGTTCGGTGGAATCACGGCCGAGGAGCATTCAAACCATTGGCAGATCCACTACACGTTTCTCCTGCCTGGGTCGGGATGGATCGATGTAGAGTTCTCGATGGCGCTTGAGACAAAGACCCTGCCCAGCATTGTCACCGAGGTACACGCCGCAGATTGGCATGAACGCGAAATAGAGGATCTGTTTGGAATCCATTTCGAGAACCACCCGCGGCTCGGCGATTTTGTCTTGCACGACCAGATCTGGCACGAGGGCATCGATCCGATGCGCAAGACCTTTTCGGCCGAACGTCCACAACTCGAGCGCAAAGTGGACCTGGAGTGGCAGCCATTGTTGGTTGTCGGAGACCCCGGCTCGTTCGCGATGCCGGTTGGCCCCGTATACGAGGGCGGCATTGGGGAATCCTTGCACTTTTTGCTCGAGACGGTCGGTGAAGATGTGATCCGTGCGGCTCCCCGACTTTTCTACAACTACCGGGCCGTCGAAAAGATCGCAGAGGGCCGCAGCATTCCGGATGCGCTCCTCCTGGCAGAAAGATTTGCTGCCACCTCCGCATTTGCCCATTCGCTCGCCTTCTGTCTCGCTGCCGAGAGAATTGCAGCGGTCGAGGCGCCGCCACGAGCCGCGGCTCTTCGGGTTCTGCTTGCTGAACTGGAACGATTGAGACACCACGCAGGTGCGATCGCGGCGATATGTGAGTCCACCGCGCTGGCCGTCGCTGCCGCACAAGCGTCGATCATCGAAGAGCAGTTGCTCCGCGCCTCCTGTGTGTTCACGGATCACCGCTACCTGTTCGGGCTGAACACTCCAGGCGGACTGAATCGCGATTTCGAATTGGAGCAATGCAAAACGTTGCTCGCCACAGTCGATAAGGCGGAGAGCGATCTTCGCATCCTGGAGAGACGGCTTCGCTTGAGCAGCAGTTTCCTTGACCGTCTTGAGGACGTGGGGGTCGTCATTGGAGAGAGCGCCCGGGATCTGAATCTCGTGGGCCCAATTGGTCGTGCTTCCGCTCAGCACTGCGACTTGCGGCGGGCGTGCTCCTATTCTGGCTACGGACGACTTGCGTTTGATGTTCCCTGCGAGACAGAGGGCGATGGCTATGCCAGACTGCGCATCCTTTTTGCGGAAGCGACACAGTCGGCGAGACTGATCCATCAAGTTGCCGACACGTTGGAGGGGGGTCCCGTTCGTGTTGCCTATGAAGTAAATCACGCGGGTGCTGCACTTGGATGGACAGAAGCCCCAAGAGGCGCCGCCCTTCACTGGCTGCGAGTGGACGAAAGAGGGATTGTCGAGCGATATCGGGCAATTACGCCGTCCTTCAACAATTGGCTCGGGTTTCACGTTGCGGCAGAGAATTTCGCGTTTCAGGATTTCCCGATCATTCTTGCAACTTTCGGGCTGTCCGCAACCGAATGTGATCGGTAGAGGTGGCTCACGATGAGCTTCTGGTTCTGGCACGGATTGCGCAAAGGCATTCAATCGACTCGCTACCCCGCGCGAGCGGAAAACACGCCCGGAGTCTCACCAGGACGTCCGGTGAACACCGATTTTTCGACAGTTGAAGAGGCCCAACTCGCCGCTGAAATTTGTCCGACCGATGCGATCGTCGCCCATGGGAAATCAACCTACGTGAATCCCGGGAAATGCGTGCATTGCCAACTCTGTCTGCACTCCTTGCAATCCCCCATGAACTGGGAAACTGGCTATGAATGGACCCGCTTGCCTGCAGATGGAAAGGAGGCGCTCCCCTTCCCAGCGTCCTTTGCGAAGTCGATGCACATCATGGTCGTGGATGCCGGAGACTGCGGCGCTTGCCTTCATGAGGTGAAGCAGCTCAACAACCCTCTCTACAACATGCATCGCCTTGGGTTCTTTTTGACCGCCACTCCTCGCACCGCAGACCTTCTGCTTGTCGTGGGGCCGGTAAGCGAGAACATGCGCGGACCACTGCTCAAGACCTGGGAAGCCATGCCAACCACCAGAAAGGTGATGGCCGTCGGCGGCTGCGCTATAGCAGGCGGGGTCTTCGGCAAAAGCTTCATGTGCGCGTGTGGAGTGAGCGCGGTCTTGCCGGTCGATTTTGAAGTTCCAGGCAACCCGCCGCCTCCTCTGGCAATACTGCATGGGCTTCTGGTGGTTGCAGGAAGGAAATCGTTGAACAGTCCGAGACCAATCTCCGAAGGGAGACCCTGATTCATGACCATTACCGGCTCATTCCTGGTTGCGATCTTCGTCGCTTGCGCAGCAGGAGTTTTCGCTTCGGCGTTGCTTGGCCACAAGCAGGTTCCAACGGTGCTGTCTATTGCCGGTGCGCTGTCGTCGATCCTTATGGTCCTGACATCAGCATCTGTGCTGCTGATGGGCCAGCCCTTCGAAGCTGCGCTTTGGACGCTCGATGGATTTGGGCGCTTCACCATTCATCTCGATTCCGTTTCGTCCATTTTTCTTCTCGTTTCCGGAGTCGTCTATTTTTCAGTTTCGTTATTCGCAGGGAGCTTCCTCAAACATCAGACGGACGAAGCGCATCCCCACCTCTATTACGCGATTCTCTATTTTGCGCTCATGGCTGCGGTGGTCTTGATTCTCGTGGCCGGCGACATTGTCCTCTTCCTGATTAGCTGGGAATGCATGTCCAGTCTCTGCTTTTTGCTGATCAACTACGATCCAAAAGGACAACTGGACAAGTCTGCCGGTTACATCATGCTGGCAATGAGTGAAGCGGGATTTCTTGCGGTTGCGGTGGCATTTTTGTTACTTGCCCGTTCCGCGACGGACTTCTCGTTTACGGCCTTGCGCTCGGCATGTGCAACGCTCTCGCCAGACACGCTTTGGTTGCCGTTCCTACTGGGGTTCTTTGGCTTCGGAGTGAAGGCCGGCCTCGTCCCGGTCAATTTCTGGTTGCCGCGGTCTTATACCGCCGCCCCGCCTATCTTCATACCTGTCTTCGCTGGCATCACACTCAATCTCGGGTTTTATGGAATCCTGCGCCTCAATGCCGATCTCATGCACGCGGGCTACGGGACGGGCCTGGTGGCGTTGATCACCGGCAGCATCACCGCGCTCGTGGGGATTCTATATGCAACAACGGACGGCGACATGAAAACGATGCTCGCTCACAGCTCGATCGAGAATGCGGGCATTATTGTCGCCGCCCTGGGTGCCTTTCTGGTCTTTCGGGCTTTCAGTCAACCAGTTGCCGCAGCACTCGCGCTTTCCGCGGTGCTTTATCACATGGTGAATCATTCGATCTACAAGACACTGCTTTTCGAGGGCGCAGGACATGTAGAAGCCGCAACAGGTACACGCGAAATGGACCAACTCGGCGGCCTAGCCAGATTTCTGCCGGAATTATCTGCCATCTTTCTTATCGGCTGCCTGGCAATTTCCGCAGTGCCCCCATTCAATGGATTTGTCAGTGAGTGGATGACCCTGCAATCGCTGTTGCGCAGCGCGGTCCTCGCGTCCACCTCCGTGAGAATCGTCTTTGCACTTTGCGGCGCCGCTCTGGCACTGACCGCGGCACTGGCTGTGACCTGTTTTGTAAAGACCTACGCCATGAACTTTCTTGGCATCCGCAGAGGCAGTTGGGAGCTTCACGTCAAAGCGCAGGCAACGAGCAAGTTTCCTTTAGCCTTTCTGGCCGTTATCTGCCTACTGCTGGGAATCCTTCCAACCTACGTCCTGCCGATCCTCAACCAGAGCGTGGAATCTCTTGCCGGAGCCAGCGTTACCACGGCACTTGTGCAGCCGTTCTTTACGGCGACTCCCGAGAATGCACAATTGCCTCCCGCATTCCTCGCAGACTTCCACAATCTAGGTGCGCAGACCGGCAGGGGCTTGGTTCCAGGCCGTGGATTGGTCGTGCTTCTCCGTGGAGGTGAAACGAATCCGGTAGTCTTCGCCATGTCGCCTTCCTACAGCATCATCGCATTGGTGATATTGTTCGCCGCCGCATGGTTCGTATTCCGGCGCTTGACGCGGCAACGTACCCTGGTGAAACGCCCAGTCTGGGCGGGGGGCATTCCGCGGCTTCTTCCGCTCTTGACATACACGCCAACCGGCTTCTCCAATCCCGTCCGTGTAGTCTTTCAGGCCATCTTTCGGCCAAACATCGTCGAGGACACGCGTCAAACGGTTGCGGTACATTTTCGGACGGCCATTCACAGACAACGCGAGGAGATCCATGTCGTGGACCGGCTCATCCTGCAACCTGTGGGGGCTGCAGCGCGAGGAATCGCCGATTTCCTTGCCGGTATGCATCACGGCAAACTTAACGCTTACGTCGTTTACGTACTTGTATTCCTTCTCCTGGTACTGTTTGTCTACAGAGCAACATAGTAATAATTCAACTTGCCCCTCCGGGAGTTCACTTCCTTCTCGAGCACGTGATCGCAAAGGCATGGACAGTCCGGATAATCGCGCGTGGCTTTCCAGTTTTCTATCCAAGCACCTTGGTGCATTTACCCTTACTGCAACGAACTATATCCTTAGAGTTCCCCTTCGGGTTCCAGCGCAGTAGCTTTCCAACCTATCAAGACCGCCTGACCTGCCAAGGTTTCTCGTCCCGAGAAAAGGATGAATCGCCTCAGCGATCCCATCGCTGCGAACGGAAACTCGACACACGCCACGGTCCACCAGCCATTCCAGAAGCAAGATTGAAGGGCGCATCGCGCATTATCCCGAGTGCGAGTTCCTAGGGGACCGATCATCGCATTGGCTGTACCACTGGCTTCGGATCAGAACTCGCACCACCGCTGTTCATTTACGATTCTTGAGATGGGGCTCGTACAACGAGAACAGAAGCTGAAGAATGCTCGACCAGGCTGTCGGAGGTAGATCCTTCGAGGAAGCGCCGGAAGCGGTTCAGATGATGGTGCCCAACGATGATAATGTCGAATTCGTTCTCGAGACCGTAATTCTCAATGACTGATTCCGGATCACCGTCAAGCTCGACTGTGATCGCTTGGACTCCCTCGCCGCGTGCTCTGTCTGCACAACTACCTACTTGGTCCCGAATCGCTTTGTGATCTCGTTCAAGCTGCTCAAATCCGACCCCTTCTGCTTCCGTTTCGGGACTGGGGGGCCTGATGACGCCGATGCAGTGAAGCTCTGAACCAAATCGCTTCGCAAGTGCGATCGCTACGTCAATTGCCAGTTGAGAGGCATCTGTTCCATCGGCCCCTACAAGAGCCCGTTGAAAAAAGGCCTTTGTCATTATGTCCATGCTCCTTCAGTAGATTCCAACAGTCTTGTGGTCGCCAATTTGTAACGACTACCTTCGTGTAGGAGCTGATTTGGATCCTCACGTCTCCCAAGTATCCAGCCGACTCCACTTTTGCCAGTTTGTGATATCGCTTATGCTGATGCCCTGCAGGTTAGCTCGAAGAACACATCACATAGATCAGCCGAGTCGTAGCTCAGCTCAATCGCTTCGGCCGCTCCGCTGTTGCTGTACTGCTTCACTGTGACTTAGCAGGCGCCTCTTTCACCGGGCCTCTTGAGAAGCGGATCACCTCCACGCGGGACATCGCGATCAGTCCCTCTTCAACCATGGCATCCAGGTGAGGGAGCAGCTTGTCAATCTGCTCCTCCTGATCAATGATGCTCACCATAATGGGAGCGTCTTTTGAGAACTTCCAATGACTCGCATGATGAATTCGCGTGCTCGTTCCGTAGCCTTCAATCCCCCGGTAGACGATTGCGCCCGACAAGCCAAGTTCCTGACACTTGGCAACAATCGCTTCATGCAGTGGTTTGCCCTGCCATTTATCTCCTTCACCAAAATGAATACGCAACATCCTCGCCTCAAATTGCTCTTTCATGGCGTTTGATCTCCTTGCACAGGTGTGTGGGAAGAAGAAGGAACTACTTCTGGCTGATCTAACCCTTCGGCACGATAGGCGTACTTGATGATGTCGACGTTAGAGAGAACGATCAAGCCCTCCTCTACCATCTGCTCCACGATTGGCATAAATGCCTGGAGCTTCTCCTCTGTATCAATGGCTGACAGCATGATTGAGCAATCGTGGGAAAGATGAAGTGCGCGGTCCTTGTGCAGCCTGCGATGCGCTCCATACCCGAGGATGCCGCGATAAACGGTAACCCCGGCAATGTCGTTTGCGCGCATAGCTTCCATAAGGGCCGTGTGGAGCGGTTTGTCTCTCCAGCGGTCTGCTTCGCCAATGTAGATCCGCATCATCTTGGCCTTGCCCTCGATCTTTAGGTGAGCTGGAGCAGTATCACTTTTCGGTTTGGTTTTCTGGGCGGGTTTGGCTACCGTTGTCTCTTGTACCTCGATCATTCCGGTACCGACCAGTTCTTCCAGCTTGCCAAGCAACTCATTCACCTTTTCACGCGACTCGATGAACTCAATCTTCAATGGAAGACGATCAGATATTTCAACAGATCTCGAAGTGTGAATATGGTGGTCAGCGCCGAATCCTGCGATGCCCTTTGTCACCGTTGCTCCCGACACGCCCCGATAGAATAGAAAATCGAGAATGCTGGAGTATGTCGCGACCCCATGATGAGTTGATCCTTCACTGATGTAGATGGCTACTTTAAGAGCCTTCCCCACGTTCAGCATTCTTCCTCCTTATATCCTGAGTCCCCGTTGCGCAACTAAAAACTCCGCAGCCCGTCCAAGTGCGCCCCACCCTGACCGATCAGGGCTCGGATCATTCCGCAATTGGATCAGTTCGTCCTTCAGTTGTTCACGATAATTCCGAATGATCACGTCGATTCGCGCCGTAAGTGTCAGTGGCACTTTTTGACGTAGTTTGACGGCGTGCGGAATGCAGAAGACGGCCTCCATTCGCAGCCACCTCACCACATCAGGCTTTCCCAGCATGGTGACCAACTCCCGAATTCTCCGATCCTCTTCCTCTATGACCTTGCGGCAGACGTCGCAGTCCGGCCGTTGCCCCGGGACTGATCCGTCATCATTGACCAGGGTCAGGAAGACGTCCGCTGCCGCCTGGGCATCTTGTACCGCCGCCACACCCCAAGCGTGAAAGTTACAGAGCCGACGGATTTCCTTGGCGGAATCTCCCTGCAGATGAACTGCCTGGAAATCCTTCAGAAAGCGGCAGAACGGGCATCCCGGCTCGTGCAAGAGTTCCTCGATGGACTGATGAAGCACGATTTGGCGATGTGCTCTCACGTGATCACCTCCGCGAGAATGGCGCCGGCCCATGCGGCCAGAATTCCCAAAACCACGCTCGTTAACGAATAGAGAACCGCGAGAGCGAATGCACCTGTCCGAATCGACGATAGCGTCTCCCATTCGTAGGTTGAAAACGTGCTGTATGCGCCCACGAATCCTACCGGGATTAAGAAACGCCATGCGGGATTCAATTCGACGTGCTTTCCCAAACACGTGATCGCAAATCCGATAATGATGCAGGCCGAAATGTTGATGATGAAAGTTCCATAAGGGAACTTAGAACCAAGGCGGTCGGACACAGTTGTACCGACCCAGTATCGGGCGATCGACCCGAGCGAACCTCCAATCGCGATATAGAAATATTTCTCCAAGTGCTTGTCTCCCTATTCGTTCATCGCTAGGCGCGTTTTGCTGTCGGAGCGCTCACTAGAATTCCAACGCAGAAGCCGAGCAAGGTCTTGAGCCAGCTCCGGTGATGTCTCGCCACCTCCTGATAGCCCCCGTACACGATTGAGCTGCGCGCGATAAGCGTCCGCATATGAATTCACAAGAGCTACCATTTTTCTGCTCGCCTGCTCCGTCCACAGATCGAGCGCACGTTCGTAGCGATGCAGTTCGTCCTTGAGCAAGGGTCCAAGGCATTCCCGCAAGTTGCTCTTCACCAACGCTCGCACAATGCGTTTTCCTAACCACTTCCAGCGGGCGGCCTCAATTTTTACTGGGATGATTTCAATCTCAAACCGCGGCACCTCACGCAAAAGTAGTTCCGCGTCTTCATTCGAAGGCACGTCGGAGCGTGACATTTCCCTGGCGATTTCTGTTAATGTCTCGATGGATCTCATCAGCCTGCTCCTGGCCCCTGCAATCGCCTCGTCTATTCGTCTCTGCACTGTATCGTGGGTCCACTCGGATATCTCAAATGGAGTGAAGTGCCTCTTTTCGCCTGAAGCAATTCGCAGAGTGACCATCTCGGCAAGCTCTGCCACGATCACGTCCGGGCGTTCGCCAAGCTCAAAAAACGCCTGACTGAGCAGGGTTCGCTGTTCTCCGATTTCTCCGTTGATGTGGCGAAGCCGTGCTTCTATGTCATGAGCATCGAGTGCACTTATAACCTCTCGCCCTCGCTTCTCGCGGTTCAGCGAGGTCTCAAGAGCCGCACTCACGGAATCTCGAAGCGACCCAATCTTTCTGGCGACTGAAGCCTCGCGCAGACTACGGGCCTGCTCAAATCTCGGGTACAACTCACGTTCAAAGAACTGATCGAGCAGGAGAGAGTACTCCGGCAAGGAACTGACAGGATGGATTTGGGTATTGATCCCGAGTTCGCGTTTCAATTGCGCATGGACGTACTCGGTAACCCGGTGCAGATCGCCTTCTCGCAAAAGATCGGCCTTGCTGAGGAGCACAATCGACGGAATGCCGCCTTCGTAAAGCAAGCGGAGTGTCCCGATGTCTTCATCATTAAGTGACACACCGGCATCGATTAGCACCAAGGCAAGATCGCAGGCCGGCAAATAGGCCAGAGTCTCTGCAGCACCACGGCGTGCGAGCGAGCCGAGACCTGGCGTATCGACCAGAAGGATGCCTTTCTTCAGGCGTGGCGATGGTACTTCCGCCATCGCGCGGACAACGCTCCGGGCATTTCCGGGGTTTCCCTGCTCACTGATCAGCTGCGCGAATTCCTCAAGGGAAACCTCCTCCGCGCGGCCGGTACCAAAGGTCACTTCGGCTCGCAAGGCATTTCCAAAACGCAACTTCGTTGGGACGGCTGTGATCGGATTGACACCCACCGGTAAGACAGCCGTTCCCAGAAGCGCATTCAGGAGTGAGGATTTTCCGCAGCTGACCCGTCCAAAAAGCGCTACTTCGAGATTGTTGTCCTCCAGGCGATGAGCGAGAGAACCAATCCGAGAGCGGAACTCAACCAGACCGTGCCGAGTAATGATCTCTTCGAGTTCACGCAGGAGAGCCACATCATGGCCAGTCTGCTCCAGCGATTCCAAGCGGGATTGAAGGTTGGTTCCAAACTCCTGGCGGATATAGCGCTGCATGCTCTGCACAACTGATCGGAGTTCGTGGGCCACACCGGTCAGTTCATCGACAGCGTCTGTGGGAACTGTTCCCGAACCGCGCATGTAGCTTGGCTTGAGTTCCTCAACCGCAATGTCGATGAACTCGAGATGCGTTAGGACCGACCGCGTAGCCGGAATTTCCGGTGATTCGGGCTTCATTTGTTGCCAGTCAAGCGTTCGCAAGAGCTGTTCGCGAATACGGCGAATGTGATCTTCGAGCACGCGCGCTTGCGCGGGTGTGATGTCGATGACGTGACGCGGGAAAGGGGACGGCGAAGCCGTCTCGTGGAGTACCTGTTCTATCTCTACGAGCAGCTTATCGATGTACGAGCAAGTGACGTAGAGACGCCGCTGCTGAGCTTCGTTTAGTTCCCCCTGGTTCCGAGTTTGAGTAGCCTCCGGGCCAATTTCGGGCATGACTCCTCCAAGTTTTCGCGCTTCGAGGAGTCATTTGCCCGTGTGAGCTGTTCCGGTGGACTCCAACACCGCGTGCAAATTCGTTAAGCCTTGACCGCCTTCTTTCGACGTTCGTATGCGCTGACGCCTGCATAGCGTGCTTTGGATCCCAATTCGCGCTCAATTTCAAGCAGGCGGTTATACTTTGCGATTCGCTCACCACGGCAGGCGGAACCGGTTTTGATCTGGCCCATACCGGCCGCAACCGCGAGATCAGCGATGCTCGTGTCATCTGTTTCTCCCGAGCGATGCGAGATCACCGCGCCATAGCCATTCGTCTGCGCCATCTGGATGCAGTCAAGTGTTTCGGTGACGGTTCCGATCTGGTTGAGCTTGATTAGAATGGCGTTTGCAATCCCATCCTTGATCCCCTTGCTGAAGATTGCGGGGTTGGTCACGAAGTTGTCGTCTCCGACGAGTTGGATCTGGCTTCCGAGTTCTTTGGTGATTGCATGCCAGCCTGCGTGGTCATCCTCTGCCATCCCATCCTCGAGCGACCAGATCTCCGGGTACTTCTTGAGCCAACTCTTGTAGAGCACCACCATTTCGGCCGAAGATTTCTCGCTCTTGTCGGATTTGGCGAAGATGTAGCTGCCTTCATCAAAGAATTCACTAGCGGCCGGATCCAGCATGATGACGATATCTTTGCCCGGCTTGTAGCCCGCCTTCTGGATGGCTTCAAGAATCAGTTCAACTGGCTCTTCATTGGATTTCAGTTGCGGGGCGAATCCACCCTCGTCGCCAACCGCCGTGCTGTAACCCTTCTTTGTCAACACCGCCTTCAATGCGTGGAACGTCTCCGCGGATGCGCGAAGCGCCTCGCTGAAGGATGGAAGCCCAACAGGCGAAATCATGAACTCTTGAAAATCTACGTTGCTGTCAGCGTGCTTTCCCCCATTCAGCACGTTCAGGCCGGGAGTGGGTAGGAGATTCGCCGGCTTGTCTACAAGGGTTGCGTAGAGCGGCAATCCATGATCTTTGGCTGCTGCATGGGCGACCGCGAGAGAAACGCCAAGAATCGCATTGGCGCCTAAGCGGCCTTTATTGGGCGTTCCGTCGAGTTCGCAGAGCCTTTTGTCGAGTCCCTTTTGATCCTTGGCATCGAAGCCGCGGACGGCGCTCTGAATCTCCCCTTCCACGTGGCCTTTTGCTTTCAGAACGCCCTTGCCGCCATAGCGGGATTTGTCGCCATCTCGAAGCTCGACCGCTTCGCGCTTACCGGTGGAAGCCCCGGAAGGCACTTTTGCAGTTGCGGTGACCCCGTTCGCCAGGGTCACCGTGACAGCGAGTGTGGGGTTGCCGCGCGAGTCCAGGATTTCAAGTGCTTGTAGTTTTGCAATTTCAGACATAATGATTCCGCTTTCCCGGCACGAGGGCCGATCGTTGTGAAGACACTTGTGCTCCGACGAATGAGGTGACGAATCGCAGTGCTGACTTTGTGCCCGAAGAATCTTCCCGACTTGGAAGGGAGCGCCGCGTTTCGCTCAGATTTGAAAAGAAGGGGTTCGAGTTCCGTGCGGGCGAAGAAGGCTAGTGCGATGTCCCAGGCGTAGACCAGCAGGGCGATCCACTGCCTGTTGCTGCGCAGGCTAACGCTTCCATGTATGACGCGGATGGCTGTCTCGGTAGCCGCGCCCACGATGATTACCGAGAGCACAGTCAACAGCTTCGACCAGATCGCAAGCAGTGTTGCAATCAGCGAAAATCCCACCCACAAAGCTGAGAGGGCCCATGGATTCATGGATCCAAACTCTCCTTCAGTTTTGTTCAGGGATTGCTGCCGGGACATGGCTCCGTGACAGTATTCCCTGTCAGGAGTCATCATCTGTCCGGCCTATTGGGGACAGCGGTTAAGGGTGAACTCCGTCACCACTGAAACAAGTTTATGATCGCATACGACGACAGTCAAGCGAAGTGAACGCTGTCACATGTGGATCAAGGCCCTGAGCTTCACCGGCCCCGATTCCGCTCACCGTACCGTCAGAGGGTAGTAATACGAGGCTTTATCGCTCTCGTGGACTGTAGCGAGGAAGTAGGTTCCTAAGCCCAAACTACGAAGGTCAAGTGTCACCGTCAGGTCGGCATGGAAGCCGTTGACATTGGCTGTAGCCTGCCCTGCGGCCTTTGCGGGCCCTACATAGTGGTCTCATGTGACAGCGACAACGTAGCTGCTGCCTGGATTGAAAAACGGCAATAGAATGTGCGCTGTAAACGACACGTCGGGGAAGGAATACCGGCGGAACGGTCGAGATATCCCCCCCGAGTCGTTCCGTCCTGGCTTAAATCGATGGTCTGCGCTACTGGAGTGGCTGGCACCATCCGGGAATGGATCTGCCAATACCCCAGACTGCCGACTACAAAGCAACAAAAAAGAACTGCGGCGACCCCTATCCATCGCCGACTCGCCCGTTCGCTCTCCTTGGAGACTGCCGGAATTGCAGCTCGCCCGATATTCGCGTCTCGCTGCTTCCGGAGTTCGATAAGCTCGCGTGTGCACTCGGCGCATTTCAGAACGTGAAGGTATTTTGGATCCGAGAGATCGAGCTTTTCCGGAGAGTAGACCCAGGTCTCCAAGGTCTCGTGATCGATGCAACCGATCCTGTCGGGATTTGGATACTTTTCGAGGACGTGCGCTTGAAGCTTTTCAAAAACCATCTGATCATCGTCCTTGTTCGCAAAGACGACTGACGCTCGTCCACCACACGCTATTTGAGGCCAACATCCAGTGTTGCTTTTCGCCAAAGCACACCACCGGAGAGCAGTTGCTGGACGCGGTCTGCCTTCCCATCGGAAATAGTGGATGCTCTGGAGCCACGATCTCGCGTCCATCCACGCTGAGGAGGATGCCGGGATTTGTGGTGGAGAGCGCGCCTCAGCCGGTAATGAGAATATCCCGGCGCCGGTGCGCACCCAGCCGGATTCCTGGATTGTGGTTCGGTGTCCGCTCTGCGGAGAGATCAGACACTATCTTCCCTCCGAAATCTTTCGCGACAAACCAACTCCACCGCATCCTTCCCTCCCGTATGTGGAAGTGGTTCGCAAACCAGTCTCCAAGCTGCCCTAGCACCAGCCAGCTACCGAGCTAATCGACTCGCGTGTCATCCTCTCGATTGAGGCGCAATCTGCTACGGGGCTCTGAGCTTGGCAGGAGATTGTGGGCATATCTCGTCGGGGCTCGGTCCGCAACAGATCGATTGCACTCTGTACGTATAGCGGAGCCGGTTCATTTGTAGTACGGAAAGTTTACCGAGCTTGCATCATTGGCCGCCGAACTCCCATCGCTTCCGTTAGAGGATAGTCGTAGTCAATCGCCAACACCAATGAAGTTTGACGCTCGACATCACTTGGATTATTCTGCATCAATTAGCATCAGTTTGTATTAAAGAGGGTTGCATGGCTACAAAGAGAGGCTTGGTTCGAGAGCTGCGACTCAACAAGAGATTAACGCAGGCGGAAGTAGCGGCGAAAATGAGGATCAGCCAAGGATCGTATTCCGCGATCGAACGGGGAGAGAAGCCGCGAGCGGTGGACGAAGCACTGGCGACAATCAATCGCATGCGAACGCGGACGGACCGGACCGATGGCGGAGTCGAAAAGGCAGGTAGGCTGAAGGTCTAATGAGGAGGCAAAAATGGTGAAGAAAACGGTCGAATTTGATGCTCAAAAGAAGGTGAATGTTCCGGTGGAAGTCAAATTCCGGACTAAGTCCGGCAAGCGCGTCGATTTCGACGCCCGCAAGCCCGTAAAGAAAACGGTGCACGTGAAGTTCAAAGCCAAGACCTCTGGCAAGTAGAGTTTCGGATCGTTGCTGGAGAACGCAACGAGTGGGCTCACCTGGTCTCACTCAGGCGGAGAGTTGTGGCCAACTACTACTACGTTTGCACGGCCCTTGGCTGTAGAAGAAACGGACCCGCGCAGGAAGAGACTGTGAAGTCTCGAGGCCATAGCAACTGCTTGAAATATGGCTCGGAGAACACGGCCTTTGAAGGGACCCAACATGACCAAGCCGATCAAAATCTGCCTTTCGCAAGAACACGATCTGCAAGAGTATCTCTGAGCACTAGTCATTCTGATGCATAACGTCAGGAACGATCAAAAATCTAGGTACGACCTAAGTGTGGAAATACGAAAATGGCTCCCAACCTATTTTTTTCCTATTCGCATGTGGATGAGACGCTTCGAAATCAATTGGAAGTCCATCTTGCAACACTCAAGCGGCAGGATTTGATCGCGACTTGGCACGATCGCCGGATCACTGCCGGCACTCCGGTCGGGGATGCAATCGACCGGAACCTCAATGCCTCGCAGATAATTCTACTTCTGGTGAGTTCAGACTTCATCGCCTCGGACTACTGCTATGAGCGCGAGATGGCGCGTGCCATCGAGCGACACGAAAAGGGGGACGCGCGTGTGATCCCGATCATTCTTCGGCCTTGCGACTGGCACGATCTGCCCTTCGGTAAACTACTGGCTGTCCCACGCGACGGCAAGCCGATCACGACTTGGGCAAACATCGATGAAGCATTCCTCGATGTGGAGCGCGCCATAAAGGCGGCAGTGAAGGAGCTTGGGGAAGAGCACAAATTGGCGCTTTCCCCGTCCGCAGTGCTTTCCAAGCCGGTGTGGATGGACGATGTCTCGGAGTCGCTCGGCGGCCAGCGCTCGAGCAATCTCCGCGTTAAAAAAGAGTTTACGGACCTCGACCGGGATCGATTCCGGCACGACGGCTTTGAATTCATCGCACGTTTCTTTGAAAACTCGATGCAGGAGCTTGTGAAGAGAAATCCAGGTATCGATCAACGTTTTCAGAGGGTAGATGCGACCCACTTCACAGCTGCGCTGTACCAGCATGGGCAAAAGGTCTGCAAGGGTTCGGCCTCCATTGCTGGTGGAAGCTTCAGTTCTGAGAGCATTGAATATGTCATGGATGACAATCCACGACACGGCGGAATGAACGAGGCGGTTTCTGTAAAAGCCGACGATCAGACGCTCTATTTTCAGTCGCTAGGTATGCAGTCCTACGGACGGCGCGACAAAGAAAAGCTGTCGCCGCAGGGCGCGGCAGAGCTCTTTTGGGATTTGTTCATCCAACCACTTCAATGAGGTGAGTCTTGGATTTAGGCGAACTCTCTCTGGGTCCAGCCAGACTGACCGTATTCGAAGGACCTCAGGTCCCCACTCACCAGGAAGCACGACGCACCATGCGAGCAAGTCCCTCTGCAAGTTCGACGAACCTCGCGCTGGAACTCCCGAACAGACCGGCGCGGGCGGGTTCCCAACTCTTCCCGGCGGCAGAAGCTTCAGCGATCAATCGGTCCAAGGGATTGCGGGACGATCTCTTCCACCCAAACCTTCCGACCGGGCCCCAGGGACTCTCCTCCTTGGCAATTGGCTCGGGATGTTCGATATGCATGTACTCGATGGCCAACAGGATTTCGACCCTGTCGAAGAGTTCTTCATATTCGGGACCGAGATAGAGGGTCTTATCGGCGCACGGTTCAAGCAGCGTGTAGACATGTTCGCTTCGCGGGGTGTATTTGCGGTCTAATCCGGGAAAAAGCTTGAATCCATCCTGGATTTCTGCCATTGCCTTAAATGCCGCAGAGAGGAGAATGTCATGATTTTCTCTGCCATAGGGGTTGGGCACGGGAGCGTGGGCAAGTTTGTAAACAACCTGGCAGTTGTTTCCAGAGATAGCGCCGATAGAGCTCGCGTAAAGCAGTAAAAAGATCGGATACCAGCGCGCTTCTATCAAATAAGTATTGCCGCCCGTAGCCGCAATACCGCCTGCAAGTCTCCGCAATGGAAGAGCCGCGATATCGACATGTTCCTGCAATCCCCATCGGCCCAGAAGCATTTGGAGCGGAATGACCGTGTGAAGGGCATGCTCATACTCTTGAAGACGAACGATGAATGAATTGCCATCCGAGGACACTTGCACCGGAAGCCTGTCCTGGCCGACGTCGGCAACCAGTTTCCTCGTAACATCTGCAATGAAATCGTGCAGTTTGATTCTCTGTTTCGGCTCAGATAACAGCTCTTTCAATTGCTCCAGTTGATCCACTCATAACCCCTGTTCTGCGCACCGCACCCCAATGAAGGCGTAACGACCATCGTTTGCGGAACTCTTCCCGCGTCCACTCCTCGACTGCGATACTCGTCTCCTCACCGATTAAGGCACAGTCAAGCAAATGTTAGTCCGTCCAATTTGCGGCTCCAACCCACGCCCGTCATACAAGCGCCGGAACCGACCCCGCATGATCTGCAAGCTGTGAACGGCCCGGCAAGACGCGGGACATGACCTTGTGGGAGTTCCCGCCATCCTATCGCCTACTGATTTTTGCGCGTGAAGCTGAGCTCAGAACGGATGTCGGCCCTTTCTTGCTTGTCTTTGCAATCGGTTCGCCTGATGCGATTCCATGGGCAAATGTCCTTGCCGCATCGGCGACGTTCACCAGGTCTCCGAGCACTTGCGGGAGGTCAACGACGAACTTCAGGTAACCCTGCCCTGGCCTCGAAAGCACACTGACAAGTTCTCCCTCGCGCACCATGGCGACGTCGCGTCCGCTCACGATGAGCCGAGCCTCAGCTAGGGGCTTATTCATGCTTTCGTCGTGACGGAGAAACTCCACAACCTTCTTGAGTGCCGATGTGGAAACACCCGATCTTCTCAATCCAAACGCGACCTTCAATGCGACGAGATCGCTGAAGTTATAAATGCGTTCCGTCCCCGTTCCGCTGCCCGAGGCCACACTCGGCTGCACCAGACCGTTCTTCGCCCAAAGGTTGAGGGTAGAATACGGAACCCCTGTTAACTTAATCACTTGCCGCGCAGTGAACCCAATTTCCACAGGTCATTAAATATAGCACATTTGACTCATAATGAAGCAAAGTATATTGTTAATGTACTCCTTTTGATACGGGCTTTGCATCACATGAGGAGCACGAAAGGCTGAGGGTCAGAATTTTGCCTTAACGCCGCTTATTTTTTCTTCGGAGGGTCGTGGTGGCACACACTGAACAGAAGATTACGCTCGCGTTCATAATCAATGGCGCGAGCTTCGCAGTTGAGACCAATACAAATCCACCTCTGAAAGAAGCAGTGGCGCGTGCCCTCGCAGAAAGCGGCAATACGGGCCGGCCTGCGTCAGAGTGGCAGGTGCGGGATGAAAGCGGAAATTTGCTGGACGTGAACCGTAAGATCAGCGATTTTGGATTTTTGAACGGAACAAAACTTTATCTGAACTTGGCCGTTGGAGCAGGTGGCGCGAAACACAGGCCATGAGGATTGATCCCAAGGTCAATCGATCCAAATACGACCGAGAGCTCTCCCGACTTCAAGAGAGGCGAGCTGACCTCGAGCGTCGCGGTGTATACCTTCTAGGCTCCTCTGCCTACCCCCTTCTTGATCTGTTGTTTGTGGCTCATCACCCCTTGCGCATCTGGACAACCCAGTTACGACAGGGGAATTTATTCCTCGGGGCGCCTGTTCTGGTTGCGCAGGATATAGAAGCGCTTGCCCCGTCTGCTTTCACGGCGCGATTTGATCTCTCGGATTATGATCTCGAGCCGCCGTCGCTGGTGTTTTTGAACCCTTGGACAGGAACTCCATTGTCGTTCAATACGATGTTTCGAGCTCTGGAGTACAACGTAGGTCGTGGTCCGCATGAAGTCCTAATTGCTGATCATCCGCTGACTCACATGCCATTTCTCTGTGTCCGCGGTATTCGCGAGTACCACTCCCACCCTCAGCACTCTGGAGACGAATGGCTTCTTTATCGGCCGAGTATGAATCTTTTCTCGATAATTCTTTCTGTCTGGCGCGTGTGCGTGGACCTTCCCAGCCTCCAGTGTTCCATCACTGAGTCCGGATGCCAGTTTACTTGGGCGGCAGAGGAGAAGCCCTAAAATTGGCCCTCGCTCCCTTTTTCGATCGTGTCTATTCAGCGATTGGTGGTCACCTGTCCGTTGGACGCGAAGATCTAACTGCATCCTTGAAAGATGTCCGCGTAGGCCTTGCGTGCGGCGCAACTCTTTCAGAAAACGAGTGGTGGACAGCCGAGCTTGCCACGAATCTGCTTGCACGACTGTATCCGAGCTTGTCTATAAATGGATCCCAGAAGGATCTAGAGCGATTGAGGAGACTTGCAGTTCGGATCAACCCGGCAATTGAATTCTGCAATACAGCACCTGCGGAGCTAACAATAGGCATCGGTCATACGACCTCGCCCGCTGGGATCTGGCCATCCGCCAACGGGTGGTTCTCTCGACTTTGGTTTGCGCCCAAATCTGAGCATGGCGCAACCAATCCATACGCTGCGGGGGCTTCAGCGTGCTTTGCAGTCGCGGAAATATTTCGGCGAGTCTTCTTAAACCGTTTCTCAGATGCGGAAGTTTCCGTCTCTTTGCTCACCTTCGGGAAAACGGAAAGGGATAATGTAGGCTTGCCTGAAGGCGACTTCGGTGAGGTTCTACTTGCAGGAATCGGAGCCGTTGCCAATTCCGCCCTGTGGACACTTGCTCGCGATGCCGGTCGCCGTGGACGCCTGATTGCGCTCGATCCGGAGCACGTCGAAGCATCTAATCTTCAGAGATACGTCCTCGGATTGTTCAAGGATGCCGAGCACACGAAGCCTAAAACCTGGATTGCTGCTCGCGAGCTGCGATATTCCGCAATCAAAGTGGAGAAGGCAGCATTATCCCTAGAGGAGTACGCGGATAAACATAACGGAATTGCCTGCCCGACAATATGCATCTCAGTGGACAACGTAGAAACTCGCCGAGCAGCCCAGGCGTTGCTTCCAAGGCTCGTTGTCAATGGATGGACGGGAGATCTCGCCTTGGGAGCGTCGAGCCATCACTCTTCAGATGAAAGGGCTTGTCTCGCATGCTTGTATCATCCTCAAGGACGCTCTCTTTCGCAAACCGAACAAGCTGCACGGGCGCTGGGTCTTACCCCAGAACGGGCCGCTGCGTTATGGGTGACACGAACGCCGCTGTCGCAACAGGATATTTCCACGGCGGCTCGAACGCTAGGAGTCGATCCTGCTGAACTAGCCGGATGGCAGGGAAGGCCACTCGGTGAACTTTATACGGATGTAATCTGCGGAGCGGCTCCCATTAGACTTCCGGTCGTAAACCGAGTTGAAACCGTGCCGTTAGCTCATCAATCTGCGCTCGCCGGGGTTCTAATGGCCGCGGAACTGGTCAAAGGAACCAACCCGGAGTTGGCGGACCTATCGCAGCGCGAAACGCTAGTGACGTGGGGGGATGTGCTGTTTCCTCCGCCGTCTGTCTGGGTTGTTCCGAGAGCGAAAGAACCCGGGTGCATCTGCTTGGACGAAGACTACCAAATCGCCTTCCGAGATAAGTGGTCACACAAATGAACGTACACACCGATCATTCGATGGGCGAAACGATGATGGTCGATCGAACTTCATCTGGCTGAAGCTCTTTCCAAACCCCACTAAAAAGTCGATACACTGCCCATTGCGTGGGGTCAGGCGGAGCGTTGCCGAAGTTTGGAACTACGAGAGATAGGCCGCCGTTTGCTGTGACTATCGCATAGCGATCATCCGTCTCGGAGTGATAGGCATCGCTAGGATGGCTGTGAACTTGCGCAATCAGCTGGAGCTGCGCCTGGGACAGCCGGCGGTTCAAAGTAAAGAGAACGTCTGCCTCTACAAAATATCCGACCCCGTGTTCGCTTTTCAGTGGCGTTTGATCCGGTACCGCAATCCCTCTGATTTCTACGCAATCTCGACTGATGTTGCCAACCCAGAGAACAAGTCCTTCACAGTAATGTTTGCCGAACTCCCGTAGAACGAGAAGCGTTTCCCTCAGTACCTTCGGATCGACTCGAAATTGTGTGATGCTATCCAGTCGCTGCGCCATTGTAAGGAGGGTACCGCAAAAACGGTATCCCGCTCTGCGAAGGTGGTGTGTCGCGTCGAAGAAACGATGGGCGTCTCAGCTCGATCGCCGCTTCCTGCCTGGACCACCGCGCTTCGTGACAAGGATGACCGCTGGCAGAGGCCTTCGCAGGAGGGCGTCCGGTTGTTCATGGGACTCATCATGGCCGAACGGATGCCCTTCGCTTTTGAGGACTGTCTTCTCGTATCTCGTCAAGCACGAGACGGTACATACCAACCGAAACAAGAACTGATCGAAACCCTTCAGAAAGCGGGATAGTGGCAGACATGACCCTCATGTTTGACTACAGCCGCGACCTTAAGAGCGCGTTCACACTGGCTCGCGTTCAGACAGGCAACGACGTGATCTATGACTGCCGCGACCGGAAATATGGTGAGAAGGACGCACTGGTCGACGTAGCCTCGATCTGGCTCACAAATGTTGCTCCTCGGTGATCAAGCTGACTCCCATCGGTCATGACGGTTAATAACCTGAGCTGTATCCTTTGATTTAGTCCAGCGGTAGTGAGAGTTCTCCGATAAATGGGGCCGGACGTGACAATTCCCCGGTGATCCCGCATGCACCAAGGCGGTGTTTTCCGGGTGTTCACTTCGAGGAAAGCCATGTCGCCTTTCTCCATTCGTGACATCGCGTGATCCATGAACGTGAATTGCCCAGGTACGCTGGCCTTCACTTCGAAGTTTCCCGCATAGCCCGGCGGAATCGTCGCAGTCTGAATTCCCTCCAGGGGCGGAGAGCTCAGCGAACCGAACTCGTAGTAGCGGGTAAAGATTTCGCCGACCTTGTGCATAGAGGCAGTGGCATTCGGCCCGGCATTGCCGAAAAAGATGCGCACCGTCTCGCCCTCATTGGCGTGGAGTGGGTACTCCTAGTTAGTGAATCCACGGTTCCATTGAAGAGGTAGTACTGCGCATCCTCCGTCGAAAGGTTTCCCCGCTGAACTGCTGCAATCCGGACTTGCCTTTCGGAGCAGTAGTGTAGAACTCGCTCTGCATCACGTAGTATTCGTGATCGACGCGGGGCAGGCCCGCTGGCCGGCTCGACAAGAATCAATCCATACATTCCGTTCGCGATGTGTTGCGCGATCATCGGGCTGCCGCAGTGGTAAACGAACAGCCTTTGGCGTCGTGTCTCCGAACGTGAAGGTCTTCGACTGTCCTGGCGGGACTTGCAACAGAGCTGCCCCGCCGCCTGGCCCGATCACCGCGTGGAAATCGATCGAGTGGACCATGAGGCTGTCTTTAGGGTTCGCGAGAGATATTTCGATTGTGTCACCCTGTCGAACGCGAATGAACGGTCCCGGCACTTTTCCATTGAAGGTCCAATAGCGATAGGTCGTTCCACTTGTGGGATCAAGCACTCCGACCAACTCCTTTGAAGTGAGGGTTACGCGAATCCCGACTGGCGCGCGATCGCCGATCGGAGATGGCAGATCGCTGGGATCACGAACAATGTCAGCAGCCTTAACGGTCGGCGTCGCAATCTTCGCATGCGTGACGTGATTCTGGCCGAGAGAAACGATGGTCCCTGCTTCAACCAAGAACACGATTTTGAGGTTTGTAATACTCACCGCACTCACATGTGCGCCTCTTCTGCGAAGCAAGATCTCTGACAAAGGGGCACCGTGTCAGGTCACGGGAACCGTGGTCGACTCGTCCGGCGCGGCAATTGTCGGCGCAACGGTAGAGATCCGTGACGCGAATGGAGCAATCGAAAAAGCGACCTACTCTGACCGGAATGGCTTTTTTGTTGTTCCAGGGCTGGCGCCAGGACACTATCGGCTTCTCGTGGTAAATCACGACTTCGAGAGCAAAGAAGTGCAGGTGACAGTCAATGCCGCAGCGACAACGGAAGCACAACTGCGTATATCGCTCGCAGTAGGCGGCATGAGCACCACCCTCAAAATCGAGGGCCGCGAGGATGACCTCACCGGGATTGCCGACTCGGGGACACAGGGAACCATTGGCGCGAAGGAACTGGAGGATCGCCCGATCCTTCGTTCGAACGGCAGCGGTACCCCCTCGTTCCCAGAGTTGCAGACAAGCGGCAATTCCATGATCGGCGCATTCGATCTGGATTTCTATGTGGTGGATGATTCTACCGCGATCTTTGTCGAGACCGATGGGAATCAACTGGTCATAGACGCGCTTGAGACTCAGACTCCATCGCAACCCTCAGGGGCCCTGAAATCGCATTTTTGCTCGTGAGACCAGAAGAACCTTTAGATGCCACTTTGCGGCTTGGCCGGTGAGTCGGTAACCAGGCAGAGCTTCACGGGAAGTGCGCGGGCTGATCAGATTCTCAAAATCTTGCGCATTGCACCGTGGCTGAAGGCGCAAACTCCCATAGCCATCAAGTAGGGGTCGTCTCGGGTTCGGTTCACCACTCTATTCTTGCAATTCACATTGATGGGTTGATATAGGACTAAAACTGTCGTATATATTCAAACAAGGCCGACCGAATTGGTCGTATATGAAGATCGGCAGGACTGGATGGAGGGACCAGGGTCCCAGCGGGTTTATCTCTCGGCGGAGACCGCGAAGACCCTGGCGACTGCGACCGAGTGGGCCGCAGGCTGTCTGAATTATAAAGTTGGGCTTTTCGGCCCAATGGTCCTCCACACCGAACCGAATTGCCGAATGTTCGCGTACCCGACGCTCGCTTGAGCTCGTGAGCGGTCGACCGTGTGCGGAACCAGCAGTGATCAGAGGGAATTGGAGGAGGACCATGAAGGCAAAGACTCGCAAGAAGAATCCTGGACGGAATATCCGATCGCAGGCATTTCGCCGCAGTTGGATCGCGATGGGAACCCTGGCAACCTACGCCGCGTTTGGCACTGGCAAATCTGCCATTGCTGCTGAAAAAGTACTTCCAAGAATCGACGGCGCCCCTCCTTCCACATTGCCTCTGAAACGATTTGATATCAATGCGGGACCGCTGGAACAAGCGATCGATTCTTACCAGAAAACAACCGGATTGAAGGTTAAGGTCGTCTTGCCCGCTGGGACGCTGGCCGGGTTCAACTCCCCGGGGGTCATCGGTCTTTACCGCGAAGAAGATGCTCTTAGGCTTCTCCTCAATGGCACAGGATTGAACTTCCGCCTTGAAGGTCAAGACACATTTATCATCGGCGTCCAGGCGAATGACACGGTTTCAGTCAATGCCTCCATTGCTGATTTCGTATCCATGCAGAAGTTTCCCGAACCTCTCATCGACACTCCCCAGAGTGTGACCGTGGTCCCTCAGTTCGTCATGCAGGATCAAGGCTTGTCCACGTTGCGCGACACGCTCAGAAATGTGCCCGGCATCAGTCTCGCCGCGGGAGAAGCTGGCGCGCAGGGCGACAATCTAACCATCCGCGGCTTTACCGCCAGAAATGACATCTTCCTCGATGGGATTCGCGATTTCGGTAGCTACTATCGGGACTCGTTCAACTTCGAGCAGGTTGAGGCGCTGGAAGGCCCGGCAGGAATCCAGTTCGGAAGAGGCTCAACAGGCGGTGTCGTCAACCAGGAGAGCAAAGTCCCAGGTTCCGAGAAGTTCGTCAATGTGCAAACTCAGTTCGGGACAGATCTGACGCGGCGCCTTACAGCGGATCTCAACAGCCCGCTTGAGGACGTGCTGGGCGGTACCGCATTTCGCGCCAATTTCATGGCGGAAGAAGCGGGAGTGGCTGGGCGCGATGCGGCTGAAGTGCGGCGGTTCGGCATCGCGCCATCGATTTCGATCGGATTGGGAACTAGAACGCCCGCAACGTTGAGTTACGAGCACCTCTCGGAAGACGACACGCCGGACTATGGATTGCCCTGGCTCTTCAACAGCGTCGCACCGGCGAATCGGCATAGCTACTTCGGTTTTGCCGACGAGAATTACCTGAAGACCAACGACGATATTCTCACCTTTAGAGTCGAACACGACTTCAAGCCAAACCTCAACGTTCACACTATTGCGCGCGCCGCCAACTATCCACGAAAGGCGCAGATCACTGAGCCGCAGATTTGTTCCAACGCATCGCTCAGCGTTCCCGTAGGGGGCGTGGTCTCCTCCCTGCCCACGCTGTCCTACAACTCAGCGCTTTCCTGTCCCTACACACCGCAGACAGCTGCGGATCAGATTACCCAAGTCAATCGGAATCAGATTCAGGTCAAGAGCGTTGAGGGAATACTGTGGGATCAGGTGGAGATGAGTTCCCGGTTCAAGATCGCCGGGATTCACAACGATTTCGTGGCCGGCGCTGAGGGTGGGCAGGAGATTTCAAATCCAATCCGCTACAGCTACACGATTAACAAGAAAAACACGGTGCCCGACACAACGCTCCTCAACCCAAATGAAGAACAGCCATTTTCGGGAACCGGCTATATCACTTCCATCGTTCATACCAAATCGAAGAGCGTGGGACTCTACTTCATCGACGCGATGAAGCTTGGGCGCCTATTTGAACTCACCGGCGGTGTGCGCTGGGACCGCTTTGATACCGACTACAACCTCTACCAGCCCACGCCACCAGCTGGGGGGACAGCGACCGCGGCCGTGCCCCCGATCAGCAGACTGGACCAGCAGCCGAGCTATCGAGCCGCAATCGTGTACAAGCCTTCATCACATGGCAGCATTTACTTCGATTACGGCACCAGCTTTAACCCAGCGGCTGAATCGATCAGCCTCAGCGTGGCGCTCAGTCAGGACACGGCCGTTCCCGAAGAGAACGAATCCTATGAAGCGGGAGCCAAGTGGGGATTTCTGAATCAACGCTTGTTGCTTGAGGGTGCCTGGTTTCGAACCGAGAAGGACAACGCTCGCGAAACTGATCCGACCAACTCGAACAACATCGTGGCGGCCGGAAACCAGGTTGTGAATGGTGCGCAGGTCAGCCTTGTGGGCAGGCTTCCTCATGGCATGGACCTTGTTGCTGGATACGCCTATCTCGATAGCGATGTCATCTTCTCTAGATTCTTTCCGGCTGCGGTAGGGTACCCACTGGCAAACGTGCCGAAGCAGACTTTCAATCTATTCGTCACCCATCGCCTGCCATGGCGGCTGAACGGCGGCGTTGGGAGTAACTACGTCGGAAGCCGAACGGCAAGTTCCACCGTTCCTTATGTGTCGACCGGTTTCGTGCCCAATCCGAACGGACCCGGATATGTGGTGACCAGCGTGGCAATGAGGCAGGTCCCCGGCTACTGGGTTTTCAGCGCGATGCTCAAGCGCCCGATCGGCGAAAAGTTCGAGTTTCAGGCCAACGTCAACAACATCCTGAATCGCTTCTACATCGATTTGCCTCACCCCAGCCATCTGATTCCCGGTGCGGGAGCCAGTGCTCTGTTCGGCATTAACTTCCGTTTCAAATGACTCTGACCATTTCAAGCAATTCATGAAGCGTTTCGACGGCAAAGGTTCTTGGAGTTCCAAATTCATGTTGATTACGATTCCCGATGTTTTGACCAGCGAAGAACTGACGCAGGCACGCGCGATTCTCGATGCTGCCGAGTGGGTTGACGGCAAATTGACTGCCGGCTACCAGGCTCAAGCAGTCAAAGAAAACCTCCAGCTCCCGGAGTCCCATCCGGCAGCCGTGAAGCTTGGCGAAATGGTGCTGGCGGCCTTGGCGCGGTCGCCCCTGTTTATGTCGGCTGCGCTGCCACTCAAGGTCTTTCCACCGATGTTCAATCGCTACACCGGAGGCGGACATTTCGGAACGCATGTCGACACCGCGATTCGCTCGCTCGCCTCAACGGGCCAGCGCATCCGAACCGACGTCTCAGCAACTCTCTTCCTGACGGCTCCCGATCGATACGATGGTGGCGAATTGATTGTGGAAGACACCTATGGGATGCACAGCGTCAAATTGCCTGCTGGGCATATGGTGCTCTATCCAGCGACCAGTCTTCATCACGTCACCCCCGTGACGCGCGGCGAGCGAGTGTCCTCGTTCTTCTGGATTCAGAGCATGATCCGGGCCGATGGCGATCGAACTCTTCTCTATGATCTCGACACGGCAATTCAGCGGTTAGCAAAAGAATCTCATCGCAATCCGATCGGGGTGCAGCTAACCGGCGTTTATCACAACCTGCTTCGGCGTTGGGCTGAGATGTGATCAGCGATTTCTCATGCTCCGGATGTTAGTTCGCGATTGCAAATGTTGTGCATCAACTGCTTTGAGGTGACATGTCTTTACTTAGTCGGCGAGAATTCCTAAAGCAAACTACGGCAGCCTGTTCCCTTTTAGCCCCTCGGTACTTCGGATCACAGTCGAATACTCAGAAACAGCAAGCAGATCCCGATGGTCCGTCTCTCTTTGGTTTTGTAGATCCTCTTCCGATCCCAGCGCGCCTCGCGCCGATGGAGCGGCATAGGTCAAGAACGGTCTACAGAGTGCGCATGGAAGAGAAGATGCAGACCATCCACTCCTCACTCCCGCCTACAAGGATCTGGGGGTTCGAAGGGCGGTACCCCGGACCGACAATCGAAGCGATCCGAGGCGAACGCGTAGAGGTTGTTTGGGAGAACCGGCTGCCCACACACCATCTGTTCAAGGTGGATCCGCATATCCATGGCGCTATGCCCCCTGCGCCTGAGGTTCGAACCGTTCCACATCTGCACGGAGCTCGTACGTCTTCGGAAAGCGATGGGCTCCCAGAGAATTGGTTCACACCTGGCAATAAGGTTCGTTACACGTACCCCAACGAACAACGGGCCGCGACGCTCTGGTATCACGATCATGCAGTTGGCATCACGAGGTTGAACGTCTACGCAGGACTCTCCGGCCTCTACCTTCTGCGTGACGAGGAAGAACGGTCTCTTTCCTTGCCCGCAGACGAATATGAAGTCCCGCTCATCGTCCAGGACCGCACATTGGATGGTAAAGGGCAGCTTGTCTATGCGCCGGTGAACGACGACGGCATTCCCTTGGCTCCGGGCATATGGGGACCTGAATTCCTGGGTAAATATCCCGTCGTGAATGGAAGGATATGCCCGTATTTAGATGTCGAGCCGCGTCTTTATCGGTTGCGCGTTCTGAATGCGGCGAATACGCGCTTCTTCGATTTGCGTTTCAATCTTGCCAGGCGAGCCACCGACATTGCATCTTGTTAACGTTCATTCAGTTCGGCTCTGACGGCGGCACACTGCCGAAACCAGCGACCATGCAATCCATCTTGCTCGGGCCTGCAGAACGCGCCGACCTTCTAGTTGACTTCACGGGCCTCGATAACCAGACAGTGACCATGATGAACAATGCACCAGCGCCATACCCTGGGTGGGCTTCAATGGCGATGAATGCACCGCGTATGGACGAGCTGATGCAATTCCGAGTCATACTTCCACGAAAACCGAGTAAGGCACCTTTGAAAGTGTTCAGCGTGGGCTCGTCACCTTTGCCTTTTGCTAAGTATTCGGAAAAGGACGCAATCAAAACGAGAGATTTCGTGCTGGTGGAACACATGGACGAGCACGGGCGATCTCTCGGCGTGAAGATCAATGAAAGGGGGTATGACGACCCCGTGACCGAGATCGTGAAGATTGGAACACTTGAGAAGTGGCGCTTTATCAACACGACGGAAGACGCGCATCCCATGCACCTTCATCTGGTTCAGTTTCAGGTTCTGCACCGGCAGGGTTTTGACTATATGCAATTCGCCAAAGGGAACATCCAGCCGGTTGGTTTGGTACGCCCTCCATCATCCGGAGAATCAGGCTGGAAAGATACAGCAATTGTCACACCGAACGAGATCCTCTCCATCCTCGTCAAGTTCGAGGGCTACACCGGCAAGTTTGTATTCCACTGCCATATGCTCGAGCATGAGGACAACGACATGATGCGACCTTTTGTAGTCACCACATGATCCGAGCCGATAGCGACCGAGCCCTTTTCCACGTTCTCTCTACAGCATTTCAACGGCAAAGGAATCGCCGGGAAATCCCATCGGAGTGCAATTGACGTGCATCTGCCACAATCTGCTTCGCCGCTTAGGCAGAGATATAGTGTCGCTGGCCTCGACAGATTGGAAACTCAGAGATCCAAAGCTTCGAGTCACCACTGGCAAACTCCAAGGATGGCGTGCAAGCCATTCTGAACTCAACTTCCCGTAAGGTTATCGCCCTTCATCCAGCGTAGGCCAAGCTTCTCTCTCGACGTGATTATCTGTCTCGTCGGACCCCGAGCCGCGCGACCTCTCACAATCCGGACCGAAATGATCGGCATTGTGACCCCTGTCACTGCCACATGGTCAGTCAAAGACTATCTTGAAAATGATTTTCACTTTCATAAGAGAGTCAAGAGAGCTGCTTCATGATGAGTGACTTCCGGTCTCCTTTCTTTCTGCTTCGTATCCTGGCCACCATGGCAATTCTGGCGCTCGCTTCGAGGGCCGTTCTCGCCGGTGATTTGCAACAGCTTTCCGGTACCGTTTCCGATCCTAGCGGAGCGCTCGTTCCGGGCGCTTTGGTGAGCATTCAGAAGACTGGCGCGTTCAAAGCGCAAACGACCAAAACCGACCAAACCGGCGGATTCGAATTCAAGCTGGTTCCCGGCGCGTATCGGATTGATGTTGAGGCTGCTGGCTTCGGGCCGTATACCCAGGAAGGCATCGCTCTGGATTCGTCGACACCAGTTCATCTCGACGTTTTGCTACAGGTTGAATCGCACCGGGAAAGCGTCGAAGTCAGCGCTGCCGGAACCCAGTTGGACCTTTCCTCAACTGAAGTGGGGGGCGGGATGGCACAGGAGAAGCTGGTGGCAGTTCCCTTGAATGGAAGAAGTTTCACCGATCTTCTCGGCCTGCAGGCTGGCGTGATTCCTCAAAGTTCCAAGCAATCGAATGCCGTCGTGATGTCCGGCTGCACGACCACTCCTCCTTCCGGGGATCTGAATCCGGGCGATGTTTCTGTCAGCGGCCAACGAGAGACAGCAAACGGATTTGCCGTCAATGGTAGCTCCGTCGAAGAAGACTTCAACAACATCGCGAGTGTGATCCCCAATCTGGATTCGATCGCAGAATTCCGGGTTCTAACAAGCAACTTCGGTGCCGAGTATGGGAATTTCAGCGGCGGACAAGTGCTCGTCACTACCAAGACTGGAACAGATAATCTGCATGGCAGCGCATTCGAGTTCTTTCGGAATACAAATTTCGATGCAACGAACTTCCTTGCGCGCGAACGTGCTGCGTATGATCGAAACCAGTTCGGCGGGACATTAGGTGGACCCATCCTCCGTGACCGACTCTTTTTCTTCGGTGATTACCAGGGAACGAGAATGACGCAAGGAGTCGAGAACGGACACATTGCAGTTCCCTCCCTTGCCAACCGCAATGGAGATCTTGGTGATCAGTTGACCCAACTCACCGGCAAGGTAAGCGGCGACTATCTCGCGACTCTCCTAAGCCAGCGTCTGGGACGGACGATCACCACGGGCGAGCCGTACTACACGGCAACCTGTACCCAATCCAATGCGACCTGCGTCTTTCCAAACGGTGTTGTTCCGGATCGAGCCTGGTCGGCTCCGGCGAAGGCTTTGCTCCAATACATTCCTGCGCCAAACATCGGAAGCAACGTGTTCTCGACCTCGCGCGAAAACCAGACCCTCACAGATAACAAAGCTGCGCTCCGATTGGACTCGACGACGAAATCGGGCAACTTTTCCGCCTACTATTTTCGCGATGCATATCAGCTGAATAATCCCTATCCGACAGCGCAAGGCGGCGCCAATGTTCCTGGCTTCAATGCCATCTCGCGGGGTCGCGCTCAGCTTGCAAATCTCGGTTGGACGAAGGCTGTTGGCGCATCGCTTGTCAATGAGCTGCACTTCAGCTACATGAGAAACGCAAACAAGATTGGCCAGCCAGTGGGTGGCGTGGGACCATCGTTGGCGTCGCAAGGATTTGTAGAAGGCAACGGAACGCTGGGTATAGTTCCCCTCAACCCATCGGTTGAAGGAATCGAGAACGTCGCTTTCAATGACTTCACCATCGGCGTGGATGTGACCGGGGAGCGCCAAGTGAACAACACTTACCAAGTGACCGAATCTCTGTCGAAAGCGATTGGGAACCACACACTCAAGGCGGGCACAAACTGGCATATCGATCAGGTGAACATCGACTCGAATTCAATTAACAACGGATCGTTTGTGTTCCAGGGATCGGAAACAGGTCTAGACTTCGCGGACTATCTGATTGGCGTGGCCAGCACGTATGAGCAGGGCGATGCAAGCGGCTTCTACATCCGCAACAAGTATACCGGCGTGTTTGCACAGGATACTTGGCAGGCCCGCAGCAACTTGACATTCAACTATGGCGTGCGGTGGGACATGCTGCCGCCCTGGCGCGAGAAGTACAACCAGTTGCAGACTTTCGTGCTCGACCAGCAATCGGAGGTGTATCCGGGCGCCCCCAGCGGCATGGTCTTCCCCGGCGATCAAGGCGTACCGAGCACGCTCTCGCCCACGAATTGGTCCAACTTCTCTCCGCGATTTGGAATCGCTTACGCGCCAACCTGGACGAGGGAGTGGGCCAAGCGCTTGTTTGGTGGACCAGGACGAACCAACTTGCGCGTCGGTTATGGTGTTTTCTACACGGCATTCGAAGGATTATCGGCGGGGATCATGAGCGCGTGTCCGCCTTATGGATACGACTACGACAGCACGGTTGGGCATCCCTTGTTTGAGGAACCATTTGTCTCGGCGAGTACCGGAGCCACGAATGGGCAGCCTTTCCCATCGCCGATTCCTGCCTTCGGCGCATCGCGGCAGCATTCGAACACGACTGTCGATTGGTCGAAGTATTCCCCGATCACCGGCGACCCTGCTTTTTATTACCGCAACGCCTCGCCTTACACCGAGAGCTACAACGCTTCGATTGAGCGTGAAATCGGCCCCGGAAGCACACTCACTTTTGGCTATGTCGGCGCCCGCGCACATCACCTGCTTGTTCTCACCCCGGCTTCACCCGGCAATGCCGAGCGCTGCTTAAGCGTGAGCGACCCCAGTCAGGTCGCGTCCGGCTCCAATACCTGCGGCCCCTTCAGCGAAGGCGGCTTGTTCACCAGACAGGATGGGACCACAGTCGAAGCTCGCGGACCGTTTGGTCCCGAATTCGATGGCATCACGTATCAGAAGACGATCGGCTGGAGCAATTACAACGCGATGGACATTACCGTAAAGCACCGCAGCCGCATCGGCGAGGTGTTGGGCTCCTATACCTATGCCAAGTCGCTCGACAATTCCTCCAGCCTGTCCGAGGAAGTGAATCCGATTGAGCCAAGCATCAAGGCGATTTCGGCCTTCGATGTGCGCCACAATTTCGCGATCATCTATATTGCGCCCCTTCCACTCGACAAGATAGTCGCAGGCCCGCGCGCGCTTTTCCAGGGATGGTCGGTCTCGGGAATTACGCGAATTACTACGGGAATGCCGGTGACACTCTTCAACAATGACGACACGTCGCTGATCGGTTCAATGCCCAACGGAATCAATAACAATGGAGTCGACACGCCGAACTACCTTGGAGGCAATCTCGGCCTTCATATGAATCCGCGCGACGGACATCCGGCCTTCGATACTTCGCGTTTCGCAATGCCTGCGCTGGGCGAGGTCGGCAATGCGCATCGGCGTTTCTTCTACGGTCCCGGAATGGAGAACTTCGACATGGCTCTGGAGAAGAAGATCACGATCGGTGAATCGCGCGCACTGCTGCTGCGCGCCGAGTCGTTCAACGTTTTCAATCACGCGCAGTTCTTTGGCCCTGAAGCGGTAAACGGAAACCCAGACAGCACGAACTTCGGCCGGATCGTGAACGCCGACGCTCCGCGACAGATACAAGTAGCTGCGAAGTTCACATTCTAGGTTGCAGACCGATTCTTCTTGAGACAGGTCTGACAGGTTCCAAGGATCTGGAATGTGTGGCGCAAAGGCCGGAACCGGAATTCTTTGCCGATTCGACGCTGCACGTTGTCGAGTTCGGAGGCAAAGAACTCAACCGAGTCGCCGCACGATGTGCAGACCATGTGGTGATGTGTGCGGCGGTTCAGGCTATGTTCGTAGCGGACGACCCCGTCCTGAAAATCGACTTCGAACGCAAGTCCGCACTGGGCAAGCAGCTTAAGAGTGCGGTAGACCGTGGTGTACCCGATGCTCGGATCCTTCTCCTTGACGAGTTGGTGCAGTTCTTCCGTACTCAAGTGGTCGCGCGTTTTGAGGAACACGTCGAGCACCTTATCGCGTTTGCCACTCTGCTTCAGGCCCTTCTCGCGGAGATACCCGGCGAGAACGTGTTCCGCAACACTGAGCAGATCGTTGCCGGTCACTGGTGCATCGTCGACGCGCTTTTGGGGAGCTTTTCTCAGGGCTTTTTCCTCATCCGATTATATGTCCCATGACACGCATGTCCCTGAATTGCGCCTCAGCACCAAACCATTGTTTGCCTCGGAGGAATGCGGACACCGCCCCGCTCAGAAAGCACAAATCACAGGGAAGCGACCCGTCGGTCAACGGTGATAGGCTATGGAGCAAACGCAAACGTTGGTATTCAACTCCTCTCTTTAAGGATGGGCTCCTATGAAAGGAAACTCAAAGGTCATCGAGCATCTGAATCAGGCTCTCCGCGACGAATTGACAGCAATCAACCAGTATTTTCTCCACGCTGAAATGGCGGAGAACTGGGGCTATAAGAAGTACTCGAAATACATTAAGAAGCAGTCGATTGACGAGATGAAGCATGCGGAAATGCTGATGGAGCGCATCCTGTTCCTCGATGGCATTCCCAAGATGGAGCCGATGTCGCTGACCATTGGCAAATCCGTCAAAGAGATGATTGAGTCGGATCTTGGCCTCGAGCACGAAGCTGTGGCCTCCTACAACGAATCCATCAAAGTGTGCGTAGAAAGCGGCGACAACGGGTCCCGCGACCTGTTCGTGAAGCTGCTTCGTGATGAAGAGGGCCACGTCGACTGGCTCGAAGCGCAGGTCCATCAGATCGGTGAGATCGGATACGAGCGCTACCTGATCACTCAGACTGAAGAGGACTGAGACGCCGGAACCTCAAGTGGAACCACGTGAAGCCCGGGCAGAATCGACAGCTTCTTGACTCGGCTTGCACCCGATGACAACCGTGAGTGAAAGAAGGATGCTGCCACAAAGCTCTTCTACAGAGAAGCCAACTCGTGGAGTTGCTGCGCGTACGGTCATGTCATTGGTCTTTTCGTCTCAATGACGTCAGAGATTTATATAAGGATGCAACGGATTCTTGGGTGCAATCGGGTGCAACTTGTACCTAATTTCGCTAGTTTTCGCTGGTCAAAATCATTCCACAACTCTTTTAGATTTATCGCGGGGCGACGGCCTCGAACCCGCGATCTCTGCCGTGACGGCGCACAGGAAAGTCGTAACTAACAGAAAACAGGCGTCACGGATGGCTCCTTTTGGCACTTCGCCAAAGCGAGCACTAAGAACCGCCGCAGGACTCGGTGAGGAACGGTTTCCTGTAGGAGCATTCGTGGGAATGATCAGTGAAGAGATCCAAGAATTGCAAGATCGTGGTAAGAGAGATGAGGAAATCGATATCGACGCTCAGGAAATCTCCGAGGGCGGCCGCTCCACCAGAGAAGCGGCATGAACGGTAGCATCCTGACTACTGCGCGAAGACGGCGAGGACGCGGCAGCGAGAGGCGGGGGCGCTCCACGTCACCGCCGCGTCGGTGTCCAGCACGAAGCAATCGCCAGTGTGAAGCACTTCATCTGATCCTGCGACGCGCATGTGGAGCATGCCGTCCAGAACATAAGCGGTGAGCTGAGTCCTGGCTCTGCCTTCAGCCAGTTGGAACGTGGCCTCAACCGGAATATCGATGAGCTTGGAAAGTTGTTTGCTGCCCGAGGTGACAGCGTGCAATGGGGTTTGCCTTGCTGTGGGCTGCTCTCGGCGTTCGGCGATGACGTAGGCGTTGCGCGTGATCGCCAGCGAGTGGTGAGTGGCACCGACGAAGAAATGGCCGAAGTCAACTCCGTAGACACGGCAGATCTTCGCGAGTGTCTGCAGGGTTGGAAGCATGCGGTCCGTTTCGAGCTTGGAGAGCAGCGCCGTTGACAGTCCGGTTTCTGCACTGAGGCGGGAGAGCGTGAGGCCTTTGTTGTTGCGAAGCGTCTTGAGCTTCGAGCCGATCGAGTAGAGGTGCAGGATGTCGTGCTTTGGAGTTGGCGTCGGCCTAGGCATGGTGGGTTCCAGCGTGGGCAGGAGCTTGCGCTTCTTCGGGCTCGGCGATGCGACGCACGATGAGCGTGTAGAGCTCCTGGAGCGATGGACCGCGCGACGCCGGATCGCCGTCAAGCTTCTCACGCATACCGCGAAGCGTTGGGAGGAGGTCGTGATCAGGCTGGATGCTCATTGAGCATGCGCCTGCAGTGTGTCAGCTACTTCGGGATCGAGCGGCGCCGAGTGCTTGAGTTGGTGATGAACGATGAAGTGTTGCGAGAACCATGAAATGGCGTCTACGTTGTCGCGGGCGTCTGACGGGCGTGTGGGCATCAGCTCGCCGCATGCGGTGCACTTACCGGCGATGGGGCGGATATCGACGTCGTAGGTAAAGGAGAGTTCGGGTCGCATGGCTGTACTCTGCGAAGGTGCCTTGAGCTGCATTGCGCTGTAACCTTGCGAGTTCACGCAACGCAGCCTCCAGCACTTCCAGGCGGTAGTGGAGAAGCCGACGGAGGTCAGAGGTATCAAGACAGATGGCCGAGTCAGATTCTGGCGTTTCGCCTGGAAACACCACGCGGGCCGCGAACAGATAGCCAGAATTCGCCCACATGATGCAGACGATGGTTTCATGATTGTAAGGGTCAGGATGTGAGCGAAATCACAGCAGGTTGAGACGGTCGAGGATGTCGGTCAATCGGCGGCGGGTGGCGGGGAGCAGGTAGGCGATTTTGCGGACGCAGCAACCGAGCACTGCGGCGATGTCTTCGTATCGCACTTTGTCGCGATAGGTGAGCACCAGGAGTGTTGCTCTGGGATCGAGCTGCGCGAGCGCGCGTTCGAAGTCTAGGACTCGGACCTGGCGGGAGTCGCTTTCGCGGAGTCGGCGCTCGCGCCAGCCGGAGCGCTTGAGTCGGGCGGTGTTTCCCTGGCGGAGTAAGGTTCGTTCGAAGGCCCACTGTTTGAGGCGCATGATCGCCAGTACGTGATCTGGCGGGATACCAGGCATCTTCTCTTCTCGGGATCGTGTTCGTTCATTTCTGCGACGGCCAGCTTGAGGAGCGGGAGCGGGAAGTCGCCTGCTTCAGACAGTTCGCGGAGGAGGGCTTCCTGTCGGCTGAGGGGCGGCGGGGGCGGTTGGGGATCTTCGAGCCGGAGGAGGGCTTCGGCGAGAGGAGTGTCCTGGCGGGCGGGGGTGCGTTGGGCAGGGTCGGCGTCTAGAAGCAGGTGCCGTACATAAGAAAAATACTACATAGTGGCGAGAGGGCTAGTTGATCAAGTCGGAAAGTCAGAGCCGCTGCGCCAAGTCATAGGCGAGGCGAAAGAGCTTGAGAGCTTGCTCTGCATTAAGCAGAGAAACCTCCCGCTCGGTTCTCTCATATTCAGCGAGATCAGGGTTTCGCAATTCCCGCTTGAGAATCACGATCTTCTCTTCCAGTCTGGCGATGTGTTCACTCAGCGGCTTCTGCACCGATCAAGAATAGAACTCGCTGGTTGAGTTTCGCACTAGGGGAAGTACGAGGTCAGGCGGAGGAGGCCGTGGTTGGATATGTGAGGTTTGAGCGATTGAGTTTATTTACATCGTTCCGAAAAAATGCGGCGCGGGGGAAGTCGCACCGGCGGTCTAGGTACTGGGACAGGCAGCGAAGATTCGGCAGGCGATGGCGCGGGCCTCTTCCAACATCTGGCCTCCGTCCTGTTCGGTGGCTATGTCCCACAAATCCATGGCGGCCAGTCGTCTGCCGTTGGCGTCGAGCTAGGCGGCGAAGAACACACGTTGTTTTTCGAACATGGAACAGTGTCCAAGGCCGATGCGGTTATCCATTGCCGAGTTTCATAAACATCCATGGGTCTTGATGGCATCGGCTAGCTTCTGACTGTTTTCTCGGATAATGGCTTGCCCTCGCTCGCTTTCCCAACCGAAATTTGAGGCATAGGAAGGGTGTTGAAGGCTCACGTATGGGTATGAACACTCAAGCATATTGAACTGTTCCCAGGCTGGTGTACCGAGAACAGCGACGAGGCAGGGACACGTCCTTCGCAACTGATATTCGAGGAAGTCACGACACTGCTTCTTGTGTTCTCCAGACCCTCCATATGGGCCACGTGATTTTCTGCCTGGCTTTAACCCTACAAACACATTGGTAAAGAAACATCGCTCCGGCGCGAGCCCGGAAATCGACAAATATTGAAGCAATCCCTTCCACGTGCCGCTATCCATTTTCTCGATGCCTCGATCTACCGAATCATTGAATAGAAGCTCGGCATCGAAATTGTGGGCCAGCATGATAACGGGGTCTTTTGGAAAGTAGTCGGGCATCGGGCCCTTCGTGTGTAGTCCTCTCCAAAGGCCAACGCCGCCGGGATAAAACGCGGTTCCATCGATTCGTTTTGCAATCTTGATGGCTTGATCGTCGTAATGAGTGACCATTAATTCCATGCTTCTAAAGAGATCACTGATGACGTCTCGAGCATCTTCGCGATCGCCTTTACCCGCCGTAGGTAACTTGCTGGACATACCCCTTCGACATTAGCATTCCGGTCTTCCCTCACGACCCGACCCAAACCAGGGGCACCTCATGTCCCTCTAATAGTGGTGTTCGATTTACATCACGCGACTCGTAGGTGTGTTCCCCTTCGCACGTCCGCTCCCGGGACGATTGCGTTCTGCGCCACCGCCGCTTTGATCGCGTCGTTGTCCGGCCGGGTCTCCAGAACGGAGGATTCCAGCGTCTTGGCAAGCTCATCCGGCAGTAGGGATAACATCGTCTCCCAGATGACGCCCGCAATCCGCGCCTCAATCCTGCAGTAACATCTTGGAATCGCAGCTTGGTCGGTGATCTTCACCGAATCCTGACTGTTCTTTTGTGCTCTTAGAGTGAACTGCTGCCCCTCGATTTTCTGCAGGTTTCGGCTCAACAGGTAATAAAGGACCATGTTCTTGGTCCGCTCGACCTTGCCGGCCGCATCTCGGGCTCGCTCCGTTAGCCTGTTCGCCTCGCCGCGGCAGAACTGTTCGCGCGCTTCCATCATGCGAATAAATCGACCAATGCGGTCAGTCTTGTCGTCCCGCATTGCGCAGAATTGGTTGAAACGTTCCTGAAGCTCATCGGGGATCGCGCTGCCTTGCTCGCACGCCTCTTGAATTGCTTCGGAGAGGTCATTGAGTTCGGCGTCGATCTCAAACAGCGACAGTGTGGGTGCTTGGGACATGGACGCACTCCTGTTAGGAGGGGGCGGTGCGCGTCAAGCATCGTCCCTTCAGAGATATCGCCTGAAGGTCGGCGAACAAGTTAAAGTTGGGAGGTCACACTGCAGCCTTGATATTTCGTACTGGCGCCATCGGTTCTCGGAGGGTTTGTGAGTTCGATCAGCAAGACATGGGACGATCTGCCCGCAAAAGACCTGACCGTTCAATCGAGCTGGAAAAGGTGCGAGACCGTCATTCCGCGGTCCGAGTTCGACTTCTGATCGTGCATCACGAGCTCGATGAGTACCGCGATGGCAATATCAAGGAGAGTCACCCAGTCTCGGTTGACTGCATCTCGATCGAAACCGCGCACAGACAGTGACGGTTCTCACAGACACGATGACCGCCGGTCTTCGCTTCGCGGTCTCGCAGCGAGTGCTCGATCAACTCTCGTCCAAGGTCACTTCGGAACTTGGTGTAAAAGCGCCGGGATTCTCAGGCAAACTTGGCTCTGAACTCCTCGCTAAAACGGAGTACGAGTTTACTGAGACGAGCGAGGAGAGCCTCACCGGCACGAAGTCCTTTCAGCTCACGGAGAGCCAAGAGAGGACGCATACCATTACCCTGAACTCCGGCGAAGCGCGGGTGGCGAACCTGCGGCTCCGGTACTGGCCAAGGCGCTGGGATATTTATCTCCACTCTTACGAGGCGATCGAGTTCGAGTATAAGAAGCGCTGGATCTGGCCTGACGTGCGCAAGACGATGAAGATTGCAGAGTCGCAGATTCTGGGCTGGCCGCTCTTCTCGATCAACTATTTCGAGCCGCAAGCATATCCCGTGGTCACCTATGGTCCTGTTGCCAATGAACTCACGGAGCCGGATGAAGTCAGCGTTTCTCCTCTCGTTACGTCCTGCCGAGAGTGAATCCGCCGGAATTCCTGAGTCTGTCCTCTTTGGCGAAGCTCGCCTTCCCAGTCACGAAGCAGGAACGAGCTGAATCGCAGGTCCACGTTGTCACTCGCCAGAGAGAAGCTGCTGGCGGCTGGGGACATGGAGTGAAGAGAGCTCTCGCCGAGAAAGCTGCGAAGAAATCTGCAAAGAAAGCGGCTAAGAAGGCCCCAGCGAAGAAGCTGCCCAAAAGGCCGTAAAGAAGACAGCCAAGAAATCCGTCAAGAGGTAGAAGGTTTGAGGTGGAGGCCAAAGCCTCCACCTTACTACCGCCCTACGCTGCCATCGGCAACACTTCGCCGGCGAACTTCATCAGTGCGAGCTTCCGCTCCGGATCGCCGGTGTTCCCAGCTACCCAGGAGATTGCGTTTGAGAGGCGCCAAGTCGTGTTGCCGGCTGGCAGGTTCTGCGTGTCGGGCGAGTTGTAGGCCTCGATCACTGCGTCCGATTCGGTCTTGAGCAGCGTCTTGCGGAGCAGATCCCTGGCGGAGCCGGCGTCCACACTCTGTTCTTGAGCCCGGCGAACCGAGTCCATCCGCCGGCGAAGCCCGTCCGCGTTCAATTGAGAGCCGATCACGTCCCGCAGGGCGCTGACCGTTGTCTCCGCATCGAGGTCATAAGTACGCTGCGAGTAGAGGACCGATTCGTCCAGTCTCCGGCCCAGGTGAACCTGCCGCATCTCCTCCTGAGTGATCGCGAGATTCGAGCACCAGATCCGCAGTAGATAGGCCCGGACGGAGAGCGCGCCATTGCCGAAGTCCGAGTTTTCGAGGCTCAGGCCGTAGGCGACCATCTCGCCCGGAATCGGCTCGTAGACCTCGGGCATAACCGCCTGCAAGGCAACCTTAGTGTCTGTGACGTAGCCGTCGTAAGGCAGTGCGCCCTTCTGCTGGACAGCGGTCGCGAATGCCTCGATGATCGGCCGCGAGTCGAGACGCCGATATCGGTCCGAAAGAAAACCCCTGACCTCGCCATTGACCGAGCGCAAGAGATAGCGGCTCTTGGCGAAGCGGTTGATGAAGACTGTCTTGAGATTGTGAGCAAGCAGTTCGCGTGCCCACGGCTCGGCGGTCTGCTGCAGGCTGTCGATGAACTTGATGGGCAGGTCCGTGGTCTGCGCCATCTGCTGCACGGAATGGCGGTGAAGCCGCTGCCGGATGCCGCCCGCGTGTTCGCCGGGGTATTCGATAAGCACAGCATTCGCTCCTGGATCCGGAGTGAAGCTGAGTTCTGCGCCCCGGGCGAGGCGGTCGCTCGGTTGGTTGTTCATCACATGGTCCACAACCTCGCCCGCTCTGCTTCGCCCCTGCGCGATCAGCTGTTCGAGCTTGTGAGTTGCGGCCGTCTTCGATTCCATCGTCAGAAGCATCTGAGGTCTCCATTACTGCCGGTTGGTCGTTCGTTGCAGGGTGAGGGGCGCAGCATGGCCACGAGGCTTGCGCGGCAAAGACCGATGCATTGTCGAATGGAATCTCGGCAGTGGCCAGTTGCGACCCCAGGATGGAGTGCGCGGCTAAGGCCTCAGAGAGAAGTAACCGTAGACGCAACGCATTCCGCTGCGCGAGCAGTTGTGCGTGTCGTAGAGAACGCCGTCGATCACGGCAGTCGGATGCCGTGAGACCTTGACCAGGAGTGGTCCCTGCGGAAGCTCCGATGCCCGCAGATGCACCCGGCACCCCGTGCCAATCGACATCGTCGAGGTCCAACGCCAGCCGAGCGATTCGAGGTAACGCTGATACGTTGCGCGAAAAACTCCGGTGCGGCTACTCGAGCGTTTCTTCTTCCGTTTGGTAATGCGCTCCGTCTGCCCAAGTCGATTGAGCGCGTCGTAGACTTCCTGATAGGGCTTGCCGGTCGCAATCGCAATGGACCGCGTGACGCAATCGCCGGTCGCGCACCTGTAGCCTGCAGCGGCACGGCCGCCGTCGTGGAAGACAAAGTTCATCGCCGTCCTCCTTCTGGTTTTCAGTTGTGGATAGGCTTTTTGGGGGGAATTCGAGGTGATTTGCTTTATCGCGAAAGAGGCAATTCGCGTCGGGTTCGCCATCCTACCATGGAGACAGGATGAGCGTACGGAAGATTGTGCACATCGACATGGACGCGTTCTATGCTTCGGTCGAGCAGCGCGACAACCTGGAGCTGCGCGGCAAGCCAGTCGACGTGGCCTGGAAGGGCAAACGCTCTGTCGTCTGCGCGGCTCCCTATGAAGCGCGGCGCTTCGGTGTGCGGTCGGCAATGGCCGCGGGCTACGCGGAGCGCCTTTGCCCAGAGGCCATCTTCATTCCGCCGGACTTCGCGCGCTATCGCGCGGTCTCCCGCGCGGTGCGCGACATCTTCTTAAGACACACCGATCTGATCGAACCGTTATCGCTCGATGAAGCCTATCTCGATGTCACGGAGAACAAGAGCGGCCTTGCCACGGCAACCAAGGTTGCAAGCACAATTCGGCAGCAGATTCGGGAGGAGCTAAATCTCACCGCGTCTGCCGGTGTCGCGCCCAACAAGTTCCTGGCAAAGATCGCCTCCGACTGGCGCAAGCCGAACGGGCTTTTTGTCATCCAGCCCGCCGAGGTGGAAGAGTTTCTGACGCCCCTGCCGGTCGGCCGTATTCCGGGTGTGGGGAAGGTCGCCGAGGCGAGACTGGCCAAGCTTGGACTGCGCACGGTGGGGGAGGTTCGCGCGCGGTCCCTTGAGCAATTGCAGAGCTCGTTCGGGCGCTACGGACAGCGGCTATATGAGTTGGCCCGCGGAATCGATGAGAATCCGGTCCAATCGAACCGGCCGACGAAGTCCATCTCGGCCGAGGACACCTTCGATCAGGACGTGTTGTTGGCTGAAACCGAACCGATGATCCGGAGGCTTGCCGAGAAGACGTGGGCGGCCTCACGCAAAGAGACGAGGATTTGCGCGCACGGTAGTTCTGAAGCTCAAGACGGCCGAGTTCCAGATCCTCACTCGAAGCCTCACTCCTCCACTCCCGCCGGCGTCCTGTGAGGAATTAACAGAGATCGCCCTCTCGCTTCGGGATCGAGTGTCACTCGATCCCGTAGAGAGATTTCGTCTGGTCGAAGTCGGGCTTGGCAACTTCTTCGACGCAAGACCTGATTTGGATACACAGGTGGAGCAACCGCTGGTTGATTGACGTAACCACCTCTTTGAGGAAGGTCAGGGCATCAGTTCACGCGGCCTCATCAAACCCTTCGTCGTCGCCTTCCTCTTCCGTTTCGTTGGTTTCACCGTGAATCTCCTCTTCCTCGACTTCCTCAGGAGCAGGAACTGCGGCATGTGCGCCCGCGTCGAAGAGGCTCGCAGTCCTCGGAGGCACAGGGTTCGCCTGCGGTGCTGGTGTAGCGGTCTCCGCAGCCTTCGCAGGCTCCCCCTTCGGAATAGGTTTCATCGCCGTCGTTTTACTCTTTGCGCGGGCCTCTGCCTGAGCGGTCTTCGCGGCAGCTTCCATCTCCGCCTTAGCGCGGTCGAGTGTGTTCTTCAATTGCAGGTGTGCGGAAACAAAGTTGACCAGCGTGGCAGGCAGATCGCGGTCAAGGTCCCCCGCGGTCCCGGTTATGGTTAGAGGCGTGGTCAGCGCAGTGTTCTCGCCATCTTTCAGCTTTTGTGGAATGACGTTGACACGAATTTGGTCTTCTTCTACGTTGGTGACCGTCAGCAAGACAGCGCGCTGCCGCAAGTACGGAGCAAGCTCTTTGAACATTGGGATACTCTCCTTGGAATGTGTCTCACGTGGGACGCGATCTCTTCCGAGAGGTTTGTCTCATCTCTGGATCGTCCCAGTGCAGGGTGTAACGACGGCCGAGCGTCATGTTCTCCTGATAATGCGCAGGATCGTACTCTCGCTGCCACAAAAGCCGGTAGAGTGCATTGACGGCGGACTTCATCAGGCGCCTCATCTCCTCATCGGAGATGTGGAAGATTTCGGTCTTGCCGCTGCAGACGGGGCGGGCAATGCCTGCATGAAGCTCTTCAATCGGGCCATTCCGAAAGGCTAGGGCGACGAGAGCTTTTGCTTCATTTGCGAGATCGGGATCGAGAGTCATCTTCATAGAAGCGCTCCAAACGTGTCTACGAATACTTAGCACACATCCTGCATTCCCGATGCAGTTATCACGTCAATTTGCCGCTCTGCGATCTCTTAGTCCGCCTTCTCGTTTTGCGCCACAGCGCCGGGTCGATCGGCAGGGCGCACATCTGCCCCGTCCTGGCGTTGAAAAAGGCGCCATGGTGTTGCAGTTTTCCGTAGCGGAACAGTTGCGCGAGCATCGCGAGTGCGCTTGCGGCGAGCGTCTGATTGATGAACGGTTCCTGGCGCTCGAGCGCTTCGACAGCAGAGCAACTCGGCAACGCATCTTCTCCAGCATTCTCGTTCACAATCTCTGGATATAACTCACTCACCGTACGCAGCCGCTCCGCTCTCCTGCGGTTTCGCGCGTTGAGCGGCTGGCCGAGGACATATTGACCGCTGGCCGCGCTGTTGCCAAGGTCAAGCCAATAGCAAACGCGGTTCAGAGCGTGCGAAAAGGAGCCTTCTATCGCCCGCCGCGCGGCGCGGGTGTCCACGCAGCCGATCACGAGGTCCGGGCAGCGATCGTAGTGTCGCTCGAAGGAGCGCGCATGAAATTGATTCGGGATGGCCTGCCAGTTTGTGCCCCAGAAGAGGTTAATGCGATTGATCAGAACTGTCGCCTTGTTCTGGCCGATGTCGGACAGAGAGAAGGGCTGGCGGACGCAGTTAGTCTCCGATACTATGTCGGCGTCCATCAAAGCGACGGCGAGTCCGTAGCGGTGGCCCCACACCCGCATTGCCTGATCGAGGTATGGCAGTCCCATCACCATCGCGCTTCCGGTCCCACCTGCGCCGATGATAAGAATTTGGACCGCGCGGTTCTGCAAAAGATCGGGAGGCAAGGTATGTTCGACACGCATCCTACCTCCTTTCTCCTCGCACGAATTGCGCGAGCGTCTGCGGCAACTGGATCAGTGTGAGTTCGGGAAACGGCTTGCGCTGGTTTATGAGTTCGTTCCACAACCCCTCGAAACCGCCGCGATGCCGTGTCAATCGGCCGACATTTGCGTGCGTGAAAGCACTCTCATAGAAACCTCTCTCCCACTCCGGAATCGAGGCTACCGTGTCATTGTCGGGACGGCGCATCGAACCGGTGCAGACACGGCCGTCTTCCGAAAGATTCCAAAAGGGTGCGACGGCGAGCGTCGTAGCAGCGCACGGTCGTTTGTTCTCGGCGAGTGCACGAATTTTAAGATCGCCGTTTTGAACTCGCCACACCAGCGGCGGCTGCGGAAACACGCAGCCGTTCAGCTGTATGGCCTTCTGTTCGGAGTTTTCGTAGAACATCTGGCGGCGGCATCGCGGGGTCCACCAGACAATCATGCGTTCGCCCTTGGCGAGCACGTTCTCGGGAAGCACTTCGGCCGTGGAGCCTCCCGAAAGCGAGCGAACAAGCGACTCGACGAAGCCGAGGGTTAGGGGCTGCGCAGGTTCGAGAGTTGGCGGCGCACCGTCATGCAGCACGACCGAGTGCCGGGTCACAAATCTCCGCTGGCGGTCTCCGTAGACGAGCAGCGCCTCACGCAACTCGAAGCGATGGTTCTCCCCGATCGAGATGTGTACCTGCATACCGTGCCTCCCAACGGCAGTTGTGGAGTATTCCGAGAACCCGGCGTCGGGCATTCACCTTTTTGGGCCAGAGTGCCACAAACGTCCCGATCGAAATCGCCAGTTTGAGCGGGCCTAAATTGACCTAATCTAGCGCTCCATCCGCATCAGACTTAGAGAGTCTGATTCTTCCGAATCAAAGTTGGAGATTTCGCATACAATGGCTTTTACGCATTCATCAAAGGCAAACACCATTCCTACCCATGGGAGGCTTTGTGACTGGACCTATTTTTGTCAGCCACTCCTCTGAGGACAGAGATGAAGCCAATGCGCTTGCATACGCTCTTCGTCAAGCCTTTTCGCACAGAGTGCGCACCTTCAACACTTCTTCCGGCACTGCGATCCAGGCGGGAGAAAAATGGCGACAGGTAATCCTCGAAGCAATCCGTGATGCGAGCTTGGTGGTGCTCTGGTGCACGCCAGCAGCGACCAAAAGCAAAGAGGTGGCTTTTGAAATAGGTGCTGCATTCGCTTATGACAAGCGGATAATACCGTGTGCTGTTCATATGCCTCCATCGAGATTGCCGTGGAGTCTCGATGAACTACAAGCACCAGCACTAGAAACCGAGAGCGGTTGGCTGCAATTGGCAGAGGCCGTCGCCAATTCACTCGAGTACAGTGGCGGGATCGATAAAGAACCACTCCTCCAGCTTGCAAAGAAGTTCCAGGCTCCTAGTGATGCGTTGGAGGTCAAAGCTGTCGGCCGCACACTGGAGTTCAAGAATACATCGAATACGCCCATCTCTAATTTGGGCGTTGTGCCCGCCACAGGTGGTACACCTGAGTGGCTCGTTGCTATCGTAGGGCAATCTCTGCAGGCGGGCCAGGGCAGGACCCTCCTTCGCCAACCCGCCCCAGACAGCCAAGAATTTGACCTGAGCTGGGACGATGTTGCCGGCGCTAGGCACCAACGCCATGTGACAGTTGGAGGCACGACGATATGAGAATCATCGCCGTCCTGCGTGCAGCCGAAACTTGGCAAGACCAAGTCGCTCGAGAGGTGAGCCTTGCCTTTTCTAGGCACAGCCTCATAGAAACCGATGACGCAGCTGAAAGAACAGACATAATTGATGCCCTAATCGCCGACATGTCCGAGGTTGATTTGCACCGCTTCCAAAGGACGGTACGATTTGTTGCACGACACGCGTTAGATGGGACAGTCGCTTCCGTGAGCGTGCTCGACAATAAGGAACTGCTCCTACGGCTTCGGAATCCGCAACTAAGGCTCCTAGTTCCCACCGGCCATGCTCTGCTCGTCGATCTTCTCACCGAGTTCGGTGCCGGAGAACATCCAAAGCTTAGTCTGACTCACTGTGAGATACGCGAGCGGGGTGGTGGCCATAACGATGGTTTTCTCTTCGCAGAATGGAAAGCTGGAACCCGGGGCCTCTTTAGCTTTCTCTATGGAAATAGAAATAGACGGCTCTATTTCCTGGGGATCACCTTGTTATTTATTGTGGGGTTATCGCTCGAGGTTATTCTCACGCTCAACCAAAATACATCGCCGCTGGCGCAGTTAGGTCAGAGGTTGGGGGCTCCCATGCTAGTCTCAAGTTCCGTTCTGATGCTTGAGCGTCTGGCACAGTGGCTCAACGAACGTTCGCCCTCACTGAGGTGGACACCTACACCTCCACGAGAGATCCGCAGTCCCCTCCTCGGGTCGTTTGAACCCATGGGAGATTGAACTTGCTCGAGCACGGGAGACATACATAGCCTTAATCATGACCTCTTCAATTCCTCAACCATCTCAAACAGCTCGGTATTGACTGCGACGAAGCGGCGGACCGCTTGTATCGCCTGCTTGACCTCTTCAGGTTTCCTTGGGGAGAAGGTCAGGCTCAGACTCGGCTCCGCATCGCCTTCAAGCATATACTGGCTTTCTTCATCGAAACAGGCGACCACGGCATCGTGGTCCTTGAAGGCAACCAGCAGAGACGGCAACGGAATACTGTCGTACCCACCATCTTCTCGGACGCAAGAGTTCGATCGCATCCTTACCCGCGAGAGTCGAGCGATCTTCAAAACATGCTCAATCCAAGAACGGTATTTTCCGTTCCGATGTTGTGCGAGAAGACGCCGCGCATCCCGGACGAAACCGCGGTGGTCGTCCTTCTTGAGACTCTTCCGAATGCACTCCGGCAACGCCTTCTCGACCTCGGGAAATTCGTACTGTCCGCGGCTTTCCTCGTCCTCTTCGGCGTACTCTCGCATTCGTTCCTCGTACTGGAGGGCGTCGTCGTGGCCATAGATGCGCATGACGCGGTACAACGCATAGATGAGCGTCCAGTAGAAAGCTGCTCCCAATCCCGCGACCTCTTCTTCGAGTGCCGCAATCGCCGGACCGATCTTGAGGTATCCAGCGCCGCCACATTCGATGGTCACTGCCAGTCGGCCGCGGCCAACAAGGGTTTCTTCGCCATCCTGCTCGGCTACATCGCTGACCGAGAGATGGTACTCGACGTTGCGCTGGAGCAGGTTCCATCGATCTTCGCCGATCGATTCCATAATGGCTCTTTCGGCAAAGACGACTGAGCTTCCTCCGCACTTTCGCCACAGTTCCGGTCCTGCAAGCCCTTCGCGCACCAACGCAGCACAAAGATCGTAGAGCAGTTCAGCGCGGAGTTCGTGATCGTAGGCGGTTGGAATCGCTGCGAGCACAGGCAGCGCCTGCATAAAAGCGGGCGCGAGTGTTGCTACCCCAGAGGAGGCAACAGGTCCGATGGCACAGCGAGAGGATGGCTGTCTCGGCCGGCGTGTCGTTCCATTGCATCGCTGAGGAGCTGCGCGACCGTGAGAGATGCTTTGCATTGGAGGTGCCTCGCGAGCAGACGGCTGGAGGCCGGAGGTGGAGCCGTCGCCTTTTTCTCGAAGAAAGTAATCAACTCCTCCGCAGTCGTTATCTCTGGCGGCATGACTTAGCCCTTGGTGCCAATGGCTCGGCTAAAGGTGTAGCGGAGGACAGACCCGGTCGCCTCGGGACCAGAGACAGTCGCCGTGGCAATCTCCGGGTAATTTGGGGTGAGCAGATCGCGCACCTGCTCGACCGTCAGGTCAGGACCGGGATCCGGGATGCGGATCCCCTTGTAGTTGAACTCGCGCGCCAGGGCTTCGGCTTTCAGGGTGCTCATCGCGTATCTCCTTAAGAGGATGTGGTTGAGGTGAGGTTAGGAACAGGCCCCGACTGCAAACGCATGCTTACCACTGTCTCGCTCACGCTCGAATGGGCTGGTTAGAACAGGCTGATCTGGATAGGGGCTTCGGGAGGAGTGCTCACTGTGCCAGACATGGTCGGAGTTGCAAGTTCATTTGCGGCGGTGGCACCCTCAAGCGGTCTCTGGGCGCGGTACTTCGCTTCCAGTCGCTCAAGGTCCTTGAGTTCCGCAGTACGCAATTCGTCCGCGGCTCTCAGTTCGAAACGGGCAAGATAGTTGCGTTCCCGCATCACCCGCTGGATTGCATGTTCAACATCGCTGAACGTGTACTCCGGGTCACCGTGACAGGGCCAGCGCAGCGTCTTCTCAATAAATGCCGCCTTATGCCGTGCCCGTGTGAACCAGGTGTCGTAGAACCCTGCGCGATCATAATGAGCGATGTGCCCAAACGTCATCGAGAGCCGGTTGTAGAGCCTTTTCGTAAACAACTCCTGAGAGCAGTTGGCTTCCAAGAAGTGCAGCAGTGCGTTGCCAAAGTCTGCCTTATCGGCTGTCGAAGAGAACTTGGTCGAAACAAACGCGGATGGAAGAAACGGACCTTTCGGCATGTCGCCCTCACAGGCAAAACATAAGGCCAGCCGAAGCTGACCTTATGTTTTTAGAGGAATGAAGCCGAACTGCGTCAAAGCAGCTCGACTTGATAAAGCGAAAGAATATCGTCGAGAAGCGCTCTGTTGCCGGGTGCCATCAAGGAACCAAGTGAACCGGTCTTGAACGTTGACGGAGGGCGCGAAAAGATCGCATACGCGATGCGTGTGTGGTCATGGCGGGATGGGTATCGGATTCCATCGGGTTTAGACGGATGAGCGCGCAATGCTCGTGACCACCGCTGCGCGATTTTGTACGAGCCTGTGAAAAGCCGGCCATCGGCGCCAATCCGCGTCAGTCCTCCAGTTGAGTAGAGATCGACGAAGTGAAGATCTTCTGTCAGCTCGAGCGTGGCCATGGCGCGCGCATCGAGGTAGGCCCCTGAGACCGCAGGCACTCCCGTCGTTCCGCCGCAGGACTCGATGAAGCAACATTGCGGGTCTTCACCGGAATAGAGCACGCCGAAGGCGTGACCCGCTCGGCAATCCGGATCGTCAAAGCGGTTGTTGCCGCTCGTTCCGAAATAGATGGGATCCTTGTCGGCGCGGTGATGGCGATAGAGCACATCGCTACTCTTCACCGTAAAAATTAGCGGTGTCTGCGACGTGAGTTCCCGATGAGGAAGCGGGTGATCCCCTGGCTGATCCGTCATACGGCTCCTTGCTCGCCGTATCCGCTGGCCGCAGCCTTGACATCGCTCGCCCGTCCTCTCTTGAGTATTTCGATAGGAGTCTTTCCTTCCAGCCGCTCGTGCGGACTGCTGAAGAACACCATCTGCATCCACGGATCGAGATCTTTGAGTGCCGCGAGAACCTCTTCGAGCCCCGAGATGGTCTTACCGTCTTCGAACTGGAAGCTGGGATAGCTGTACCCTCTCCTCCCCTGCGTCAACGCCAGGAGTTGATCGGCAGCCCGCCGTTTGTCGACAGCCTGCCGCGAGATGCCGAGAATCTCGGCAACCTGCTCAGAAGTCAGCGCCCCACCGGACGCTTCGAGCATCTGCTGCTTCCGTTTGAGACCGCGAAACTTCGCAGCGACAAAAGGGTCCTCTGCAATCAGTTCGGTGGTTTCGGGAGCTGAACTCAGCGCTTCGACCGCCACCAGATAATCCGTGGGCGCCGCCGTCGCTTCATCGATCAGCGTGGCGGGAAGATTGTTTTCCAGACGGCGGAATGCCCGCAGAACCCGCGAGTAGAACGCCGGATGCTTGGTCGTGGTCAGTTCGCGCAACACCGAGCTGAAATGCCTGTGGTCAGCGTCTGGATGAGTTTCAATGAAGAGGCAAAATTTGTCCTTGGCAAATTCTGAGCTTACGAGGAAGGGGTCGAGATACAAATGAAGACGCCAGGACTTTGCGACGATCTGCAGCAGATCCGGACGCACCTCGTAGCGGAGGTCGTTCATGGCGTGGGAGACCAAGCAGAGCCGGTTCGCGTTGGGCGAAGGACGGTCAATCGTATAGCTGGGCTTTTTTCTGCCCGGATCGCCGAGGTGCTTTTGGAGGGCGGCCTGAACCTCATCCAGGGTTTTGGGATGGGAAGAATATGTGACCATGGTGAGCCTCCAGTTGACAAGTTAATTATCGCTCTAATAGTGCCACTTGGTCAACCACCTCCCATTATCGAGGCATCATAGATGCCAGACAATACTGACGAAAATTACGCTGCCATCCCCTTTATTTCACGCAACTTCCGGTACATGGTTGTCTTCCCGATCCCGAGCAGCCGCGCGGCTTCGAGAGGTTTACGGCGCGATTTCTGGAAGGCCGCAAGAATGAGCGCCCGTTCCGCCTCTGCCATCGTCGGAAACGAGGTATTTGGTTGAGGCGGAGACACTGGTTCGAATGTCTTTAGGCTTAGACGTTCCGATGCCATTGCGATCAGCTTCTGAGCCTGCTCAAGTGTGGCGAGACATTCAGCGTCCTGGCGGATTACAACCTTCTCAACAATCCGCTCGACGATCTTCACGACCTGCTCAGGCAACACGGCGCCGCAACGCCTGCAATTCTTCCGGTCGCTCCACTGAACCAGTTCACAACCTCGGCAGCGAATCTTCTCCTGTTGCTCACTCACGATGTCACCTCCTGACTGAATCTTGAAACTGTATCTTTGGGTTGAATTTGCGAAAACTCAGTCGAAGAGGCTGAGTTGCGCATCGGTTTCCTTAGCCGTGGGCCAAACCGGAGCTTTCTTCCGCTTCTTCGCCGCAGAAGGCGGTTCCATCAGATGAATGCCGAAAGCCATGGGCCCTGGCTGCGGTTCGGACGCCTCAGGCAGATTGAGCACCGGGGCTAGCTCCTCTTCCTGTTCAGGCTCCATGGCGGCAGGCCGCGGCTGGATCTTTTCGCGCTCCTGATCGAGTTCTCTCCATACAGCATTGGCGGACTCACCTACACCAGCCTTCTCTACCAATTCGCGCGCCATGGCGCTCATCAGATCTTCGTCTGTGTCAAGCGCCTGCAATCCTTCGCCGGAGAACTTGCCTTCCATCATTAGGGCCACCAGCATCTTCTTGCCCATCAGCCGAAGGCACGTTTCCTGCATCGTCCCGGAGTAGGTCACGAACTTCACCCGCACCGGAAATCTTTGCCCAATGCGCCAGGACCGCCTGCTCGCCTGGCGCAGGGTGTGTAACGAATATCCGGTCTCGTAGAAGTAAAGCGTCGGAAACGCGAGCAGGTCGAGGCCTGTTTCGACGAGTTTCGGATGGCACACAACTACTTCGGTGTCGGCCTTGAGTTGGCGGTCATACCAATCCTCACGCTTGTCGGTGGGCACCGAGGAACGAAGTACCGCAACCCGGATGCCCTCCCGGCGTAGAACAGCTTCGAGGCGTGCGTTGACATCCTTTTCGCCTGTGTACGTTGCATAAATCTGGCACCGCCTCCCTTGGCGCAGTTCCTCCTTCACATCCGCGATGAGGGCGCGCTCTTTTGCGTACAGCGCATCCGGCGTGAGGTTTTGAGGTGTGGTGACCAGAAACTTTACGAACTCCTGCGTTTGCGGATCAAAAACACGTGCCCAGATCTCGTCGAAGTCGTAAGGGTAGTCGGGATATAACAGGAGCGTATTGAGCAGAATGCTCATCAAGCTCTTGTTGCCGCGATGCTCTCGCATCGCCGAGCGGATATCCTCTTCGAGCTTTTCGTAGGCCTGCTGGAGTGTCTCGTCCATATCGACTGAGATCACGCTCTCGTCGTAGCGAGGCAAGTTGTCGGAGATGTCTTCGAGAGCCAGGAAGGCCGTCGTGTTCATGAGGAACTTGCCGAAGAGCAACGGCGAGGCACCCGGCTTGCGGAGGACGCGCACCGTTTTCTTCGTCGCCCGCGAGCAGGCGTTGTCCGTGCTTTCGATCTTCTCGATGGTTTCAAGAACGCCGTATTGTTCCTGAAAGTCCCTCCGTCCCTGGCCTCCATAGGCGAAACCTTCGCGCACCATGGCGCGTGGTTCCATGCGGTAGAAGACGTTGAAGAGGTCGTCGGCATAGCCGCCCATCAATGTGCCTGTAAGCGCGATTAATCTCTGCGCTGCACGGCCGAGGACGCCGAGTCCGTTGCCCTGTGCGGTGTCGCCGGCCAGTTGATGCAGTTCGTCGGCAATCGCGAAGTCGAACCATCCGCCCATGTAGCGGCCGATGTACTCGATGGGCGCCATGCGCTGAATCTTGTTGCGGTCCGCCTGCCAGAGCGCCGAAAACCTAGTAGTTCCGCCTTTTCGGGCAGTTAGAGATTCCGAGACTTTTACCTTCTCCCTGAAATCGAGTGCGGTGAGCTTTTCCATCTCCGAATCGAGAACGGCGAGCCCCGAATCGGGATTGATGACACCACCGAGGTTGGGACCGGACTTTGCTTTGAGGTAGACGTGATCCCAGAAGTAGCTGAGCTTGCCTTTGTCCTTGCCGGTAATGAAGAACGTCGGTCCGGGAAACCGCGTCCGCCATTCCTTACGGCCCATCTGCCGCATATCCGACAGCGCGAGCCGCTTGCCCTCGTAGACAGTTCTGCCATTCTTCAGCTTCACCTCGCACACGCCGTGTGGACGGCTGGGATCGCCGCCATTGCGCATGTCTTCGATGAGGAAAGTGCGGGCACGCGGAATAGTGAAGAGGACCTCGCGCGCCCATTTGTGTGTAATGTGCGATGGGCACATCACCAGCGTCGTTGTTGGCTGCCCCTCCGATAGCACATGGATCGTCCCCAAGGCCATAAACGTCTTCCCCGCCCCACATTCGGCGACAATGCGTGCAGCCTTGGCGTTGCGGAGATACTTTGCTGTGCCGGTAATGGCCACCGCCTGCGCGGGTAGCGCTTTGCGCAGCAGCCCGGCGAGACCGGGTGCGACCGGATCTTTTGTGCTTTGGAGAGGAGGATAGGTTTCGAGGATGCGCTCGGCCAGAAGAGGGCCAAACTGGCGCAGGTAATCGAAGGTCGTCTCCATGCGGACACCTCCTTCAGGCTGGCTTTTGGGATGGATTATTCAGGCGCGAGTCAGAGATCGCTCACGATGAGGAGGGAGTTTCTCTCTTTGAGGATACCAGGAGATGAGTGGGCTGCTTAGGAGCGGTCAGCCTCTTCCGCAGGCAGAGCAAAGCGCTCGAGTTCGACTCGACCGTCTTTCCTCACATCAACTTGCAGTACTTGGTTGGTGAGGTCGCCATCCTTCGCGAGTTCGTCCAGGATCAGTCCAAAGATCTGCCGCTGCAGGTCCAGGTTCAAGCCAAATGGCGCATCGATGCAGATCAAGCCGGCGTGCAGGCGCACGTCCGCGTATTCGCCAGAAGAGCCTGGTTCATTCGCAGGCCCGCGAAAGTCGGTGCTGTTATTGGTAACGAATGTCCAGTCGCCTTCCAGAATGACGCGCTTGAGTTCCCAGTCTTTGGTGCCTGTCTTGCCGAGATGGTTGACGTGCGAACACAGAAAGCCCCTCTGCTGTGCGTCGGCCGTCAGCGAAGGGCTCAGGTTTTCGTCGATCAGGATTTTCGGCAAACTTCTAGCCTCCTAATGAGGAGCTACGAAGTCGCTTCTTGGAAATTGAGACCGACAGGCTCTTGGACGGGTGCCGACGCCGTGGACGGCCCCGTTGTGGGTTCGCTTTCGCGTACATCGAAGCCAATTCGATCTGCGATGGCGTGAGCTTGGGGTAAATCTCTCGCAATTCCTCAAGTGGCGTCCCGGCATCGACCAGACTGGCAACGTCGTACACCGGGATGCGCGTTCCTCGAATGACGGGTGTGCCGCGCAGTATCTCCGGGTCTTCGATGACGAGTTCCTGTGCCTGCCTTAGCTGGTTCAGGCGGCGATCCACGTCGTCCCAGATGGAGGACAGCAAAACCTGCACCGTGCGGGACTCTTCGAACTTGCATTGGCGCAGCTCGGTCCAGGAGTGGTTGTGCGCCAGCGCGTTCCGCATCGCTTTGACACGCGCACCTGAAGTCAACACGTCTTCGGTTTCGAAGTAGAAGGCGATCCAGAGGCAAGCATCTTTGCGAACGGTTCGGTTCTGCGATGCTTTGTAAAGCATCTTCGGCAAGATCCGTTTGTCGATCATCCGGTTGATCTTGGCAACCGTCACGCCTGCCGCGATGGCTGCCTCGCTGGTTGTCAGACTCTCGATAGCGGCTTCCATTGGGGACCTCCATGCTCTCTATCATAATTCATCTCCTCCAGGAGAACAATTAACGCAATTCGACCACAGAAGCAAAATAGCCAGTCAAGCAACAAACTATCAGTAAGATACAGACGAAACCTCAAGCAACTCCGCAATCGACGGCCGCGGCCAGGCAGCAGCACCAGGTTCGCTCGGAAAGGCCACAGCTCCTGAGCGCAGCCCCTCGCCGATCCACTCGAGCACCTCTTCCGTGGCCGCTGAAACCAGCACCGGCTCGCAGCCGATTCCGTCAATTTCCTCGATCCGCTTCTTTCCTTCGACAATTCCCAGGACATGATCAGACCAGGCGGGAACCGCGGGAAGACCGAGGAAGCTGACCAGTGTTGACCACGCCTCTTCCCTTCGGTAGCGCAACAGAAGCGTCCTGCCCGAAGTTCCGTTCGTGTGTAGCTCCTGAGACACGGCCACTAGGTGACGGACAGGATGCTTCCGCCCCGGCAGAGTTACCGCGCCTTTGTAGCAAGAAGCGCGCTCGCCGAGCGAGACCTCTTTTGTAGTGCCATCGGGAAAGGTAAGGCTAAATGTAGCCTTCTCGTGAACGGCCGCAGTAATCGTGCCCACGTCCGAATCATTTCCAAAGACGCTCAGCAGATGCGCCTGCCGGCCCTCCCCCATATAGCGATCGACCCGAAGGCGAATGCGTGTCGAGGTCTTTTCTGTAATGCGCACGTACTCAAGCAGCCCGAGCCGCAGATGTGCATTCTCCATCGGCGTTCTCCTCCTTCTTCACCGGAGTCTCCGTCAACTTGAGTGTTCTTCCATCCGCGTAAACCAGGCGTAGTTCATTGGTCCAGCGTTCTCGATGATGAATGATCTCGGCGTCCCCGTCCTCTTCAACAAAGGTTGTCACGAGCTTGACCGACCGCCAGCGCGCGATGTGCCGGTTCTCTCCCTCGCCGAAAACACCATTAAGCAGCCCTGCAGTGCATAAGAGACCAACGTGGCCGCCATGCAGCGGGGTTATGGGCCGGCCGGTTGCCACATCATCGTGCGGCAACAGCAGAGGAGCTACCTGCCTCCATGCTCCAGAATGCGGCAACAAGTCTTCCAGAAGATCGTACGGGAGGCCGCGATAGCTTATGGCCGCTTCGCCCGAGGGCGGCACGGAATAGGTCGGGCAGGCACCTGGCTGCAACTCAGGCAGTTTCTGGAAGCTTCCGTAGAGGCCAAGACTCTGCAATTGTCGTTTGTTGTTCTCGACGGCCGAGCCTCTGATGTCGCGGCGAATGCCGAGGATGGCGGTCTGCCGGTACTGAACCGAATCGAGCTCCGTCATGCGAAAGGCGCTCAAGTTGGCAAAGTGCGAACTCAGCATTCCGGTGCAGTCATGCAGCCGCTCGAACGGAATCACCAGAATCAGAACGCCTTCCATTCGCAGCCAGCGGTAGGCATGTTCCAGAAACACTACCTCCATGCGCCGATTGCCGATGGAGCCGATCTCAGAATCATAGGGCGGATTCAAGTAGACAAGAGAAAACGATTCTGGCTTCGCAATGGCGTCGAATGTGTTTCCCTGGATGGTCTCGATGCCTTTTGAACTGGCGATGCGTGCGCGCTCGGCATCAAGTTCGATGCCATAGCGTCGAACGAAAGCATCGCTGGTCACAAGTTCTAGCGCTGTGCCTTGTCCGACGCAGGGATCGACCACTGAAGCCTGGTCGGCGAATGATAGGAGTGTGCGAAGCTTTTTCCCTTCGCTTTCAGGCAGCGGATAGTAGCCCATCTTGAGGCGCGCAGCACTTCTCATCGACTCACCTCACTTGATGGAATGAAATTTGTTTCTATCTGGGACACGATTTGTGACGACCGTCATAATGCCACATCTGGGTTCGCAATAATAATGGAGTGTTGTGCCACGAATTTTGGAATCGTGCTATTCTCCGGTTCCCTATGGAGAGGCGATTTTCTTCTAAGGAGTGACCATGGGAGTCCTTAGCAGAATCGGAGTTGCACTCGATTCTGACCTCCTCGAACGCTTCGACCATTTCATCTCCCGGCTTGGCTATACCAACCGATCCGAGGCATTTCGCGATCTGATTCGCGATCGCCTGGTTGCGGAACGGACGGCAGTTCCTAACGCGATCGTAGTAGGAACCGTCACGCTCATCTACGACCATCATGCTCACGGCGTAACCGAGAAGTTGACCGAACTGCAGCACGCAAACCACGATCTGGTGGTTTCGACCAGCCATGCTCATCTTAACCGTGATTCCTGCCTGGAAGTCCTCATCGTCCATGGCAAATCCCAACGGGTGGAGGAGTTCGCAGGCCATCTGATCGGATTGAAAGGCGTGCAGCATGGACGTCTCGTCATGACAGGCCCGCACGAGTTCCCTCGCAACAAATCGGGTGATGTTGCGACGAGAGCAGCTACGCAGATTGCACAGTCCAAATCCGCGCATCATCACGCTAACGGAAAACATCACGCACACGGACAATGATGCGAATTGCTGTACCTGAAAGAGGAAGTATCGTGGTAAGGCGTAACACGATTGTCTGGTTCGTAGCACTCGCAGCCCTTCTGGCTGCAACACCGATCGTGTCGAGTCAGATGAGTGACAAAGCGGACCTGCCTGAGCTATCAGGAATTGTCTCTGACGCTTCCGGAGCAGTGATTGCCGGAGTTACCGTACAGGTTCGGAGCGCGGATGGTTCTATACAAAGATCGACACAGTCGGACAGAACCGGCTCCTTCGTTCTTTCGAGACTTCCTGCAGGCGATTATCGACTCGTGGTATCTCTCGCCGGTTTTGAGACCAAAGAAATCCCGGTCAGTATAGAGACCACTGAGGCGCTGGCTCCGTTTCGCGTCTCTTTGTCAGTGGGTTCCGTGAGCACCACCATCAACGTGCAGGGCCGGGAGGATGACCTGATTGGAATTGCCGACTCAGGCACCCAGGGGACAGTAGGCGCAACGGAAATCCAGGACCGTCCGATTCTTCGCTCGGGAGAAGTCTTGGAGACGGTTCCAGGAGTGATCATCACGCAACACGCCGGCGGCGGAAAGGCGAACCAGTATTTCCTTCGCGGCTTCAATCTCGATCATGGCACCGATTTCGCCATCTTCATCGACGATATGCCGCTTAACCTTCCGTCGCACGCGCACGGCGAGGGGTACTCGGACATGAATACCGTCATCCCGGAGTTTGTGAGGCGGGTGAATTTCGAGAAAGGTCCTTATTACGCCGATGTCGGTAACTACGGCTCGGCCGGATCGGCTCATCTGGAATTTTTTAAGACATTGCCAGAGAGCTTCTTCAGGGTGGAAGGCGGAATGTACGGCTACGGACGGATCGTTTTCGGCGTATCGCGAAAACTCGGTGCGGGCAATTTGCTGTACGGCGGAGAAGCATACCACGATGACGGTCCATGGACGCATCCGGATAATTACTACAAATTCAACGGCCTTCTCACTTACAGCCAGGGAGCCGACGCCAATGGGTCCAGCATCACAGCCCGTGCCTACCATGGAACTTGGCACTCAAGCGATCAAATTGCAGAGAATGCCGTACCCCTCGTTGGTTTCTTCGGCACACTGAACCCGACGGACGGTGGTCATTCCCAGCGTTACAGCCTCCAGCGGGAATGGCACCGCCAGGGCACGAATTCCGCGACGAGAGTCACGGCCTACGGTTTCTATTATGACCTCGATCTGTTTTCCGATTTCACCTACTACTTGATGGACACCACGCACGGCGACCAGTTTGAACAGCACGATAAGCGCTGGGTGGCCGGGCTGGACGCATGCCACACGATCTTCAGTGATTGGCTCGGCCGCAAGGTGGAAAACACCTTCGGCCTGCAGGTTCGCAACGACTGGATTCACAACGGCCTTTACCAGGACGAGAATCGCGTGCGCGTGGCCAAGACTGATTCATCCACTGGCAATGGTTTGCCCGCCGTCACTCAAGCGCATCGCTTGACCGACGTGCAACCAAGTTTTTATGCGGAGGACAGAGTTCAATGGGCGGAGAAATTCCGCTCAGTCGCAGCCCTGCGAGCGGATGTGGAACACTTCGATGTCACCAGCCTGGCCACCGCGGCCAATTCCGGCACAGCCACCAAGGCATTGCCCAGCCCAAAGTTAAGTTTGATCTTCGATCCATGGTCCCAGACTGAATTTTATGCACAGGCCGGATTCAGTTTTCACTCGAACGATGGGCGTGGCACAACACAAACGGTGGAACCGGTCTCGGGAGAGAATCCCTATCCCAATACGCCCGCTACTCCGATCCCTCCCCTGATCCCCACCAAAGGCGGGGAGATCGGGGTGCGCACTGCGGCCGTCCCGCATTTGCAAAGCACCCTCTCGGTCTGGTATCTCCACAGCACTTCCGAACTGCAGCAGTCCGGCGACACCGGAGGCACCGTTGCTTCCCAACAACCGAGCGAGCGCTATGGCCTCGAATTCGCGAACTATTACACACCAGTGAAGAATCTGGCTCTTGATTTTGACCTCGCGAACTCCAAAGCCGTCTTTACCGAACTTGACGGAGACGATGCTGCGCCGAACAGCCCAGGCGGAAAGCGTGTGCCCGAAGCGGTTGGGTTGGTGATTGCGTCTGGCGTTACAGTGCCCGATCTCAAAGGCTTTTTGGCGAGTTTGCGCCTGCGCTACTTTGGCCCGCGGGAGTTGACCTCCGACGACATTTATCGCTCACAGGCAACGGCGTTGCTAAACGGGGAGGTCGGCTATCGAATCAGCGAGACGTGGCGCGTGTCGGCCGAATTCTTGAATTTGCTTAACCGCCACGATCACGACATTGACTACGCCTATGAATCCCGAATATCGCCAACAACCACTCCGGCATTCACAGATGTTTTCCACCCCGTCGAGCCGTATCAGGTACGATTCGGACTACGTGGAACCTTTTGACAAAGCCTTGGTCCAATAGGCCCGCGCACAGCCGGTTTCGCCTCAGCGTGCAATCGTCAGGTATTGCCAACCGAGGGACAAAGAGCTCATTGAGCCGTCTTTGGGATCACTCGCAAAGACTAGTTCTCGAAAACGCCGACATCGCCGCGAACCTATCAGAGTCGCTATGCGGCCAAGATCGCGGCCGGAGCGGGGCTCGGCTCCCACAGCCCTGGAACCCGTGGAAGCAATCGAGCTATGTCCTCCGATCCGCAGAGTCCGCAACGCCGCCCAGATGATGTCGAGATGGTCTCGCAGTTCCCGCAATAGACGGCACACTCCACGGGAATTGAAATCAACCCTGGCTCGCGTCGAATCATTACTACATTGCGCATAAGCCCTCCGGGGTCCACGGTGAACGGTGCGTGCGATTAGGCGACAGTTCCGGCTGCCTCGCATTCAAGCTCGGCCACCAGAGCCTTAAGCGTTTCGAGTCTGGGAATCGTCGTCATAGACTCGATCTGCAATCTGTCGAGGATCGCAATGAAAGATGTCTCACCAACCTGCTCGGCGAGGGAATTTGCCTTGCTAAACCCGCGGGAGGCTCGCTCCATCGCCTCAGCAACGTTGGCTTGCAACTGTGCATTAGGGATTGCGTTTGCTTGACGCGCGTGCGCAATCCGCCAGAGGATCTCGCCATAGATCGGATCCCCGAGGATGCGTCGGAAGCCTTCGATCTTTCCGGTCGTCTGTTGATCGATGGGGCCTCGTTGCACTTGTGGAGGACGCTGGCCTGCTGATGGATGGACCTTCCCTGAAGTGCCCGACTTGGGCAGCGCCCATTGTGGAAGCGTCGGAATCTGGATGGGCTGCCGGTGCTCGTTGAGCGGTACCCACATCTCGGCGAGATCGTAGAGATACCGTCCTAAGCCGTAACAGCTTGCTGCCCGCTTGAACGCCTGTGCCTCCGCCGCCGTCATCGCGTTCTCTTCATCGGCCCACTCTTCACCACTGCCCGCGTGGCAGCCCAGTCCGGTTATGGTCAGCGTGCAGGTGACCAAAACCTTCCCGGTCTGGATGAGCTTATCCTTCTTCGTCCGGGTCACGGACGACACTGTGGAGACCTCATAGGACCGGGTCCAGCCAGTGGGCGTGAAGAGTCGGTTGAGCCGATCGGTATATGCGCGCGGATCCGCGAATGCGATCACGGCGCCGCGGCTACCGTCTCGCGTCGTATGGGTGACGCGCCATTTGATTTCTCGCAGATCGAACGGCACCGCTAGCTGCGCGAACAGCGCATCCAAGTTTGGGTTTGTCTTCATCTCTTCGGTTTCCATCGTCGTTGCTCCTCAATGAAAATAGCGCCCCGAAGAGCGCCTTTGTTCATGCTGATAATGACTTCAAGCTAGAACGGGATATCGCCTGGATTCAGTTCCTCGTCCGAGTATCGATCCTCCCTCCGTTGCTGTGCGGGATACCAGTCGGCCTTTCGGGTACTGCCGCTGCGACGAATGGGATCAGAGCCCCCGTTCTCACGACCACCGCCCAACAGCGTGAGGTCATTGATCAGAATCTCGGTGCGATACTTCTTCTGACCGGATTCCCGGTCATCCCAGGTGCGCGTCTGAATCTTTCCTTCGATCATGAGTTGCGAACCTTTGCGTACATAGTCGCGGACGATCTCGGCGGTGCGATTGAAAGCGATAAGGTTGTGCCACTCCGTTTTGTCCTGCCAGTTGCCCTGGCCGTCTTTCTGGCGCTCGGCCGTGGCGAGTGAAAAGGACGCAACGATCGTCCCGCCATTGGCTGAACGAATCTCCGGACCCTTGCCGACATTCCCGAGCAAGATTGCTTTGTTGACACACTTTGACATGGTTAATTTCCTCTCTCTTCACTTCTGGTGTTTCAGCCGCGCACGTGTGCGAGTGCTGCTTCTTGAGTGATTTCCACGTAATTCCCATCGATGTATCGGTAGAAACAGCGTGAGTCCCGTCCGATATTGAGATAACGCCGCGTGATCTGGTGCTTGTAGAGTTCGATCTCCCCGGCTCGGCCCATGTACATGAAGTTCTCTAGTTCGCACGACGGGAGACTTTGTTCGAGTGGAGCCCAGTTGGGCTCGCCGACTATGACGGGAATTTGATCCGGATTTGTCATACGCTTTGCCCTCGGACGACTGGAGGCACTCCGACATGCGTGTGTTTGCAGCCGACGCAGCAGGTGGCCGCGGTGATTCGTCTGATCGCTTCCTCAAACCGGGACGGGAGAGGCAGAACTTCACCAGAGCGGCTATAAAAGATGGGTGTCAGCTTTCCCCGAAGCGGCCGGTGCTCTTCCTTCCAGAGATCTACCGGGAGCACTCCATCCCTCCCGCGAAAGAGCACCTCCGAACTAATCTGTGGGCGAGTACGGCCGGGAACACACGAGAGGCTGTGCAGCGTGATCGCAAGTTCGCACGTTCGTCCACTGCGTAGCATTTCCAGCCGCACCATATTTTCCGCAAGGATGATGGCGTGACGTCCGTTCACCGCAATCGAGTCAACAGACTGCAACCACGGCAGCGGCGATCCGTCTTCGGCGACGAAAGCACACGCTCGTCCCATGTCGGACACCGCGCCACCGGATTCGACGCCCCGCAGCACATAGCGATTGGCAAGATGCTGGTGTTCGCGCGAAATTCCGGGAGTGCAGTAGATGCCTCGCTTCTGGAGTGACTTGAGTACGCCAGCCGGCAAAGCCATTCCATAAAGCGCGTGGCGGGTTGCGACGGACCTGAGCTTCTGCACTTCTGAGACGTTCGTCATTTTCGCCCCCTAAACCAACGCGCGCGTCTTAACTGGTTGACCGAGCGCGGCCCGAATCTGCTCTTTCGTGCAGCCGGCCCAGCACTTGTAGAACCGGGGATCTTTGATCTGGATGGCGAGGTTGTCGCTGGAGCGGTCGCGCCCGCCTTCCGCGCAGGAGGGACACCTTGCCCACCAGTTCCGGCTGTCCTTGCGCGTCGTTCGCACGTAATCGAGGATTCGGAACTCCGGGTAGCGAGTTGATGCGGGCGGAGTGTACGGAGCAGGCGCAACCGGCCCGTAGGCTTCGGGAAGGCTCATCCCCTCAATAAACGTTCTCAGCTCGTCCTCGGTCAGCTTTGTGCGCCTGCCCAGATACGCAAGCTGCGCTTCCGGGGTAGGTTCGGCTTCGTAAAACCAGTAGCGCCGGTTCGTCTTCCGGTGCACGCCGAGTGGAGCGCGGATCGCATTGCCGTACTCTCCCTCTTCAAGCCTGTCCTGGCGCGGGAATACTTCAATGCCTTCCTTCAGACCGCCGCCTTTGACGGGAACGCCGAGCCGGAGCGCGAGATTATAGACATAGACACGGCACTCGGACGCGAGCAGCGGTTCGGCGCCAAAGATCCAAAGATGGCCGCCGCGGCGCGATTGTTCTAATGCGGCGTCCACTCCGTCCTGCTTCAGCTCCCATTGAAGTTGAAACAACGATTCCAAGGCGCCATCGAAGTCGGCGTCGATCGCGACCCACTTCGAACGCTGCGTTTCCGGATTGATTGCGTAGAGGCTGATGGTGATGTCGCCGTTCAGGTGCATGCGCACCACGCCGTCATCGAGGACTTTCGGCTCTTTGGTTTTCCAGTCCCGTGCGGGATAATAAGGGACCGAACCGTTTGGTAGCGGTCGCTCTCCCTGGACGGCGTAGGCGCGCCGGTTCACAAACAGCTTCATGAAGTTGCTTGCCGTTTCCCGGTTTACACAGAACTTGGCATACATGGCGTCCTGCCTCCCTGATCCGTTGTGTGGTTGTAACCCGGGTCCAAAACTCGGTCAAATTCCTGGAAAGCGGCGAGCGGAACACGCTGGTCCCGCGTGTTTTCTCGCCGATTCCGGGGGGTTGCTGTTACGCTGCGGCGCTCCTTGCGACCGCGACGACCTTTACAAATTTGGCCGCGCTTACGGGAACAGTGGGGCTCGGGTTGGGGGTTGAGTGACGTGAATTTCTGGCCGACGTGCACCAGGCGGACGACTGGACTCTGGCGATCGCACGGTTGATCGAGCGGATTCTGCTTGCGGACAGACGCATGGCGGCTCCTCCTTGGAGTGGGGGTGGAATTGGTTGTCGAGGATCGAACGAGGCGGGCTAAGCAGTGGCTGGGTGAAACTCGGAGAGCAGGAGACCGGGCTGCTCGACCAAGCGAAACAAGTCATACTCGGAGAACGCGCGGTCAAACTCCTCCGAGGTGAACTGATCTTCGCAACCTTCGAACGAGAGCATGTACCACTGCTCGCGCAGCCGATCGAACATATAGATTGCTCCCGATGCGGCATCGTCCGGCACCATCTGCAGGAGCAGAACACCTTTTCGTGTCTCGATCCAACGGGTGGCAACGGCTTCACCGAGTTCCAAGAAGGACGCAACGGTTTGCTCAATGGAACTGGCTGCGCGGTCGCGCCAGTTGAACATCTTGTACGCGGACATCTTTCCTAAGCTGGGTTGCACGGTAGTTCTCCTTTCTTGGGATTGGGTTGGTTTGGTTGAGGTTGATTACTGGCGGTTTCGATCTCGGAAAGTCAGGAACCACATTCTTCCCAAAGATCCGAACCAGACGACAACGAGCACACCGTAGAACGCTTCGAGGGTCGGATCTACGGCGGCGATGCGGCACAGAGTTGGGCCTACCAGGCTGAAACTGACCAGGCCGGCCAGAGTGGAAACGGCACTGACGATAAACCGGATAACGAACCGGCACGGCGAAAATAGCCTCACCACAGTTCTCACCGCGGCAGGTTGAATCTGCAATTGAGTCACTAGGACGCTCCTTGAAGGGAATCAGTAGGCGCTGAATGAGAAGGCTCAACGCCCGGAAGCTAGGAATGGGGCTGCAACGGCCCGCTCGTTAGGAGATGGATCGGGAGTGGCCAGCAAAGGCCAGAAGAGCAACCTAAGTGTGTGGCAAGCGAACTCAGCGCACCTCGGTTCCCGCTGCCAGGTTCATCGGGATTGAGAGGATTAAACTGACACCGACAGCGCGATTGATGCCATCGGCTGCGAAGACAGCAGCACGACAATGACGACTGATGTGCAAGGATTCCCTGCGTTCATGAATAATCCCGCCAACAGGATTGCTCAATCCAACCAAGACACTCCAGGAGTCGAGGGGTACGTCTTTGACGGACGTGATGGGATCCAAATGGCGTTCTGGACGTGCTTCGAGAATGCCGAATCCGCGCAACATGTGCACGACTACGACGAATACATGCTCGTTGTGCAAGGCTGCTGATCATCAATGGCGATCGGATTCCGCTGAATGCTAGAAACGAATACTTCATTCGGCGCGGAGTGGCCACGGTGGAGAAGTTTTGGCAGGAACAAGAACGATCCACGCATTTGGCGGTCATCGAGCTGACCGCGTGGAACCTCATTGTCATTCCGGGCGTTCAGGCCCATCGCGTCTGGGCACTCGCATTCAATCTTTACGCCGCCCTCCACAACAGCCTCACCATTCAGACCTAAATACAAGGGGATAGTCAAAAGGGAAGTTTCTGATGGGCCGTAATTTAGGCAGTACCGACTCTGCTCAATGGGGCGGCAAAGGGGGGCAATCGGTCTTGAATGGGTCTGCTATGGGATATCAATGGGATGGCAAAAGGCGCAGACAGATGACGAGTGGACGTCACGATTGTGTGCCGGCGAGAAACGCACGCAACGGTAACACCTGAGAGTTATTCGAGTTCGTCAACGTGCGAGTTTCAAGCAGCGAACTGCGGAATACGTCGCTCAATGCGAAGCCGATCCGCTTGCGGGTTGCGCGCAATTCCATGGCAAGCAGGTACAAGAGGTCGTCGTTTGCCGTGAAGTACAAGATGGCATCCGTCGTCTCGTCCCGTTCAAAAACTTCCCGAATGGCACGGTACCGGGCCGCAGCCTTTGGCGTCCGCTCGTATTCAATGCCGATCCTGCGGGTGGTTCCGTCTATCTCTATGTCGGCGACAGCGTCAAAATCTTTTGTCATTCCGCTCTCCAATACCAAATTCTTCGACGTGATTTCGAGGTCCGATTTCCAGGAGTGAAGCACTCCGGCCTTGGCTAAGGCCACGCGGATATTCACCATCTCGAGTGCGTGGGCAACCTGAGTCGGATGGAGCGTCACCTCGGTTGTGCTCGGCAACGAGAGCAGATACTGGCCGCGGGATTCGAGAAAGATCAGGCCCTGCTGCGTGATTCCGAAGACCGGTTTGACGAGATGCTGCTGTCCGGCAAGTCTCATCACGAGTCCAGCTTTTTCGAGACGGGCCACTCGCCAACGGAGCGATCGGGGAGCCTCGGTGAGTATTTCGAGCGATAAGAGAGCGCACAACTGGTCGAAACAAATAGCCCGCGCATTCCGAATATGGAGCAGGACCGGGATGTCGCGTGCGTCGGAGAGCGCGATATGCCCCTTGTAATACCTCATCGGAGCGCTCCTTCGCCGATCTCATTGAGCCAGATTCGGCTTCGTTTTTGGTCAACCTGCCATCGCCCAAGTTCGCTCTGGACCCAATCTCCGCTTCCGAATAACAGCATTGCCTCGTACCTTTGGCCGTGCAGGCTAATCGAAATGGGCCGAACGCCGGCAGATTTCCAACCGGGTTTTGCGAACGGGATTGCCCCATGTTCGGTGGATTTGAGAGTGGCCATGTACGCGTCAGGTGCCACGCCTGTGGCGCGCCGTTCGAATAAGAGGTGCATCTTTCCGACAAATTGGCGCGGCGGTGAGCAAAGAAACGTCTTGCCAACTGCACGCAACGGAAACTCCGGATCGAAGCCGCTCTTCGAATTGAAGCGGATTTGCCCGGGAAAGATCGCACTGTGATGCAGGCGCCTCCCCGACATCAGAGCGGCGGCGTTGAAGTACGCTGCCTTCCTACTGAAGCACAACGGATCGCTGGTGTCGCGGGAATGCATCGCCCACCAGTTCGTCCCGAAGCTGATTACGCGGATGTACATGACCCCAACTCCGCCGTAAGCATCCCCAAGACTGCACGCGTTTGAGCCATTCGCTCTGGGCCGCGAAGGTAGTGGAGGAACCAGACGCGCTCAAAGACGAGGCTGGGAAGCGGCCGATTTTCATGACGAAAGTAGTTAAGAAGCTTGTCCAATTCGACCATCGCCCGAGTAAAGTCGACCTCATCAACACTCTGGTTCCCGAGTTCTTGAAGAAGATATTCCTCCCATTCCTCGGCTACGGAGAGATCGGAGACACCGGCCTTGTAGACAGACCAAAGGGCGAAGTGAGGGTTCTTCCGCGTCAGATGGCTGAGGAGTTCCTCGATTTGTTCTCGTGGGGTGGCTGGCAATTGAGTGTCATCTTCGGAGACTGTTTGGCGCGCCCGATTGAATAGCTGTCGCGTAAGGCTCCGAAATATGGCATCGTTCAGGGACTCCAGTGCCACTGTCCTCTCGGGGTCATGCAGATTCTCGATGCGTTCGAACTCTACCGCGAATTGAGTCGGGAACGGGACTCCACGCACCTGATAGAACGTCCGAAAGAGTTCCATGCGCCCGTGCGCAAGCGCATAGCCCTGCTCCGAGATTGGAATCTCGCGACGGACATGCTCAAGCCATTCGTCGTGGCTGTTGAAACTGGATGGGGTCTTTGTGACAGCAGTAGCCATTCTAGGCACCTTTGAGCGTTGCATTACGGCGCCGCTCCTGGTCGAGCAAGACCGTCGTTTGGTTGAGTCGTTGTTTCAGATTCTGTTCGCTGTTCTGCAATGCTTCCACACGCCTTTGCAAGAGAAGATTGCTTTGTTCGAGGCTTGCTGCGGTTCCATCTGACGCCGAGGCTGCAATCCTCTCCGCTTCCATCGGGGAGATGCCCTTGCCCTCCGCCAGATTGCGAATGCTTCCCTTCAAACTTCCCGCCGCATCGACCGCCGCCTCTGAGGGGCCAGATTTTCGTGACAGCGCTGCTTGGACCTCGGTGTTGTGGGCTTCTACCAGGTGGTTGAATTGCTGGGTCCGCCGCTCAATCTCGATTCGGTCGCTGACACGTCCATTCCATAACTGTGCGATGAGGGACGCGGCTATGAGTTCCCGCTTGTCCATGGCGCGCCATTGAAAGAGCAGAAGTGCGGCTACTCCGCACAGCAAGACGAGTGTCACTGCATTCGACCAGAAGTAGAGATCGTCGATCGTGTATCCGACCAGAGCGCCTCGGGCAGACTCGATGGACGCACCGTAGTCTTTGTCGTGGGGATTTATCTTGCCCAGAGCGTAGTCGAAGAAACCTTGGCGCTTGGGTGCGAGTTGCGCTGTTCGTTGTCCTGGCTGGTTCGCATCTTGGCCAAAGGACTGTCCATTCACTCCGCAGAGAGCGATCACGAAGACTACCGATCGGATGACTCCTGAGCAATGCATCTTCATTCTCCACTTGACTCGCCGAGAAACAGTCCCGCCGTTCTCCGGCGCCGTTGCTTCCGGCTCTCGGCCTCTTTGAAGCGCAGATTGACTCCGATTTCCGGGTCAAGGTAGCTGCGCAAATGGGGATAGAGGGAAGGCTCAATGCCCTCAACCTGGAATCGCGGAGGACGACGAACATGTAAATGCGAGTAGCGCGTACCTTCGCGATGATCCACCATTAGAAGTTCCATCTGGCCTACTGGCAGATTCTTGATGTGGTCCTCGCGTGCTCGTGTTTCTTTGATATCGCTCTCGCTGCCCGTTCCAGTCTCGGTATATTTGGCCGAAAAGATCCCGGTACGGCGTACCGACAGACTGCGTCGTTTAGTGGCGATCCGGGACGATGCTTTCAGAAACCACTGCGCTGTGTTCTCCTCCGAAACGTTCATGATCATCTTCGTTCCCGGCGCGGACGAGACTTCGTCAGCAAACGCGTTGCTCACGCTCTGCAGCTGAGGAAGGCTTTGGAACGAGAAGAGAAACGAGACCCGTGCACCGCGAGCGGTCTGCAATACTTGAGTAAACCCCGGATAGGCGAAGGGCGCAAATTCGTCCAGGATCACCGAAAGCATTGGTTCGTCGGAATCCCTGCCGCTGGTTGGCTGCGCGTAACGCTTGCCAACCATAAGCTGAATGTTCTGGAGCAGGATCTTTCCGAGCGCTTCGACAGCCCGTTGATTGCGGTTCGCATTGAGGGAAACAAACAGGATCAGGTCCTTTTCGAGGACATCGTCGAGCGTAATCAGGTCCTGGTAGGAACCGGTCACGATCGACAATTCGTCCTCAAGGAAACTCAGGAGTTCGTTCAAAAGGCCCTGAATCTTCTCCACTCGCTCGCGGTCGGACAGTGACCGCTGCAACATTTTCACCGACATCTCGAAGTTCAAGCGTTTCTGCATGGAGATGCCCGGCACTGAGGCGAGGCGGGCTTTCGCAATCCCGATCTGTTCCTCCAGAACCTTCTCATCGAGAGCCATCACCAGCACGTCGTAAACGTTGAAGACCTTTCCGGTGTACTGCAGGATGCGCACCAAGTCCGAGAGGTAGGCCTCCTGGTGACCCTTAAAGAAGTCTTCGCGCAGACCGAACGAGCGAAAAATGAAATTCACGTGCTCCTGATACGCGTCGTCGAGGGCATAGAAGGGGTTGTAGCGTGCAGACTCTGCCGGGCGGGTCGGGTTGATCACGCGCAAGTCCTGCAAGCGGCCGGCTGCTTCGATGTGGGACAATAAGCGGTCGAGAAACTCGCGCTCGCCCTTGCCGTCAAAGATGATCATCGGCATCTTGCGCGTACCGAAACTCCTCATCAGGTCCTGCGCAATGATGTTTTCGAGGAAGGTTGACTTGCCCGCGCCCGTGCCGCCCACGATGACACCGTGCTTCATTCGCACAATGTCGGGCCAGAGCCACGGTTCTTTATGGACGTTGTAGCCGAGCAACGTCGCGCCATTCTGATTTGCTTGATGGACCATCGCCGCGTCCTTGGACGCAGGGATAAGAATGGCCGGGTGCGGCCAGTGTTCCTCTCGCCTCTTCCTCCGACCAACCAGGTGTGCGACAACCAGGCCCCCACCGAAGAACAGGATGGCGCAGTAGAGAAAGATCTCAAGGCACTGTTGGTTGCGCAGATGGAGGCGCGACACGGCGACGTACCAAACAAAGGCGAGCGCGGCACAGAGGAGTAAAACCAGGACACCTGCAGCATCCTCCGGTCCTCTCTGGCGCCATGTCGGCTGGTCGTAGTAGGGGCTCATCCACGCTCTCTGACTGAGAAATAGACAAAGATCCCAAGAACGGCGCATAGGAGGAAAAATAAGAGTAATAGCAGCGCGCTCGGTTTCCAGCGGCCTTTTTCATCGATGGGCTTGAGTTCATCCGAAAAGGCTTCGATAAGGGAGCTTCGCAGATTGGTTTCGGCATCCGTGCGGTAGATCTGTCTGAGCGCCTGGCGCACTTCCTCCGGCGAGATATAGCCCTGTGTCTCCATGATTAGAGAACCGCCTCGACCTTCAATGGGCCATGTTGGTCAGTACCAAAGTTCAACTGATAGACCTGCGGCGCATTTCCGGTCGAGGTTCCGATGCTGATAACGCCTGTGGTTTTCTCACCCGGCGCAAGATCACGTTTGCCAGATTCGGACTGCATCACATCAACGCCGGAAGCCTGCTTTGCCTTAAAGGACGTGAAGGCGCGAGACGTGATCTGGTGATTCCTGAGACTCACAAGCGAAATAGGCTGCTCGGTGGGAACCGGGAGACACGCATCCGGAGTCGTGACGCGGAACGGAGCCTTGGTTTGATTGAAGATCGAATAGCGAATATACATCCGATCCTTCGCGTGATAGACCTGCTCCAGATCGACCTGCACTCTGCCAGCGGTAGGCTTTTCCGCATCACGCACAATGTCCTCGACACCCATCATTGCCTGCGTAAGAACCAATGAGGCGATCTTGCGAATCTCTATATCAGACGACTCGGCCGAAGCCCGCGTACTGCTTCGCGGATTTGTCGCAGGTTCAGTGCGCACCAGAACATCCATTGCCGCGAGTTGACCCGCGGGATCGAGTTCGTAGCTAAATTCTCGCGACGCAGTCCAGACGAACAGGTTAGTGGACACGTTTTCGCGAAGAGGCTTCACAAAGACCTTGTCGCCATGTCTTTCGACCTGGAAGCTGTCGGGATCGGCGATAGCAAGTGTTGTCACGGATTCGTCGAACTCGAGAACAGTCAAATGATTCAGCGAAGTCTCAATATGGCGGATTTGGCTTTGATTGGTCGTCTGCGCTCCGGCCGCGACCGCTGCGAGAGCAATGGAAAGGATCGTGAGCGTCTTCAAGGCAGCCTCCTCGGGCGTAGCGATCAGGCAAAAAAGGAAAAGAGAAGCCGAGCCTGGGGCTCGAGCTTCTCTTTTGCCGGTTAAGAATGCTCCATCGACGCTGGAACACTCGTGTTTTCGAAGATCAGAGAGCGCTTTCCGTTGTACTGGAAGAGAAACACTCTCTTTTCGCATTCCGGGCCTTGAGGATTCGCCATCCGCTCGACCAAAAACGCCCGCTGCTCGTCATCGAACCAAACAAAGCCGTTCACGGTCTTCGGCAACCTTACCCGTACCCGTTGTCCGCCGGTGACCTCCGCAAAGGCATCGACCACCTCTTGCGGGAACGACTGGAAGAGGACCGCGCCCGAACCTGAGCCGCCTGTGACGACAGCGTTCATCGCCTGTGCCCACGCTCGACGGTTCTCCTGTTTGCCTTGCGCCCAATAGTGAACGAAAAGATGCAATGAGCTGAATTGATCCCGCGCATCCTGTTCGTGTTCCCAGAGGGCTGCTTGCGCCTTGTTTCGCGCAAGCACCGCCGACTTCCGCTTTTCCTTGTCGTCGCTCCCGCGCGCGACTTCCCAGTGCGCCTGAGCGTCTTTAAGTTGCTGTTTGACCTCATCCTCGCGCTGGACAATCCGGCTTGCGATATCCCCGTAAATCGAATTGACCAGTTGGCATTCCTCGAACATCTCCCGAGTGACGGATTCGCCCGAAAAGAGTCCGCGGAAGTCTTCGATTGCCATCTCCTCTTCGAAACTCTTTCCAGTTTCGTCAGGAAGAAAGCCAACCTCCTTACGCAGTACGTTGTAGAGCCTCCCAACCTTGTCCGTGTCTGCGACCTCAAGATGGGCGGGCAGATCCGACACTCTGCGCTCACGCTTGTAGCGGAGCCAGGGCGCCGGCGCTACCTCCTTTCTGATTTCACTGACAACGCCTTCATCAATCTCGACCCTGTGTTTCAGAGAGTCGAGCGCGTTCTGCAATTGCTCGACGAGCTTGTAGGCCAGATCCGGCCGTCCCGCCGCAAGACATGAGGTCTTAAGATCGGTGATTGAACCGATCCGGTTTCCCCGCGCCTTCATGGCAACCGGGCATGCATTCCACCAGGGAGACTTGGCTTTTTGGTGCTTAGTCTTTCCCTGGCGAAATCTCTCCCCATAAGCGATCCTTCCGGCCACAAACTTCGGGAACTGATCTGACGGCATTACGCAGATGGTGTCGAAATCGAAATCGCCGCCGTTCCTGCTCGCGGTTTTCGAATGAAGGATATACGTACCCTCCATGCGAAGCTGCCGGTCAAGAACATAGGCAACCTGCGATTCGTCAAGGTCGGCTGTTCCAAGCGCCTGTTTGAGTGCCGGAACAAGCTCTGGGTTGGTGAGATGACGAACGGGCAAAAGGTCCTCCTGCATCCGTATTGGATACCGGACACAAAGGCCCTTCTCCGCCGCCAACGATGTGATCGAGCTGTCTTCCGGTATCCAGTCGGACGCCGAGACAATCTTCCCTCGGTGTTCAATCAGGACACCGTCATCCGCTAGAGCGAACGATGGCAGCTTCAGATCCGCACTCGTGCAGGCACGAAACGCCCAGCGGGCCAGCTTGCGGTTCAGTTGGTTGAAGACGTAGGGAATCTTGATGGCATTTCCACTACGGTCCGCCAACAGAACCGCTTCCGCTGGATCACATCCCTCTGAAGCGGGATCGTCCTCTCGCTCCAGAGAGTCGGGATCAAATGCGAGACCATCCTCGATCGTTGTAACCTCGGACTTGCCGATTACTTCGAACAGAGCCTGGTAGTCACCCTCGTCCCATGCCTTTCTCATTGCCTTGATTCGTTCGAGCGCCCACAGCTTCAGTTCAAACTGCAGCGCCTCTTCCGAAGCGTGTTCGATCAAGGTGTAGCTTGATCCAAACTCCGATTGCCGGGAGATATGCTTGATCCCGAGAATCGCCGGACCCGAGTACATACGGCCCGATGTGCCTAGTTGAGGAAAGAATCGAACTCCTCCCTTGAGGGCCGGTTTGCAAGCGCTTTCGGGCAAAATGACATCAATCGCGAGCCTGTCGGCCACACGATCACTCATTGCCTTCAATGCGCCTTTTGCCTGCTTCGGTTCGCTCGCGTCAAATGCCAGCCTAAACTGGCAAAAACGATTCGTGCCGATCTTCAGCTTCCGATAGAGGGATTCACGCGCCCATCCACGGCAATCGTTGGTGCCAAGGACATGATCCTTGACCACAGCGATGCGCAGGTCAGGTTCCTCGACCATCAGCTTGCAGTCGGAGACGAGAATCGCAAAGTACACGATTGCCGCCTCGGGCCAATGCTGAAAGCGCTCAGCGATTGGGCCGGCGTGCGCCTGGTCGACGAAGTAGAACTTGCCGTCTTTCGCCGACCCGCTGGCGCCTACCAGCTTGTACTCGACCCCACCGAAATGAAGACTCGCCATGCGGTTTTCGACCACAGACTGCTCATACGGCGTCAACTCATACGGCACGCTGACGCGTGCAACTTGGATGCCGGGATAGAGTTGTCCGAGGAGCTTTCCCTCGAGCGTATCTTTCCGTCCGAGCTTGGTTGGCTTGCGGGTCACTTCACCGGACGCATCGATCCTCAGTTCGAGAATCAGCTGTTGATCGAGTGCCGCGTTTTGTGTCCTGTTCGCTGTCATGTTCTCCTCACTTGTCTGGCGCTTCAAGACGAAGTGACTAGAGACTGGCTGACGCCGGTCTTCGATCTCCTCGCCTGGCCGCCCGGGTTAGGGGTGGGTGTAAGCCGAACCAGGCTCGAAATTCGACCGGGTCAGCGGAATTCCTCATCGCTCTCGCGATAAGGCGTCAAATGAGGCGACATGAGCCGTATTTCAGGTTTGTCTCCTCTTTGAATCCGAACTGACCTTTTTCGGCCCTACTTACGCAGGGGCCGTTTCACCAACGTCGGAGATCCTCCCTGTATCTCCGCTTCTGCCTTGTATGCGAGAACGGTATAAATCACGCCGTTCTTCGACTGAAACGCTTTGATCAGAGCATCGCCTTCACTTGGCACCTCCGCGCCAAGCTCGGGCTTCTCGATCGTCGATCCGTCCTTGGCAAGAAAGTACCGAACCCCCTCCTCCACCTGCCTGCGAGATTTGCGCGTACTCTTGGGCTTCGATACGTGCGTTGGTTGCGGCTGCATCTCCGCGACGCGGGCGAGCGTAGCTTCCATCACTGACCTCCCTTGTTTTGAGCTTTTTCATTCTCGAGAACTGCATCGGGAGCGTTTAGGATGCGATCACGGCGCTCACCGTCAATCGGCCGCTCACTGTACTCCGCGATCCACAATCCATCCGGATTCACGTCGGAACGCTTATCCGCGATGAGTCGCACCCGGTACTCGTTCACGAAATGATCCGTTGTCTCAGTACCGTTCGATAGATGGTGGACGTCTTTGACGCCGTAGACGAGATATGTGAGCGGCTCGCCCGCAACAGACTCGATTTGGCGAAGATGGAAGACGGACTGGATCTGGCCGTCGTCTATCTTGCCACGTGTGTTGTCGTCGCCCAGCGCCTTCAGCGTGTAGGCCCGCAGGTTGCGCGTCATCATGTTGAGGCTGCTCGCCCAATGGTCGTCTACGTCCGTTGGCGAATAGTTCAGATAGCTAGTGAGGAAACGCTTGACGAATGCCTCATCGAGGAACTCATCCGTGCCGCCGGTCGCGAGATCCGTCATCGAGCCCTTTGCGGGCTTGCCCACCACCGAAGTGTCGCCGTTAGGACCGATGCGAATCACCGTGGGCGGCTGCAAGCGAACGAAAACCGCAAAACCAATAGCGATTAGCGCAATCGGAATGGTCAAAAAAGCGAGGAGCCACGCGCGGTTCGCATTCGCTATAAGCGCTCCATCCATCTCGTAATACTTCGGCCTCGCAATTGCCGATTCGTCTGCTGGAACCGTGCTGGACTTCATGTGTCCTCCTATTCACGATCTGTCACACGTTTTGCAGCGCCCGCAACGCTACCTGCCGCGATTCGAGCAGCATGGTATGCAGTCCATGTGCCGAGGTTGTAGCGATGCACGCTCGGACCTCTTTTCGCTGGTACAGAAGGCCTCGGAGCGCCGCTGAGCTTGGTGCCTGTGCTGCTGAGTGAAATCACTGAACCACCGGAGTTCTCGGTGGCTACGGTGAGTGCTCCGCCGCTATCCTCGCCAGCGCTCTCCCTGCCCATCACATCACCGATCGAGCTGCGAATCTGGGCCGCATGACCCTCCAGTGTGGGTGCACTGTCGTTGAACCCAATGCTCGGTGTCGATGAGGATGCCGTGATAGACGCCGGTTGCGGCGGGGCAGGTATGTTTCCGCCCGTCGCGGCTGTGAGAGCACGCGCAGATCCTGCGGTCGCCACGCCGGACGCTGATCCCGTGGCGGTCGCACCCGCAGACCCAGTTCGCGCGGCGGCGATGCCGGCTGCAGCACCTTCAATTCCAGCCGCGCCCGCGGTTAGGGCGGTGACTGCTGTGCCCACCATCGCGACCGCCGTGCTTCCGACATCCCCACTAACGATGCGCTTAGCAATGAAAGGTATGATGGCGATAGCCAGAGAATAGACAATGCTCACGAGTCCAATCAGAAAGGAGCCCTCAAGATTCCCAAGGCCACCGAGAAAGTTGTTTTGGCTTAGCATCTGCCCAAGTTGGCCCATCTGAACAGCTGTGAGTAGCGCGCCAAAGCCGCCATACAGGATCGGCCAAGCATTCCAGATAAAGATGTTTTCGATATACGACTTGGCAAGGCGACTCGCGCCGCCGAGAGGCATCAGAGCAATAACCATCGGGCCGAAAATGTAGAGAATGCTGCCGTAGAAGATGTAGAAGAAACCAAAGATCACAACGACAATCGGATAGAGAAGGTAGGCAACTAGGATTAGGAGGCCATCGATCAGGCCCGCGATAGATCCGGTGATCAAGCCCCAGAGGTGTTGAACGCCGTCTTGAGTGAATTGTGTTTTGAGATCATTTCCCCAGTTGCCGAGAACATTTCCTCCGGACGCACTACTTACCCAATTCCCAGCGTTTACGAATCCTTGGTTGATCGTTGCAAACACGGTTCCGTAGTTCATGACGACGACCGCGGTGACGACATACTTGATCAGACTTGTGCCCAATCCCCGTACATCCCCGCCGTGCATGGCCGAGTGATAGACCTGCCACAGAAAGCCCACGAGTAAAACGGCGTATGCAACGTTCTGCATTCCGGCGGTAATGCCCGTCGAGTCGATGCCCAACCTTGCCTGCGTCAGAAACCGCTCGAACAGGTTCAACTGTGTCGCCTGAAAGAACGCGAGCATCGACTCGGGATGTAGATGGGCGTACACCATGCGATTCACCTGTTGGTCAGTGCGCCGTTGATGAGGCCGTTGTTGGTCGTATTGTCAGTGGTCGCGAGCTTCGTGATTTTGCTCTGATTGGCGAGATCGATGCCGCGGGTTCTCATCAGTTCGGCCAGAGCCGCCTGTGTGAACGCATTGGCGCGCACAACCCATACGTCAGCTTCAGCCTCAAGGATTTCCGCGCTCCCTGGAGCTGCCTGTGAAATCTGTTGTCCCATCTGGTTCGCTTCGTTCAGTTCCGCATCCGCAAGCGCATCGATTTCGATGGCCCGCTTCATTGCATCCTGAGCCTGGGCGTCCGTCATGTCAGTCATCGTTCGCACTTCTGGAGAAGCTGTGTTCTGTGGCATGACGATGCCATAGACATTCTGAAACTGCCCAGAAACGATGGATACATTTCCTGCGTTACGTGAGAGCAGCAGGGATTCTAGGCTTTGCGATTGTGGCAGGGTGGCGCTCGAAACGTTGACGCGGAACATACCACTGACCTGGTTAAACTGATTCTCAAACTGCACCACGGAAGTCTTGGCCTGATTGATGGCCGTGAGCGGGTAGATCACTTGCTGCTCATACTTCGCCGTACTCTGCTCGTACTGATTGATGGTCCTGAGCGGCGCAGCAATATAGGTATTCATCAGCGACTGCATTTTGGAGAGCGCGGCCAGGATCGCGGCCGTGTCGATGCCGAATTGCCCATTCGCGTGTGTGGGCATAAGGGCGACTACAGCGAGTACTACCACTGCCACTTTCAGCAGATTCGGACGGTACCAGGGTTGTACATCGCTCTTGGTCGCTCCAGAGGACTCTGCGTGCTTCGACAGTTCTTGTAGAGGACGGAATCTGCGCCGCCAAAAGAATGACCTGCGCTGCTTATTCGGATTCTTCTTTGGATCCGTCATATAGATGCTCCTTAGCGGGCTGTCAGCGCCCCGGTGATGAGGCTGTTGATGCCCCCGGTTGCCGCGGTCCGGCGTTTGACAAGAACGTTGTCGTGCGCGATGCGGCCCGCTTCCTGGCGCAACTCCGCCGCAAGCATTTTCTGCATGTACGCCTGGCAGCGGAGGTTGGCGACCTGTGCCTGCGCAGTCAAAAAGGGATTGGAACCGGGGGTGCTAACAGCGACCTGGTTCTCCATCTGATCGGCAGTCTGAAGAATGACATCTGCGCCTTGATCGGCGACTAGGGTTGTCTTCAGATTCTCCTGCCCGAGTGCGTCGTCGACGTCCATCATCACGCGATCTTGTGGAGACGCCGCATTGACTTGAGGGATCGCGCCATAGTTCGACGTGAAACTCGCCTGAAGGGCCGGAATCTGCGACGACAGCCGGCTGTGCAGGACACTTTCGAACTGTTGAGGTCCAGGAGTCACGGCGCTCGTGAAAGGCGTATTGAACACCTGATTCATCTCGCCGCGATAGGTATTGATCGAGTTCGCGACAAACCCGCGAGCCTGATTGATCGCCGCCAATGGTGCGACCGTAGTCTGGTATAGCTTCTGCATCTGCTGAGCAACCTGATTGATCTCGCTGAGTGAACTGCCAATGTCGTTCTGAATTGAACTGAAGATCGCGTCAAAGACACTGAGGAATTGCCCATGGGCCAGCTTCGGCAGGGCAAAGCATGTTTCGACCAGAAGGACCCCAATGAGCACTCTCCTCTTCCAGGCTCTCGGCTTTGGAGCGAACTCCAGATTGCACTTATAAGGCTCTCCATTGAGGAGCGGTGTCGCTTCGGGTTGGGCACGGTCCGTCATTGTTTTAGCGCCTCCTGCATCTCCCCGGACAGTTCAACCGGCAACGGCGCCAGTTCCGCCAGGCCGCGCGGATAGCGTACAGCCAACTCTTCGTAAGCCTGAATCAGCGGTAGCTGCTGGTGCTGGCGAAGCCACCACTTCCGGAACGACCGCTCCCGCGCATACGTGGTCGTGATCCAGTAGTCCACGGGACTGGGAACGATGCGGATAGCGTGAGTTGATTCCGCCTTCTCACCGATCGCGATGAGGAATTCGGCGCTGTGCCCTTTCTTCGGGTGCGCGAAAGTCTTGATCTGATTCAGCGCAGTGTCATTCAGGTGGACGTGCTCCCGGAGCGCGGTCATATCGCCCGGCTGCTTGCCAATGATCTTCGTGGTCGCGTTCTTGACGATGCCGGCGCCATGCTCATTGGGACGGTCGGGCGTACCGACAAAATCCTCCGGCGTCTGACTGATTCCCCAAACACTTGCATTGCGCTTGCGCGCGGTGCGAAACAACTGCACAACCACGCCGGCGAGGATCGGAGATTCGAGCAGCGCCCAGCATTCATCGAGCAGGACGATGCTTGGCTGGCCCGTCATCCCCGATGCGCGATATGTGGCTGTGTGCGCAATCAGGAGGCTCATGGCCCGTTCCAGGCGGGGATCGTCTTTGAGCTTCTCAACATTGAAGTAGAGCCAGGGGTTATTCAACTGGACCGTTGTGGGTCTGTCGAACAATCGCGCATACGGTCCTTCATCGACCCATGCACGCAACTTGGTCGAGGCCATCTGCGCCATCGCGTTGATCTTCTGATTGCGATCCCGATCCTGCCAGTGCGCCAGTTCCGCCGCCAAGTCGCCGAAGAGTGGAATTGGATTTGAGGTTTTGGCGCTGCATCTCTTGTAAGTTGAAGCGATGGCCTCAAGCAGTACGCTATCGAGCAGGTCAATATCGAGATCGGACGGGGTATTCTCGCCCAACATGTGCCGAGTCAAATTCTTCAAAAATGAAATCTGGTCGTTCGAGGGTTTCCTCTCCCCTTGAGGCAGATCCCATGGGTTGATCGTCTGGTCACTGTCGAGCGACATCTCGATCATCTCGCCGCCCATCACTTCGACAAGCGGTTGATACGAATCCCCACGTTCCAGGATCGAAATCAAGGGGTTCGCACGGGCCGCCATCAACAGCATTTGCTGTGCGGCAAGGGTCTTGCCGCCGCCGCTCTTCGCCATTAACAGTCCATTCGCATCAGATAGATCGGGATCGAACATCGAAAACGGAATAAGCTGGCGGTACGGTGTCTCGAAGAGAATCAGAGGGCTTCTACGGGTCCCGGTCCAAGGCATTTCGACGGGAACAAGGTCGGCGGCATTCGAGGTAAGCATGTCCTGATCTCGTTTGTCGGCCTCGGCCATTCCTGGCAGCGTCCCCAGAAAGATGCGACGTTTGGCGATCGTTTCCGAGACGGCCTTTGCACCATTCATGTGTGTGAAGGCGTTCAGGACCTCTTGTGTGCGATTAGCCAGTTCCCGCTCCGACCGTTCAAGATCGTGAAGAGTGATTGCCGGCTGCGAAGTGCGCACTACGACTGAGAGACTCAGCTTGGCCGTCTTCAGAGAGGAAGAAATGATGTCCCGCTGAACCTGGATGAGCTGCGTTTGGGCAACTTCGGCCTCCGGATTCGATTTGAAGTTTCCATTCGCATCTTTTTGCGCGGCTGTCATCTTCTGCAGTCGCTTCTTGTAGCTCTTAAGGACCTTGACCTGATCCGGAATGACCACTTGGCTGCTGACCACGATGGGGAAACCGAGTGTCGAGAAGTTTTGCAACATCCCCGGGAAGGTCGCATCTGGAAGTTCCTTGAGGCTGACCACCGCGTAGAGATATCCGTCGACATTGAGGTAGGTCTCGGTCTCGTTAAGGATGCTTGCCTCGCTCGCCTGTTCCCGCGCACTGCGGTATTCGATCATCTCCTCTCCAGGCACATAAGGCCGACGATCGCGGCGCATCGGGTGCTGCGCCTGCTTGAGCTCCTCGAAGAGTTCCTGTGTCGAGAGTCTCCGCGGCCCGAGGCCGGCCGCCTCCATCGACCCCTCGATGCCCCGGAGGATGGACTCAAACTCCGCCAGATAGGTCTCGTGCTCCTTCCGCGCACGCTGGATGGCCTTCTTCTGGCTAAGAGTGAATCCACCAATGCTGTTGTTCTGCTGAGTGGAGTGATAGAGCTCGGCGTGTATCCGCGGATCCCAGACCAAATACACATGCAGCCGATTCTCGAAGAAGAAGCCGTTCTGCTCCTTCTCTCTCCACATTCGGAGCCGATGGGAATCGAGTGCCATGACCTCTGACTGCTCTTTCCGCTGCTCGTGAAGGTAGTTGTCGAGAAGATCACCGAGGCGCTCCGAGATCTCGTAACGGAGCTGAACGCGCATGCTGACGTCTGGAACGCTCCGGAAAAGCGCTTCCAGCATCGATTTGTTCTGGTTGCGATCGCTGTCCGTGGCAAAGTATGTGAGGATCCCGCGCAGCTCATAACCGGCGACAAAGGCCCCATTGGTACGGACCATGATGTTGTCGCCGAGAGGCAAGTCCCGTAGCGCCAACAGCTCGCAAACAGCGGGCGCTCTGAGCCTTCTATCGTGTTCTGCTTGAGTCACTGGCATAGCTGACCTCTCCCTGAAGGGCTCCGACCCCTTCGATCTGCAGTTGCTGCTCCACGATCCGCGCGAGCGGCACGATCTCCTCATGAATGCGTGCCGCGAAGATCACACAGGCAAATGTGATTTGTGCTGCTTCCGCATCGAGGACAGCAAGCACGGTTCCGTTCTTCTGTGTTGTGATCGATGCCTGCATCGTCTACTCCTCGTCTTCGACCAGGTAACTTTCCTTCAGTTCCGAATCTCGTTCAAGTGCGCACCACGCCTTAGGGGCAAAAAACGAACGGACCAAGTCGGTGAGATACCCTCGCGGCCTTCCGTACTTGAACAAGATCAGGAACGGCACAGCCAAACCAGGGATGATGAACTCCATAAAAATGTTGAGCGGGATGCCAAACACATGCGCGTTGCCGCTCACAAAATGCGCGAGAAGGTTCATCAACGCAGCGAGCGCGAGCACCAGGATCAGGTCCTCGAACTCCAGGCCCAGAAACGTTACCTTGGTATGAAGGTTGCGGTGAACCGGCGTCATATCGAGACTCATGGCTCTACCCCCCAACTCCGTGCGCTTGTGTGACCATCGACTCGGCGAGGCGAACCATGCCTGAAACCATCAGGGCAGCGAATGCTGCAACGAACTTCCTGATCCAGCTCGAGCCGGGATAGATTTCCGAGACCACTCCGCCCATGTGCAAAGCCATGGCGGCCAACTGCGTGAGCGCAAACATGGGCAGAATCACGTTGGCCGTCCAGTTCACAAGGCTCATTGTCGCCATCCAGAACGCGTCGGCATTGGTCGCGCCTGTGTGCTGTACAAAACCTTCCAGCGCCCGCAAGATCCCCGAGCACATCAGCGAGGCGAAGCCTCCATACAACGGCTGCTCGAAAGGGCTGCCCTTGCTGTAGCGATACACGGCTCCTGCAAAGAACAGGCCTGCCATCGTTGGCATCATCGTGTTGCCGGCCCAGGAGGCAAGGTTCGTAATGGCTCCATCGAGACTCATGCATTGCTCCTCATGCCGCCATCGCTCGAAAGAGCGAAAGAAGGCCGCTCACGCTCAGGAAAGAGATCGCGGCGAAAATCTGCCTGGTCCACGGTCTATGGCGGACGTAGTTGATGACGGCTCCGACACAGGCGAGTCCCGCTGCTGCCGGCAAGATCTGTGCGGCTATGTAGTTCCACAGGGAGGAGAGCATGTCGGTCATCGCGTACTGTCCTCCCGAGTTCCATCCCTGAAAGAGCTGCATTGTTGCCGAAAGAGACATTAGGAAGAGAGCAGCAATGATCGAGCCCAGAGGGTTCTCTCCTGCGGCTCCATCGAGTGTTGCCTTTAGGACGAAATACGCCGCAAGGACCGGCACCAGCCTGGCAACGACGATCTGATTGACGAAGTTCTTGAAGACTGTCTCCATACTGGCCAGCCAGCTTGTGCTCACCGATCCGCTCGCGGCTGGAATGTTGACTCCTTGCGCGCCGATCCATGAAAGCAGCTGCGGGAGAGTAAGCAGAACGATGGTCCACAGGATCCACTTGCCGCTGCGGCCGTTTACGTGGAAGTTGATCCCGCCTTCATGCCGCAGGCTCACTCCCGCGGCTGCCAGCGTGCAGAACGCCGCCGGCACCGCGAGATCGAGCAGCACCTGGAGAAGGTCGAGGAGGAACTGCGGCGTCTGCATCGCTGTCCGCTTTCGCTACTGAATTCCCTGAGCCTGAGTAATGAAGCCTTCGGCCATTCTTCCGAGACCGGAGATCACCATGAGAGCGACGCCGGAGACGCTCCATCCCATGTAGCCGCGTCCGGATTTGAAGTGCCATCCCGCTATGCCGAGGCACGCAACCGCGATAACCGGCGCGATGACATTGCAGCCCCAGTTCACGATGTTCAGAACCGTGCCTTCGACAGTGGTCGCTTGCTGGCCCTGTACCGCCTGACCAAATGCGGGCTGTGTACCGAGGTTCTGCGCTTTGGCAGCAAACGGTGCGGCAAGGTTGCCAATGAGGATCAAACCGAGCGCGAACTTCAGGGCAATGTGTATCCAGTTAATTTCGTCAGGGCGGTAAACAACGATCGTGGAGGTTGGAGCGGACACTTGGGAGCGCCGCCAGAAGGCCAGTGCGGTTCTCATACGTTTTCTCTCCTGGACCCGGCTGCTCGAGGCATCCGTGTCGAGCGAGAGAATCGGTCGGAACTGAAACTCGGTCAAATAAGCTGGTCTGGACCGGGATGGAACCCGGGTTTATCTTCAATCACCTGAGGATCTTCGCCCGTGGGACAACGTTCCCGCTGTCTTTCCGTCTTCCGGAGGGTTGGCTCAATTTGGAAAAATCGAGCTAAAATCGCAATCGAGGAACCCGGTGTCGCAAGGTGTCGCCAGGTCACGGACAATGGCATGGCATCCGTATCGCAGCTGAACCCGTATCAATGCGACCAGTGCGGCACAGCGAACATCGTTGCCGCACCCGTCCTCTATCAGCAGGGAACGCATACCTACTCCACCAGGTTCTATTCGGGGACGACCCAGTCCTTTTCAGCACGGGCAGCCACGCCACCTCGCCCCAAGGGCTATATATGGCCACTATTGGTATGGGGCCCGACGATCCTCATTCTTTCTGTGTGGACGGTTGTAGGTATTAGCTCGATCTATGAGCACCCCATTGCGACTGCGCTACGTCCTAGTTCTGTCGCCGTGTTCCTTTTCCTTGCTGCAGGGTCTCTCCTGGGCATGGTCTTCAGCCTGCGTAGAATAGCGCGGTACAATCGCGAGGTCTATCCAAGGCTCCATTGGAACTGGGAACATACCTATATATGCAAGCGTTGCGGGCGGTTCCGCCTGATTCCTTCGTAGCTCAGTCTGAAACTCTCCTTGCAATCGTTCTCATGTGCCCACTGCCGATCTTTGCTCAATTTCCGAGTTGGGCAACCGGGGCCGACAATGCCTCAAATCGCACATTGGGTAATTGGGGCGTTGATTTGCTCAATTGTGAAAACCGGTCATCGGGACCGATCTTCGCTCAATTCGGAATTGGGCAATCGGGACCGACAATGCCTCAAATCGCACAGTGAGTCATTGGGACGGTCATTTCCTCATTCGCGAAAATGGGTCAGCGGGACCGATCTTTGCCCAATTCCACTTTGCGGCATCGGGACCGAAGATTGCTCAATCCGCACTCTGGGACATGCGGACCGATCTCTGCCCGAGCAGGATTTGCGCCTTAAGGAGGAGGCTTGTACGCTGTCAACCAATCGCATTGAGAATGCGACCACAATGGGGGTTCTGATCGTCCGGCAGTCATCCGGTTGAACCATCGCCATCACGAGAACGCCCTGGCACTGGGGCCAAGGCGCAGAGAAGAAGCCGGGATCCGTGTGGCGATTTATTGAGCCGTCGGAGCTATCTTGTGAATCTCAGAGGGCCTCTGTTCGTGCTTTGTGAACACGACGTAGATCTTTGTGTCCGCGGGCACGGACACGACCAACCGGCTGTTGACATTGAGGCTCATCACCTCGGAGTCACCCGCGGTGCCGACATTTTCGGCCAACCGCTCACGCAGCATATCGTTTTCCGAGAATGCGGCGCTAGAGTTGTTTCCAGCCACTTCTGCAAGGACCGAGCCGAGTCCTGACGCCGCACGTACAAGGAAGTTCTTGCCCGTGTTCTTCCCAGACACGCTTCCTTTTATTGGTCCAAGGTCCAGTCCGGTGCCAACCGCGTCGATCTTCTCGCGCGCGCCGTCAAGCAGTTCAATCTCGTCGAACTTTATGTTGACCAGTCCGCTTCGATCGGCCTGCTGAAGCTGACCGTACACGCGCGCACCGGCCGGAACAATGATTCTGTCACCGATTGCGTAGGTGTATTCGACAACCGCCACGACGGGGGCCAGCACCGCACTCGATATCTGCGTCTCGAGCTTCGCCTGAATGCGCGTCCCCGGAGTCAATTCCAGCCGAGGAGCACCGTCATTATCGGCGTTGGCTTCGGGCGCTACCATTGCTTGGTTTTGCGCCACACTCCGCACAAAGATCAGAGACGGCTCCTTTAGACTGTTTTGCTGGGTCTTCGGCGTTTCTGCGGCCGGTGTTCCGCCATAGGGTGCCGGATCTACCCACTTCTGCTGCGTGTCCGCGAAGGAAGGTACATTGCCCAGAGAACTGGCAACACCCGGCTTGCCCGCGGGTGGCTTCATCGCCGCTCCATTCTCCAAAGAACGAGTTCGCCGGATGTCACTCGGCCCAAGCTGCCCACTGCTATTGTCGGGCGCTGGAGTACGAACTGTATCCATAACAGGCGTAACACTCTCTTGGGTCGCCTTCGACTTCTCCTGATTCGATTGCTGAGAGGATGGCTTCACTGCTGCCAACTTCTTTGAAGACTTGTTGACGACGGCTGTGGAGACAAAGAAGAGCACCGCAACCGCGAGCCCTCCTCCGAGGAGAAGCAGCTTGCCTTTGGTTATTCCGTCTGCTCCCTTGATGGCGCCTCGTGTCGCAAACTTGGTGCCTGGTTCCGCCCTGACCTCGCGGTCGACCGGGTCGGACGCCTGCACGAATAGTTCGGAGGCCTTCGGCTCAGGAGTCTCCGCGACTTGCGTAGGCGATTCTCCGCTTCCATTCTTATTGTTGCCATTGATGTCCATAGGATCGGAACTCCCTTCTACTTGCTGTCGCCGGAAATGGGCGGAGTAAATGGCAGGCGGATCAAAAGGGGGCGATCTACCTGGTCAGCCTGCGCGATCTGCAGAAACAGCCTCTCTGTTGATTCTTTGAAGTTGGGCCGGTCGAAGACGACGACCCCATCGGCACGCTCTCCGGACTCCAGGCGAGTCGTGCTCAGTCTGTAGTCTCGAATCTCCAACTGATCGGAGATGATTCCTTTGCCTTCCTTCTTCTTCTTCGTTGCTTTGCGACCCGTCATCTGGATCTGCGGCGGCACAATTTCGATCGCCTGATTCGAGCTGTTCAAGACGGAGTAGGAGATCATGGTCTCGTTGCTCAACTGCCGCACGTCGCCGATCGATGTTTCGATCTCCTTGTCCTCCCATTTCGTCCACTTCGGAGCATTCACGTTCTCCTGCTGCTTGAATGCTTCATCGAGACTCGACAGCGGCATTGAGCTGGCTCCGGTGATTCCGCCAACTCTGCCACGATCCGGCTCCTTAGCCGGCGCGCTCGGCGCTACCGGAGATTCGGAATCAGCCGAGATAAGGAAGCTTCGCGCCGTCCTGTATTCGATCAGGAAATCAACCGGCTGCGCCTGATTCGGGCTCCCCACGCCCGCGCTGACCAATTCCAGCGTGACGTGCTGGCCCGATCTGGTTGCGATCAGGAGGTTCGACTGCGCAGCGTCTTTCGTAATCGGCTTAATGTAGACGTACTCCGGTTCGCCTTCGTTGTGCTCGGCCTTGAACTCACCGGGACTTCCCAGAATGACCGACGTGACCTCTTCGGGCATTCGAATTGTCGATTCAAACTCCGGCCGCAGGTGGAGAATCGTGACCTCTCGCGGTTTGATTGTGATCGTGGCGACACGCGCCCCGACTGGAGCATCGCTGGCGCTGAGCCGCAGCGGAATAAGAAATGCGATGGGGATTAACCAGCGAAGTTTCATCGGGCGGACCTCCTCGGCGGCCTAGCGGCCAGATACCTGCGAAGCACGTATTGCCTGCGCACAGCGTGCACGTAGGCCACAACATCCTGATTGCGATAATTCAGTTGCTGGCGTGCGATGTTGCGGTCGCCGGCGTAATAGGCCGCCGAGACCAGACGCAGATCTCCGTGGAACTCCCACATCAGCGCCGTCACGTAGCGCGTGCCCGCCGCGATGTTCTGTTCTGCATTGAAGGGATCAAACGCGCCGTAGCGTTTTGCTGTCGCAGGCATGAGTTGCATCAGCCCCATCGCTCCCTTGTTGGAAACCGCCCGAGGATTCCATCGCGACTCCACGTCGATCAACGCGGCAATCAACTCGGGCGGTACACGATAGCGGGCAGCGTACTTTCTTACAAAACCCGCAGCCGGAGCAGGATCGGCCTGCCTAACCGCAGAGCGCGGAAACACGAACAGGAGTACAAGCAAACACCGGATCATGATGCCGCCCCTCCGCGTGCCGCCAAGGTCTGCGCGAATCTGACTCCGTCGTCGAGGAGGCTCTTGAATCCCTCGCGGAGCAAGAGGTGGCGGCGGTCCTTCTCGGTCTTGGCCAAAAAAGGAAGCAGTACATCGCGGTGTTCCTCAGTCACGTGGTCGGTCCCGAGCAACTCGAGAGCTTTGGCGAAGTCGATCATCTCCGAGACAGACGGCGGCTTCTCAAGCGAATAATTGCGGAAGGAAAGAGCTATCCCTGCCATCTCCCGATGAAACGTCTCGTCGGCTTCGGGCGTGCGGCTGGCGATGATCTCAGCCTCGCGCGCTGGTGTGGGATGCTCGACGCGGACATAGAGGCTACGTCTCCGAATCGGATCGCCCAATCTGCGCTCTTCGTTGCTGGTGAGGACAACGAAAGGAATGCTCTTCGCCCTGACGGTCCCAAACTCGGGAATCGAGAGCTGCCAGGCGGAAAGTATTTCCAGCAATAAAGCCTCAAATCCCTCGTCGACTTTATCTATTTCGTCAATCAGCAAGACGCATGGCTGCTCGCATTCGAGTGCGCGCATGAGGGGGCCAGGACGAAAGAAGTCCCGCCCCTTGAGATTCGTCTGCACGTCTTGCCAGTTCTCGTGCTGGCTTCTCGAGAACTCCATGTAGAGTCGCTGCAGGCTTCCGTCGAAACGACCGATGGCTTTGTCTTCGGTCACGCCCCGATAGCACTGCAGCCGTTCCACGTGAGTCTGCGCTGCGGCTGCGACCGACAGGGCTAACTGGGTCTTTCCTGACCCGGCTGGCCCTTCGAGCAGCAACGGCTTCTGCAGCTTGGCAGCGAGAAAGACAACCTGGATCATCACCGGATCGATGAAGTAACCGGTCGCCTCGAGTTTGCCGGCGAGTTGGGCAAGCGAATCAAACATTGCGCTCACCTCGCGATCCAATCGGAGCGCATGCCGCGATGAGGTTGCCTGCCTTTCGTTGGAACCTTAGCGAACCGCCCATCCCGGCGATCGCTCGTTCCCAGACATTCGCCAGTAGCCCGCGAGCCCCCGTCCAGACGGATTGGCCGCAGTACACACCGATGCGCCCATCCAGAACGGTCAGCGAGATAGCGATCGCGAGATTCGCCTTATTCGTAGTCACGGAACCTCCCCAAGATCACGGACAGGATGAGGCAGCTTAAAAACTCGGTCAAATTTCTCGGTTTTTCTTCGCCCGTTCAGACGATCTAGTACGGGACCGGTGCGACGGAGTGGCCGAACGGGGTTCTACATCCGGAGCGCTTGATCGCGCTTTCAACCAAGCCGCGAAGTCGTGGGGGTCGAATCGAACCGAATTGGCGATCCTCAGCGACGGAATCTCACCGGTTGCGGCCAACTTGTAGATTTGTTTCTCTGAAAGGTCGAGAATCTGGGCAATATCGTTCGCTCTCAGCGCCCCTCGCTTCTGCTCAAGGATCTGCTCGATAAGCATTCAGTCCTCCTGTTCGCCACGCCGGAGATCAAAAGAATGGCGAAATTACCATCGGCTGAAATGAGATTTGGGTCAATTTCCAAGGAATGTGCAAGCGCTGCCCGAAAGAAAACGCCGAAGACCGTTCTTCGGCGTCAAGATCACACGACACTGCGGGTCCTCGATTTGCGGGCCGGTAAACGACGGGTTCAGGCGGCGGCCGGAGGCTGCTCTGCTACTCTCTTGCGGTTTGCGAACGTGGGTCCGGTGAAGCTCGAGTTGACCTTGTGGATCACTTCGTCCCTCCTGGCCGGCTTCAGGTAACGGATGATGCTATCCATCGTGGTCTGGCCCATCCAAGCCATCACCGTCTTCAGATCCACCCCGGCGCGGAGGTGAGTCGTGGCAAACGTCGCTCTGAACTTATGAAGCCAGAAGTCGCCGGGCGCCATTCCGGCTCTGTTTGCATTTCTCTTGAGCGCACGGATCATATGCGTGTCTGGCTTCCCACTCTTGGTGCTGAAGACGAGTGCGGAGGGTGCGGCGCGCTTTGTTGGGAGAGTTTTCCGATAAACTTCGAGGGCTTTGAGCAGTTCATCCGGGACAGGCACTTCGCGCTCTTTGTACGCCTTCGGCGACCAGTCGAATTGGGGCTTCCAACGCATCTCGATAACGTTTGCTCGGAAGCGGACGTTGTCCCAGGTGACGTACATCGCCTCCTGCTCTCTGAAGCCACTCATCAGCAGGAAGTCATAGAGCATCCGGTGGTATAGAGAGCAGACTGCGTAGAGATTTGTCAGCTGGTCATCCTCATAGATCTCCACTTCCGTTTCGACGAAGCGAGGCTTGTCGTTCTTACCCACGAGCTTCGGTACACCCTGCGACTCCAGAAAAGTCAACACGCACGCGAATTTGTTGTGAACCGTACGCGGCGCCAGCTTTTTCTTCTCGCGGAGGAAAACGGCATAGCGCAACAGATCGATCCGTTCGACATCCTCAGAGCATCTCTTGTCGCAGGATTGCAGGAAGTAGGTCAGAGATGTTCTGTAGCCGACATGGGTTTTCTCCTGACGTGAGAGCTTGATCTCCTCAAGAAAGTCGGCGATTGCAGAGCGGAGGGGATACTGAGTTGGGTCTTCTTTCGGGGCCTGAACTTCCAAGCCCTGCGCGCGGGCCTCCAGTTCCTTGAGCTTGCGGATCTGGCTGTTGAAGGCGACCGTGGCATCGTTCCCGACGGAGAGGCGCTTCCGTTGGCCCTTCTCGCGCCACTCGAGGTAGTAGGAACCCTCACGATGCTTTTGGTGCTCGCCGTCGACAATTACCCAGTCGGGTTTAATGCGGCCGCTGCCGTTGGCAACGACGGGACAGTAGCGTTTTCCTTGGGGCGTCTTGATTCGCTTGGTGACGTTCACTTCCATGGGGACAACTCCTGGCCAAAGCGGTATCACCCCAGGTATCACCCTTCGGAAATTCAGTCCAATTGGTTGATGTATAATGGGTTTATCGGCGCGGGGTCTTTCCTTCGAATCCCTCCGCCCCGACCAATAGAATCATTCACTTAGCGCATTGGCCCGTCCCCTGAAAATTTGACTGTAGCGGAAACTGTAGCGGGTGGGAGTCTTTTTCACTGTCTGGACTGTGCGCTCTCCGGTAATTCTTTCTGTGGGAGCATTCGTGAAAACACGTTCATCACCGCATCCTCGCTGGGATGGACATACCGCGCGGAAACGCTCGTGGATCGCGAGTTATATCTTCCTCAGCAGTGGGCGGAGGACCGCGAACGTTGCCGGGCCGCAGGCATTCCCGCAGAGGTCCATTTTCAGACCAAGCCGATGCTGGGCCGGCAGATGCTGGAGCGGGCGTTTCAGGCGGGAGTA